>Ga0213840_1000051_pt1 | contig 379696 bp, 265 predicted proteins | sample SWPATP22_FD_160132 | JGI IMG/M metagenome (GOLD analysis project Ga0213840, IMG submission 160132) | Coastal seawater microbial communities from Marineland, Florida, United States - SWPA TP2 #2 | ecosystem: Environmental > Aquatic > Marine > Coastal | place: USA: Florida | collected 2016-08-14
AGAAGGTTTTCGAGTCAATTGAGGCAGCAAAACCGGAGTTTAGCAGCGCTAAATGAGGATTTGGCTAACGAAAAGAGGCTCTAAAAGGGCCATAACAAAATCGAGGTGTTAAATTCAAATAGCTTCTCAATATCCTATATTATTATTTGAACACCTAGAACTGCAATCAAGAACATCACGGCCCAGTCTTCAAGGAATCTAGCTGACGATCTTCCTTCAGAAAATGTTCCATTGCGCCATTCATTATATCTACCATTGTCAAGCTTACTGAAATAGGTGTTTTATCAATGGAAGTAGTTTTATCTTCTATCTTCTCTTCAGTCACTCCAATCAGCAATCCACCAGTAGCCTGAGTAATGCAATTGTAGACGCCATATTCAAAACCACTGGATCGCTTTTCCAGTAGTAGACTGAAAACATAAAACTTAATCCCCGCCTCAGCAAGTAATGGTCCTAGTTGACAAACATCAGCGCGAATATTGGGATTGCAGGTCCCAACTCCATCAGAAAACAGCAACATGGCTTTATCTTGGGTATCGTAGTTAAAAAGTGCTCTCCCCATCAGAACCCTTTCATCAAGAGGTGTTCCACCAAATAAGGGGAGTGCTTCGATTTTTTCGTTCAATTCAGTAGCGGTAAGCTGACCCACTGGATAATGCAACATAGGCCTTTTCGCGCAGCTTCCTCCGATTGAGATCGCCCCAACGGACACGGTACTATCCAAATGAGTTAGTAAGTATTTACAAGCTTCCTTCATCAATTCAATGCGAGGTTTGGTAGCGTGATTAGAATTCCCACTTCCGATGGTCATGCCCATGGAACCGGATATATCTAACACTAATACAAGTTCTCTTTTATGCTCAAGGGTTTTGTGTAGGCCTTTATAGTTAATCGTGGCCGGCTTGGAAGAGGACTCTGGCAAACAGAAGGGAGGAGCTGAAGGTATCTTTGGATATATGGAATCAGGGAGATATCCGTATCGCCAGTATTCACTTGATATCGCTAAGATACTCTTTACCACCTCCCGGTTTTCCCTAGCAATACAATTTGCCGAGTCAAGTTGCAGTGCCTTTGTCAGTAACCGATTAGCATACTCGAAATCTCTTCGATGAATATATTTAAAATGGCAAGGTTCGCCTTTTGCTCCATTACACCCCTGATCAAAGAGGAAGGCAGTTGCCTTATTGTTTAAAATAGTAGATCGGAGCGAATCATCTTCAAGTCTATGGCGATCCATAAGTAACAAGGCACGGTTACTTAGCGCTGAAGCTCTTTTCCTTTCTCCTAGATCAAGAGCCATGATGGCTTTCCAAGCAATTAGCTTGACTCGGTCTTCAGTCGGGCAATCAGCCTGATCACAGGGGATTTTCTCGATATACCTCATGGCTAATTTGGGCTGGCCGATCTGATTGGCTAGGATGCTAGCTTCCATCAAATACTTTTCGTTGCCGGGATCTAATATAACCGCTTTTCGTACTCTCCGATGCGCCATTCTAAGTTTGCCTTTTCCTTTAGCAAGCAGCCCTCTTCGATATTGAATGATCGATTGGTTTTTTGCAGATTTACATCCACCGAGGGCAAGGCTACCAATCAAAAAAAAGGGAAACAGTATTATGAATACCTGTGAGTAGTTATTTAAAATTTTCATCTTCAATTGTTTTCTGGTGGCTAGTTCATCACGCACCACAGATTGGTTATTGACTAATCATCCTCATCTATAAACCGTAAACGATGTGTACCACGGCGTACCTCTGAAAAGGTAGCGCATAACAACCCCAGCTACACTGTTAGCAAATTGGCTTCAGTATATTTCTCTACCATATTGTAATCTGGGCAGAGGCGTGTAAAACCGAATCTTGTTTGTATCGTCTTTAAGGCATGAGTGAGAGCCGCTGTTGTAGGCAATAATTTAATCGAGTAGCGGCTATCTCGAAACAAGCACTATCTTACTTCAGATATTGCCCATTGGCATAATTAGCAATAACTCTTCGATCTGCTCCTTTGCAGTTATGCGGAAAATCAAAAAAATACAAACACTCTGGCAAGCCCTCGCTAAATGTTATTCTAACACTCCCCCTACTTATCCTGCCACTAAAATTGAGGTAATGATATTTTACATTCAACTCGGAAGGACGGCCAAGTTGATCCTCCGACACTACCCGCAGGTCGTTTGCACTACCTCTCTGGTATCTGTTGACACTCCACTTCTTTGATTGGGCGTAAATCAAGTCTTCAGTCAATTTTTGGTAGTCATGATTTTTAGAAAAAACAGCCGTACTGGATTCGCTTAAGTTTTCTCCTCCCAAACGGATGGCCTGTTTATTCAATGCAAATAAGCGTAAGTTTTCTTCGAATCTCCTCAAGCCTGGGCTACTACAGCCATTCATCTTGATCAGGCTGGTCATATCTGCTTTCATCAGTTGTGCATCCCTTGCCATACTACTGATCGTTCCTAGCTTATCCTTATCAAGTAGTATTTTCCAGAACTTGCTCAGCATATCTGCAGCCTGTTGACGATCCAGCTCCGCCTTAGCGCGATGCATTTTTGGAGAAGCATATAATCCAGTTCCCACCGATACCCAACTGATACATTGTCTACCCGTTTCAATTCCCCAACCATTTCTGGTCACACGCTCGGTGGCACATTCCTGCCTAGTCAATTCGATTTTGTCAGCAGGTAAACTGGAGGCACAGTAGGTGGCATAAGCGTTGATATAGGCATCAAAAAGGATAGAGAACTTGGTATTCTCTCGATCATAAGGGATTTTTTCAAAATCGCCCCGATAGATATGGCCGAGAATTGACTTATTCCGAAGCCCATCAGTGGTAAAATCCAATTCACTTAGATAACTTCCCTGGATTTCTTGTGGCAGGCTATTGAGCATTCTTCTTCGACTTTCTCGCTCTCGTTTTATTTTGTTCGCTTCCGCAATTTCCCTTTGCTTTTCTTCTGCCAAGATCTCTTTTCTTCTAGACGTAATTTCATAAGACAGATTTTTAACTGCATAGTTTTTGGAATCAAGATTTGAAAAATATTGACCTTCAATTTCACTCAATTGGAGCAAACTAGTAGTGCCTTTTATACGGGCACGGATTTGGTCGGCGTATTGTGATATTACTGCCGTCTTTTTTTCAATAATGGTTCGATAAAATCGTTGGACTTGAGCATTGTTCTTGAGCATCCGGAATCTGCTATCAAATTTTTGGTAGAAGGTATCAAATTGCTTCCCGTCGCTGAGCGTAGTTTTAATCTGATTCAAAGCTATTTGCTCATTCTGGAGCACATTATTTAGGAGTTCATTTAACTTCCCAGCTGCAACTTTGTTGACGTTTTGTTGAACCGTGCTACTTGCTGCATAATATAGTTTCTGGTTATGCTCTTTAAACTTAAGCACCGTTTGGATAGTCCCATAATCATTGCTCAGGATACGAAGTTCGTTTGCTTTGGACAGTAATTCTCCATCAGCAACTTTCTGCTCATTCCTAGATATGACATTTGAGATGGTATTAAGCTCTGATTCTGGAAGTATCGAATATTTGCCTTTTAAATGATACTTCCAATCTTGAAGTTCATTAAAAGTAATGCTTGGATTCGTCTTATTTAATTTAGCAAACATTAACTTGTATTCCCTCCTTAGTCTTTCTACCTTATCTTGTGGGACTAGGGTTAATGTATTTTTCACCCCTTTCTCTTTGACCATGTAATTGCTATTAGTAGTTCGATTATAGTCTGCGATCCATTTTTCAGTTTGAGAAATATCAAATCTGGTCTTAGCCCGGTTTCTTTTTGGGAAGAGAACTCCATTTACGATTAATCCGGCCAACAAGCCACCAGCAGCCCAAAGTCCAGCACTTTCAGCACCGGAATACGTTTCCTCATTAAAGGTGGTTTCATTAGTATAGCCATATAGTGCACCAGCTCCAATGCCTATAACGGGTGTGATCCATTTTTTCCCTTTAGGTTCTTCATATTTCCATTCTGGATAAACCCTAATAGCTTCATATTGAAGGTTTTCATGCTTCTTGATGGAAGCTTTGTAAGTTGAGCAGGAACTATTTAGAATGGCAAGTGCTAGGGTGATATAAAGGAATCTTGCTTTCATCGTACTAAGAGATTACATAATTGAATAGAATAATTTGCTTCGTTCAACTATATGTTCCTGCTAAAGGCAAAACGTTAACAGATTTATCTCTCTTTTCTTTTTTGAAGAGCCTAATTGTTTTTTGAAGAGCACTGTTTTGCTATAGTCTGAAGCGGGGAGTACCTGAAAAAGATAGAGAAGAAGTGTGCTTTGCTTTCGTTCAATACTGTTTTTCTAAGTACAACCTTTGATCGTCTAGATTTATGCCTGTAAATTATTCTACCCCTTTACCTGCCGGCCCAGGATATTGTCTAGTTCATAACCTAGTATCCTACCTGTCTACTAACCGGAGACATGATATTAAGCTACCGCAAGTACTAATGCAGGATTTACAATCTATGGCATCTCAACAATCTCTAACCATCTACTGCGATAACCCCTTAATCTTCCATTGACCAATTCCAGGGGCGCGCCCTCCCCCTAACGATCACAGCTACGCCGAGAAAAGGAAAACCCGCTACCCCGAGTAATATCGTTGAATGCAGTCCTACAGACTGAGCATACCCCCAGATGGTTCCTAGCGGCACTTCCGCTTTGCATTCCACTCCATTCTTTGGTAATATGATTATGTGCATTGCTGACAGTTGTAGAGTATTGTTTTGCCCTATTCATTTCGTTTGAATAAGCCGAAATCCTCTTCGACAACACGGGTTTTACGTAGGCATCATAAGTAGCCCTTGTGATCCAACCAGTAAAGACAGACCTGGCGAGAGACCAGAGGGCTCTAACCAAGTACGGATTTTTATCTACTTCAACGTCTACGGAAAGCGTTACTTCCCAATTCTCCTCCTCTTGAGTAAAAGTAGAATCTATTACTCCGGCGGCAGGATTACAGGTGCCTAGCATAGAGCAAAATAGTAGCGTAAGAGCAAGTGTCCATTTCATAATCAATATTTTTTTGATTTAGCTTTAATGATGCGTCTGAATCGGGGCCAGCTTGGGATAGAGTTGATGGTGTCTAGATGGATGAAGTGTTCAGATTTAGTAGAAGTCCCTTGCTGTAGGATTTGGTGTATTGCTGTTGGCCAATGCCCCACAAACTGTTTCCTTCTAGCGTCAGCGACCATAGGCGCGTCCGGAAGGTGATATCTCCGAAAGTTCGACTGCCTATAAGTTCGCCATTCGTTGGGTTCAATTTCAATACCCATCCATTCCCAATAGTATAATCTTGTGAACAGGAAAGGCACCAGGAACGAGCCATTGCGCCCACTGCAAAAAGTCCATTTTCGTTGGACTGCACTTCTAATATTTGTTCTGATAGATCACTGTTATTGAAGAACTTATTCCAGATTATATTGCCGTTAGAAAGATCAAGTGACGCAACAAACCCTGAAGTCCAATAGCAATCCGTACAACCTCCTGCTTTGCCTTTATCCAGGTCTTCTTTTGATCCGGTCACAAATGCCCGCTGCCCCTGAATATGAAGCCCACCTCTTCTGTGATATATCTGCCTAGTCCCATTATTTAGATTGGTCCACCAGATGGGTGATTCTTGATTATTAGGAGAAAATTTCAGGACATGGATTTCAGGGTAGCGCTTGTCTTTATACTTGGACCCAGACACGATATAGTCTCCCGCTGATAATTCTAGATTCCAAAATCTTAGGTGCCTCCACTTGGATTCTAATAGTTGGTTTACGGTTAGCGAATTGACGTCGATCTTCACCGGGTTTTTCCTGATCTTGAATTCAAAGAATCCAGGATAATAGTTATCGTCCAGACTACTCTTGAATACGCTACCTACTCCTACGAGTTGTACATAATTTGCAGTGACTCTAGCAATTTTCAAGTCGTACAGAGATAGGAAAAAGTCCCTTGAGTAGTTATCAATAAAGTTTCCCTGACCATCGAAAATCATAATCCTTGATCTATCTGGACTTTCATCTTGGAAGTCAGTTTCATTTTCATCATAGCCTGTTACCACTATCATTTCTTGGCCGGATAAGACGCCAGGTGGTATTACTGTAAATCGCTGGATTACAAAGCCCGGGCGCTTTTCCCAAAGCTTATTCCCATTTTGATCAAATTTTAGCAGGACTGGGTCATAGTAATCTTGAAAGTCGTTATCACCGGTACTTATCCCGGTAGAAGAACTAGAATGATTCAGGTTTCCTACAACATAGAAATTACCTGCCGCCCCTTTTTCCGAAAACTTGAATCTACTGAATGAAGTCTGATCCCCGAATAGTTTTGCTGAACGAATCAGCTCGTTGTCTTGGGGCATAAGCTTGTTGTAGTATTCAGGCAGTTCCTTTACCGGCTCCTTTTCGCAGGAGCCTAGATAGAAGATGAACAGTAGTAAACCGAGCGTAGCATATCTCATGATGATTCTATGATTAATTCTTGAGGTGGAATGGAAAATTGACCTTGCTAGACTGATGTTACCACAGCTTTCTATAGCCCAGGAATTCTACTTTATGCTGTGGTGCTTTGGGGTCATAGCCTGGGGCCGCCAAAACCTTGACAATAACAGGAGGGCGCAAGCCGCTGTCAGAGGCCATTTTGATAGTCCCTTCATTAGACGTATTATCATTGTTGGTTTCCACCCTTTCTTGAATCTCTTGTTTTCCGTCAGCCCTACTCTCAAACCGGTAATGACCTGGCCTATTCATCCTAAAACTTGGTTCTAAACCTGTCGATGCATTAGGGGATAAAGGTGAGGTGGGAACGAAAACTTCAAAAACGGGAGAATTGTGCTGATCCGCAATTCTAGCATCTTCCCATGGGCTATTTTCATCCGTTCTATATTTAACGGCGTAACCGGTTTTGCTAGAATCGGCCGTTGCGGTTTCACAAAAACTTGTGCCTTCTGCTACATTTCTGATGATAGTCGTTAAGGCAAAAGCCACTCCCGTTTCAACTGTGGGTACTGCTATAGATAGTTCGGCACAGACCATATCAGCTAAATAGATGGCTGCACAAATGTCCTCCGTTTCACAGGAGGTATTCATCATCCCCGAAGGAATGAGCAATAGAAAGAATAAACATTTTTTCATTTTACTGTTGTGTTTTTAGATGTGGTTTGATGAGTTAAAATCAACTCGAAATAAGGCCTTCTTTTCATAAAACCGCCAGACTCTAATAAACCAGCTAGACTTCCTTTGAGACATGCGTATGTTTTGTCATATGGCAGTTATTCTTACTCAGCTTCACTTTACTCCTAGCATTCCTGTAGCTTCCAATTTTAGCGAAGTCTTCAATAGTGAATCGTCCGAGGGTCTTTAATCTCAAGTGGTTGCATGATTCTGATGGGTCGCCAGTTCATGTTTGGTGACTGTCGACATCTGCCCTATTCTGATTTAGTCCGCCCGAATGGCCACTGCTCGCCCGTTGTTTGAATCTCGAGAATCATTGGGTGCATCTACTTTTACTTGCATGGCATAGTAGCCAGGCCCTTGATTGGTCTCCATATGCATCACATCGTCAATTATTTGATCTCCGGCTTCTATTGATTCTAGAGTCACTGTCTCCGTTGAAAGGACCTCGTAATCTTTAAAGCTATCTCTATATTGAGGACTATATGCCCTTGTCACCTCCGCTGTACAAGGCCCTGAGTTAGTGCACTCGTTTATGGTGCTGATGACATTCTTGATTACGCAGACTACCTCTATTACGTCACCGCTGATTACGGCGGCAGGTGCATCTAAAGTAGTCACTGCAACGTCAGCCACGCACTCTGGGCTTAATCCGTCGCAAGAGTAAAAGGAGGTAGAGGTTAATAAACCGATCATCATGATGATTGTCTTTTTCATTTGTATGCTTTTTGTGGTGAGTAGATGTAGGATTGTTGTTTCATTGCCCTACAAAGGTATCTGGATGGGTACCGGCTTACAAAGCCCGAAAAGTTTACTGTAGCTTCGCAATTTAGTTTTCCTAGTCCATTTTTTAGGATAAAAAACTGCTTTCCAATAACTTACTGATGGAACTTTATGGGCATCTAGCGCCATGTCCAACTTTGGTTTTTAACAAAACTTTTGGAATTCGCTCACTTGCCAAAACTGAAGGTTCAGCGCGCGCAGATAGTCCTGAGAACTTTGCGGGAAGCTCTATCGAGCGGAACGATTGACAAATCTTATCGTAACTAACAGAACATGGCTACCTTAATCATTCCAAGCGATGACCTGAACTACAACTACTTGAAGGATATCCTTGAAGCTGAAGAAAGAAAGAGGAACATCGAAAAGAATGGCATTAGAAATGTTTCGCCTGGATTTGAAATCTTGGCTAACAAGCTGGATCTCTACTTCATCGCCAATAAGCTCCGGTTGTATTGCGCTTTCCTAAGTTACAAAGGCATGTCCTTTGGCGCTACAATTGAAGCAGATAGCAATGCGTTTCTCTTCATACCGCAGATCCTAGATGTGGTAAGGCATAAGCAAGTCTATGACCCGACTATTGAGATCTACTCCAAATTGCTCAAATTGTTGGATGAACCACCTGCTCATGCCAAAGATACTGCCAAGTCTCTATTGCAGATGATCGAACATTTACTTCATTTGAATGCAGATGTAATCCACCCCGAAGATCAGCTATATATTTACTCCATGCTTGCTACTTACATGGCCAAAAGAATCAACTTGGGGGGACAGGAGTTTTTAAGGCATTGTTTCAGGTACAATAACGCCATGATTAATCTGCGCTACGGCGTGATAAAGGACAAGCAGTATTTTCTTCCACCGGCTATCTTCAAGAACCTTGTGTTTCTTGCATTAAACTTGAAGAAGGATCAAAGCCTGTTTAGAGAACTTGCCACCTATCGGTTGAAGGGTACGCTGGAATCTGGCTTCGTCGATGCCTTCGAATGGGTCGAGGCTTTCATTAAGGAGTACAGGAACGAAATGAAGTTGAAACATAGGAAGGTATATGCTGAATACTGTTCGGCATTCGCCCATTTCCAAAATGAAAACTTTGAAAAGGCCTACAAAATCATGTCTACCCTCACCAAGGCCGGACGAGACCTCCAACTGAAAGTAGACATTAAACTCTTCTTCCTCATGTGTGCCTATGAACAAGACCTCTTAGATGCGAAGAAACTGAAGGTTACCTCAAGGTTCTTTGAAAAGAGTCTCGATACTTACAGAAAGCAATTATCAGGTAGTAGCACTAAGACAAGCCTCTCTTATTTATTTCATTATCACAAAGAGTTTATCAGCTTATTCAAAAAGTTATACAAATTCAAAAATAAATACGAGGGGGTATATTATACCCAAAAAAATAATAGATTTGAACAAGAGAAGGCTATGCTATTTAAAGAAATTGATGCCTCGGACTACCCTATCAAAGCTTGGTTGGCACAAAAGCTCTATGAGGTATGAGGAAAGAACCCTGACCGAGATCAGGGTTCGAATAAGGCAGAATGAGAGAAGCCGAGTTACTTACCTCTTGCTAATCTTGTACGTAGTAGCAGTTTTATCAGCCAGTACCGAAGTAACCACTTGGAATTGTCCTCTTTCGGTTCATTAGCTCCAGGCTTTAGCCGGGCGCCTTGTGCAGGAACTTGCCGATCTAAAGTCGCATTGACTTCGGCGGCAGAGATACTGTGCGCTTGTTTGCTAGCTGTGCTTCTTAAGACAATCTCTTCTTGGACGACTTGTCCTTGAACATTGTTTGTGACGGAAAAAGCGGTTAACATTGATAATACAATCAATGTAGACTTAATTCTTGAAAACCTCATAACAAACTGTTATTTAGAAAGTTATGAGAGTGCACTCTCGTCCGAATGATTCGCTGTACAGGAAGATTAAAAATGAATACAGAGCAAAAGTGCAGGCTTTCTGCCGCGGAAGGGTTGCAAAACAATTGCATTCAATTTGCAATAGTTTTGCAATTCTAATGGCCGCAAAAACTTCGGTATGAACCGATGGAATGATCTAGAGTTCAGTGATCAATCAAGAGACCTTACTATCTGGTGGCACCGCCTATGATTTAGTGATTTGATGACCTTTGTCGGTGCGCACTCTAATTCATAAGCTTGAAAAATCGAAGAAATGATAAGGGATCCGTTTTGGAAACATATCGCCAAGGCTATCGAGAAGGAAGAAGGCGTACATCCTAGCGATCAGGAATGGAATAAGAAGAGGATCGAAGTTTTTCGATTTAAAATGACAGAAAAGCTACGCCGTATCTTACAAAGTGACCAAGAAAAGGCAAACCTTTGTGTCACTGATAAAGATCGGGAAGGGAAGATGAAAGAGAGGATTAACTTAAGCAATTGGGAAGTAACTACTTACTATACATTCTTGAGAATTTTTAGATCTGGAGAGAGCACTGGCCAGCCTAATGTTCGAAATCAATTTGCGATCTACTTTGGCAGTGAATCATACGAGGATTATATGATCCGCCATAGCATAGAAAGTAGCCGAAATCTGAAACCGAAGTCTACCAAAGCCGAAATGAAGAAAAAGAAAGGGAAAGGGAAAGTTCAAAAAATCAAAAAGCAAATCAACAACGTTGGCACCTTTATTGAGAATGGCAAGAATCTCAATATCATCAATAATCAATACATTAGAAACAATCGCGAAGAGGAGTGAAGTGAGATGCTATTATACACCTTTAAGCTAGATTCATGTGTACACAAACTTATTCAATAAGGAGCAGAGGTCAAGAAAAGCAGTGCCCTTATGTACAGCTTTATGAAAATTGGCGTGCAAGTTCATCTGCGGACGCCGACGAAGGCAAGCTACTTTTAGATTTCCCGATTGATCAAAACGAAAAATGCATATTCCACAGTAGTGACCTGGAATGGAAGTTGAAGAACGACTTTGGAAAAAGGTTTAGGAACTTAATTCATTTGGCCAACCAAGATCCTCAACTTGATGAAATTGACTTGAGGGCTTTTGTATTCGTCGGGGATGGAGATCCTTTGATGAAATCAAAATATCGGCTGGAAATCAGCGGATTGCATTTCAATAAGCCTGTAGTATTTGATGACGCAAAGTTCATGGAAGCGGTCCGATTCAAAAACATCGAATTTAACGCCAAGACAGATTTTATACATGTAGAATTCCTTGAAGAAACTTCATTTAACGAGGGTTCTGTTAATGGGGTAAATTTTGAAGAAGCGATATTCAATAAAACTACTCGATTTAATGATTTCGAATTCCCTTCTTATGCACAGTTCACCGCTTGTCAATTCCTCGATGGATTAAAAATAGAAAATTGCAATTTTCGACAAATGGCCTTCTTTGATCAATGCTCATTTCAAGCAGTGAACATTTTTAAGAAGGGGTGCCATTTCACTGAAGTAGTTTTCGGATTCACAGCTGATTTCACGCTTTCTAAGTTTGAATGCTTCTTGTTGTTTGAGCAGGTGGAATTCCACAACAAGGTAGATTTCATAGATACTCAATTCAACCTGGAACAAACGCACAATCCTTTAGATAGTTCTGTTGACTTTAAGGATATCCAGGTGCTGACTTCTGGTGTCTTAAATTTTACTAGCACAAATTCACAAAAGAAGCTCTTCAAGCATGATGTGAATTTCAGATACACCCGCGAGCAATTGCTAGGTTTGATCAGATTCGAGAACGTGAATTTTCAGTTAATTACAAAGGAATCTAAAAAGCGCCTACTGGAATCTGCAAAAACGGGACAAGTGGAGATCGGAAAAGGCTGTTTGAAATATCGATTGCAAACGGATTTAAGGAAACTCCAGGTGGACCAAAGCAAGCAGGGACTAATTCTCGAGATCACACAGACGTTCGCCAATTACTTTATCGCTCACAATGGGTTCAATCTAGGAATAGAAATTGTGGATCGGACGGAGAAAGAAATAGCTTATTTTTTCTTCTCAGATGAAAATATAAGTCAAACCAAATTTGAGGCAAGAATAAGCGAAACAGAGCGTAGTTTGTGGAGCTCATTGTTTATTAAAAAAACAGAGATAGGTCCAGCCAACAACCAGGAATCTTCGGGTATCATGACGGATAAGCTCTTGAAAGAGATCGATGGAATTTCTGCGCTAATGGGCACATTTTTTAGGTTAGGTGCTAGAATTAATCTGAATAAGTGGTCCCAAGAAGATACTGAGAAATTAATTAAGTCGATATCCTTCAACTCCCCTCCAGTGCTGATAGCTGAGAACCTCCACTTAAACGTCAAATCCACCTACGGTGTCAAGAACCTAATAGATCTCTCTACGCAGAATAATCAAAATATCAAAAGGCAAATCAACCTTGGCGATCAATCTGTCTATATTGAGAAAGCAAAAGGCTCTGTTGATGTACATTCACATGGACATGCGAAGGCTCCTGATATTGAAAATGAGTCGATTGATCCATCTAGGGAAGAGTGAGAAAAATCCCATAAAACTTTAAATAAGAAAACAGGAAAAGCGATCAAAAACGACTTCAAATGGCAAGAACAACAGCCTTAAAACGGCCATAAGCAACTGATTATTAACAAAAAAAGCCGCAACTTACTCTAAAACAGTAAATTGCGGCTTTATCATCTAGCGGTCCGGACGGGAACGACCCACAACACACAAATCATTAGTAATCAATATATTAAACCTAAACAACATGAAACATTAGAAGAATCTTAGAAATTTCAACAGGTTATCATACAGAAAAGAATGTACAAACCGCGAAACGCATTTTTATCTAGTGAAGCATATAGACTCTACGTCGAGCCTTTTTTTGTGGATAATGCTCTTGTATTCTTCGAAGGTATCTACTACTACTAGAGTCGAGAGCTGCACAACTTCCTTTGATAATGGTAGAGCTAGCTTCCTTAAATTGATTTATAAACTATTCTTTGTTTTCTAGAATAACCCTGGTCGCCCTGAATTTCGTTACAACTAAACTTGAAGACTTCATCTCGTGAATGTTAGCTCATATCGTTCCGTACTATTATCTTGACCTTGAACCTCCACTAGTATTTTGTCGTCACATAACATTTTTAAATCAATAACCTCGTATCGACAGTTGGACAGGTTATTTCCATCTAGACCTGAGAATAGTACTTCATTTTCACTATCAAATATAACATCCATGGTAATCTCTTCACCTAGATTTGTTGTAAAATTGAGTTCAATCTCTCTAGTTTCTGCATCAGAGTTGCATGGGAATCGCCCAAAGGTTATCGATTGAAGACAAAAATCAGTGATCTGGTCTTCACTAAAAACATCTCGAGCTTTTTCCAAGGCCCATTCTCCCGTTGAGAGTTGCGTATTTGAAACCACATCTACCGAAAACTCCTCTACAACAAAAGGTATCTGAAAACTTGAATGTGTAATCCGATGGTTTTCCTTTGAAGATGCCCACACAGCCCACCAGTATATTTTACCTGGTTCAAGAGGAAGTGCCTCTTCTAAATTGTTGATATCGTCATCATATTTACCTCCATTGTCATAGTCTACCATAACATACCCTGAACTCCTAACAAATGTACCTTTGCTATGCCAAAGCCAAACAGCTGATTCAATGTCAGCTAAAGAAAATACATCTCCTCTAAGTTTCATGTGCTTATCAAATATTGCAGCAAGTGTTATAAACTCCTCTCCCACTGCTTTCCATTTAAGCATTGGTTTGGAAGACATTCTATCCAAGGCCGCCAACCTCTGGCAGCGTGTAGGATTGGTGATGTTCCTTATTTCCTCCAGACTAGCGTCGCCATAAACGATAGATCCATCGTAATTGTAAGAATCAATTTTGATATGATTTATGTTTCTATTCTTTTCGTAAAATAGACGTTTATCCAAGTTCGAATCAGATAAATTTTCCAAGTCGTCCCTATGCTTGACAAATTCGGGATGCTGAGTCGGAAACAACTGTTCAGGTGCTGGCGGAAGACAAAAATCAACCTTATCGAATTCGCAAGTGGAAGAATTACCTAGTACCCCCAATAAAATCAGAAACCAAAGAAATCTTATTCTGGACATAATTGAGAAGATTTTACTGTTCTTAATGTTTATATCTAGTACCTATAGGTCTATTTCAAAAATGTGTTAAAAAGCCAAATGATGTAAGTCGGCATATAAAAGTCATTGGTTTTGGCGTGAATCATGAAGTCTTGATTCTATTTAGTTTGGCACAAGTTCAATGCATTACCAAACCACTATTTATGCGCCTAAAAAATCTTTAGATAAATATCTCTATTTATTTTTCTTACTTCTTTTTCCAGATTAAGGTCTGAAGTAGCAGCTATTTATAAGTCACTTAGCTATAAATCTTGCTAATCTTACTCCGTCCCTTCTACTACCAGTGACCATTTAATAGCAATTAAAGGGGACCATTACGTTCTATGAAGTAAATGGAGAACGTTCTTGAGGGGTCACGCCAAAGATGAGGGCTTCTTGTAAAAAACTCTTCGATCCGAGACAGTTAAGAGCGTCTTTGACGCTAATAAAAATGTAAATTAGTCTTAGGAGCCCAAATTCTATCTGTTGAATATACTGATCATCTTCTTGTAAAACATTCAAGATTCTTATTTCAAAATCATCCAATAGGAAGTCCTCAACTATTAATTAAAAGAGGTAGTGGATATTCACTCCAATGGTGAAATTGTTAAATCTACTAGTTACTGAGGTTCTTTCAGGATCACCAAATGGATTGAAGCTATAACCCTCTCTCTGCAACCGATAACTATTAACCTTAAACACCACTTCCCCTACAAATGAGGATAAAGAGTAACCAAATCCCACTCCTGCATAGTGTATTAAAAAATTCTTATCTGTTTCTGGATGTATTGTGACAATTATTGGATCACGTTTTGCAAATGTACTTGGTTTTCCAGCTAAAACTGCAGAAAAAGAATACTCAACAAAAAGCTTAAATGGACTTCCTGAATCTCCATACGGCCGGTTTAAACAGTGGAATCTCCCAAGAAAAGAATATTTAGGACTCACTTTGTAGGTTGTGAACAACAAAGTTGTATTACCAGGAGCATTATGAAAAGTATCTATCGTCGTCATCGAATAAGGTACAAATACCCCAGTTCCAAGTGACCATCGACCAAAATGCCCCCAAATATTAAAGGAAAAATTGTTAGCCGTTGAATCCCTATATTCACTAATTAGCCTAGAATGGAAATAAGTACTAATCCCGCCTGAGACTGAGATTGCGTGAACTCTTTCTTTTTTTTCCAAGGTGATTTCACGAGAATCCTTACAATCTACTCGAAGTGATTCCATAGTAGATTGAATCAACTCAACCTTATACCCCTTCTTCTTGTGATGTAATTTGTAATTTTCCAATCTTAGAAGCTCCTGCAGCTCTTTCTCGGAAATCTTAATTTCATATTCCCCGTCCTCATTGGATATGGTACTCCGTTGGGGATGGTCAAGTTTGACCAACACTCCTTCTAAGGGTTCTCCGCTTTCGTCCTTGATCATTCCTCTAATCAAGCCAGGTCTAAAAGGAGTTAGCCTACATGATATTACTTCTCTTGATGATTCCAGTTCAGAGACTTGAATAGCTTTTTCAAATGGATAGTAACCTTCTTTAGTAATTTTGATCGTAAGGGTACCGGAAATGGGGATTTCTAACTTTTGAAAAACGACTAAACCATCATCTAACGTCTTATCGTCAATTATCTCCAAATTTGAGGCATCATATATGCTGACATTGGCTGTAGGTACGATAATCCTCTCAAGCCCTGTAATCACTTTAACCGACAACTTAATTGTGTTTTGCGAAAAGCCCTGGCTTGTAGAGAATAAAAAAACCAATATCGAACTATAGTAGAGAAAACCTGTAGGCCAATATTTCATTTTAATTCTATTTTGGTAGAACGATTTTGTAAAATATTCCTTTCAGGTATATTATAATTGCCTGAGACTATATTGTCCCCCGAAATACTGGCCGGACATCCATTTGAACAAAAGGTCCCTGTCACCTTGATAGAAACTTCTCCGTTACTATCTGTGACGCCTATATTTCCATCACCAAAATCAACAGTAACATCTTTGACACCTTGTCCATTTTTATTCACAACTTTTATTTTAATTACCTTGTCCATTTCCCTTTCCCTCATTAGTGTATCCAATGTTGGGAGAGATGGACTCTCCGACCCAGGGGTCATAACAGGATCTTTCGAAGTACTCATAGACGAATCAGGTTCAGTAGGAATTGGGTTCCCTTCTTTAATTCCAATGCTATCCGGATTCTTAATTATTTCTTGCAGATTCCTTTTAATTCTCACCGCGATAAAAGACTCCTGTCCATCCAGAACATAATTCGAATCCGGCTGAGCTAGTACATATTCTTCTAAATTCTCAACTCTAACCATAAATGATGATCCTCTTAAGCTATCTGGAACTTCAAATAAAATTGTATCGCTTTGATTAATGTCTTCCACCTTGGGCAGAGTGGTCCCGAATTCAACGCGAATCTTGTAGTCTTCATCTTGGGCGATACTGCTTTCTAAAAAACCCAAATCTCCTGTCAATACAATCCTTAGTTTGGCGGACTGTTGAGAACTAGATCCTTTCGGCCAACCTGGGAAGTACCATAATCCCAAGGATATCATTATCATTCCTAGAAACAAAGTCAAATACCATCTCCATTTCCTTGGTTTCTTGTGAAAGATAGACCAGTTTAAAGACTTCTCGTCATGTCGGGATGTGCAAATTCTAAAGGGATCGTCATCCCATTGTTGATCCTCAAAACTAGTTCCTCGATATACGACGCTTCGATCCGCAAAATAATTGTTGTCATTCTTCTTGGTGATTGAGATATGCCTTGCATAATCGAAAGCAGCAAGGATACTTTTGCCAACGCTTAGTCCTTCATAGAAAGATTCCGAAAAAAGGATGGCCTCATCCTCAGCTATATTTCTAGTCGAAACGACCAGCACAGGGACACCCGCATTCAAATATAAATTTGCTTGTTGTTGTGTTGAGCAACCATTAAGAAAAACTAATTTGAGGTTCGGCTCGTCCCCCAATAAGCCTGCTAGCCCTCTAGCGTTTGCTGCTTGATCTTCAAATATTAATTGATTTTCGCCGGCATGGCCAGCAAAATGAAATACTGTAATTCTATCTTGAAACCTGAATATCGCCTTTCTAATATCATCTATTTCCGCTTTCTGGTCCCTTTCCACCTGGATTATATCCTGTTTTTTCAATGGATATAGGATATCATTCAGTTTTTTACTCTCCTCTTTTAAACCAGCCAATTGGATGTGTTCACTAGAGTTGGCAAAAGCTAAATAGAACACTCCTTTTTCTTGTTTTCGAAACATGATTCTGAAGTTGATATTAGTAAATCAACCCTAGTTAAAAGTGAGTTATTTTTACAAATTGGTAATGCTTTGTCGGCTATTTCTATAAGTAGATCAGGGGGGAATATCAAGTTACAGATTCTTTAAATAAAATTAAGGGGAATTAATTCAAATATAATGTAATTTTAAGTAAATTTTTCACTAACAAAGGTAATTATCTATTCTTAGCTAAAACCATGAGAAACGTATAGAAAAAATTCACTTAGTGTCTTCTCTCTTTTCGGCCGAAGTATTTTTTACTATCACCTCAAAACGTTTTACCATCCAAGATTCCCTGGGGCGCAAAAGAACAATCTCTCTATGCGGAATACTTCCCCGACCTAGTTCTTTTGATTCATAGTCAAATCTTTGCTGGACACCTAAATTAGAGTACAGCCCTTCCTGCTCAAAACTAGCAGGAAAATTGAGGGGTTCAGTGGAAGCAATTAGAACAAATATCTCCCGAGATTCTACTTTGTCTTCTTCCAGAAAACCTAACCCAACGTTGTTGCGAATTGAATCATACATTACTATCTTTTCACCAGGATAATATGATTTGTAATAAGATTCATGTTTCTGCTGTATACCAAAATCATCTTTTAGGTATAAAAGGTAAAAATACATCGAGGTCCTACTTTCTTTTGAAATTTCAACCTCAATTCGAAATGGTATTCCACCCTGGGATGGATCAAAAGGAACTACGACTTCCTCCTTCGCATCTTTGTTTCTTAGGTCAGGTTGTACGAACTGAGTTACTTCCAGTCCATTGAAATCCTTGTAACAAAAGCTTAATTGTACTTCTTGAGGATCTATTTTGCTGCGGCGAGGAGTTTGAATATTATTAAACTGCTCCCACCTAGCGATTTCACCTAAGCGACTGAGAATATCTATGGCGGCGTCATGGCCTATTCCAGAACTGCTATATATAAGTTTCTGACCGATATTATGTCGCCGGAAGATAATAGAATAGTGTTTTTCCTCCAGATGCAATTCATAAGTGGCTAATTCGCTAATCAAGAACCTCTGCTGATATCTATCTATTTGCAGTAAGTCTTGTATTTCCTTTTCTGAATTATCAGATCGGTTTACGATTTTCAGAGGAAAGGCTGGTAGTAGGTCAATAACAGCGTATGTTCTTAAAGGATCTAAGGGTACCTGGACATTAAGAAGCTTTACTTCAGTAAACTCCAAATTCACTGCAGCCAATTCTGCATAGGCAATAACCTGGCTATGGTCATCTTTTTCAAAAATTGGGACTTGATGGCCTACTAACTCTTCATTAACGAGTCCATGTATCTGACCTTGGCAGATAATCCAATTCTCCTCCCACTCCATTAACCAAGGGGATCTCTTTTGAGATGAAAAGCCAAAATTCAGGAATGGGCTATAAGGGTCAACATTTCCTATATATTCAATAAGAGGAAATTGTCTCTGCTGGGAAAGCCACATCACTCTTTTTTGCAGAAGAATGCCTAAGCGTTCATATGTCGGATAACTATTTGTCCATTTTGTTTCACTTAATATTTCTGATAATGCAGAAAAGAAAATACCCTGAATTTTTCCATTCTTACTTGGCATCTCTATCGAAGGTGATCCTGTTTTTATGAAATAAAAGCTTGTTGATGGCAGTTGAACCTTTCCTTCTTTCATAGAAGCAACATATTGTCCTTCTAAGTAATCTTCCAGCGATCGTGCGAAATACGGGAATTTATCCAATCTAGTATTTCCTACACCAGAAGCAAATTTCAGCGGCCTATGGGCTATTCCACATTCCTCTAAGATAAGAACAAAATGTACCGCCTTGGAGCTTCCGGGAATCGGATTTTGAACCTCATTAATTAGCCATAATAGTTCTTTATCGGCAATACTATAGACACCTTTTTGCCTCCCATTATAAGGCATCATGGTTTCAATTTCACCGCCAGGCACATCATAACCTGCATCAATAAAGGCCTGTGTAGTAGGTTCTCTTGAGCCATGGCCAGAAAAATAAAATAAAGCGGTGTCACCGTCCTGCAGCCCGCTAAAGTGTCTTCTAAAAGAAATTATGATATTCTCTCTGGTTGCCTCTTCATTTACCAGTATTTTATATTGGCTAGCTGGAATATCAAATTTACTTTTCAATAACTTTCCTAGTTCTTCCACATCATTTTGGCAACCTTCCAAGTTTGGGATATCTGGACTTAAATAATAGTCTATTCCAACACACAAAACATGCATTTTGCGACCAAACGGATTCTTTGATATTGTCAATGCTTCTTCCTTGACATATTCATTAGTCTTCCAAATTGCAACTTTCCCATTTCCTAACCCTAAGGAAAACTGATTCCCAGAATCAGAAAATCTACTACCCCAAATCGCCCCATCTTTAGCTATGAAGGTAGCCACTAGGTCATTACCTTCTGTAGCCCAAAGCTTGGCCGTCCCATCTTTGCTAGTGGTCAGAAATTGTTTCCCATCGAGACTATAATCGGTACTCCAGACTTCATCCTCATGAGCGAGTTCGTTGAATACTTGTTTACGATTTTCCAGATCCCATTTGACTATCCTCCCGTCCGCCTGACCTACTAGGATTTCTTTGCCTTCAGGTGCCATCGAAACGGTCAAAACAGCCGAAGAGTGCTTCAATTCAGAAATGAGCTTTCCTTTTTGTGAATCCCAGATTTTCACCGTAGTATCGTATGAAGAAGAGATAATTCTTGTCTCATCGAGGCTATATATTGCCTTAGTTACGCGCTCATCATGCTCAGCTATCGTCAATAGTGTTTTACCTGTAGCTACATCCCATACTTTAACTGTTGAATCTGCTGATGCTGACAATAGCCTTTTACCATTAGTACTAAGGACGGCACTATTAACCCAATCTTGGTGCTCGCAGGTTAATAGACAATTCCCTTCTTCAAAGTCCCACACCTTTGCAGTTTGATCATCCGAAGCAGATATAATTAATCGATCATTTTTGCCAAGGCTTATGCTAGAAACTGAGGCGGAATGCCCTTGCAAACTTCGAACTCGTTTTCCTTGTTCTAAATCCCAGATTTCTAAACTTCCTTCCTGCAGACCAACCACCAGATGCTTCCTGTCCTTGGTAAAACAGGAATCATGAACTGCATTTTTACTGACTTCCAAGATCTGCTCCAGCATAATCTTTTCTGTCGTGTTTTGCCGAAGACACCTTACAGATCGTGCATTATCCTTTGGTCCTTGATCTCTAACTAAAATGCTGTCCAAACCAGAAAAACTAAAAAACCAGCTGGTTGTCTCATCTGATGATGACCTAGACCAATAATGGCCTGACTTCCCTTGGTTATGGTACTTTCCATTAGCATCTCGCCATCCTCCCAATCTTCCTTTGAAGGAAGCTATTCCTCCAACATACAGAGTCTTATAGGCTTTGTTAGGATCTCCTCTCCTATTATTTTGTTTGGAATCTCCAGAATCAAAATACCCTCCAAAGGTCATGGCAAGTTTTTGCCATTCTTGATCAGTTGGCAACTTCCAGCCAATTGGGCAGGCTTCCTGTGCGGTTTCCCATTGATATAATCTTCCAAGCTGGTTCTTACTATCTTTATTGTCCCAGCTTCCTTTTCCAGTATCAAAATTCAAGTCGGTTGCAAACCAAATCTGGCTATTGACTTCAATCGTTTCGTACACTTGGCCATCTCGTTCATCGGTATAAGTCCCATGTTGAATTAAAGTGACATCTTGAATTTCAACGGATTCAATTCTTTCCGAAACTAACTCCTGCTCTTGTACTGGCCTGGTAGTCGGGTATCTAAATTGAGTGTTATTTAGAGCCTCTTCGGCCCAAGGAGCTGAATAAAAGTTGAAGGAAAAACTCTCTTCGTGAACTTTACCTATTGCCCTATGCGTAGACTTTGAATCCTTCGTACGTGCAATCGAAGAAGCCTTCTTAGACCTTATTGTTTTTGAATAGGCTTCATAGAAGCTACTGCTCCCAGCTAACCATTCATCATAGTATTCCAGTGCTGCATGCATTGCCAAGTCATCAGCTATTAGATCTGAAGCTCCGATGGCAGCTAAGCTACCTAGTTGTGCAACCCATTCGGCCATCCAATTTGACTTACAACTATTCAAAAAACAAAGTCTTAGATTTTGCTGATATTCTAGCCATGGCAAGAAGGAAAAGAAATTTAGAAGGCCATCTCGCAGAAAAAAACCATAAGACTCCTTTTCTGGCTTACTAGGATCTCGGCGAATACCGGCAAAATGAAATAGCTGAATCCTATTTCGAGTTTCTACACTGCAAAATAGATGTTGTAATCGCTCGATTGTCGGATTTTCTTCTACAATCAGTTCTATGAGTAGGCCTTTAGTAATGGACTCGAACTTGACTGAAAGAGCTTCTTTTTCCTTGGCGATATTTGGTAAATGCTGGCTTTCCGGTGTAGCAAAAACAAGGAGAAAGATGGCTGACTGTTTTTCTAATTGTTTGTGTTTCTTAGCAGTTAAGGCATTAAAAAGACTGATATCATCAGTACTGTCTGGAAGTTCTAGCCTTCTCAAGGCTGTGCTTCTGTCTTCAAATCCAACATCACGAAGTAGTTCTCGTATCCTGTAATTAATATCAGCTCCTTTAAATAGTGTCCGTTGGAGATTGGACGGGTGGGCAAATAGCTGTGTCCGCAGCCTCAGTGGTGCTTCTTCTTGGTAATATTTCAGTAGATCACAGAAAAAATCTCGATAGGTATACGTTTCAGCCTTCTTTAAAAGACTTGCAATTTTTATTCCGAAACTTCCACCATCCTGTGAAGGTAAATCATCATTATTAGGATGACCTGAAATAAATGTATGTTTTGAGTTTTTAGTATCCAACCAATCTAAACCACTATCCAGAACCAAAAAGACATAAGGGTCAGAACCTGAACTTTGTATCACATTTTCAAGATCTACTGCTCTAAAGTTCTTCCCACCCTTTATTTCACTATCATAAAGGATAATATCAGATTTTGTATCTTCTGTTGGTCTAGTATGACCCACAAAGAACAAAAAGACATGGTCATCTGCTTTGGCTTTCTTGAAAATCTTTTCCAAGGATGTCAACACTTCCTCAAAAGTAGCTTCTTCATTGACCAAACGAGTTACAGACAGATCCGGAACCAGCTTACCTTGAATGGTTTGTAAACCAAGCTCTACCGCATTGATGTCGTTAAGACAGCCTCTCAATGGCTTCAAATAACTCTTAGGATGGTAATCCTCGATCCCCACTAAAAGTGCATGAATTAACCCTGATCTGTTTTGATCAGTAGTTAATCCTGGGACTCTTTCTAGCACATTCTCATTGACTGCAAGAGAAACATACCCAGGTTCATTTCTAACCGGAGCTCTTTCTTCAATTTTTCCCCGTCTTGCGATAATACTGTAAGATTCAATTGCTTTTCCAAAATTGTCGAACAATATGCTACGTTCCGCTTTCGCAAATTCAACCAATAGGTTAAAGTCTGCCGGAATCGTACTAGGATCAGATACAATGCCCTTGGAAAACCGTCTTTGCACATCCCTTGTGGCCCTGGTATATCTAAGCTTTTCGGTTTGATCCCTTGACTCATATAGTTTCTTAGCCAAAAAACTCTTCACTCCTATTGGATCAACATAGCTTTTAGCAGTCCACCATTGCTGTTCCACGAAATATTCGTCATACAAATGCTTGTTTTCGTGCAAATAAGCCAATGTGAAGTGGGCTATGTCTTCCACTGAAAACAATGCCAGAGTATTTTCACTAGTTGTTCGCTGCGGTAATTCATTACCTGCTCTAGCGTCAAGAAATATTGATGGAATTTGCCTGGTCATTTTATGATGATGCATAGTAAGGGCATTACGCAGTTGGGTATGCATCTCAAATTCTTCACTCCGTATTTCCTTGAATAAAGGAGACAGTAATAAATCTGACACTGCTACTCTATGAATATGGTCTTCATTCCCCTGATTGTTGTATTGTCCAAAATTCAACCAAATTCTATAAAGGAGATCCGGTGTTAATAATGCTGGAAAGGCCGCGTAGTAAGCCAGCACAAAATGACCTTTCCCATATTGAGGATAGCGATCTATAGAAAAAGCCTCGTAAAAGGTCTCTAATTGTCGAAGCCTTATATGATCCTTTATCATCTCTTGTGGAAAGCCATGAGGTAACATTAAACTCAGTTTTACATTAAAGAATAGCCTTTAACATTCTTACCTAATAAGAGTTTTACAGCATTACTAAAACCCTTTTCTTCAGCATCCAACACAGGAAACATATCTACATATTTTGCAATGATCTCTGCGGAAGAACCAACCCATCGATCAAAGGGCATAGGATTTACCCAAGCTACATGAGCTACCTTTGTTCTAATTAATTTGATAAATTCAAGCGTTTTTTCAATTCGATAGGGGTTAATTTTCCCTCTTGCAGCACCTGCATCACTGATAATCAATGCCACGCTTCTATGATCACTTACAGCCTTGAAAGCGGCTTTAAGATTAATTGTTGCCATTCCATTTGATGCCGAATAAACTACTTCCAATGGATAATTTTCGAAATAGAATACCTCTGCTTCCTTGTGTCCTCCCCCCTCTACTGCCGCTTGTATGATAGATGTAGTTAAGTCATGGAATGGTACCATTGAACCACGCTGATCAGCAAATATTAGAAGCCCACGATCCCCAATCGATACCCCAGATTCGTAAGTAGGCTGTAGAAAAAGACCTGCCTTAGCAATGTTTTTGACTGTTTCGGGAATATTTATTCGCTTAGAATTTCCCCGATCCCCTGCCATTCTGAGACTTCTCCAGATTTGGACCATCTTCCTCTTTGGAATGGGACTATAATCTCCGGAGATCATGAAGGAATATGATGCACTTTGGTCTCTTGAAAAATAGTTATTGAGCCCTCTATTTATTTCTTCATCCACTTTGATATTTATATATCTCTTAGCCTCTTGATTTTCAACAACTAATGTCTCATCGGCCCCTAATTGCTTGTTACTCGAAAGGGTAAAGAGACTTCTCAATAGTTGAGATAGGTATTCATAAACGGACCGAACAAAAGAATATAGACGCCAAATGTAGTGGGCTAGTTGCCATTTTGATTTCGGTGTCAACCTAACCTCAGTCCGGTCCACAAAAACAGACTGTTGCTCAGCAATCAGCATTTTCTCAATATTAACTGCATTGATAAATATTTCTTGAAATACTTCCTTCTGCTTAGGCAAATGGACTGGCAAAAACAAATATTCTGCCCATCGATAAATTATACCTACTTCCTCTTCAGATATCCTATCTGATGTAGACAATAATTCGTAGTAAGGCTCTAAAAGATTGATAAATTCTTCATATTTATCGATATCGTGATTGACCCCAAGTCGTTCTTCCAATTGTTCAAAAAAATGATAAAAAAACAGTCTATATTCTTTTCCACCCATCATGTTATTTTTAATCACTTTTAAAGAACAAATCTTGCATTTTGAGCTCCTCAAGATTCTTCAATAGGGTAGTAGAAAATTTGAGCTGATCAATAATATTTTCAACATCTTCCTTTTTGTTTCTAGAAATTGAATACTCAATAGCTTGGACCCAATCTAGAAACTCACTAGTTGAAGCCATACGATTTATATTGGGGTTATCCTTCATTTCATTTCGCAACTTTTGGAACCGAGCGATCAATCGTGTTGCTAGATCTTCGTCAGTTTTTAGGCCGGGATGCCTAGCATGGATGATTTGTCTTAAGATGGCCTCCTTAGGGAATTGGAAATATAGATAAAGGCATCTTCTTAAAAAGGCTGGGGATAACTCCTTCTCCTGATTACTTGTAATTAAGATTAAGGGTGCCCTCTCAGCCTCTATCGTAATATCAGCTATCCCTGGTTCTACTATTCTACTTCTTTTTTCGTCTATCTCCAACAGTAAATCATTGGGGAAATCTATATCTGCCTTATCAATCTCATCAATTAATAGGATGGCCGGTTCTTCTTCAGTAGAAGCCAAAAATGCTTTACCAAGCGGGCCGAGTTGGAGATACTTTGACAAGTCATTAATTGTGGTCTTCTTTATGCTCGTAGCTTTTCCAGCTAGATGTGCATCTCTTAATCTTGCAATATGATCAAATGTATAAATACCATCAATTGCTTTGGAATTAGACTTTACATGCCATTCAAAATATTTAGACAAGTACTTTTCTCCGTACCAATCATAGGCAATGGCCTCTGCCAATTTAGTTTTCCCACTTCCTGGTTCTCCTTGAAGAAGAATTGGGCGTTCCAATGCTTGTGCTAGTTCAATAGCCTCGCTTGTTCTACTAGATGGAATATATGGCTTGATACTGGCTGTCTTCCAATGTGCTGTTTCTATCGGGTGCCAATCCTTAGGGTCCCATTCTAATTTTTTGTCAACCTGAATTTCAAACGAATATGTATGTACTTCTTCGTTGATTACTCCAGACAGCTTATAATTTTCCGAATCTTGCGGAAAGTTTTTTATTGTTTTTGTCCTCATAATTTATACGATGATATCTTCTAATTCCACAAGCCTATGATAAAAATCTTCATTATCGATTTCTTTACAGATTCTCTCTATGGCATTACCAATATGGCATTCTTCCTCAGAAAATGATTCGAATTGTATATTGAAAAAGCTTGGGAACATTTCTTTTTTAAGCCTTTTCCCCCACTCTTGTTCCCTCCACCAGATTCTAAGGTCTCTCGCACTTCTTTTCTCAAGTGGTTCTAAAATCAATTTGCGGCATTTAAACACTACTTCTTCTGTATTTTCAAGTTTAGCATCCTGATCCAAAGGATAGAATCCCCATCTATTGATTATAAAGAATAGCAGAGATTTTTCTATATGATGCTCCGGATCAAAAATCTCTTGCTGAAGGGATGCTCTGAATTTGTTTATCGTTTCTACTACAGATTTTAAGGGTACCCCATCTTCTTCTTCTTCTTCTTTCGGGACATTCAACAATAGGATTAAAGGTCGTTCAATTAAAGCTTCAACTACTCCTTGAACTAATTCCTTTCTATCTAATCCTACAAATCTCGTTTGAGATTGCTTGATACATACCTTTTGTCTTAGGATTTGCCATAATTCATCCTCTTGTTCTCCCCGCAATTCCGCATATTCTAATTTATAGTTGAAATCAAACTCTCGAATTCTGGTACTAATTAGTGCTTTGGTGAGTACATGGACTCCATCCTTTTGATCTCCATTTAGAACGACCATGCTAATTTTATCATCTTTCGGATGATACATGGAGCAGAAATCGTCTTTTTGATATTTAAAATCGATTTCAAAGAAGGCATCTCTCAATCTAATCTCCTGATCAGTTAAAGGATGAATTAAAGGCCTCTGGAATACAAATTGACCACCTTGGGAATTTTTGCCAAAGGGACGTAAAAGAGGTGATGGTGCAGAAGGGTAATTAGTAGAAATAAAACTAGCCATCAGCTCGAACAAATGGGAGAGTGAGAGTTCAAATTGAGTAAATTCATTTAGATGTTTAATCAGTGCAATGACAAACGGACTATGTTTACCTGCCTGGCCTTCAGGTACTAATTCACTACGCCCTGAGGTTAACAAATACCGAGATGGCAGGTCATACTTTCTAGAATCCCTCCCCTTCTTAAGTATTATTCTACCAATGTTATCCGGTTTTGTGATATCCGCCATTAAGGAGTGTAGAGCCCCCCCAAAGCAGGCATCTACAATAATTAAGAAATGGAAACAGTTTAATTCGAAATGCAAAAAATAATCTTTAATAAGATTATCCCAACGCAAATATGTGCCATCATTCTCTAGTATAGCATCACAAGGAGCGAAATAGGTTTGGTACTCCGAAGCATCCTCCTCCTCAGAACGCAATCCATGCCCAGCGAAGAATAATAGCAGATTGTCCTCTTGCGTGATTTCACGCTTTAATTTTCTCAATTCTCCTTTGATGTTCTTCCTGGTAGCATCTTCATTTTGTAGCACCCTAAAATCCCATTTACCCTTGCTCTGATTCAAATCTTTTGGGGAGTACTTTTTTTCTATTATTTCTTTGAACTTTGCGATGTCAGGAACTGGGTTTCTTAATTCCTCCAAGTGTTCGTATTCGTTGATCGCGATAAGAAGACAATAGTTTACTCCCTTTGGGTATTCAGCTGAAGGAAGTTCCGTGGAAAATCCTTCTACTCTGTTCTGCTCACTTGTCTGTTTATTTTCCATGCCTATCTATAGCCATTTTCTTGACTGAGCACTTTTACCTTTTAAGGGGAACAAGAATAATATATTATTTGAAAGACTGTGAAGATAAATAAAAATTGAAAAAAGTTTATCTTTCAACTTATGCTATTGGCTTTAACTTTAATCTAATTCTAATACAGAACCGTACCGTGGGCAAAACTCAAATGTAACCTCCAATTAGTCTCTGGCTACATTTCGAAAAATCATCCTCATCACTTGTATTCACTCAAATTTTCAAGTTTTCAATAAGACTTATTCAGCTATCCAGTAGGAACCATATTCTAGTGACAACATTACAGTGTAACCTTGCCGGCCAAAGTTTCTACTAGATTGCAAAAAGCAAATAAAAGATCAGTATTATGCTTATCAAGATGAAGAGAACATGAGTCTATAAGTCATACGAATTAGCAAATAGTGGCTTCTCGAAAGGGAATCGCTAATCTTCTCAAAGAACCCAGCAAATGCAGGGATTAGTGAGTCCATATTATTGGATTAAGTTGATTTGCACCAACTGAAGCTTCTGAAATATCAAAATTTTGGATTTCTCACTCAACCAATCAGTAGAAATTTTGACAATAACTGTGTACAGACACTGCCTTGTTTGCAAAGGAATACTAGTTCTATTACTTGTTTGTCCCTTGTAGTAAATAGTATCCCCATACTAGCTCATAGCTATGCATTCCTACACAGCAAATCCAAAAAATTGTTTGTTAGTTATACCTAAAACTGTTTGGCTCCCTCCTCAATTCCGATCGCTCCCTTAATAATACTCGCTACTCCCTAAGTAAATATTTTTATTCACTACCTTTTCAAGGTACATTTGCGATGTAAGATTAATACTTGAATTGATCTTTGTTGATTTTAGAACCAGTCCTCTTTGACAGAAATAAAGCAACCCACTATGTCGATTTCCCATTTACAGGCAAAAATTAAAGCTAAGGTCAATCAAATCAAAGACCCCGAACAACTAAAAATGATATTACGTTTAGCTGAAAAAGGAGTAGAATTAGAAAAGAGTCTTTCTTCTCCTTATAGTCAAAAAACGAGAAAGCCAAGAGCAGAATCAGTCCTTTTTTTTAGAGACAATATTAACCTTGAGGCCTTGCCATTCGAAGAAGTTGACGGGAAATCTAGTATTCGCAGTATGGTAGATAATCTACTTAGAGCAGTTGAAGAATTGGAACAAAGGGAGCTTTGATCCATCTTCTAAGAGTCACAAATAGACGAGATAATAAAGTAAAGTAGTACTCATAAGATCTGTATTACTATCATTTTTCAACTAAGCTTTTAACAAGAGTACAATCGGCAATTAAATACCATGTACCAGTAACATTGATTTACCATGGAAAGGGACCTTCTATCCCAAAATATTCGTAAAAGAGTTGCGCTAGGGCTCGTTTTGACTGTGCTTCTTTTTTATCAAACAATTTATAGTCAGACTGACTTACCCGCTTTGACGGGACTGCCTGATACCTTAAAAAGGAAACTACTTCAGCTTTCAAATGGTACATCAAAAATTGATTTCTTGCTGCTACAAATAGAACACTTACAAGCACAGCATACAGAGTTGGCCTATAGATGCGCCAACCTAGCTTTATTGCTTTCAGAGGAAGAAGATATAGACCTATTAAAGGCTCAGTGTTTGTTTTGGATGGCTTATTTACAATTGGAGTTGGAATCCTATAATGAGGCTAAGAAATTACCCAGGCAAAGGGCGCTACTTGCTTTAGAACTGTTCCAAAAACATGAGCATCCTTTATGGCTAATACGTACTTATATACTTACAGCAGAATTTTTCTACCAAGAAGCTAAACCTGTTCAGGCTGCCAAACAAATTAAACTTGCGTCCACTACCTTAAAGTCATCAAATCTACCTAAGGATAGTAAAATGACGCTTACAGCAGAAATTCTTTACACCAAGGGTAAAATTGCCTTTTACGAAAACAGAGATTCCGTGAAAATATTTCTGAGGGAAAGCCTTCTAGCATTTAGACACCTAAATGATCATGTCGGAATTGGAAAAGCAACACTTAGTTTAGCTGCAGTGGAAGGGAAGGCGGAAAAAGAACCGCTCTACCTCGCGGCAATAGAAATTTTCAAAAGCTTGAAGTATCAAACGAAGTTGCAAGTAGCATTAATCGAATATGGAGTTTATTGTATCAACCGATATGAATCAGAAGGGGCTCACCATTGGTTTGAGAAAAGCCTAACACAGTTTACCAAAGCCTTAAGAACCGCATCAAACAATTGGTGCGAAATTAGAAAACAACTGGGAATTGCTAACCATTGGAAAGCTTATTATATCCAAGAAGATGAAACTAAGTTAGCTTCACTGCTTGATTCAGCAGCTGCAAATTATAAGCTAGCACTAGCACTAGCTGAGGAGGAAGGGAATTTCAATTGCATGCAAGAGGTGGCACATGAAATGGCAAAAACCTGTATGCTCCTTGAGGATTGTTCAAAGACCATTGAAGAAACGACGGAGGTATTTGCTTCAGTTTTTGAAAAAGGAAAAAAGAGAACTGCTAAAGCCGAACAGGAGTTAAAAGTGTTTCAACTTCAAACAAGTTCAAAACTTGCTAAACAACGTTTGCTAAACTTCATTCTTGCTGCCATATCAATTATCCTTGGATTAATCGGCTTGTTTTATTTGATTAGTCAAAGACAACGTATTGTGTACCTTAATCGGAGATTGAAAGCTGAACATAAGGCTCGAATAGCCCAAAGATCTGCTTCAAGGGCTCAGATGAATCCTCACTTTATCTCTAACACCTTGGCAGCTATCGATAATCTTGTGAATTTCGGGACAAGAGAAAAAGCCTCTCATTATCTAATTCAATTCGACAGACTTTGTCGTAAAGTGATAGCGAATTCAAGAAAAGATCAAATTTCACTGCAGGAAGAAATAGATACTTTGGGTTATCTATTGAGTTTAGAACAACTGAGGCTACCAGATCAATTGACCTATAGTATTTGTATCGAGGAAACGTTAGTCCCAGAAGAAATTAGCTTTCCTCCCTTACTCTTACAGCCTTTTGTCGAAAATGCTATCTGGCATGGTATTCAGAAAAAGCAAAATAGAGGGCATCTGCAGGTGGAGATCAATAAAAATGGTGAGCATCAATTACTCTGTATTATAGAAGATAATGGGGTTGGACGGGAAAAATCCAAGCTTCTCGACAAACAATCCATTTTAAATCGCCACTCGTTGGGTAACCTAATCAGCCAAGAAAGAATTGATGCCATTGAGGGAGGAGAAAAAAGGATTTTCGACTTGAAAGATCAATATGGGAATCCAGAAGGAACCAGAGTAGAAATTATTTTACCTCTTAAAAAGATCACCCAATGAATCAAATCAGCGCTGTTATTGTAGAAGATGAAAAGCCTAATCTAGCGAGCTTAATCGGCAAGCTTCGAAGAAGTTGCCCTCTGGTTTCTATAATTGGTCAGTGTAGAACTGGGGAAGAAGCTGTCAAACTAATACATACTGAAAAACCACAGTTGATTTTTCTGGACATTAAACTAGGAACTATGTCCGGATTTGATGTCTTGGAACGACTTCAGCATGTTTCTTTTGAAATCATATTTACCACTAGCTACGATCAGTTTGCGATTAGAGCCATCAAAGCTAATGCCCTAGATTATCTCTTGAAACCCATAAATGAACTAGAATTGATAGCTGCTGTAGATAAGGCTCGAAGGAGAATTATAGAGAAATCAGAATCAGACAAACCGACCCGTATCGCAGTTCCATATCAGCATGGTATCCAGTTTATCGGTTTAGAGGACATCATTTACTGCGAAGCTTTTGACAATTTCACCTATATACATGGACCAGAATTCAAACCCATACTGGTCTCCCGTACTTTAAAAAAGATAACAGAGAAACTTCCTCTTATTGACTTTTTCCGTATTCATCGAAAATTTACAGTTAGGAGAGATTATATACATTCTTACAGTAGAGAAGATGGTGGTTTGATTATTTTAAAAAATCAGCACTCTACGAAACTACCATTATCACGTCCAAGAAAAGAAGAGTTTTTGGAGTGGTTATCTCTAAAATAGATTTTCAGTCCTTGCCGTCGGTCTAACTTTCTACAAACAACATTCTCTTCAGAACCGTATTTATCCACTTAGAAAAACTGAACTGTGTTATGAGCTCACTCAATGCTGCCGAAATAGCTCAAAGGAAGAGAGCAGAATTAGATTGCTTTTTGGATCCGATCAAGCATATTTTTTGTAGATCAAGACGCTGTAGAACCCGATAACTTGGGCTACAGGGGCAATTACCAAGGTAGACATATACCACTATAAAATGATAATTTAAATTTGCTCTTTCAATTAAAAACTGTTATTTATTTAGCTTTATTTTAATTTTGACCACAATCAATCACTCCTAAGTTGCCAGCAAATGACTAACAAAAAATCCGGTATAGATAAGACCTTTTATGCTATTTTAATTGGCATCAATGACTATGATCGGAAAACGCATCGCAGTAGCCCTCTTTCGGGTTGTATTAATGATGTAATCGCGATATCCGATTATTTTGAAAAATTGTGTCATGCACAACAAGTACAAGTCAATTGGAAACCGCTCTTGCTTTTGGCACCCAGAGAAGAAGACATGGAGCTTCTGCAAGAAAAAGGACTAAGCTTAGGTAATAGCGAAGATCTTATCTATGCAAAAAGTAATTACTATCACGCCAGCAGAGAAAACATAATTAAAGCTTTTGGTCACTTCAAGGGAGCATCAGCAAAAAACGGAGATTTTTGCCTCTTATACTACAGCGGGCACGGTTCTTATATAAGCACTAGTAAGGTAGAAGTTTTTTCAGATTATGAACCTTCTGGAGAATTACAAACTATTATTTGTGCTGATAGACCAAGAAGAGATTTATTGGATAAAGAACTTGGCTACTTAATAGCCAAAACAATGGAAGGCAAAGAACCTAATTCAAGAGAAAGCCAGATACAGGAAGGTGTCCACTTCTTATCGATCATGGATTGCTGTCACTCTGGCTCTAATACACGAAATGAAGGTTTAAAGTTTATCCCAAAAAGAGGGCAAAAGAGCAGTAACACTTTTAACCATCCAACCAAGGATATTCTTGGTTTTACTGAAGATGGAAATTGCTTTTATTCTCCATTTGAGCAACACCAGGAAAGGGTCAAGCCCTATTTTGGCCTGAAACATGCCCGATATATAGGCCTCGCAGCCTCGAGGGATACAGAATCCGCATATGAACTAGAACTAACAAATGATAATGGGAAAGAAGTAGTACATGGCATCTTCACAAATACCTTAATTAAGGTGTTAGAAAAAAATGGAGTAACGATGTCGTATAAAGAATTGATAGATAGGGTAAAAATGGAGGTCCGCAATTGGATTGAAAATCAAGTCCCAGTACTATCCAAAACAGATGATCATGATGAAAACTTACGGTTCTTGACCAGTAATTTCACCACACCGAAACGACAATATCTGGTTTCCCATAGAAGGGAGCCAATTGAGGAATGGTGGATGAATGCTGGGGCAATCCACGGGATTGTTCCATCTGCACCAAATGGCCAGCAAACTATTGTCAAAGTATCAGATTCAGAGGGAAGTTTCAATGCTAATATTACTCAGGTAAGAATGACCGAAAGTATTCTAGAAGGGCCTTTCAAAGATAAGCACCTGAAGAGTATAAATCTACAAGCTTTAATAGAAAAAATGGCCTTCCTCAGTGTTAGGATCGGACTAGGTAAAAGTTTAAGTAGTCAAATGCAGGAGGCAATTCGGAAAACGTGGAAAAAGGCTACACTAAATTATGCAGTACTGGCTAAAAAAAATCAAGATTACTTATTCGAAATTAATTCCGTTGAGAATAGCGATAGTTCTTCAAGTTATATTTTGACGCGTGCCCATGGTGATAAAAGCACTCCCTTGTTCGCTCGAAATGCTGACCCAAACCTCTTCTTAGTGGATCTAGAGAAGGTAGCTCGATTCCATAGTGTAATATCAATGGAAAACCCAGACTTAGACAAGAGAATTAATGAAAACGATGTAAAGATTGAAATCCTAAAGATGGAGGGGGTTCCCTTCGACAGAAGCAATCTTAGAAGGATTGATAAAAAATATAAGTATGCCTCCCATAATATGACGGAAGAAGTCATCCTTAGATACAAAAAGGTTGGGCAAGCTTATGTTCAACCGGCAATCAAGGTTCGAATTAGTTCTCCTAATAATGCAGAACTAACCGTTGGAGCCTTGTATTGTAATCATGCATATCAGATTAGATCAAGTTATATCCCGCCGACTCAAATAGGTGGAAGATATCAATCAGAAGTGGAATTGGCATATCCAGTAGGAAAGGAGAGGTATCCTGCTTTACCACTGACCGTGCCTGATGAACTTTTTGAAACTGGGATTACGGAGGTGACAGACTATCTACTCCTCTTTGTATCCCAAAACAAGGAGTTTGATCTTTCCCAATATGATCAAGAGGGGGTCAAGTTTGATGTTGTTCAAAAATATAGAACTGCTAACAAAACTAGCAAAGAAGGCTTTGGTGGAGCAGAGGGAAATGAAGAGTTAAAAAAAGGTAAATGGACAACCATACTAATTCCAATTCGTGTCATCCGCCCTCAACATGAAATAGTCATTACGGGTGGGAGCAAGAGTTCCAATAATAATGGAATTGCCCAAGCTGGCTTCACAATAATTCCACCCCCTGGATTTCAGGCCATTGTTCAACCCACAACCTTGGCTAGTGTGCATCGCAAGGCAAGGTTTCTGCAGCAAATACAACAAACGCCTAATAGCCTTATTTTTCCATCAAGTCTATGGTCTGGCTTAGTAACTTGTGATACCGTCTTTAATCACAGTTTAGCAACTTCCTCAGATAACTATCTGAGAGTTTTAGAATTACAACCATTTAAAAAAGCAGAGACACTTAACCTTAGCCCTGGTTTACCTTTAGATATTGTTCCTAATGATCCCGTAGAAAATGATGAAACCATTGTTCCTGTAGCCTATGACGAAGCGAATGACATTTATTTACCGGTTGGTTATACAAGTTATGATGGTAATGTTTTGATTAATGATTTACCGGATCCTACTTCTTCTATAATCGGAGCAGATGGTTTTAAAACTGAGGCAGAAACGAAAAGTGTTGGAGGCTCCGTAAAGCTTTTCTTTCAAAAAATAGCTTGGAGTAAACTTTCTGGACGACATGAATATGATAAATTAACTCTGATTCAACCTAATGGACAGTCCCTACGGAAAATTGAATATACAGGAAGGGGAGAAAGAGAAAAGAACCTGATTATAGAGGAACTAAACCAGGTAAATGGTAAAGAAATTCTTTTGTTGACTCACGGAATTACAGGAGATACTGAAGACATGATTGAAGCCATTTTTAGCCGAACAAGTCTTCATCAACAGTTCGGTGCGGTACTTGCATTTGATTATGAAAATCTATATTCTGAAATTCAAGATACTGCAAAGAAATTAAATAAAATGTTAGGAGATTGTGGAGTCCAGGGTAAGCGGCTCACTGTGGTCAGCCATTCCATGGGTGGCTTAATGGCCCGCAGTTGGATCGAACAACATGATGGCGATACCTTGGTTCGTAAACTAATACAACTCGGCACACCTAATGGTGGTTCTCAAATTGCAGATTTCAGGAAAAAACTATTTGGATGGCTTACCCTTGCACTTAATGGGTTAGAGTTCGCCGAAAAACACAAACCGCTGCTTGCCTTTTTTAGTCGGATGGTTGGAAATCCACTATTCCGCACCTTACGCCAAATGAGTCCTGACTCTGACTTCATTTTGAACTTGAATAATCCCGACTTCAAGCCAGATGTGCCTTATTATTTGATCGCAGGTGACACAACGGAGATTGAGGCTATTTTTGATAACGAAGATCCTATATGGAAAAAACTCAAAGCTTGTTTTCGTGATCGAAGTAAATATATTTTTGCTGACTATCTACTAGGCAATGAGCCGAACGATATGGCAGTAAAGTTGGAAAGTATGAAGGCATTGCCTTGGGATTTTACAGGTATCGAGTATCCTAAATGTGATCATCTTCGATATTTCCACAATGAAAGTGCTCTAGCTGCACTGAAGAATGTTATGGGATAGGTTGCGTTATCTGCAATACCGAACTGAGGGTAATATTGGTAATATTTTGGCTTTCTACTGTGTATCACAGTAATGATATTGTTTCTTGAAAATCTATTAACCTCCAAGAATGACAACAATACGCCCAGAAAACAACAAGCCAATCATCTACTTAACTTTCGCTAACGAAAATACTCAATACCTTGAGTTTCTAAAAGTTGAACAAGAACGGCTAAAAGATATCTTTCATCCACTGGAAAAGGAGGTAATAGCAAAAATTGAAAAGAAAACAGAAATTGATACCCTTTTTGAAGGTTTCCGGAAATTTGGTAAAAGAATCTTCCTTTTCCATTATGCTGGTCATGCGAGTCATGGACATCTGCTATTGGAAGACGCCCTCGCAAAAGCAGAATCCCTGGTAGACATGATAAAAGCGGAAGGGGCAGAGAAGTTACAGCTAGTCGTGCTAAATGGCTGTGCTACGGAGTTCCTTGTAGATAAGTTTCTAAGCATAGGTACCAGGGCAGTATTGGCGACTTCAGTTTCTATAGAGGACCATAGAGCACTACTATTTGCCGAGGCATTTTACCGATCCTTGGCACATAATAATACTCTCAAGGGAGCCTTTGAGTCGGCAAAAGCAAGACTTAATACTGTTGCCAATCATGAAAGTACAATGGTGAATATCATCTATCGCAATGAAGGTTTTGCAGAAGAAAATGAGGGAAAGGCGTTCCCTTGGGGCCTCTACCTGCGTGAAGGGGACGACGACATTCTACAATGGAAATTGGCCGATGCCATTGACAATCATTTGATGGGGCTCCCTCCACTACCTAAAACCATAGGCTTACCAAAGGTTCCCTTTAAGTCACTTGCTTTTTATACGCGAGACGATGCTCGGGTATTTTTTGGACGAGATAAGCAGATCAGAGAACTTTATAATAAAGTAACGTTTTTTGAAGGCCCAAATATTACCTTGCTTTACGGACAGTCAGGAGTAGGTAAATCCTCCTTACTTTTTGCTGGTCTGTTCCCTCGTTTAGAAACGGAATGGGGCCAGCCCCAGTACATTCGTGAAGACCATCAGCGAGGGTTGACACTCCTACAGGAATGGCTTATCGATACTATTAAGGAGAAGGCTATATTCATATTTGATCAGCTTGAAGAGCTTATCACCCTACATCCCACCCAAGCTGTCACTATAATGGAGGTTTTTCTTAAACGACTTGACCACTTACTAGCCCAACAACCTGCTCGACAGTGCAAAATCATATTGGGCTTTCGAAAGGAGTATTTCGCAGAAATTGAAAAGATTCTAAATCGATTAGGCACTGGCTACCAGAAGTTCTTTATCGAATCGATCAACCGTAAGGATATCATCAAGATCGTAAAAGGGCTTACCGTTTCTGCTGAAATTCGCAACCAGTATTGCCTGAGCATTCAGCCGCCATCACAGGGTGAGTTGCCATTAGCAGATATTATCGCCAATGATATCCTGCAAGATCGCCAGTCCAATATTGCACCAGCTCTGCAAATCCTACTGGAAAAAATGTGGAAAAAGGCATTGAGAGAGAACGGCTCTAAACCAATTTTTGACCTTGCTTCCTATAATGAGATCAAACAAGATGGTTTACTACTGAAAAATCACATCGAAAAAATAATCGACCAAGTCAAGAAGGACAAAGTCCCTGAACGATCACTCTGGGCCGAATCTGGATTAATCCTTGACTTTCTGCATTATTTCACCACTGACGAGGGGACGGTTAATCAACATACCCGTATGGATTTAGCCCAGCGATATAAGCATATCCTTAATTGGCCTAATCTGTTGAAATATTCTCGGGATAGCTATCTGATCACGGAATATAGCCGAGACCAGACAAGTTCTGAGCGCTTCCGCCTTGCTCATGATGCTTTAGGTCCCATCATACGTCGTTTATTTGATACGTCCGAGTTATCAGGACAACAGGCTTGGCGAGTTATCAACGCAAAAGGTGATTATGTGTTAGCGGACTGCGATAATCGTCGATTTAGTGAGTCAGATATAGAGGTCATCGAAAAGGGTCGCAACGGGATGCCTATCTTGCATGATAAGTTAAAAAGAAAGATCCAAGCCGACCAAAAATACTATTTACAACAACGAAAAGACAGATTCGACTTAGCTTTCAATACAGCCGTTCTAAATGTAGAATACCCTCAATTCAAACAGGCAGTAAGGCGACTTGAAATAGCCCAACAGGAAAGGTTGTTCCCAGAGAAAATTCTACAAAAGGCCAAAGAACTTATCTATCCATTGGCTTTTCTTAAAACAGAAACTAGATTAAAAGACATTCTACGATTGATCGTAAATTTGTCCAATGATATATGTATAAGCAGTCATTGGAAATCTTTACGTAATAAGATCACTAAAAGAGATTTCCCTTCTGAAAATCTCTTCCAGGAAATAGAGCAATGGTTTCGAAAAAAGGAACCAGACCTTTACGGTAGAATGCAGGAACGATTCATTCCAAAGCTTGTTCCTATTCCCGGTAATGTTCTTGGTAATAGAGTTCCTAAGGAAAAATTGATCTTTGAAATGGGCGCGAAAGGTGATGAATTGGTCTTCCAACGAGAGGGACCAGCTCATAGAGTCTCAATTGACCCTTATCGTTTAGCCGATAGTCCGGTTACCTTCTGGCAGTATGGTCTGTACTGCCTTGCCACTGAAAGACCGTTGCCCCGAGATTCAGGCTTTAGACGGGATAGGCACCCAGTAGTTAACGTAAACTGGTGCGAGTGCATTGCTTATACGAACTGGCTGAGCCAACAATTTGAAGAATTTTCTGAAGTATACCTTCTAGATAGTTTACCGTCTAATCCAAAGAACTGGGATCAGCAGAATATTAACTGGGAGGAAATAACAAGTTGGAAGTCCAATGGATTTCGATTGCCTACCGAAGCCGAATGGGAATTTGCGGCCACTGCCAGGATTGAAGATGCCCCCTCAGGAGTAAGCCAAATAAAAAAATGGCGATTTGGCAATGGTAAAGATATCGCCGATCCGGACGAAATGAATTTTGACGCCAGTTCTGCAAACAATAGTTATACTTTTGATAGGGGATGGATTAAGAAAATCCAGGAAGATGGATTCAAGGCCTCTATCACACCAGTAAAGGCCTTTGCATCAAAGAATAATAACCCCTTTGGACTGTATGACCTAAGTGGTAATGTATATGAATGGTGTTGGGATTGGTACAGCGGAGACTTAAGTGATCAGACTGATAAATATTATACCGAATGCAGGGAGAGTGGGATATCTCTTAACCCACGTGGTGCAAAAACAGGGAGATTTCGGGTGATTCGTGGCGGATCCTGGAACCATCTCGCACTCGAAACTCGTTCTGTATACCGCCATAGAGTCTCACCAATTCTTCAATTTAATTCTTTAGGGTTTCGAGTTGCCCAGCGTGGACTTCATTCAATTTACCATTGAAAAACTATGTAATTTCAAACAGCTACATAAACCAAACCCATAGGATAGTAGTGTCAGGTAAAGAAATAGTAATTGCTAATTAACCGTTTAAAAAAGAGTGTTTTATACCGATTTTTATTTGTGACGGATTTGAAATAACTAGAATACCCAAAATTTACGAATAGATGCGCTCTGAGAAAAGCTAAGCTAAAACTCCTTCATGACAATACGATTAGTAGTTTTCAAAAATCATCGTACTGTTGGGCTGGATTGATCTATTATGGCGATAATTCAACCGTATTGCTTAAAAATAACATGAACTGATACCGCTTCTTTTTGATTGCTACTATGCTGTTAGTCTTGGGGCTATTGACAAGGTCTTTCGTTAAGGGAGGGCTAGCGACTAAGCGCAGTACTTTGGAAAACAGTTTTTTGCTTAGAAGTATGCTACAATAAACCAAAACTCACCGCCCCAGTTCTCCTCCCTTGCGATATTCCCGTCGGATTCCCTTTTGTATATCTCCTAATTGAATGATGTTGCTTTCTCGTCCTAAGGCACACAGGCAGCAGTATTGCACAATACTCATAATGTCAGCACCACTTAACTCATATTGTTTTGCTAACTGTTTAAGGTCGATTTCCGAAGACAACTTGACTTTTTCAGGAAAGGCTTGCCCCCAAAGTAGTAATCGTTCTGAAGGACCAGGCAACGGAAAATGGATGACAGACTGAAATCGTCGCATAAAAGCCTCATCAATATTGCTTTTAAAGTTGGAAGCCAGAATAACTAGGCCATTATAGCCTTCTACTCTTTGTAAGAGATAGGCCACTTCCTGGTTGGCATATTTGTCATGGGCATCCCCTACTGAGGTTCGTCTACCAAATAAGGCATCGGCTTCATCAAAGAATAGAATCCACTTTTTTCCTTCAGCACGAGCAAAGAGATTAGAAAGATTCTTTTCTGTTTCGCCTATATACTTAGAGACAACCATAGAAAGATCGACTCGAAAAACAGGGATCTTATGAGTTTTTCCCAATAAGCCCGCGGTTAATGTTTTTCCAGTTCCAGGAGGGCCATGGAATAGAGCACGATAACCAGGCTTTAGCCGATGCTGCATACCCCAGTCCTTCATCAATGTCGTATGATGATGGAGCCAGATATCTAGTTCCTGAATTTGCTCACTCGTTTCTCGATGCAATACTAGATCTCTCCACTCTAATTCAGTTTCAATTACCTCAGCAGGAAATTCCATGCTGAATTCCGGGTGAGAAACTTCTCCAGTGGTAAATAACTGGACATATTCAGGGTTCATAACTATGCGACCACTCATCCATGGCTCCTCGGCAGGTACTTTTTCTAGCCATAGAATACGCTCTTTATAGAAGAAATGGGATCGACTAAATATTTTTTGTACTTCGGCTCGTTTTCTTAAGTCGTCACCTGCAAGTAGAAAAATAGCTGTTTCGCCAGTAGGGAGAAAGCCTCGATGGTGCTTACCTCGGGAGCCACCAATTTGGGGATGGTTGCCAGTTTTGGGTAGGAGAGGGTCGAAGAAGTGAGGTTTGATATGTGGTACAAGGCTGAGCAAAAAGACGATTTTTTCCTCTGGAAGTAAAGAGTTAAAATTCTTAATTTCTGGAATAGGATTAACAATATTAAATGCTCTATTTTCAATAAGCAGGTCAGGTATTTTGGGATTATTATCTTTTTTTCCCAAGGACTGTTGAAACCAATTAAAAAGTTGATTGATTGCTCTTTGCACAGGGTTAATTTTAATAATCAAAAATTTCAATAGCTTTTTCTAATTCATTTTGGAAGTGAGCATACTCAATTTCAGCCTCTAGCATCTCCTCTTTTGATAAAATTTCCATTTCACCCATGATTTTTTTTAATCTGCCGGTTACTTTTTCCGCAATTTGAGAAGCATTCAATCCACTATCGCCTGAAAAGACGTATTTGTTTTTGCTCAGTGAAGAGGAAAGATTATCATTAATTTGTTTCAAATCCATTTCCTCAATTTCTATATCCTTGAGTATTTGGAGTAATAATGAATCTAAAATAACTGGATTTTCAAATGCCCCTCGTTCCCAATTTTTTAGTTCCAACTTTGTCCCCAAAGTCAGAATGTCCAACCATCTTCCAGGGTAGATGACCTCAAAACCTTCAATTACGCCTAGCAAATTCTTTTCGTTGATAAAAACAAGTGCAAATTCCGCTCCTTTGTATTTTTTAGGATTATTACTTCTAAGTTGATTAAATAGGCGATCAATATATTTGAACCTATATCTATCGCCGCGGAATGGAGTGGATAAACGTTTTCTATGGAAGGTTGCTAATTGAAAAACATAGTCAAGAATTTTGTCGCTTTTTAATTTCTCTTGATTCAAAGCATTAAAAACGATATCGTTCAGTTCTATTTTATCAAAACCCAAATCTTCCAATTTAGCAGTATACTCGGAGTTTTCAACGATTGCCTCAGCTTCTTTTAACCTCAATTTTCTAAGTGCTATTCTATATTTCTTGAATAGCCCTCTATACTTTACGTAATCTTGAAAGTTTCGCTTTAATTTCTTTTGATTCCAACTATTCCGATACTCAATTAAGGTTTCCAATAAGATGGGTTCACGTTCACTTAGTGATACTACATCCTGTAACAATTTATTGGCATCAATTTGAGCTTGTAAGTCAGGAGGGATTTGGTTTCCCTCTATACGTTGGTTACCACTTTTAGATTTTGCTGGAGGCATCTCGAATTCTGTTTCAACTTTACTTTCTTCTGTAGGCCCTCCTTCAATATCCTGCTTGTTTTTAGATGTCGATTTTTCCCTGATTTCATTTGGCAGTTCCTGTTTTTTTTCTTGAGTTAGATTTTGCACCTCAGTTGGATTTCCTAGTTCCTTTTTATTTTCTGGAATAGTCTCATTTGTAACTTCTCTATCTTTTTGTTCTTGGCTTTCTTTTTGATTTAATTCCTGGTTTCGATCTTTTATCGTTTCTACTTGATCCCTATTCAGACTGAAATCTTGATCTACATTGGTATCAATTTGATCCTGTCTTGACCCTTCATTTATCCTTTCTTTTTTACTATCACCGTCGTCGAATTTAGAAAACAAGCCCAAAAGTTCTTTTTCAACAGCTTCGACTTTCTTCTTTTCATTGATACTTGACTGTTTACTTTTCAGTCTACCAAATCCCTGAAGCAGCATAGCAATAATAGCTTCTGCCCCCGCCTCCTTCCAAAGATTTTGATCAATGAATTCTCGAGATGCATCAATATAGTCTCTAATGGTTAAATTTTGCATAATACCCGAGAAGCTAGATATAGTAAATTCTTCTACGCCCTCTTGAACCATTGATCTAATTTCTTTCCCTAAACCCTCTTCTAAAATATTTTTAAATAGAACTTTCCTTAGAGACTTTGTTTCAAAAGAACTGAATAGCTTCTTTCCTGGGCCTCCCAAAAATCCACTAGCAATTGCAATAAGACCAAATGATTCTGCTACTTCATATGCAACTTCTTGATTTCCGGTGGTCTGAGCCCCTAGTTGAAACCCTTGTCTATAATTTCTAACATAATTTAAGGCGGTAGAAGCTATACCTGGTGGCAATTGTACTACCCTTGCAAAAATTTCTGCTGTTAGATCCACTACCATTTCTCCTGCAATTCGTGGTAAGGTGTCAGCCCAAAATTCTCCCTTATATTTGGGGTTTACCGGTAATAGTGTTTTAATGCCAATTTCTAATCCTTCTAGGAAGTCATTTTCCTCGCTATTTTTATTTCCTGGTAGTTTCTCAAAGCTATTAGTATTGTTTTCTAAGTTAGTTTGAGTCCTGCTTATTAAACCGCCTAATTCATATCCCTTTCTTTGCAGTTGCAGGTATCTTGTTAATTTTCCTAACTCCTCTTCCTGACTTCTTCTATAAATAGATCTCACATAATCAAATCTTCTAAAAGTAGTAGTAAATTTAAACGGTTTAAGAATGTTATGTATGAAAATATGAGGAGCCCATTTCACAAAACCAACTAGGTCCTCCAGTATGGTTCTTTTGAATTGATTATTCATACTCTCAAACCGTGCAATATCTAAATTATATCCATTAGATTTCAAATATTCCTCCAACGCACCTGCTTCAATAAATCTTAATGGTATTTCCAATAATAATGAATCATACTCTCGAATAGTAAGCCCTCTGTATGGCTTCCCAATTATTTCCTTAGAAAAGATATCATATAATTCCCAGCGGTTTTTGGATTTTACGGATTTAATGGTTTCCACATTAAAATAGTGAAACTCCTTTTCTTTCTCTAAAATGGCTGAAAGTATAGTAACCAACTCTGAAGATCCAATTGTTGTTGGCCCCAGTTTACCATCCTGTTCTTTAGCCTGATCACGAAAAAGTTTTAGCTGTAAAGTCCAAACAAGCAGTACGAAGGGAGCTCCAATTTCTTGTTCTCTTTTTGCTTTATTATATAAAATACGATTAGTAGAAATCTTGTATAGCTCCCAAAGCAATCCTTCCGTATAATTATGATATTTCTTATTGTAAGAAATGGCCTTTTTCACCCAATTAGGATAAGGCTCTTGAAACTGCCCACTAAGTCCTCTTAATATAAATAGTGTTTCAAAATCTAAAATTCCAGTATGTTTACCCCTTCGATTGGGGAAAATTAATTCTTGACCTTTTTTGACATATTCAACAAAAAAATGAAAAAATTGATGCTGCCATACCCCGTTTTCACTAGCCTTTTCATAAAGTGGAACATATTTTGTAGAATGTAACAATAAATCCAAGAGGTGGTAATATTCTTTTTCCTTTTTCAAATGACCTGCTTTCCAATTCATCAATATAGCCTCGTCCTTCCACTTTGTTTCGGTTTTAGGAAGAAGCTCTCCGGCCTCATACTTTATATTTTGTTTAATTCTTTCATTTTGTATTAATTCATAAATTTTTGCTTCCTCATCATATCCGAATATCCCATTATATAAATCTGGCCTGTTTGGAAACAAGGTTTCCTGTAAGATCAAAACGAAGTCTACAAAATCTCTATTGATTTCTCCTTTATTGAAAGCAATCCAATATAAATTACTTAATTTTTGATTATCAAGCTTCTCCAAAATAAGTTGGATATCTTCAAAGTAATCATCATATATTCCCGCTGCATGATTTTTTTTATTTTCCTTTATAGCTGTATCATAATCAAAAACTCCAGGTTTCTGATCTAGCCCGATTTTTGCAGCCTCTAGTCCAGCCTTTTCTATGGACTTTGCAACACTGCCGACAATCAATTTGCTTTGGTTATTACTTTTAATTTCATCTTCCCTGAAAAAATTCTGATTATTATTAGGTAACTCATGATCTTGGTTTCCCCATCTAAAATAGTTGAAAAAGTAGTTATCTGAAAGAAGATTACTTTCAGTTTGATTTGACAAATTTCTAACTGCTTTCTCAGAAGAAATTGAACTTGTGTCTTGTTTAATTTTACCCCCCCCCTCTCCCATAACATAATTTTTAATTCCATTCAACAATTACCATCTCCCCCATCCAACCCAACTGCACCAAACCAATCCCCCAGGGTAAGTCTCCTAATAATACATCATATCCTTTTTGCTCAACTTGCAATGACCAGCCATTACTCACCTGACTCAATTTACCATCTCGCTGCAGAAAAGCTTCCTGCAAGGCAAGAGGACTAGTGTTTTTCAATGTGCCCCAGTGATTAACAACTGCTCCCAGTAATTTTTCACTTTCTTCTACTTCCTTTGTGCTCAGTGCAAGATGGTTTACTATTGGCTCATCTAGGGGGAAGTTGCATAGTAGCTTGGGTAAAACCAAATCGTATTCCGGTATCTTTTCATGACTTGTGGCTAGGTATTCGATCAATAGAATAGCTCGTTCTTGCGCAGCACGATCTTTAAATTGCCGCTGTTGAACCAACCCTAAGGCACTAAAGAAGCGATCCAGAAATGGCCATAGAAGAACTACTCCAGCATTGTGCACATACATCTCCTCAACTTCTAGTGCCAACTTCCTCGAAGAGCTAACCGCGATAAGAACTTCTCTTTCAATCGCTTTATCAGTGATTTTTTCATCCTCGCTGGCCTTGGCTAGGAGTGACTTTATTTTCTTAAGTACCTGGGCGGTCTTCTCCGTTTTATTATTCGTTATTGCATGTTCTAGCAGCGGCATACCCTGAGTAAGTATAAGCCGTAATATTTGCACCTTTACTTTGTCTTTCACCGGGTGGACAAGAACCATAGTTGCCCGTTTAGGTAGAATTGATTCAACTAGAACGCTAATAAAAGAAGAGGAAAATTGCGCTACAATTCTTCTGCAAACCCGAGCAGAGTGTTCACTTTTCTTCAATACTCTTAGAAGGTCTTGAGGACGAAGTGTTTTTAACTGCGCTTCAAAGTCTTCTATGCTATCCACCTGAAACCACCAGGGGAGTCGTCCTTTTTCTACAAAAAAGAAGAAGGCTTCCTCCAATTGTGCGCTTCTACTTTTGCTTACTGCCCCTACATTCTCTTCCCTTTCGTGATTTGAAGATCCCAATGAATGTTTTACAACGGTAAGTTGCTGTACTTTTTTTTCTAATTCATCTAGAAAGCGTTTCGAAAATTCAGCCGTTAATTGAGAAGCAGGAATGACCCCTAGGTCTAAATGTAGATGATCCAAATTAAACACTATATCCCTTGGGGCTAGACGGTCCATAAGTTGCTCCAACTTTGGCTTCAATTCGTAATAAAAAAGCTGTGTCAGGTCCTCACTTAGGGTGTGATCCTTCTTTTCCGAGATTTCTACTTCTAATATTTGCCGTTTAATAACATGTGATTGCTGGGCATGCATCTTTACGAGTTTGGTTGTGGTATACAAAGCGATAAGACATCGACTAAGGCTTGCTGCGCTGGAGATATAATCTCAGCATCATATTGCCCAAATAAGTTCAACCATGCCTTATATACCTCCTCAAATCGATTGAGACTAGTATCTGCTGGAACGGGATTAGTATCTACATCGAGCCAACAGATATGCGCAAAAATGTGAGCAGGTAATTCTGTTCGAATTTCAGTCTCAATAAATCTCCTAAACTTTTTATCGCGAAATCGACGAGCACCAGCTAGTGATTCACAGACTGAATCTCCATTCGTGCAGGGTGCAGAATTAATTGCAAAGTTTCGCTTATAACCTGAAGGTAGGATTACCATCACAACAAAGGAATAGGGTAATACTCGCTGGTCTTGATAATCCATGACTGGTAGTAAACGATCCATATTTACTCCATCATTATATCTGGGCCGAAGCAATATGTTTTCTACTAGATGGAAGCCTTCGCTATTCTGATGGTTGAATATATCAAGAGAAATAAGTGATGCCTCAATCGAGGCTTGCAATGCAGAAGTATAATTTTGGGCATTCTTTGCTATTACTAGCCCTTTGGAATCCTGTAGATTAAAACCCCAAGGTGAATCTTCGTATATTTCGTAGTTCAACTCCTCTTGGGCAAAAGTGATAATCTCAGATGGTGTATAAATATCCAGTATACCAGGCACCCCTTCCAATATTGCTGTGCCATCTTGTTGTTTGATGGTAAAAGTGAGTTTTGGGTGCCCTGCTACCATCGCCTCGCTCACAAAGAAATGATCAGGTTCCAAATAATTCCAGCTCAGTTCAAAATCAATAGTCGCTTTGATCTCGAAAAACTAGCTACTCGAGAAAGTATCAAACGCCTGTGCGAACTAGCCATCCAGGCAACTACTCCGAAAGAATACACCCTCATTTTCGATGATCTCACTGATATCACTAAATATGGCGTCAACATCATGGAAAAACTCAAAAACCACTTCATCATCATCGCTGCAGCCCGCCGTATCAAACTCGAACACCGCACTTTCCTTTCTAATTTCGAAAAAATAGAACTACATCCTCTCTCTCGCCCCGAATCCATCGAACTCATCAACAAGCTCAGCATTCCCATCGCTAACCGGATCACCGACTACGAGGCCTACAAAAATCGAATCTGGGAAGACACCCAAGGTATCCCCCTATACATCATCGAGATGATTGAACGACTCAGCAAAGAACCGCGTATCACCCCAGAAACCACCGCCACCATCCGACACACCGCCAGCAAACAAGAAATCGACTTCACGCTACCCCTAATCGTACTCTTTAGCTCCCTAATGGTTCTCCGCTACCTAGGCAATGAGTTAGGTGATAACGCCGGCGCCCTCAAGCTCATCGGAGGATTAGGGCTCATCGTAGCCATCTTCTCACGTCACATCTTCCGCACCCTAAAACGAAAGTTTGTATGATGTACAAATTTCTTGGACAGTCCGGCCTTTGCTTTTCGGCCTTCTTCATTTTAGCGAAGAGAGCTTGCGAAATCCGATCAGAACAGAATCCTGTCTGAGCTTCTCAAGTGAAAAGAGTAAAACCAAATGCCCCGAAATCAACAACGCCTGATCCTACTCAACCCCCAAAAGCGAGTTCATTCTGTTCCGGATTTGGCAGGCGCTCGCAGCGTTAAGAAATGAATCAAGTCGGCGGTTTTTGGTTCTTTTTGCCGCCAAAAAGAACAATACAAATTAAATCAAATGAAACTCCCCAATCACCTCGCAGGCGGCACCCTCATTACCGCCATCCTGTCAAGTCTAAGTGGCATCAACATATTCCAATCCCAAACCAGCATCCTAGTCATGCTGGTAGCCACTACCCTACCCGACATCGACCTGCCCAAATCCACCATCGGTCGCACTTTCAAACCCATCTCGCTATACATTAATCGACGCTGGGGGCACCGCACCATCACCCACAGCTTTATAACGCTCCTGATTCTTACCCTCCTGCTAGCCATTCTAGAAAATCAAATAACAGACAAGAACACCCTATCCCTAATCTTCTTCTACGCTTACCTATCCCATTTACTCTTAGATATGGTCACAATAATGGGCGTCCCACTACTCTACCCTTTCAGCAAGAACCCCTTTGTCCTTCCGGGAAGTCCCCGTTACCGCATCCGTACAGGAGACCTTCGCGCTGAGACCATCGCCTTCTGTACCTTCATATTGCTAAGCATTTTTCTCCGCCCCTTATTTGAGCAAGGCTTCTGGACCTCCTATAACCGACTCTTCGGTACAATGAAACACCTAGCTGCCGAATTCAAGCGATCAGAAGACATGTTAGAAGTCCAATACTTCGGTAAGATTGGCACCCGCCCGATCAAAGGAAAAGGCCTCTGTATCGAAGCCAGTCAAAATGAGGTAATTCTAATAGAAGATAATGAATTCACTGTCCTCAATAAAGACCATATGACCATCGACAAAGTCATCCCTTCTCACACCAACCACCAATTCACCTTCACCCAAATCCCTATCATTGCGCTGACCATCGACTCCCTCAACATCTTGTTACGAGATCAATGGATCCGCCACATCAACCTTACTTCGGAACAGCCTTTCCGCGTCATCACCAATGGTATCCCAACTGAACAAAAGCGTTACAAAGCAGAACTACTAACTTCCATTTGGTTTCAAGAATTTAATTCAACCGAACAGAAGCAGTCAAACGATATCTTCATCTACCAGCCTAATCCTCGGATTCCTATCCTGCAGCAAAAACTAGAGCTTCTGAAAAGTCAGCATCAAGAACAAGAAAAAGCATGGGCAGCCCACCTTCAACACATAGAAAACCTCAAACAAACCATCCAACTCACCAATACCTTCTGGCAAAAGGAACGTCTTTACGAACAACTCGCTCAAACTCAAAAACTACCTCCTCCAAAAATCAATCACAGCCGAGAGCTTGAACTTCAAATTGAAATCCAACAACTCACCAAAGCCGAATACCTCAAAAACCAAGAACGACGCCTCAAAACAACCAAACCTCCTCCTAAGAAATCTACCCTACTCTCAGGCTCCGTCACCATTTTAAAAATCCAGTAAATACAACCAGTAAGTGCCATGACAATTGCCCCGACCTAGCCTTTGCAAGCAGGCAGCTTTGATTTATTTCATCTAGGAAAAAATCAAAATCACTTTAAAGTCAAAATTCAAATATCCATGCTAAAAACACTAATCCTCTCCCTCAACATCCTCACCACCGATACTCTACCCCCAACAAATCAATTGCTAGCTAGCATCGACAGCTTCTACCGGATTAAAACCGAAGCTGAACTTCTGGAGTATCAAGTCTCCAAAAAAGGAGAATGGCTCAAGTACTTACCAACGGTAGGTATCCAATATACAATGGATGGGATACCACGGCCAATTCTATCATTTTCATCCTCTATATTATATAAAGGAAAGCAGGATAAACAAGTTCTCGCCGCCAAAAGGCGAGCTATCACGGGACAAAATGAAATGGAAGCATGGGATAGTAAGGTGACCCTCTTGGAAAAAATAGATGGCTATAAAAAATTAAACCAACAAATAGAAGTCAAGAGGAAAATGCTCAAAATCGACTCGCTACTTTTTAAGATACATCAACATAGTTATGAAAACATGGAAATGGCTCCTTCAGAATTCCTAGTGGCCAAAAAACACTACCTGGAGCAGTTGTTGCGGTTTCAACAGGCGACGGATGAGTTGGACACGCTTCGGCGAGAGATAATTAAGAATTCGATTACAAAATAGTAATGAACTGCTAAAGCTTGAATTATATGAAGTTAGCATTGCTAATTAATCACTAAACACTTAATTTACCACTGTAGCATCCAATTAGCTAAAACTAATATTTAAAACTCAAACCTAAATGCCCAGAAAACTGTATGCGGTCCTCGTTGGCATTAATGAATATCATCCAGAAACAAGTGTAAATCACTTGAAAGGCTGTGTGAATGATGTGTATGCGATGTCTAACTTTTTGATTGATAACTTTCAATATTTAGACCCAGAAATAACACTAGTGCTAAATAAAGATGCAACGAAGAAAAACCTGCTTATTACCTTCGAAAAACAACTGGGAAAGGCCGGCCCTGAAGACATAGCGCTTTTCTACTACAGTGGACACGGATCTTATGAAAATACCTCGCCAGAGTTTGAGACATACGATTCCATGAATCAAAATGAGACACTTGTATGCTACGATAGTCGGCTACGTGGACATGAGGATTTAGCTGACAAAGAGATAGCTGTCCTACTTGAAAGATTGGACCCCACATCCCAGAAGATTTTAATATTAGATTGTTGTCATACAGGCTCCATTACGAGAGGGGATCTTCAGGGATTGTCCAGACAGGAACCAGCTCGCGAATATGCTAACAGTATTTACCGTCGACCGATCGACAGTTATATGCTTCCTGGGGACAACTACTATCTAAAACAAAAATTGCAAGGCAAAGTAAAAGTACCCAATACTTCTAATCTGCAGTTTTCTGCTTGCAGCAAAAATGAGAAGACCTTGGAATGGATTGATGAAGCATCTGGAGAATGGCGGGGATTGTTTTCAACTCATCTACTGGAGGTGCTCCGAATAAATAGTAGTAAGATCTCTTACAATGATCTTCATTCGCAGACAAGAATAGCAGTTATCAACGAGCGTAAAGGACAGACCCCCCGCTTAGATCCAGCGTTTGGTTTTAATGCCAATCTCAAATTCTTTGCTCACAGCTATATCAACACAAAAAGATATCCTGTCGTTTGGAATGGAGGATTACATTTACAGCTAGGGCACCTTCATGGATTATTCTCCACAGAAACGGATGATATTGCAGAAACTAGTATTCGCCTTTTCCCATCTGGGAAAGAAGGACACCTAGGCCTAGTTGCTAGTATAACACAAGTCGGCATCACTGAAAGTCAACTGTTCGCAAAAGGAGTTACCGAAGGGGTTACATATGAAGCCGAAATCATTGGCTTACCCAGGGCTATGTGTTTATTAGTTGGGGTCAGGGCCCCTGAAGATCTTCGAGTAAGTATTCAGGCAGCTGCAAAAAAAGTCACCTCTCCATTTATACAGTTTATGGAAGAAGAGGATTTCGAATATAGTTTAGAATACAAAGACACTAGTGATTACTCCTTACTTCATATAGTCCACATACCTTCAGGACAACTTATACAAGGTATCAAGAGTAAGAATGATCTACACAGAAGTATCCAGACATTAGTTCCTGTCCTCGAGCAAATAGAAAAATGGAGACGATATAAAGCAATAGAAAAAAGAGCCAAACACATCGATGAGAGTAAAATCGACATCAAGCTAGAACTGGAGCAGAAAAATGGAGAGATGTATACTATCCCTGAATATCAAGGTGAAGTAACTATTGATCTAGATAGGGCTTCAAATGGCATCGAATGGGACACTTGTGACTTTATATTGAGTGTGGATAATCAAACCAAAGAAGACCTCTATGTACTTTTACTTGGACTATCCTCATCTTATGGCACTTCTGCTTACTTCAACGATTGGGTTCCTACAAAATCTGGAAAAATTGAACTCTTAAACCTTTTCTTTGAATTAGCAGCTGACTTAGATAAGGATGTAGATGTATTGAAGTTTTTTTTCAGTACCGAAGAGATTAACCCTGAGGCTTTCACAATTGAACCGCTGATTCTTGGACACATCAGCGAAGTTCCAAAAAGTATAACTGAAAAATTATTGCCGGGGAATAAAAAAAGCCCTAGTATGGGTGATTGGTTCACCAAAACCTTAACCATTACCGTATCCGGTAATCAAAGAATTATCGGGAAAGAAATATGTAGTGTTAATGGAATGACCTTTTACAAAAATAATAGACTCAATGCCAAACTCTGCTTTGGAAGTATCCATACGCACATGCCTACCGCTGATCCGATCTATCGCTTACCTGGAGAATTGAAAGGCTCCGACTTCGAAATCATGAACTTCGCCCAGCCAAAATCAGTGGATAAGTGTGTGATCGAGTTGCATGATATACAAGGACAGGAACAACTCAAAGAACAGCCCCTACAGATTGAGTTGGCCAAAAAAATGGGGGAGGGAGAAATGATCATTCCCGTCACCTTTGATGGTGAGTTTATATTGCCCTTTGGTGAGGTGAAAGAAACGGCGGATCACCGACCTGTGATCTCTATCGATAATCTACCGCCCCAGGTGGATGACGGTAGACGTAGCGTTGGTCGTGCCTTGAAGTTTGTGCTACTCAAGACCGTTTTCAAGGATAAGTTCGATGTGTTTAAGCTAAGGTGGGTGGATTATGGCGTGAAGAAGCGGAAAACAGACGGACTCAAGGATAAAGTGGCCAACTCGAATAAGATCCTTTTATTGATTCACGGTATCATTGGTGACACAAAACTCATGGCTGATAAAGCAGAATTTGCTGTTGAAGAGAAGGACTTTGATCTCGTACTTACCTATGACTATGAGAATCTGGACACGGACATCAATGCCATTGCGGAGAAGTTAGACAAAGATCTCAAGGATGTTGGCTTGGGCAGTGGTCATGGTAAGCAATTGACAATCGTGGCCCATTCCGTGGGTGGATTGGTGAGTCGCTACATGATTGAGAATCTGCGAGGGGATGATGGATCAGTAGAGAAGCTAATGATGTTTGGTACGCCCAATGGTGGGTCGCGCTTTGGCATAGCACCTGGATTGATTGATGACTATGTACCGGGTAAGTACAAGGAGCTTGTAAAAGACAAGGCCAAGGAGTGGTTTAAATTTGCATTGGGCATAGCCCTAAATTTTCAACCAGAATACGTAAAAACTATATTGGAATACATAGTTAAACTGGCCAAACTAGACGAAATTGATTCTCCGGAGATTCTCAATACGCTGGCAATGATGAGCCCAGATGATAGTTTCATCAAGGGACTGGTGGCCAATACTAAGGCTTCTAACACTACCTACTACATCGTAGCCGCAGATATCACTAATTATCAAGTCAGTGGAGGCTGGTTTAAGCGCTTCGTAGAGAAGATCGAGGTGGGTATTGGTAAGGTGGTCTATTTCAATATTCCAAATGATATCGCTGTCGGTGTTGAAGACATCCGAAAAGTAAATGGTGTCGATAAGGATACACATACCGCAGTGGTACCTGGGCACCATCTCAACTACTTCGAAAACCCACCTAGCGTGGAGAAGTGGAAGGAGTGGCTTTGATAAATGACTCACTAGGAGTCTATATCCCCCCTGAAAAGTAAGAGCGCTACTGTGTCTGAACCATCCATAAGCTAGAGAGGGTAAAGGTCACTGAAAAATAGGAATTTTGGTCCTCATCAATAATTCACCACCTTCCCCCTGGCCACCCTATGGGCCATATATACATCCTGAGTATCTACAAACTCATGTTTTAAAAACTGCTGGCCCACCTCGATCCAGTAGCGAGCTGCAGATAAAGCTTCTGGTAAAATGTAGAGATCTGGACGAAAGATCCCTAATTCTAGTACTAACTGCTCGATCTGGTGGATCCGGTCTAAATCCATTTCTGGATTACGAATGGCTACGATAGGTTGCTTCATATTCATTGGTTAGAGGTATTGAGATGAGTACTGTCCACACTGCTTTTTCCCACTAGTTTTGTTCCTATAAATACACTATCACAAGGTACTTCAAGAACACTTATCTCCACTCCAGCTAAGCCTACCTGATCTAAGACTGATGACTCACAACTCTGGTAAATAATAGGTGGATTGTCTCCTGTGGAGACAGTGTATTCAAAGCATATACAAGTGTTAGGGTTAGTTGCTGGAATAAATTCTAGCACTTCTTCCGCAGGTGCGCTGACCTGCAGCAGCACAAGGAGAAGGAAAAAGCCCAACAAAACTAGCGATAGATATTTCATATCGATTAGGGTTTCGGTTTAAAGAACTGGACACAATTCAAGTGCGCTCAACAGATTCCTGGATCACCTTTCGTCTACCTGTGGCAAATCGATCCGCCATGAATACATCGATCTGCTCTATGAATCCATGGGTCATGAGCACTTCGGCAACTCCCGCCCAATACTTGGCTACTACTACAGCTTGCTTTAAGGAACCTCCACATTCTGTTACCTGATTGGCTTCAGCCAAGAAGTGCTCGGCATCTTTGATAATGGCTAAGTCTTTTTCAACATTCCTTACTTTGATTTTCAACATGATAATTTTGGATTTGAGTGGTTTTAAGATACAGTGGAGTGATAAAGTCAATGTAGTATCCACTGCTTTTTACTTTCCTGATTAGTTCTATTACTATTGAAGTTCCGGGCTAGATGGGTATACTTTTTTGCTCTTCCAGGCTTAATGGAATGGCAATCAACTTTGGTTCTTGTTCCAGTTCCACTGCTTGCCTAATCAAGAGCTGCGTTGGTATATCCACATATTGCATCGTCTCTTCCTGAAAAACGGCAAAGAATTCACTCTTTCGTAGCTTGCAGCTCTTACCTTCTAGCCGTTCCAAAGCTTCCTCTAGTAGGTAGTGCAAGTGATCCGGTAGCGATTCAAAATGAAGTCGCTGCTGCACAGCAAGTCGCAGGATTTCCATTGTCTCCTTACCGATCTTGACGGCTATTTTACCACTTTTGAGCAGTCTTGCCATTGGTTCTCTGCGATTTTGAATTCTGCAATTAACTGATTGTGATGATAGAGTCCAGCCCAGCTCACAAGTCCCTGCCACTTCTTATTTACCAGATATCGAAGTCTTTGTTTAGCGGTCTGATTTTGATCTTGCCGAAAGGTGCTGTAGAAGTAATAAGCTTGCCCCCTTGGCTGTCGGTGATCTAGGAAGAATACGGCCAGCTTGTGCCTGCCTCGGATATCTTTCTTTTGCGGTCGCCTGCTACGACTACGAGACTTTTGCAATCTGTTCATGGAATTGGTTTAATAGTTCTTGATCATATTTGCCTAGTCGCTGAGCAATCCTTCGATAGGTCTCTGATGGACCAATCTTTGCTCCTCCTGTCTTGGATTTCAAGTATTCCTTGATTGCCTTTGTGAGCAGTTCTTTGGCCTTGATCTCTGCTTTGGCCTTAATATGGGCTTTGAACCATTTCTTGGTTCTGGTGAAGCCCTTCTCATTACGATAGTCGAAGTAGCGAGATGGCAATGGCACCCATCTACGTATTCCTTGTTTCTGCCCGCGCTCTATCCATCTACGTACTAGGATAATTCGCTCCAAGATCTCCGCCGTACCCGCTTGATACCGATTGGGGTCAGCATAAACCAAGTACTCAGCCAGTACGGCCTTGGTTCGTTCTACTTCTTCATCCGCTATCCATTTATCTTGATACAGGTTCATCAGCGCACAGGTCCAGATGACTGTCACATGTCGACGAATCGCTTTGGCATCTTTCAAGTCTACTTCAGTCAAAACGTCTTCCAGCTTGCCGGGAGCATAGTCTGGGACTATCCTCATTTCTGGCTTCGCCCTTCCCTCTTGGGTTTCCCCTGCTTCGGCCAGATCTGTTCCTCCCTCCCGTTTCCCACTGCAAACTTGCCCCTGGGGGGTCCCGCGCAACTCGGGGGGCGTTCCTTGCTCGTGCCTGACGGTTTCGTAACCTGCCCTAGTATCCTGTGTGTCCAGTAGGCTACCCAATTCCTGGTTTTCAACATCATTATTCCACTTTCCACAAGAATTCAAAGCGTTTTCCACAGTATTTTTCCACTCATTCAACTGATAATCAGCAGCTTGTTGAAAAACAGGTCCGTCTAATTCTATTAATTTATTTGTAACCTGTTTAGTTCTGGTTACTGTATGACGCAAACTTTGCGCTGTATTCGGAAATAAATGCACTACATTTCCTGGCTCTCCCACCTCCTGAATATGAATCACCGCTCCTGATAATTCTAGCTCATAAGAGGCATTTGATCCTCGGAATCGTTCACTCACGATTATCTGAGCTTCCTTCAATCGCTCCCGTAGATTGATAATCGTCCGTTCACTGCAGCCCATCGCCTTACTCAGCTGCACATTGTTCGTCCGTAATGCTGGTAAGGGCTGCCCTGTCTCCACTCCAGTACCATATCCCTGTTCTTTAGCTACTACCCTACTGTACAGGAATAACAGATACTGTCCCAAGGCCTTATGACTCGCACGCAATTGCTTCCGCAATGGTAAGCCCTCATTGTAGCGCTCCATGTACCCATCCAAGAGCTTCTTGGACTTGGCCCACTTCACTTGATATACATTTCGTACACACATAAGACAAAGTTTGAAGAGATGATAAAAGTAGCAGGGCAACCCACGAATCAAAATCACTGATGGAACCATACTTGCCACTGCCACTCAGTCAGCCTAACTGCCTGACGGTTTCGTTCCCTGCCGAGGAGTCGAACCTCGGTTTGCCAGCCGGGAAAAACTGGCGGGCAAAGAACAACTTCCCTACCCCACCAGCACATATGCCATGATAGGCCGCTTGATCGTACAGAGCCAAGGAATCGAACCTCGAAATCCTCCACTAGGTCTCTGCAAAGTCCCGGCACCAAGGCCGGGCCCTAAAGCACCTTATTGGCGCGAACGAGTTTGGTAAATAGGTGCTGACCTAGAAGAGGTTCCCTAACCTCTCTAGCGTCAGTACCGAAAAATGAATCACTTACTGATACAGCCGCAAGGCATGGAATCGAACCACACTACCCAAAGGGTACCCCACCTGGGCTCCTGCGAAATCAGCACACTGAGGCACTTACAATCTTTACCTAGATTTTAGAAAACATATAAAGAGCGCGTTGGGCCTAAGCCCTTCCTACATACCCAATCTCACCACAAGCAATCTTTTTAGACACCTTCTCCAGCTCTGATCGGTAATAAACCGGCGGTCGTCCCATTCGAAATTGCTTTAAAAACCCCTTATTAATCAACCAATTCAACTGCTTCCGATGGTTATTCGCCGCCGTGATATTAAGGCCAAGAATACGGGCTGCCTCTTCAGGGTCTACCCAATCAGAACGAGTCTCCTTCGCTTCGATCAACTCGATCAATTTTTGCATGGCAGCAGTGTTCTCCAACAATGCTTGTAAGACATTAGAGTTCATAATACATCAGATAAAATGATCGGAATTTGATTGTTATATCACCCTATCCTAGGACTACAGAGACCTATTAACAACAAATTTGATGGTCTCCCTAGGGGCATTACAAAGAGTAATATGTAAGTCTTTAATGAATGCTATCAGTTCTACAAAAACTACAACTAAAATCAACTAAAAAGCAAAAAATATCTCCCTATATTAGATAAACAACAATACTTTTCACTACATTTCGCTTCATTAGTTGTCTAGTATCTTGTCGCTAACCACAATTCAAAAGTAAGTTAAAAAACAACTATTGTCAACTAATTGGATAAAAAAATAGCAATTTAGTTTATTTTTATTATTTTTGAGATATGAAACAAACTATAGCTCAACGACTTAAGATTCTTGCTGAATATGAGGTCAAACAGATAAAATTAGCTCAGAAGATTGATCTTACGCCTCAAGCCATCAGCAAGACCATCTCCGAGGACCGGATGATCCGTAGCGATACACTAGAAAACATCGCACGTGCCTATCCTGAACTCAACATGCGCTGGTTCCTAACAGGTGAAGGAGAATCAGGGTTAGATCGCTCTGCAAAACCGCTGACGGAACAAAAGAATGACCTTACTAAGGAATTGGAATTGAAAACGAAAGTGATTGGCCTGCTAGAGGGTGAAATTCGCTATCTAAAGTTTTTGGTGAAGAAGCATTGTAAGGAATTGGCCGAACGGTTTGAGTTGTGATCTTGGGAGTTTATTTCTTCTGGGCTACGGACTCCATTAACTTCGATTTCCTCTAGGCTTTTCGCCGAATTCTTCCTTATGCGCTTCAATATGCTCACGCTCTAGTTCTCTGGCCTTTTTCCTCCCGGAAATGTTTTTGATCAGTACTCGGCCCACAAATCTAACCCAGTTGACCAAATTATTGAAAAGCGCTAATTGGCTGCGAATCCGTCTCGATAGACCATCCTCATCGATCGGATCATCGGAAATTCCGTATTTATAGACTTCTTCCTCTTTCGAATCCCAGATCTCATAGAGGTGATGATCGTTTTCATTCTCATTCGAATTGCCATGTGGTTTCCTCATGAATAACCTATATGATTCGGGGAGTAGGTTCATTCCAACCTTCTGCATTGAAGAAGGTTTCATAATTTTTGGATGGAACATGCACAAACTCCAATCCGGTCTTTAATTCGAATGCATAGGCCGGAAGGTTCAAAATGGACTCAAAGGTCAAACCTTTGGGCATTTCCGTGGGATCTTGCAAAACATGCTCATAGTACTCCTTGCCATTGGCAACCACACAGCAACGAGCATATAGGAATACGTCGACCGAAAAGGGTCCATTTTCACTATATACATTTGATCCGGTTTGACGCGCATATCGCTCTCCATCCAACGAATATAATTTCTCTGAAAGAATATTGTGAAAAGCCTTTATATTCTTTATGGAGCATTGACTTAAAAAGCGAATAGCGGGCTCCATGACCGCTTTGTCATCTCCTTCCTTTTCCCAATCAAACTTTTCAATAGTCTTCCAAAATAGGTCTTCATTCATTTCCTTACCAGCACAATCTCCATGACCAGCCGAAATCCGAATCTCTAGCTCAATGTCTTCATCTCCTAACTTATCACGTAAGTCTTGGATAAACTTTTCGTCTAAATCCCTTAGCTTGATCTTATGTACGGTCATGTTCTTGCTTTCTCCAAAAATACAACTTTTCTGAGTAAGATGGGGAGAGAGATTCTTGAGATTAAGAGTCCCCTATTCTTTAGCAGTTATCCAGACATAGCTTTCTTCGATATCTATTCCCCAAGAAGAAACATTTTAAGGAGTTCATCGCGCGGCTGGCAGTACAATCACAATTTTATATCATATTATCCTTGATCTTAGCCATTCTACCGTCATTGAACCTGAAATCTTCCATCATTTCTTCTAAGTCTATGAATCGGGCTCCTAGAGGATGAGATCAAATACCTCAACTTTTTAGTGAAGCTGCATTGTAAGGAGTGACCGGAGCGGTTTGAGTTGTTAAAAAATACGCAAGTTGCAGCACAACTCTATCATTCGAATAATGTCTTTAGATGTCTAGTCTGTCTTATTCCTGTATAAATCAACCGAAACGCAAAGAATAAGATCAAGAGAAACACCAATCTAAAAACACCCGCTTCCAGCCCTAGCAAGATAAAAATCACCAAAGCAAGACCCACAGCGATTTTGATCCACCTTTTAATGTTCTCCTCCCTATATTTTATCTTATAGCCTAGTGCCAACACTTTTCTTCTAGATTCAAGCAGATCTTCAGGCAGGGCTGTCTCACGTTCTCGTATGGCTTTGTTGAGTACAATGAGGTTAGCTAAAGAATCCTCCATATTGGTATCGCCAAAGGCCTGCTTTTCAGCAATCTTATTTATCATCCTAGTGTAGGTCGATAGCAACTCTGCAGGAGACATCTTCTGGTAAACTTCCTCATAGTTCGCAGATACTTCTTCTTCAATGTCCTGCACTTCGGTGATCAAGTGGGAAATGTTATGAAAAACATTCGCTTGGTAGTCTTCTTGTTCATCCTGGCCATTCTCTGCGTATGATTGCGTAATATGTTCAGGATTCATACCACGCCTTACCAATTCCTCCTGAGCCACCTCCTGCGCCAGAATAGAGTAACTGTCTTTTTCCCGAGTAAGAATATCAATAAGAGCCTCATCTGTGAAAGCATCATACCTTTTCTGCAAGTCTTCTTTTGAAACCATTTTGCTTGTTTATGAATTTTAACCTATGTTTCATTTAAAAAATTCCAAATCCTTCGCCACCTCCGCACTATCCAAGCCTGAAGACCGCAGGTACGTCCGAAGCGTCTCCACCTTCTCCCAACCACCTAAATCGGCAATGATCTTCAAGTTGACTCCCTGCAAGGCAAGGTGTGTAGCCGCACTCCTTCGAGCAGTATGCGTAGTCACAAACATCCACTTCGGCCCATATCGCTCCCCTTCCTTAGTAGGCGTCATGATATTTGCCATGGCACAAATCGTCTTCAACTTCCGGTTAGCCTCTTGATTGGTATCTCCAGATAAGTCAAAATCCCATTGCTGTAGGATACGCCAGGCACTGTCTCTCGCAGGTACTACACATTCTTTCCCCGTCTTTTTCTGGAAGTACCGCAAATAGTGTTTACCTGACTTCTCGAAAAAGTCCTTCCTTCTCAACCTAATACTATCACTATAGCGCGTAAGAAAATAATAGCTGATCAGGAAACGATCTCTTTCCAAGCATAAGCTCTTATTATCTGAAAGATCCAATTCCTCCAATTGTTTGATCTCCGCTTCTGTGAGATAGATCTTATTCGTCTTCACCGTGATCTTTCGAAACAACTTATGCTGGAAAGCCAAGTTCTCATGCAGCCCTTTGTCCATTGACAGTCGCATACTTGACTTAATCACTTTGATATGCTTACCAAATCCTGCGACCCCGCAGATCTCCCCTTCCACGAGAAATCGCTTAAACTGATCATAAAACTCAAGTGTGATATCTTCAAAGGTGAGATCACTTAAGTGATGATGAGTGCAATACTCCTTAAGTCGACGTAATAATGATTTATAAGATTGGCAAGTCGAGGGCGCCAAGTCCGTCAGTCCATTTTCCGTATCTCGGATAAATTGCTCCAGGTAAGTCAGATAACTACTCGTCTTCTTTTTACCAATATCCTTGAGGGTACCACCTTGTAAAAGATGGCTCTCAATTTCCAATATTTGGCTACGAAGATTTGCATTGTAAAGCTGGTAAGCAGGATGTGATTTTCGCACTAATCCTTTCTTCTCATCGAACTGCTCAGGAAGAACGGCCAATTGAGTTTTAAAGTACTTCTTTTGGCCATCTAGGTTGGCGTAGATTTTAATACTACAGGTCCCATCTTTCTTGGGCCCGTAAGTCCAGAGGATCGCTTTGATAGTCATATTTCCAAATTCTTAGAAAGCACGAAAATTCTTAGAACAATATAAGAAAAAAACAGGAAAAAAGCGATCAAAAACGACTTCAAATGGCAAGAACAACAGCCGCAAAAACGGCCATAAACAACTGATTATTAACGAAAAAAGCCGCAACCTACTCTAAAACAGTAAATTGCGGCTTTATCATCTAGCGGTCCGGACGGGACTCGAACCCGCGACCCCATGCGTGACAGGCATGTATTCTAACCAACTGAACTACCGGACCTTGACTCGTAGTAAAGAATAACTTATATATTCTTATCAGCAATTGTTAACTGATGATGTACAACTTATTCCCTATCTAAAGCCTTTTATTCAAGTGTATGCTTATTGGGCATTTTGTAAATCCGACAACGCTTTTGTTGTTCGGCGAGTGCAAATGTAAAATCCTTTTTGAAATTAGGCAACCCTAAAAGGAAAAAAATAAAAAAAAATTCACCTTTTCATCGCAACTTGGGGCTTATTGCTAACTTTGCAGCACTTTTTATACCTCGCTACCCCTGTGAATGACCAACAAAGCAGAAACTACACCTACTATAGGGTACTATTTTGATGGTTCTCTCTCTGCACATGACCATCACTCCCCTATCATCCCTGAACAGTCCAAAGCCTGAAAAAAGTTCCATACCTTTGGTATGGTATAAATGGTAGCCCCAGCAACCAAAGTCCTATTTTAATCAAGGCATCCCTGGAATTTGAACCTCTATATGCCCCTATTAAACCTGATTTTATGGTTTTTTTGGATTTTGAAACACCACTAGAGAAATTATACGAGCAGTTAGAAAAACTCCAGCAGGTCAGTGAAGAAGGAGACATTGATATGTCCGCCGCTATAAAGGAGTTGGAGAATAAGATCAAGAATACTCGGAAAGGAATTTATAACAACCTCACCGGATGGCAAAAAGTACAGCTTTCTAGACATCCGGAAAGGCCCTATACACTTTATTATATCCACCAGATGTGCCGCAAATTTGTGGAACTGCATGGAGACAGATATTTTAAAGATGATAAGGCCATTGTAGGTGGTTTAGGAAATATTGATGGCCAAACCGTGGTCATCTTAGGGCATCAAAAGGGCGTCAATACCAAGATGCGTCAGTATCGCAATTTTGGGATGGCTAACCCGGAAGGATACCGCAAGGCACTTCGGCTCATGAAAATGGCTGAACGCTTTAACTATCCTGTTGTTTGTCTGATTGATACACCAGGTGCATATCCCGGGATTGAAGCCGAAGAAAGAGGACAAGCCGAAGCTATTGCTAGAAACTTGTTCGAAATGGCTCAATTGCGTGTTCCGATCGTTTGTGTGGTGATCGGTGAAGGTGCTTCTGGTGGGGCTATCGGTATTGGCTTAGGTGATAAAGTCTCGATGATGGAGAATACTTGGTATTCCGTGATCGCACCAGAATCTTGCTCTTCCATTTTGTGGCGCAGCTGGGATTACAAAGAACAAGCAGCTGAGGCCTTGAAATTGACGGCAGATCACATGTTCGAGTTTGGCATCATTGATGAGATCATTAAAGAACCCCTGGGCGGAGCACACAGCGCTCCAGAGGAAATGGCAAAAATCTTGAAGCGTCATATTAAGAAGTCAATCAATGAGTTACTGGAAATGACGCCAGAAGAAAGAATAGAAGCCAGGATCAATAAATACGCCAATATAGGCGTTTATGATGTTGTAGAAGAAGGAGAAAAAGTTGAAGAAACGGAGTCATAAAAACAGCTTTGAGAGGCTACTGACTCCGACACTATACTACATACTAGAGAAAACGACTAACGAGCGGAATAGCTCGTGCATGACTAAGAGAAAGCGGCTCAATATCCAAAGTTAGATTAAGTTTTGCGGAGGTGAGCAGAGGTAATCTCTGTTTTTTCGTCAGCAAATACTATCAGAATCAAAACGTATGAGTGCGATCAATAATGCCCGCTTGTTTTTTCACCATCAACAATTGAAGAAGCAACTCAAGGCAAAACAATCCCCCCGCCTTCGGAAGAGAGTCAATCTTTCCTCCGCCAAAACAGTTGGCATCTTATTCGATGCGACTGAGTTGGACAATCGCAATATTGTATTGAAATATGCCAAAGGTTTAAAAAGCTTGCAAAAGAAAGTTACACTCCTAGGCTTTTTCAATAGCAAAATAGAAGACGAAAACTACACTTTCAAACACATCAACCTCAAAAATATCGACTGGGCTTTACGCCCAACCGGGGCTGAAGTTAATAACTTCATGAAACTTCCTTTCGATGTATTTATCAATGCCGACCCGGCCACTAAAATACATTCGGAATACATCGCTGCGCTTTCAAATGCGCACCTTAAAGTAGGACCTTGTACCGAAAACACCTACTGCTATGATGTAATGATCGATTTGGGCAAAAGCATGGATCTCAAGAAATTCCTCCAACAAGTCGATGTGTTGATGGAGAAGACAAATACCAAGCATGAAGCAGCAATTTAGAGGCACGGGCGTAGCATTGGTCACCCCTTTCCGCAATAAAGCCGTTGATTTTGATACATTGGCTCAAATTATTGATTTCGTCATAGAAGGTGGCGTGGACTATATCGTCAGCTTAGGTACTACTGGTGAGGCTATCACCTTGAGTACTGAAGAATGTTTGGAGGTATTGCGCTTTACGATTAAGCACTCTCAGAAACGTGTACCAATTGTTGCTGGATACTTTGGCAGTAATTATACCGAAAGACTAGTTAGCAAAATAAGTACCTACGACTTTGAAGGTATTTCCGCCATCATGTCTAGTAGTCCCGCCTATAGCAAACCTACCCAAGAAGGAATCTATCGCCATTACATGGCTATGGAAGCAGTAAGTCCAGTTCCGATTATCATATATAATGTACCTGGCCGTACAAGCTCTAAGATCAGTGCTGATACCATTCTTCGTCTAGCCCACAGCAGTAAGAAATTCATTGGTGTAAAAGAAGCCTCTGGTGACGTGGAACATGCCATGAAGATTCTTAAAGACCGGCCGGAGAATTTCCTAGTTATCTCAGGTGATGATCCTTTGACGCTCCCACTCATGTCTGTTGGAGCAGATGGCGCTATTTCTGTGATTGCTAATGCTTACCCTCAGGAATTCTCGGGCATGATTCGTGCCGGACTAGAAGGGGATTGGGGAACTGCTCGTCAACTTAACTTCGATCTTCTCGATGTTCACCCCTGGTTATATATCGAAGGCAATCCGGTAGGTATTAAGGCTGCTATGGAAATCAAGAACCTTTGCTCCAGGGAGGTTCGCATTCCTTTAGTTCCATTATCTGAAGACAATTATGCCAGCCTTAAAGCTGAAATGGCAAAGGTTCCGAGTCGTGCCACGGTAGTCTAATTCCAAGATTTTTTTGGGCATAAGCTAATTTCATCCTATCCTGAGGAGATATGATGACTGTATAATGTATTGCGTTTCCCTAGTAATTCAATAAAACCTTTCTTTTTTCTTGAATAAATTAATGCGAACGTATCCGCTCTTCTCTTAATTCGGACAAATCATTGATAATCAACCAAGTAAGTCTACTACAACCTCTACGAAACCGTGTTCATTCCTCTGCGTTTCCCACTTTTTTTACAATTTTTTTTCTCATTCGGAAAAAAGTGGGCGTCCATACTGTCAAAAGGGTATACAAGAATGAAACAGCATATCCAAGTCCGGAAAATCTTTTCATCTTGGAAAAAGGAAAAAATTGGGTCTTGTTGATTAAACCATTTTCACAAACCTAAGTCCATAGGATGGACACAAAATTAATCTCAAATGTCATTTTCAAAATTCATCCGATTACCATTACTGTTATTAGCACTAGGTACCTTTATTACCGCACAAGCACAACAAGGACCTCGTGGCCCAAGAGGAAGACTGTTAGACACCGAAAAGATGAAAACCGCACTGGAACTAACAGACGATCAAGTGGCTTCGATCAACGACCTGAATACCAGGCAGCAAGATCAAATGAAGGCCCTCCGAGACCAAGATTTTGAAACACAAGAAGATCGCCGAGCAGCGGGCAAAGAATTGATGCAAACTTATCAGGCCTCTTTAAAAGAAATCCTCACGGAGGAGCAGCAAGAAAAACTCCGCAAGATGCGCCAGCAGCAAAGAAGAAAGAAAAGGGGAAAAAAAGAAAGCGGAGGACGAAAGTAGGCGGCCACGCCAATTTACTTTGCACCTAGGAAGAAGAAAAACCGTAGTTATTCTTAGCGGTCACATTTCTTCAGTTCATTACATCAGACTACACCACTCCCTCGTTATCTTATAGACAGCTATTCTTGTTTTAGAAGATGTTACTTGACCTCGTCAATTAGCCAAAGGCTGCCTATGGTATTATCAAAACCTACTAAACGGTAGATATAAATCACAATACAATGAAAACTCAAAAAATCATTAAACTATCCTTATTCTTAATCGCTCTTTGTAGCATCACTGCTCTTTCTGCGCAGCGAGGCCCTCGCGGACCACGTGGGAAAGCGCTAGATAGCGATAAGCTCAAAACGGAGTTGAACCTTTCGGATGATCAAGTCCAACAAATAGAAGCACTTACCTCCGCACAACGCACGCAAATACAGGAGCTGCGGGATCAAGATTTTGAAAGCCCGGAAGACCGTCGAGCGGCTATGAAGCAGATACATACAGCCTATAGAAATGGATTAGCTGAAATCCTAACAGATGAACAAGAAAATCAGTTAAAAGCAATACAGAAAGAAGCTAGGACCAAGCGTAAAGCTCATGCGAAGGAATTTGGGGAAAAACGCAAAGCGGTTAGAAAAGACATCGGAACTTACCGAATAGAAAATATCCACCCCGTCCTTATCGAACAGCGTGCTAAACTCGACGCCAAGATCACAGCCGAAGATAAAGCGCTAATCGCTGAATTAAGAGCTAATCGACCAGAGCGACCTAAGCGATTGGAAAACCCCAGCATGGAAGAGCGTAAAGCAGCAAAGGAAGCTTACGAAGCAAATAAAGAGGAAAGAACCGCCCTTAAGGAGCAGCTAAAAGCCCTGGTTGAAACTTACGAATCTGATATCGATGCATTGTATGCCGAAATCGAGCCGCAGGTTGAGCAGTGGAAGAAGGAGATGAAAGAGTTAGCGCAAGAGCATCGCTCAGAAGGCATGAAAAAGCGCAAGCAGGGAGAATCGAGTGGTGCTGGTAAAAAGGGGAAAGCGGGCAAACGTGGTAAACGCGGTCAAAAAGGTGAAAGAGGAAAGTCGTTCTTATTACCAAAAGGAGCTTTCCTTCTACTAGACCCCAACGCTCCTGCAACACAAGAAGCAGGGCTGGCAGAAGCTATCACGGAAATCAAAGTATTCCCGAACCCGACTTTTAATCAGAATACGTTAAGCTATACTGTAAAACAAGCGGGACATCTGCGTATCGAATTACACAATGAAAGTGGTCGCTTAATCGAAGTACTATTTGATGGAAGCAAAGAGACTGGTTCCTATCAATTAGATGTAGATATGAGTAAGCTACGTAATGGTGTTTACTACTACACCGTACAAGATCAAGGCGGACTTCAATCTCATAAAGTAGTGGTTAACAAATAGAGCTGAATTAATTCAGTTCATAGTGTAAAATAGTAATATCAAGAAGATCCCGGATGATGGCTAATGCTGGAGTTCGGGATTTCTTTTTATATGATCGTTTTGTCTCTCTCACTTGGATTTCGCCCCAATTCCTTCCATAACTCCCACCTTTTTTCTATTTTTCCAGCGCGCCGTCATTCATAATTTATACAATGCTTGTCAAAACCTATGCAAGCGCCTTACAAGGCGTCGATGCACTCACCATTACAGTAGAAGTGAATACGGGAGCCGTTGCCTCTGGATCTCAATTTTATCACCTTGTTGGTTTACCGGATAATGCAGTTAAAGAAGGCTTTCGCCGAATAGAAGCCGCCATTACCAATGTGGGATACAAAATGAAACGCCTGCGGACCGTCATCAATCTCGCCCCTGCTGATATCAAGAAAGAAGGATCCGCTTATGATTTGCCAATTGCCATGGGATGCCTAGCCGCTACGCAACAAGTGGTGGCCGATCGCTTGGAACAATTCGTCTTGATGGGTGAGCTTTCATTAGATGGTACATTAAGACCTATTAAAGGAGCGTTACCCATTGCTATCCAAGCTCGCAAAGAGCAATTCAAAGGGCTAATTGTACCTAAACAAAATGCCAGAGAGGCAGCTATTGTAAACAACTTGGATGTATACGGTATTGAAAACCTGAGCGACGCCATCGACTTCTTTAATGGAGATATCGAGCTCAAACCAACACTCGTAGATACACGTGAGGAGTTTGCCTATGATCGCAATCAATATGCAGTCGACTTTTCGGATGTCCAAGGACAAGAAAATATCAAACGGGCCTTGGAGATTGCCGCTGCAGGTGGCCACAATGTGATTCTGATCGGGCCTCCGGGGGCCGGCAAGACCATGCTCGCTCGCCGACTTCCTACCATCCTCCCGCCCTTGAACCTGCATGAAGCGTTGGAAACGACCAAGATCCACTCTGTAGCAGGTGTACTACCCAAAAATGCATCACTTGTATCTACTAGACCCTTCAGAAGTCCGCACCATACCATCAGCGATGTGGCCTTGGTAGGTGGTGGAAGTCATCCGCTACCTGGAGAGATTTCACTGGCGCACCACGGTGTCCTTTTTCTCGACGAACTTCCAGAGTTCAAGCGATCCGTCCTGGAAGTGCTCAGACAACCCATGGAAGAACGGCGCATTACCATATCCAGGGCCAGCCTCACAGTAGATTACCCGGCTAGCTTTATGCTTATTGCCTCCATGAATCCTTGCCCTTGTGGATATTATAACCATCCTGATAAAGACTGTGTATGTGGTGCAGGAGTGGTAAAACGATACTTGAGTAAAATATCTGGCCCCTTACTCGACCGTATAGATTTGCATGTCGAGGTCACCCCGGTCTCCTACGATGAATTGGCAACCACTGCACGCCCCTCCGAAAGCAGCGAAGACATTGCCCAGCGGGTCGTAGAGGCACGTGCACGCCAAGTCGAACGCTTCCAGAATCACAATAGTATCTATGCCAACGCACAAATGCCCAGCCGCATGGTGAGGGAATTGTGTCAGGTAGACAAAGCAGGCTTACTCTTGGTGAAAAAGGCCATGGAGCGCTTGCAGCTTTCTGCTCGGGCCTATGATCGTATCCTCAAGGTAGCGCGCACCGCTGCAGATCTAGATGGAAGCGAAAAGATTAAGCATCAACACCTAGCTGAAGCCATTCATTTCCGAAGTTTAGACCGGGAAGGTTGGGCTGGATAACATTCAACCGAAAAATCCATCGATAGATAATAGCAGACAAAGGCTAAAGAAATTCACACAACTACGCATCCAGGCTTGTTGCTATCTTGGCGAATGGGTAAATTTTGAATTAAATAACGCCCCAGCACCTCATGCAATCATACCGATCAAATCGTAACTATTGTTTATTTCTAATTCAACTTCTAGCGGTAGTGGGTACGGCCCAATCTTCTCTCTTCTCATCTGACAGCATTTTGTCACTTGAGTTAGAAGGCGACACCCGTGCCTTGTTCAATGATCGGGAAGGTGATCCCAACTATTTTAAGATGAAGATATCTTACCTGGATAGTAGCCAAAACAAGGTCACTTTGCCCCTTAAGGTGAAAACCAGAGGCAATTTTCGTCGCGACCGGAACAACTGCTTCTATCCTCCCCTATGGCTCAATTTTCCAAAATCAAAAATACCACCCAATACGCTTTTTTCAGGTCAAGATAAAATAAAACTAGTTACCCCCTGCCGCGACCAAAAATATGTTATCCGAGAATATTTGGTCTATAAACTGTACAACCTACTTGCTCCTACAAGCTTTAGAGCACGGCTTGTCAAAGTGACTTACACCAATAAAAAAAGAGGTAAATCAACAGACCCGCTTCTAGGTATTATTTTGGAGGATAAGGGGGAGATGGCGCAACGCAACCAAGCCAGCATCATAAAGAGATTAAAGATTAGACCGAATAAAACCGAAAGAGAGGAATTTTTAAAAATGGCCGTCTTTCAGTACCTGATCGGCAATACAGATTGGTCTATTGAATTCCAACACAATGTCAAGTTGATCGTCAAGGAGGGGGCTTTGCGCGCCTTAGCTGTCCCCTATGACTTCGATCATGCCGGCATTGTGAGGGCGCCGTATGCGAAACCAGCAGCGGCCCTCCAGCTCAAGTCTATACAGGAGCGACTGTATCGCGGATTTTGCCTGGATAGCATAGACGAGCTGAGCGATACTTTCGCCTTTTTCAACGAAAAAAAAGCAGAGATTTACGCCTTATATCAAGATAATCCACTACTAGAACTCCGTTATATACGTAGCACCGTGAAATTTCTAGATGACTTCTATCGAATCATAAACTCCCCAAAGGTAAGTACCCGAGAATTTCTATACCCATGTGACAAAAGGGGTACAGGAAAAGTCATCATCCAAGGGCTGAATGCAAAATAAGAGGTTGAACTACCGGACCATTAGCACAGAATTCAAATTCCCCTTTCTATCTTTTTCAGTAAGCGGATTGGCAGGGTCGACCATCCAATTGCCATCTACGATAAACTTATAATAGTGCTTTCCTGCTGTTAGGTCCATATCAATCATCCAGCGGCCGTCTTGCTGGACCATTTTGGTCTTTTCTTCATTCCAACCATTAAATGAGCCAGCAAGAATCACCTGTTTGGCATTGGTGAATCCGCTGAGTTGAAAGTTAATTAACTTACTGATCCGTAAAATTGAATTGAAAGTGTTATGCTCATTTCTAACTTTACGTGGATTGGCAGGATCGTGCAACCATTGACCATCAGCAATAAATTTATACTGATACTCCCCTGGTGCCAAATTGATGCGCATTTCCCACCCTTCATCTGTCCGACTCATTCTCAGATATTCTTCATCCCAGCCATTGAAAGAGCCAGCGAGAATCACCTTTTCAGCATTCAAAAATCCCTTCAAGGAAAAATAGGCATTACCGTTAATATCTGGTTTGATATCATAGAGTCTAATATTGTAAGTTTCCTCCAGGAAATCATTGGCATGGACTTTCTCCAGGTGTTGGGTGCTTTGAGGAATAGTCACATATCGTCCATTCACCAAAAATTTAAACTCCCAATTAAATGGGTCATTAAATTCCCAGATCTTCTTGCGTAGTTGGTACTTGTTGCGGCTGACCTTCTTCATCCGCCAGTTATCCATACTCCAATGGCTAACATTGCCCGAAACAATGACCTCATGTATTTTCAGATCTGAAAAATCTAGCTTTTCCCCTGTACCTTGTTCATAGGCTTTTTTATACTCCCGTCGATCGAATTCAAAGACGATTTCATCCCCCTCAAAGTAATATCCTTTGGAAAAGGACTGCGCAGTTAGCCAATTGACCAAAAAAACACAAGCTAACCAGACTACTGTTCTTCTATTTATTACTGCCTTTAGGTTCATACATTACTATTATGGCCGTTGATAGGCAAAGAAATACAACTTTTTCCGCTTGTAGTTGATCAAAGTTCGTCTTGTAGATAAAAACTCATACCCTAATATACCATCCAATCGTGTGCCAAAATTGACATTCATGTCAGAAAGGCTCGTCAATAGGGTACGCATACTGTCCGTCTGTTGTTGTCCAATATGTACATCCTTTAAACTACCCGCAAGCACTTCTATCGTATTTTGGCCAGCCCCTAACATCCGTACTCGCTTGACAATCTCAAAATTATCTAGCACCTTCCGCTTTACTCGCCGATCAATCAAATTTAGTTCCGCTCCGCTATCAAGCCCAAAGCGCAATTCTGCCTGACCTACTTTCCCCTTCAATACGATAAAATGCCTGGCCAACTTAAATTCAATGCTATCTATTGGAGTTTCCCAAATAGCAGTGGTATCGATTCGTCTACCTTTTTTATCTAAGCGGGTAAGTACTATTTGCTTGAGTTGAAAATCCAGAAATATCTCAAAGTTCTTGAACACATTGTAACCCAAAATCCCGATTAGCCGCAGGTTTTTCTTTCGTTCTATATGACTAAGGTCAACAACATTGGCTTGCACATTCTTAAAAAATAAATTATCCCAGTGCAAGGTGTCGATCCAACGTTTTTCCACATCTCCCACTTGTCCTGTATTTCCAACGGCACTCACACTAGCTGAGGTCGCACTCTTACGCCCAAAATACTGCCTATTGAGCAAGAGGCGCTCAGCCCCCGTATCCAGCACAAAAGTACCTTGAAAAGTGTCAACTCTAGCTTCTACAGCGATTAGTCGTCCAGCTAGATTGAAAGGAATGTAAATTGTATTCGGATTAATTACCACCGCTTCTGGAAAGATTAGGGAGGGCAGTAGGAAGGTTTCTTCTTCCGGGGGATCCTTCGCAGACCAAAGCTGGAGTGGAATCAGTAGGAGTAAAAACCCTATCAAACGAAAATGATACGGGTGTGAGATATTCATGTAACAGCCAGGGTTTTATAGAAGCTGCTTCAAATTGTTATAAATTCTGAAGAGTATCAAGTCTGTTCGACGAATCCGGTCGGGGAACTTGCGGAATTCCTAGGTTCGCCTTAATGAAGGGCAAAAAAAAGAGCCCCAACTGGGGCTCCATGTATAACCTATTCTCTACCTTAATAAACATCTTTCACACTCGCATTGAGTGTTATTTCTTAGTTGGTCTTTTGAGGTGTAAGGCCTGAGGTAAAAGAGAAGCCATAGGGTCCAGCTCTCTTCTACTTCAGGTGCTTGTTCAAGGGACTACAAATGTTGTTGACTGCTGAAAAATGGGATTGCTAGCAAGAACATCTCGTATGATACTGGGATTGTTGCTATAGAGATGATTGTATTCTTTACCAGCGATGTCAATGTTCAAACGATGTTCACAATTGGATTGTCTGGGATGACCTTCTCTTTAGAAGTTCATTTTCATAGGGATTTCAAAAAGGAACTTTCCGATAGCAATTTCACTTAGTAAGGATAAAAAAGGAGGCAGTGATTATGATTATGGGATTGTAGATAGCCGCTGCTCTTTATTTAATTCAACTTTCTTTTAAGCTGATTACCAAACTGTAGCGATTTGCTTTCTTAATTGGTACAATACAAAGATGCAGGCTTTCAGCTTCAGTCATTTCGCCTATTGTTGCAAGAAGGTGCAGTATTGTTGCAGGGGCAAAATTTGTGGTGTATTATTGTTGCGGAGGTGGAATATTGTTGCTTTTGGGCTACCTAAGCCTATATTTTTTCGTCCTACTGAAGTAGAAAACCTAGGTTAAATTTGTCTTTTAACAAGAGGTAGACCCCAAATTGACGGTAATTCTTAGCCCCAAGTAAACCTTTTAGTAAGATTAACATTTCATAATTAGGCTGTAGGATGGGTTCTTTGTACAAAAACAGAAAGTTGTTTCAACCCTTTTCTGCATCCTCCACCTTGATAGACGGGCTTCAACTGCTAGTGTATGGTCCTGTTTACATTAAACTATAACGAAACATGCAGAATTGGAAAACGATTCCTCAATTATTGGTTTTGTCTTTACTGACAATGCTCGTCGCCTGCGGAGCACCGCAAAGTGATGTGCCTAGCCTAGGTTTTGTGGATGCGTTTGAGGACAATACTATCGAAAAAGCCAAAATTGGGTTTCTGGCCGCCATGAAAGATGCAGGCTACGCTGAAGAAGACGAAACCCTACAACTAATTTATCGCAACGCCCAAGGAGACATCCCAACGCTCACCCAGATCGTCAAGTATATGATTTCTCAGGATGTTGACCTAATGGCGACGAGCCCTTCTCTCTCCACTATAGCCGCAATTCAAAACACGAGCAGCATTCCCATATTCATGATCGTTGCGCCTACCCCTGCTTTAATGAATGTCCAAGATGAAGCGGGGAAAGACCCGCCCAACCTATATGGAATTGCTGAGAATCTATCCTATATCGATACCTCTTTCTCCATCATACCCAAATTGATAGAACCTAAAGGAGATCGACTACGTATAGGCCTATTATACAATCAATCCGAACCCCAATCGGTTGATGCATTTGAACGATTGGAAGGCTTAGCGAATGCCATGAATGTAGAACTAGTAGCACGGCCTGTAAATGCTACCGCAGATGTTCCGCTAGTCACTGGTGCTTTGCTCAATGCTGGCATTGATGCTTTCTTTGCCAATCCTGATAACACCATTTTTGGGTCCTTTGAGAATATTATCAAGGCTTGCAATGAAGCAGAGGTGCCGGTCTTTACAAGCGAAGCCGGTTTGGTAGACCGAGGTGCCGTTGCTGCTTATGGGGCGGACCTCTATCAATGGGGCTATCAAGCCGGGCAGCAGGCGGCAAAGTTCCTTAAGGCGGGTTCAGCAGAGGGGATGTCCTGGGAAATGGTAAAAGTTCGCAAAAAAGTGTATAATCCCACTTCAGCCGAGCGTTTCGGCATTGAAGTTCCAGCTGAATACGAGTCCATCAAATAATGGTATTTTATCTTTCTGCATTTTTGCTGGGTCTGTGCCTGTCCGCTATGGGTCTGGGGATTTTCATCACTATGAAAATCTTCCGTATCCCCGACATCACCACAGATGGTAGCTATACCTTAGGCGCTGCAGTTACTGCGGTACTCTTAACCCAAGGATGGCCAATCTGGGCCGTAATTCCCATCACAATTTTGGCTGGAGCAACGGCAGGTATACTAACAGGCTTAGTTCACACCCGATTCAAAATCGATGCCTTACTTTCTGGAATACTTGTCATGACAGGCCTGTATTCCATCAACCTGAGTGTACTGGGGCGATCTAATATTCCATTGTTAAACGTCGATACAATCTTTAAAGCCCTTTCCATTTCTGATAAGCAAATTTATAATGAGGTTTGGGTAGGATCATTGTTTCTGGCGCTGCTAAGTGGGTTATTGGCTTACTTGTTGCGGACTGACTTTGGCATTGCGATGCGAGCTACGGGCAATAGCGAATCCATGACGCGCGCTATGGGCATTAATAACGATCGAATGAAGATCATCGGTCTGGCTATTGCAAATGCTCTAACGGCTTTAAGTGGTTTTCTGGTTGCGCAATACCAAAGCTTCACCGATATTAATATGGGAATTGGAATCGTTTTGGTGGGTCTTGGATCAGTCTTGATCGGTGATGCCTTGATTAATTGGTTAAAGATTAGAAAAATTTGGTGGCAACTGCTCTTTGTTATGATGGGCTGTATTTTGTTCCAAATGGTTCTAGCTGTTGCTCTATCGATCGGCGTTCATCCAAATATGCTTAAACTCATCACCGCTGTCTTTGTTTTAGCCATTGTAGGTATTCCTCGTTTAGCTAGAAAGGACTTGTAACAGAGAAGTTATTCTAATGATTCAATTAAATCACATTTCACGCATTTTCAATGCCGATCAAGTCAATGAGGTGATGGCATTGAAAGAGGTTACACTGGAAATAAAACGCGGTGAGTTCGTTTGTTTGATCGGCTCCAATGGTTCTGGCAAAACGACCCTGCTCAATGTCATTTCCGGGGCGGTCCCTCCTAGCGAGGGCAAGGTCTATCTACATGGTGAAGATGCCACAAGCTTACCGGAACATAAACGCAGTAGGTGGATAGCGCGGGTTTTTCAAAATCCACTAGGTGGAACCGCACCAGACCTTAGCGTGCTCGACAATTTCCGACTTGCTGCCTTACGCACCTCCAAGAAAACACTAAAGATAGGTATCAATAGTGCGTTTAAAGAAAAAGTGAGGGCCAGAATAGCGGAGTTGGGTTTAGGCTTGGAAGACAAAGTGCAGCAACCCATGGGTACGCTTTCCGGTGGGCAGCGCCAAGCATTAACCCTGCTGATGTCCACCATGGATCACACGGACATCCTGCTCCTTGATGAACCAACCGCTGCCTTAGACCCACGCTCTGCTGAGGTCGTTCTGCAAACTGCTCAACGCATTATTAATGAATATGATCTCACAACCGTTTTCATTACCCATAATCTGCAAGATGCCCTCAAGTACGGCAATCGGCTCATTCAAATGAAAAATGGGAGGATTGAACGAGACTTAGATTCAACGGCCAAGTCTCAGCTTCAACTACAAGAAGTATATCAGTGGTTTGCTTAGGCTAATGCTATTTTTGTACGTATTGGGATGCCCTTTTATCTTATAGTTTTATAGTTCTGCTTACCTTTGCCACCAACCCTTAGTCCTCCAACAATACAACCTACTATGAGAATTCTGTGCTCGATCTTTCTACTATTTTTCACCGTTACCGCTTTCGCTGCCTCTGTTGATACATTCCAGGTTTTCTCTACCGCGATGAACAAGCAGATTAAGAATATTGTGATCAAACCGGACAGCTATGCTTCCGAAGAAAAGACCTTCCCTACCGTTTATCTATTACATGGTGCCTTCGGGAACCACAAAGACTGGCTTACTAAAGTGCCAGCCATATTGGAATACGCCGATCAACATGAGATATTGATTGTATGTCCTGATGGTGGTTTCAACACATGGTATTTCGATAGTCCGATCGATCCTGCTATGCAATACGAAACCTATATTGCTAAAGAACTAGTAGCTGCTATAGATAGTCAATATAGAACTCAGCCTTTAAAAGCTAAGCGAGCCATTACAGGTTTGAGTATGGGGGGCCATGGTGCACTTTTTCTCTGCTTCCGGCATCAAGACACCTATGGTGCTGCGGGAAGTATGAGTGGTGGCGTGGATCTACGCCCGTTTCCAGACAACTGGAACATCAAGGATCGCATCGGTACTTACGCTGCGCATCCCGAACGTTGGGAGAATAATTCTGTCACCAATCTACTGTATTTATTGAATGGAGCGACACCGCCCATGATGATTGATTGCGGTGTCGATGATTTCTTCTATCAAGTCAATGCTAGATTGCATGATAAGATGGTGGAACGAAATATTGCACATGACTACATAGAACGCCCCGGTAAGCACGATTGGAACTATTGGAGCAATGCGGTACAGTATCAGTTGCTATTCTTTAGCAACTTCTTTAAAGATGAAGAATAATCCGTTCCAACAAATCCTAGGCTAAGGCCTCTCCTTGCGCAGAAGCTTTATAATGTGCAATCCTCGCATGCATTACTCTAAACCAGATAGGTGGCACTAAAGCCAGTAGCATCATACCTGGATAGCCGGTAGGCATTTGTGGACTTTCGTCAAAATGTCGAAGCACTTGATACTTTCTGTTCGCAATAAAATGATGATCTGAATGCCTAGAGAGTTCTAAAAGAATCAATCGACCTAAGGGATGATTGGAATTCCAAGAGTGAATGGGTAGGGTTCTTTCATATCTTTTCCCTTGCTTTTTCCGGCTTAATCCGTAGTGCTCAATGTAATTGACGGTTTCCAGCAACATGATTCCAATGAATGCACCAAAGAAAAAGCTAATCAACACCTTCCCACCGAAGATCAAACCAATCCCAAGCATAAGAAGTATTTGAATCGCTTGATACTTTAACATCTCATTCTCAAAACTCCATAATCGTTTCCCCAATTTGGTCAGGCGCTTCTGCTCTAAGTTCCATGCTGATAACCAACTCCCTGATAAGGTTCTGAAATAAAAAGAATAGATATTTTCTCCATATCGGCTGGAAGCGGGATCTTCCTCGGTGGCCACATGCAGATGATGTCCCCGGTTGTGCTCAATAAAGAAATGCATATACAGGGAAGTCATTAATAAGGCTTTGCTCATGAATTGCTCGTATGGCGTATCTCTATGCCCCAACTCATGTGCATTATTAATCGCGATTCCACAAGCCATCCCATAGGCAGTGATAAGGCCTACCTTCTCATATAGCATCAGAGAGCTATCCCCAACCTGGTAGAGAAAAAAGATCAACACAAAGAATTGGAAAGGGACTAAACCGTAAAGCAAGTAATCATAAAATCGATCCTCTTTGGCTATGGATTCTTCTATCTCATCCATGTTTATCGTGGAGCCATTGGTAAACAGCTCCAGGAAGGGAATTAGGCCAAAAACAAAAATTAGGGCACTAAAGGAGAAATAACCACCTTGATAGATGGAAAAAACAGCTACTAAAGGGACAATATAAGCAGAAAGGTATTTCAGGTATTCGAGCCTCATAATTGTTAGGTTAATCTTCAAATAGTATACCAAAAATATTAACCCAGGGCTACTGATTCTGGACGGTACCGTTCAAAACGGATATTTACCCCATTTTTCCTGATAAATTTCGAGATTAAGAAAGGTTTTCTTTGTTCAACTTGACTTGTTGCAGCAGGTAGCGCGCTTCCTCCACGTAATTCTCCAACCAGGTATAACTGTATTCCTGCTCGGTGATTCTCAACAGAAAATTCTCAGCAATTAGATTTAAGAAGGCTTTGGCGAAAAAGGGTTGAGTGCCCAAATCCAGGAATTTCATCCATTGTTCTAATATGCCTTCCTCTACGGTTTGGTAAGCCTTTTCATAGCATTCCTGAAAAGCGGGAAGTCCTCTGTTGATGCGCAAATGCCTATGAAAGAAAATATCTTCCTTCCGCTCAATGAATAAATTGAGGACGTCTGGCTTCAATTTATCGCAGGCGTGAAGGAGCTTGGCAAACTCATCTGCTTCTTGCACATGATAAGCCAGAAGATCTTCTTGGAAGTGTTCAAGGCTGCCAAAATAATGATAAAAGGAGGATTTGCTTCTACCTAGTCTTCTGGCTAAGACCTCAACATTTAAACTGCTCATCCCTTTTTCAGAGATCAGCGTATAGGCCCCTTTTATCCATTGTATGGTTTTGCTCTCTTTCACTTCCTATTTCTTTTCGTGAAGTGTTGCATGATCAATAAGCTACATCGCTGAATCACCTTTCATTAAAACCTGTACAGCGGCATTGTTTTTCGCAAAGATGATACAGTCCTTGCCTCGAATACGAATGGGCTTAACCCGCCTCACTTGTCCTTTTACCTGGCAATTCCCCAATGAACTCACTTGTAAACGCCCCTCCGTATTTCTTTGCAATAAACTCCCATAATTAGCATCATACCAGCCCATTTCAATATTAGCTCCGAGAAAGTTGCCCGCTAAAAGGAGCGTATTGCTTCCCTGTTCTAGTGGAATGCCTGCATTCAAAGTTGAAAATTGCAATTCGCTCGGTAATTCATGCAGAACAAAATCTTGCCCCACACCTTTATTTTCAAAATAAACACTTTGGAGCGTATTTACTTCATGGATCAGCGATTCAGCTAATTTCTCTTTTCCAAAAATCTCCTCTGGAGTAGCGCCAGCCATATCCTTTGCAAACAAGTATCGCTTCTTTAATGACACCATCTGCTTAGTCAATTCTGCGTAGTTGGCAAAAGGAATCTCTTGTCCTTTCTGATAGTAGGTCAATACTTGTTCTATCTGGGAATTTCCATCGAAATCGTTCACAAAACAACGCAAAGGTTCCGCTGCAGTGGGCTTGAGTCTTGAATTTTCGCCAAAATTCCCGGCGATGATATCCAGGTCTCCATCTCCATCCATATCGTGCGGGAGTACAAAGTTCCACCAACCTTTAGCCGCTCCAATCGCCTGTTGTTTCAGTTTACCATTTTCATTCAAAAACAACTGTACCGCCTCCCACTCGACTGCTAGGATCAAATCATTATCACCATCACCATCTATGTCCGCCCAGGCACCATTTTTAACCATACCCACCCCCTGCAAGCCCGGAGCTACTGCTTCTGTTACCTCTTCGAAGGTTCCATCTCCTTTGCTTCGATACAAAAAGGATTTGGGTTTCATCCCATATTTCCAAGGCACGGCTCTTGCTCCAAAGAAAAAATCTTGCCAGCCATCGCCATCAATATCCATAGGAATGACGCAGGAAGCGGTTAATAGTGCTCCTGGGAACAATTCTGCCCGTTGCCAATTCCCGTTTCCATGATTGAGGTAAGCCCGTTGGATCAATTCTTGATTTCCCAGCTTGTATTCATTTCCTCCACTGGCAATTACCAAGTCCAGATCCTCATCCTGATCAACATCGGCAAAAACGGCATCGACATCCTCGAGTAAACTATCTTCTATGATGGCCGCAGGTGTTTGTAAGCTAAAGCGGCCGTTGTCATCTTGCAGATACAAAGCACTCCTTTCTCGTTTACTACTACCCAAAAACACATCTTCCAATCCATCCCCATTTACATCTCCTACGGCCAGCGCGGGCCCTTCGGCAGACACCATATGTGGCATTAATCCTTCCCGATTAAAATCTACAAAGGGGTTTTCTTTGTGGACATAATCCAGGCCAACAGCAGCGGTGATATCTTGGAATGTATATCCACTTTTATGCGTAGGTTCATCGGCAGAAAAATTAAAAGGCATCAAGCCTGAGCGCCAAACTAGGGTTTGTTTGAATTGATCAGCTATCAATTCCACCCTTTCGTAAGTACCATCCGGCCAAATCAGCAACATGCTATCCACGGTAGAACGATCCCCCAAGCTGATATACAATTGGTCTGGAGAGAGAGAGGACTGATATCCTCTAACGGGATAATGCTCAGATTTAATCCGTTTTCCTTGCTTATACACAATCACTTGCGCACCGATGGCATTTCGGTTAGTTGCAGGACCTTCCAAGGTCAGTGTTAATTGCGACTGCCTCCCCTCCGGGCTTCGATCAGCTAGTAAGTTTTGGTACACAAAAGGCGCGTCATCGATATTATTGACGACTATATCTAGGTCCCCGTCATTATCCAGGTCAGCATAGATAGCCCCATTGGAATAAGAAGGTGTGTTATTCTGGATGTGCTTGGCCCAATCTTCAAATTGTAATTCCCCTGAATTGCGATAGAGTCGATTAGGGAGTTTTATCTGTGGCATTTTCTCCACATAAGAAAGATCATCTTCATTTTCGGTCAGCCCCGTCTTGAAATTGATGTAATCGATATCATTCATTCGACGTGGGATGCCATTACTAATGAACACATCTCGGTATCCATCGCCATCAAAATCCAGGAATAAGGGCGCCCAAGACCAGTCTGTCGCATGTATTCCGGCAAACATCCCGATCTCACTGAAGGTTCCATCCCCATTGTTTAGCTGTAGATTATTGCGTGCGAATTGGGGATGATAGCCATGCCCAAGCTTAAAATTGAAAGCATTATATCCATCCTCTCCCAAAGAACTCTTGAGGATATATGGATCATCCGGCAGCATATCCAGTGAGATAATATCGTTGTGACCATCATTATTAATATCTGCCATATCTACGCCCATCGAGAAGCGGCTAGTATGATTGACCTGCTCTGTCAATACCTCCTTGAAAGTACCATCTTGTTGATTAAGGTAGAGGTAATCATTCTCATGAAAGTCATTTCCAACATAGATATCCGGCCAGCCATCATTGTTAATATCTCCAGTTACTACCCCGAGTCCGTACCCAATCACTGTGCCATAGATTCCTGCCTCTTCATTGACCGGTACAAACTTACCCCCATCATTCCGCAACAGCTGATCGCCAGCTCTGGAGTGATGATCCCCAAAGGCGACTCGCTTACCAAAGGTTCCATTCTGGTGGAGGGAGTGATTGAGTTGATACATATCCAAATCTCCATCTAAATCATAATCAAAGAAGGCCGCCTGGGTTCCAAAACCTACCAGGTCCAAACCGTATTCCGCAGCTCGGTCCTCATAAATAGGGATCCCCCCCTCTACGCCTTGACAAACATAAAGTTGGTTTCTTCCTTTTACATTTTCGTAATCTCCTACCTGGGACACATATATGTCCAACAAACCATCATTATTGATATCCACGGTACTTGCTCCAGTTGCCCACCCAGGAAGTCCCGCAAGGCCAGCTTGATCAGTTACCTCTTCGAATTGAAGTCCTTGTTTATTTAGAAATAGCTGATTAGGTCCCATGTTACTGGTGAAGTAAAGGTCAACCCAACCATCTTCATTAAAGTCTCCAGCTGCTAGCCCTCCACCATTGAAGAAATACATGTAGTTAAACACATTAAATGCGGAATCTTGGGTTAGAGTGTTGCTAAATTCTAGGCCAGTTTTTTTGGCTTCTAATAGCTTAAAATAAGCATCGGCACTAGAGTTTTCATCTAGTTCGCAAGCCGTTAGCCCGACCAACATCAATGCGTATAGCAAAGCAGGGCTAAAACAACCGGACAGCTTTATTCTTCTTTTCATAAGTGATCTTATCATGCTCATCTGATCTAACCATTTTAATAGGCTTCTTCGACAAATCTTACGTTGGAAGACTCCGAAAAACGAAGTGCAATACTTTACCGCCGCTTAGAACATATTTGATCAAATATGTTCTTACTGCTCACTAACAGTTATCGTCATTAGTGTTTTTTCATCCCACTCTATAATTCTTCATGAGGTTTGTCGAAATAGGTTTAATCCTTATTGAAGAATTGCAGGAGTTTTCATTTGAAAGAGTACCGGATAGTCATTATTTCTGGCGGTCAATAGGTGAGGTACCCCTCCTATTTGGATGGGCAAAATCCGTTTAGCACTGCCTTGAATCAATAACCCCGATTCTCCGTTGGGAATGCGAGTAAAACTACCGCCTCCGTCATTCAGTAAAACATGTCCAAAACTCGCATCCAATTTGGAAAACTGTGGTGTAAAACTCCCATCATTCCCCGCCATTATGAGGTCTTTTTTACCATCCTCATTCAGGTCTACACAAAAGATGTCACAAACACAGGAGAACTGTATCTCAGGAGGAAGCGCTTGCAATTCAAATTGTCCGGTTCCATCATTCAATGCGATAGCCGATTTAAAGTAGGTCGCATCATGTACTTTCGCCTTTTTAAGAGCTTGCGGATCCAAGAGCTCCTGGATTGACTTGTTGGCAAACTCTGAATGCTGAAGGTTTTGCTTTTTCAAACTGACCAATTGTTCAGTCAGATTTTTTTTCATAGCTATAGGCATATCCCGACCATCCAATTGTTGGGTTACGATCTTTTCCATTGTTCCGTTTCCATCAAAATCGGACAACCAAAGTTTGGCGGGAGCTTCTGTAGTACCCGTGAAGTAGAAATTCTCTCCTCGATTCCCCAGGATCAAATCTTGATCGCCATCTCCATCCACATCATCAGATGCTAAGGCATACCACCATCCACTCGCCTCATCTAGTCCACTAGGCTTGCTCATCCATTTTCCTTTTTCCTGATAGATAATCTGAGGGGCCATCCATTCCCCCACTACAATTAACTCTGGAACCTGGTCACCGTTGACGTCTACCCATCGAGCGTCCGTTATCATCCCCAAGTCAATTAGATCAGTTGCCTGCTCCTGAGGTAGTGGTGAAAACTTACCCGTACCATCATTGATATAAAAGTAGCTCTGCGGCGGCCACCCATATTGTTGTGGGATACTGCGATGACCTACAAATAAATCCAGGTCTCCATCCTGATCAATATCTGAGGGCGCAATGACAGCCGTGTTGAGTCCGATCTGTGGCAAGCCACCTTTAACGATTTCAAAGTGGCCTTGGCCATCATTTGCAAAGAGACGATCCTGCATTTCTCGTTGTCCAGCCGGGGTGAAGTTGCCCCCACTGCCGATATAAAGATCCAAATCTCCGTCTCCATCCGAGTCGAACAAAGACATAGCTGTATCCTCGAACCCTAAGAAACGAGCAAAGGCCGGAGTATTGACCATCTGAAAGCCGGTATCTACTTGAAAATACAGCTGTGTAAGCTGCCCTTTGGCTCCACCAATAATCACGTCCTCCTTATCATCTCCGTTTAAATCGCCCACCACCATACTGGGCCCCTCCCGCGAAAGCATTTTCGTGAGTAAGCCCTCTTGAAAGAAGTCTATATGTTGATCCTCATCATGCGCGCTAAAATTATGACTTACCCATTGAAATAGCCGGGGCGTAGTTGTTGCCGCAATGGATGTACCTCTTGTTGTTTTTTCTTTATGAATGAAAAGGCTTGTATCTATAGGGAGGTCAAAGTAGCTCGATTGTTGTTGGTCTGGCCAAGTAATGTGCATGGAATCTATCCGCTCACTAGCCCCGAGTCCAAAGATCATTTTGTAATCTATACTAGATTGGAATCCACGAGTAGGAATCATTTGAAAACTTAATTTTTCGCCCTCCTTAAAAAGCGTAACCTGGCTTCCTATTGCAAAACGATTTAAGCCTTCTTGCTCAAGCTGTAGTCCCAAATAATGACGACCTAACTGTTCTTGGCTATGGTTTTGATACACAAAGGCTTCCTGGTTCAAATTATTAACGACCAAATCTAGATCTCCATCATTGTCCAAATCACCATAGGCTGCACCGTTCGAAAATGAAGGCGCGCCTAGCCCCCAATCCCCACCTCTATCTTCAAATCTTAGATTTCCTTGATTATGAAAAAGTTTATTTGGCAAAGGATCTGAAGGCATTTTATTAATCACATTTTCAATGTCCTCCTTCTCGCCTTTTAAGGCCAACTTTTGAACCACATCATTAGCAAAGAAATCCATAAAATCCTGGTTGGTCACATCGTGATAAACCCCATTACAAACGTATATATCTCGATAGCCATCATTGTCCATATCAAATAACAACGCGCCCCAACTCCAGTCTGAAGCAGCTACGCCACTATAATAAGCAATCTCACTAAAGGTCTGATCTTGATTATTGAGCTGAAGCGTATTCTGCATATATTGATGGTAGAAGTCCCTTCGAACCTTTTCTGCATAGATGTTATAGTTTTCAAATAGGATGGTCGTTTTACGGCGATAATCAGATTCTGGCAACATCTCAGTCACAAATATTTCCGGGTATCCATCATTGTTAATATCTGCCATATCAGCCCCCATCGATGCCAAACTTAAATGCTGCATCCATTCCTTGATATCTTCTTTGAATGTCCCATCACCTTGATTAATGTAGAGATAGTCACGTTCATAAAAGTCATTGGACACATACATATCAAGTAAAAAGTCACCATTCACATCTCCGACTGTAATCCCCAAGCCAAAGCCAATTAGGCTCCCATAGATTCCCGCCTCTTTCGTGACATCGACAAATTGCCCATCTTCATTTCGAAGTAATTTATCTCCCCCGCCTTTAAGAAAATCTGCTACTGGCCAATCTTCAGCATACAGCTCTCTCCGATTATTGTAATTGAGTGTATTGACGGGCATGAAGCTATTGTTGAGGATATAAGCATCTAGATCTCCGTCTAGGTCATAGTCAAAAAAAGCAGCATGAGTAGTATAGCCATTTTCGGCAAGGCCATATTCGGCAGCTCTTTCTGTAAAAGTGAGGTCTCCATTATTGATAAATAGACTATTCTTTTGATCTGCCCCCTCCATAAACCCCGCATTACAGACATACACATCCAAATAACCATCCGCATTGATATCGACTAAGGCCACACCGGTACTCCATTTATTTTCCTCAGCTAATCCTGCTTTAGCAGTGATGTCTTCAAACTTCCAATCTCCTTTGTTTAGATACAGCTTATTATCTCCCATATTGGCGGTAAAGTAAATATCAGCTAAGCCATCATTATTGATATCCCCGATGGCTACTCCTCCGCCATTATAGAAGTTGCGATAACTAAAAATATTGAAGTCTGCTGTGTTTTCAACCTTATTTTGGAAATCGATCCCCGTTTCCTCTTCATTCATTCTAGAAAACAGTGAAGCAGATTTATCTGTTGGTTGACAGGCAATTATAAAAAAAAGGGAAAATCCCATTATGGTGATTCCTCTCATCAAGCATTGCTTTTAAGTAATGATTTTTGCTCATTCTACCAGTGCTTTAGAAGCGCTGATCTGATCATGAATATACTTTGGCAGTAAGTCTTCGTTTTGAGACATCATTCTCTATTGTACGACAATTGTATGATGATGTACTTGTATTGGGCAGGCAGTATAAAAGTAACTCAATCCTCATTTGAAAATACTTATTCCTATTCTTCGACAATTCAAACGATATCGGCTACTGTCATTCACCAATAGCAGGAATAATCGGGACAATGTCAACAACTACTAAAATCCTTCTCTGGTAATTTTGTGAATTTGATTCAGCTTTTTAGTCGAAGGTTCTACCTCCGGTGCTTGCCAGTCTAGAGTTCCAAATACGCATCACGAAAATTGTCTAAGAAGGCAAAAAACATAGGCCACTCCCAAAGGAGCGGCCTACATTCTTTTGTGTTTATCAAAGCTGGCAGATATTAATAACCTGCGTTTTGCTTCAAATTAGGGTTAGAGCTGAGTGCTTGTTGTGGTATTGGGAACAATACACGGTGAGCATCAGTAACTGACTTCTCAACCCATGTATCGGTGAAAGTACCGAAACGAATCTGGTCTACACGACGGATTCCTTCCCAGTACAGTTCTCTTGCTCTTTCATCCAAGAAGCTATTATTATCAATAGATGGAAGTGGCTTAGCACCACGAGCTGTTCTCAATCCGTTCACGATAGTCAAAGGATCATCTGAACTAGTTCCTCCTCTTAGAATAGCTTCGGCCTTCATCAACATAACGTCCGCAAAACGAAGAAGAATGTACTTGCCAGCAGTAGCTGGGTGATACTTGATTGCACGGATACCTTTATCCGTAGCAGCACCAGAAAGAGGTACATCAGTAGTAAACTGCAAAGGCTTCTGGCTACGAGAATCGATCACTTCTGCTCCAGTATCATCATACTGTTGGCCAATCAAGAAACCACGACCAATTCCTGAGAATTCTGATCCATCAGGTGTTGGATAGTTACCGATACGAGGATCATCTGCTTCAAATTTTCCGTAGAAGTCAGCCAAAGTGGTGAAACCATTCCAACCTGATGGATTCTGGCTATAGTGTAGCGTCATCATCCAGCGGTTTTGAGGAGTACCATCTACACTAACCAAGATAGGTTCGTTGGCTGCATCGGTAGTGAAAATCTTAAAGTATTCATCTTCATAAGCGTAACCATCAGCAGCAACAGCGTCAGCATGCTCGATTACCTTATTCATGTCCGCTGCATCAAAGGTATAGGGTCCTTCTGGAGTAGCAGAAAGATATACAGCTTTGTTCAGATATAATCTGGCAAGAAGTGCATTAGCAGCTGCTTTGGTAGCCGTAGTGTTAGTCGCACTAGGTCCAGAAGATGGCAAAACAGGAAGTGCTTCAGTAAGATCCTTTAAGATGAAGTCAAATGCTTCCGCACGAGTAAATACTCGAGGATCGACATCTACACCTTCCGTTGTTTCACGGAAAGGTACCTGGCCATAAAGGTCCATTACGTGCCACATGAAGAAAGCACGAAGGAATTTGGCTTCCGCTGCTTGCTCTGCGCTAGGGCCAGCAGCCAACACTTGATTACAATTGAAAGCTCTGGAGTTCAATTCGTTCCATGCATTCAATACGTAAGAGTGAGTTGGATCCCAAGTATGGGCGTGCAACGTACGCCATACACCATTATCACCCCAGTCCACACCACGTGTTGGAGGTATCATTTCCTCAGAGGTGTGCTGGTTCAAAGAATAAATATTGGCCTGGTTAGTAAAGGCACTTAAGCTCTTGTAAACTGACTCCAACAATTGTGTTGGATCTCCACCGCCACCACCGGATCCACCGGATCCTTCAATTACGATAGAATCTTTTTCTTCGACAGCTAGGTCTGTACAGGAATTGAATAGGAATAGTCCCATTGCTGCACAAAAACCCAAGCTTACTATTCTATTAAATTTCATAAGAATTTGAGTTTTTTCGCTTAAGACAAAAATACTAAACCTCTGATTATCAAAAGGTCGCATTCTTACCTTATGCTATTTTTTTTCAATTTCGATTAGAAGGTAATATTTGCACCAAAAGAAATTGTTCTTGCTCTTGGATAAGAAGTATAGTCAATACCTGCAGAAGGTACACCGCCAATCTGCTTGTTAGTATTTACTTCAGGGTCTTGTCCAGTGTAGCCAGTGATAACGAACAGGTTTTGGCCTGTCACGAAGAATCGCAAGCCTGCGATATTGCTATCACCTGTGTCTACATTGTATCCAATAGAAAGGTTTTGCAGTCTTACAAAGTCTCCTTTTTCTAGGAAGCGAGTAGAAACATCAGGAGCGTTCAAGTTTCCTTCGCCATTGCCTACTACGTCTCTGACTACATTACGACCATTTGCCAAAGAACCAGCTGTAAAGAATGCATTAGCAGTATTACTGTAGATCCAATAGCCAAATTGACCAGAGAAGAAAACGTTTAAATCAAAATTCTTATATCGAATTGTATTAGTCAAACCTGCAGTTACGGTTGGAAGTGGACTAGCACCGTTGAATTCCTGGAAATCCCCGTTTGGATAAACTGAGATACCTTCAGAATCGTAACCGCCAAATTGACGTAGGAAGTAAGCATATAGAGACTGTCCGTCAGCAATACGTTGAGCAAAAGCACCAGTCAAACCTTGACCGTCAATATCACCTGTATCAATGTTACAGTTACAGTTTTCTACTACATTGTCATTGAAAGCCACGTTAGCAGCTACATTCCATTCGAAGTCTGCTTTATCGACAGCAACTACATTCAATGCCAATTCTACCCCTTGGTTAATGATATCAGCATCCAGGTTGGTCCAGAAGAAAGGTTGAACCGCTGGCTGAGCCGCAGTAATTTGAATCAACAAGTCATTGGTAGTCTTGTAGTAGAAATCCAAAGAACCAGAAATTCTGTTATTGGCAAATCCGTAGTCTAAACCTAAGTTATACTGGATAGTAGACTCCCACTTCAGATCTGGGTTAGCGAAAGCTACCGTACCTAGACCACCACCATTAATTTGCTGCCCGTTGTTGTTGATTCCCCATCCGCCATAACGTTGACGCTCTTGGAACAAGTTGTGTGGCAATTCTTGGTTACCTGTAATACCGTAACCTAAACGAAGGCCTAAGTCAGAGAATGCATCAGGAACGAATGCTTCGTCGATCAATCTCCATTTGAAAGCAAAAGATGGGAAGTATCCGTATTGGTTACCTTCACCGAAACGAGTAGAACCGTCAGCTCTCAAGGTCGCTGTGAACAAATACTTATCAGCAAAGCTCAAATTAACACGACCGAAGAAAGATTGTAATTCGTCAAAAGTTCTATTAGAGTTGCTAACTACACTACCTTTCTGATCGCCTGTCCAATCTTGCGCCGCAGCGTTGTTGATCATTAGGTCCAAATCGGCAGTACGGAAGTTGGCTGCTTGGGTTTGCTTACTGGAGAACTCAAAACTTTGGTAAGAATATCCAGCCAAAGCTGTCAACCTTGTTCCATCAAAATCTTTCGTATAGGTGAAGTAGTTCTCCCAAAGGTTATTGTCGACATAGATATCATTTGTATACAAACGCCCTATATCAAGTACATCACCCGCTACTAAGTCCTTAGAAAGAGCATCAATACGACTAGAGAAAGAACGGTCAAAACCACCAACGGTTTTGAAGCTCAATTCTGGCGTCAACTTAAGCTCAGCGGAGACATTTCCTAAAACACGGATCGTGTTAGTAAAACTCTCAGTAAGATTAAGGATCGCAATTGGATTTGGCTCTGTAATACTTCTTTGTAGGAATGTTCCATCAGAATTACGAACTGGATCCGTTGGGTTGGCCTTCAAGATGTTACCCATCAAGTCGCCACGGAAACCTGAGTTGGTTGTAATTGGCACGTTATCATCATGCGAATCCGCCAAAGTAATCTGAGAAGCAATAGTTAATTTGTCATCCAAGAATTTACGTGTTCCATTGAATCGAGCTGAAAAGCGCTGCAATCCACTCTCCTCAACAATACCTTCTTGATCAAACAAAGAAACAGAAAAACGATAGTTTCCTTGCGCGTTACCCCCACCAAAAGATAAGTTATGGCTATGGGTCAAAGCCGTACGGAAAGCTTCGTCTTGCCAGTCTGTATCCGCTCCTCCATCTAGGGTTTGAGCGGCAGCAGCCCCGTTAAAGTCAGCGTATGCAGCTAGGAATTCATCCCGACCTAGTAGGTCGTACTTTTTGGAGATATTTGCTACTCCTAGAGAATAGCCATATTCCAAAACACCTTTTCCTGCCTCACCGCTCTTGGTGGTAATGATGACAACACCATTCGCACCACGAGATCCGTAGATCGCCGTTGCAGAGGCATCTTTCAAGATATCAATACTTGCAATATCATTAGGATTCAAGAAATTCAATGGGTTTCTAGCAGCTGTACTACCTAATCCGGAAGCAGAACCACCAGCAGTAGTACCATCACCACTCAAAGGCACACCATCTACTACAAACAATGGATTGTTTCCACCACGTACCGAAGAAGTACCCCGAATACGAATAGCAACACCAGCGCCAGGCTCACCACTCGCTTCTGTAATTTGCACCCCTGCGGCACGTCCTTGGATCAACTGCTCAGGAGAAGTGATCACACCACCATTAAAATCTTCCTCTGTAACAGCAGTAACGGCGCCCGTCAAATCAGATTTTTTGACAGAACCGTAACCAACGACCACCACTTCTTCCAGTAATTCACCAGCAGAAAGTGATACATCTACCACTGAGCGACCAGCGATATCAACAGTTTGAGTAGAATAACCAGTGTAGGAAATATCGAGTGCAGTTGCACCGGCGGGAACGTCGATAGAGTATTTTCCATCGAAATCGGTTATAGTACCTGTGGTAGTACCTTGAACCAGAATGTTAGCTCCAATCAGTGGCTCACCGCTTTCAGCATCCGTAATGGTACCTGTTACGGTGGACTGAGCAATCGCAAAATTGCAGAATGCCACTGCCACGAAAGCCAACAACCATTTCGAAAAATAGTCGACTTTAAGTTTCATACAGTATCTATATTTAGTTAATAAAACAGTTTCTTCTAAACTAGTGGTGAAGGATACTAGAGAATCAAGTTTAGGCCCTTGAATCCCTACTGGATCCAGCTAAGCGTATACCTTTCGGCTACCCTTTTATGTTCCTGCACCACTAGTCTTATACTAGCTTTTTGGGGAACTTACTAGAACTGTTTTACGCTAAATGAAATTGGCTTTGCTTGGTGTCGGCCTTCTTAGGCTTGTTCTGTGGCTTCTCGCTTCGAGTGGTAACTGTTTCGCATAATGTTAGTTCGTAAAAGTCTTAAATATGTTTGAAAAAACCAAAAATCATTAAAAAGATTTTTGTCGCTGTGGAGCTTACAAAATAATATTATGCATTCCCTTTTCCTCCTCCGATTTGCGATCTCTCACTGGGGCTCCAAATACTCAACAAAATGGTAGTGATCATCTACTATTTTGTCCAATCTCAGTCAATCAATTTCAAATGAAAGGAAGTAAAAATGAACAAAAGCATGCCCGAAGAGCTTTACATCTTGATTGACATCGTACATTAAGCTTTAACACAAAGTCACGTTTTCACTTTGTTAGAAATCTAATTGCCGATTTTCTCCGATATTGATTTTTTGTCGGATGACCGTCAAATGCCCCAAGAGCAGGAACATTATAATTGGACAATTGCTCCAAATTTCAAATTTTTCACGAGACAAACTTATAGTGATATTTGATCGAAAGGCCCAAATAAACTTCGCATTGGTAGATACCCGTTCCTAAAATTAGTATTTTGATGAATCTCATGATACATTAGCAAGGGGCTACTTCTGCATCCTATTCGGTATAGTACTTGATTTGTCCCATTTACCAACTAAGACCAGTCCCGACTATGAAGCAATTCATTTTAAGTGTACTCTTACTATTCTGTCTGTCCGTCAATAACCACGGACAAGTGAGAGATTTGCATATAAGTAAGGGACAGACCAAAGTGGATATCCCCTTTGACTTCCATAATAACTTTATTATAGTCAAGGTTATCTTCAATAACTTCTTCCCGCTTAAATTCATCCTGGATACGGGTGCCGAGCATACTATCTTAACCAAACGAGAGATCACAGATCTTTTGCGGGTCAATTATCAGCGGGAATTCAAAGTTCTGGGATCTGACATGCAAACAGAATTAGTAGCCTACTTGGCTTCTGGCATTCGATTCCAGTTAGGAGACCTCAGTGCTCGCAATCGTTCAATCCTGGTATTGGAAGAAGATTACTTTAGATTTGATGAGTTTGCAGGAATTGATGTTCATGGCATTTTGGGGGCAGACTTCCTTCGGCGATTTATTGTCAAGATCAACTATCGAAAGCAAATTGTAACGCTATACTCGCCACAGCACTTCACTCCCCCAAAGAACAAGTACGAGGAGTTACCCATAGAAATTGTTAGAAACAAGCCGTACATCTTTACCCGAACTCAATTTGGAGCAGATACTTCGCTCAATCTCAAACTTTTGTATGACACCGGAGCCAGTTTAGCTGCCCTTTTGTACACAGATACGCATCCTGGTATGCACCTTCCTGAATCCGTCATTAGGAGTCCCATAGCCATTGGACTTGGTGGCTTTTTAGAGGGATATATTGGTCGATTACCAAATATCCAAGTTGGCCCCTATCAATTATCTAATGTGGTCACCAATTATCAGGATCTCCCCCCCAATGTAGATTCCACTTATACCAATAGTCGGAATGGAATTATTGGGAATCTCATTATGCAGCGGTTCATTGTGATCATTGATTATTTCGCTAGCAAAATATACCTTACTCCCACTCGGTCTTTTAAAAAGAAATTTGAGTACGATCGCAGTGGAATTACCATAGTGGCCACCGGCAAAAATCTCGGTCAATATCGAGTATTAAATGTAATAAAGGGGAGTCCTGCTGATGAAGTTGGCGTACAAGTGGGTGATATGCTCCGGAAGGTCAATGGGGTGCCGGCCTCCCTACTTTCCATCGGCAATATTATCAACAAATTTCAAAAGAGAGAAGGTAAACGGACGAGAGTGGTATTGAAACGGGGAGAGGAAAAAATTAAAGTAGAGTTTCGGCTTCGTAAATTGATCTAGGTATTCGACAATTGAATTGTAGACAATGGTATAACATACTCCCGTCCTTTTGTTTTTGTAACTGTTATGTTGAAAAATCGTATACTTGCCCTAAAGAAAGAGGAAAACGCTCTCTGAGTTCTTCTCATATTTTCACTTTCTTATTTTAATCTTACAAGAACTATGATCTTTCTCTGCCATCTTTGCCTTTGTTTGACGCAAAGGTGGCAGAGAACATATATTCAATCCTTGCTTAGTCAAGTAGCATATCTCAATTAGTGATGATGCTTAGGCAATTTTTGTATTGATGAGTCACTCTTTTAGCGAAAGACTTTGTTCGTTATTAATCGGCAATCTCCCTGCTAAAGCGATAGTCACAAAAATGATCTGAGGAGAGTCATTTTGTTTACACATAAAGTATTATTAATTTTTCCGGGTAAATGTAAACCCAATGTTCAAGAAATTCCCCTTTTATCGGCAATTGGATGCTATGGATTGCGGGCCTTCCTGCCTGCGAATGATAGCAGATCATCATGGCCGAAAGTACACCTTACAGTATCTAAGAGAGCATAGCTACCTGGATCGAGAAGGTGTTTCTCTTCGGGGAATCATCGAAGCTGCGGAGACCATTGGCATGACCACGATGGCCATTAAGTTGCCATTCCAGGGAGAGAGTGAGGAAGATCCCGGTTTATTAGATGCGCCACTCCCATTAGTTGCTCACTGGAAGCAAAATCACTTTGTAGTTGTTTATAAGGCTAATCAAAAGCATGTATGGATTGCTGATCCCGCTTTCGGCAGAACAAAGTTGACAGCAGCTGCTTTTCGCAAATCATGGGAAAGTGATAAACAAAAGGGAATTGCTCTCTTGATGGAGCCAACGCCAAGTTTTTACGAGGAGGAAGGCGAGAAAATAAAAATGGATGGCTTTTGGTATCTCCTCCGTTATCTTCGACCCTACCGATCGTTGGTCCTGCAATTGATACTGGCGCTATTGTTGGGGAGTTTCTTTCAGCTGTTGTTTCCCTTTCTCACGGAGGCCATTGTAGATATCGGTATTGAAACCCAGGATTTTGATTTCATCTACTTAGTGCTCATCGCTCAATTGATGCTCTTTCTAGGGCAGATTACCGTCAAAATCATACAGAGTTGGATCCTGCTGCATATCGGCACCCGGATTAACATATCTTTGATATCGGATTTCCTTATCAAATTGATGCGCTTACCCATTGGCTTCTTTGATCAAAAAATGATCGGAGATTTACTGCAACGAATCGCAGATCAAAGAAGAATAGAAAGCTTTCTCACCACTAGTACTTTGAGCGTATTATTCTCGCTCTTCAATTTAGTCATCTTCGGTTTTGTGATCTGGTGGTACAATACCGTTGTTTTCCTAATCTTTCTGGCTGCCAGTATAGCTTATATTGCCTGGGTTTTAGTATGGTTGAAAAAACGTGCTGAAGTTGATCATTTCCGCTTTCGGGAACAATCCGAGAACCAGAGCGCTATCATTGAATTGATCCAGGGAATGCAGGAGATCAAATTGAAGCGAAGTGAGCGCAAACATCGGTGGAACTGGATGAATATTCAAGCCCGACTTTTTCGTGTTAATATGCGTTCCCTCCGCATTACGCAATGGCAAGACACCGGTGCTAATTTCATCAGCCAGATTAAGGACATTTTCATTACCTTCTACGTAGCTAAAATGGTGATTGAAGGTAAAATGACACTGGGTATGATGTTGGCCGTGCAATATATCATCGGACAACTAAATGCCCCACTGGTACAGTTTGTCAACTTCATCCGAACTGCCCAAGATGCCCGGATTAGTTTGGAGCGCCTGGGTGAAATCCAGGAAATGGATGAGGAAGAGATCGCAGGCAGGATTGATACGGATATGCTTCCCGAGCAAGGAAACATTAATATTGAGCAACTATCTTTTCAGTACAATAAACTTTCGGACTATGCGCTGAAAGATATTAATCTACAAATTCCGCAAGGCAAAGTAACCGCTATTGTCGGCACTAGTGGTAGCGGTAAAACGACCTTGGTTAAACTTTTACTTGGCTTTTACAAACCGACTAAGGGGCATATCCGGATCGGTGGCATTCATTTGGACAATGTCTCCACCGGTTTGTGGCGCGAAAACTGCGGTGCGGTGATGCAAGATGGCTTTATCTTTTCTGAAAGTATCGCCAAGAATGTAGCTGAAAGCGAGGATACCGTAGATAAGTCCAAGTTGCTTCAGGCCGTAAAAACAGCCAATATCCAAGAGTTTGTTGAATCCCTACCGCTAGGATATAATACTAAAGTCGGATTGCGTGGAAACGGCCTGAGCCAGGGACAAAAACAACGTCTGCTTATCGCCAGAGCCGTTTATAAGAACCCCACGTATCTCTTCTTTGATGAAGCTACCAATGCGCTCGATGCGCAAAACGAGAAGGTGATCATGGAAAACATGGAGCAGTTCTTCCACGGCAGAACCGTTATCGTCGTAGCTCACCGACTCAGCACTGTGAAAAATGCTGACCAGATCGTCGTATTGGAAAAGGGAGTACTCGTAGAGAAGGGAACCCATCAAGAACTCGTCAATAAACGTGGGTACTATTATACATTGGTCAAGAATCAATTGGAATTGGGTAGTTAATGTGCGCCCACAAATCCTAGATCCATGAGTAAACCACTAATTCAAGACCCTGAAGCTATTCGATTGAACGATGAAGAAGAAGTCCAGCAGTTGCTAGGCAACCCTCCCGGCTGGATGCTCCGATGGGGTATCACGCTAGTTTTCATTGCCTTTGTTGCATTAGTTATTTTCTCTAATTTTTTCCGTTATCCCGATCGAGTGTCAGCTACAGTGACGCTCACCTCCGAGCGACCTCCGGTGAAGATCATTGCCTTAGAACGGGGAAGGATTGAAAGACTCATGGTTGTTGATAAGGAATATGTGGAAGCCGGCCAACTCCTAGCAGTTATTGAAAACCCGGCCAAGGCTGATGACATTGAAACACTGGACAACTGGCTTCGCCAAATGGAACAAAGTCAATTTTCCAATTTAATCAATATCAGCGAAGAAGAAGAGGAGGGTGACAATGAATTGAACACGCCTTTAGACCTCCCTTCCACGGCACCGGATGCCAGCCTGCAATTGGGGACCATCCAAAAATTCTACGCAGAATTATTGCAACAGATCGATTTACAACGCTACACCCTCAATAGTGATGCAAATTATAAACGTATCAGGGTACTGAGAAATCAAATCCGGAATACACGCGAGATGAATCGCAACATCATCGATCAGGTCTTTTTGTTGGAGAAAGAAGTTTCTATGGCCGAAAAGAACGAGGAGCGCCTACGGCAACTGTTCAATAATGGAGCTGAGAGCCAGGTCAAATATGAAGAAGCTACGGCTGCCATGCTTTCCAAAAAAAGAGAACTTAAAACAAAAAAGTCCGCACAGATCAATAACAAACTAGAAATTGATCGACTCAAAAAAGAAATAATTTCCCTCGAGAAAGAGCAGTCAGACGACGTGGCTTCAGGCAAGTTTAATATCCAAGCCAAATTGAAAGAACTTCGCGGCGCTATTGATAGCTGGAGGTTACAATTTACGCTCATCACACCTGTTGACGGGCAAGTCTCGTTTTCTAAAATCTGGAGCCCTCATCAGTTTGTCCAACCAGATGAATTGGTGATGACCATCGTTCCACAAGAAGGTCAAGGAGAGATTATTGCCAGGGGTGCCTTACCCATCGCCCGATCTGGAAAGGTAGATAGCGGTATGGTGGTCAATATTCGACTTGATAACTACCCATATAAGGAATTTGGTATTCTTAAAGGGAAGGTAGCCAATATTGCCCCAGTTCCCAATCCCGGAACAAACGCTGAACCGATCTATCAACTGACTGTACGAGCCTTCGACACACCCACTGAGGGAAAACTACGAACTACCTATAATGAGTTGCTGGATTTTCAACAAGAGATGGCTGGTACGGCGCTAGTCATTACCAAAGACCGAAACCTTTGGCAGCGACTCGTCGTCGATCGATTCCTCAATGCTCGCCATAATCAATAGACTGTCGCCTAGGCTTATAATCACGATTTTTTATCTTTTTCCAGTCACAGCTTTGTTCTAAAAGTGCTAACTTGTATGGGAACCTAAATAGCTTGCTGTATGCGTTTACCTATACTTTTCCTCTCCATCTGTTGTTGTTTAAGCTTAAATTCTCTATCCGCTCAAAAGGCGATGAGTAATAAAAAGATGGGGAAAATCCTGGAAGCGCGTGCCTCCGCCCTTGAAGGAGAAGCGGGTTCTTGGCAAGTTTTCATCCATGATCATGTCCTATTGGTCGTGACGGATGAAAAAAATAATCGCATGCGAATTTTCACGCCCATCATGGAGGAAAGTGAATTGGAAAAGAAGCAGCTCCGCAACATGCTAATCGCCAATTTCCATACGGCTCTCGATGCTAAGTACAGTATCTATGAAGGGTTTGTTATTAGCATCTTCACCCATCCATTAAAGGAACTCACAGAATGGCAGTTGGTCGATGCCTTAAGCCAGGTAGCTAAACTCGCTGACAACTTTGGCACCACTTACTCCAGCACCGATCTCATCTTCGGTGGAAAAGAAGAAGAGATCGAGCAGAAGCGGCTGAATCAGAGTCCTAGTAAAGGTAAACGTTCCTAGACGTGGCGCTGGCTAGGAACGCTTAAGGTTTAAAAGTGTAGTAGGCTGAATTTGATCTGACAGCTTGGACATATTAGAACGAACAGGGTCAGAGGCTTGGATCAAAAAACGTTCGCATTGAGAAACTTGCTCTTGGCGTTTCACAAACTCAATCAAAACCGCAGCCAAAAAGCCGGAGAATCTATTATCGCCCTGCTTAACGATGGAGATCATTGGCTTCTATTCAGGTAGACCTATTTTTTTTCCTTCAAGGCCTTCCATTTTTTAATGTTCGTTTCATTTTCTTCAATTTCGAAATGGAATTCTTCATTGGTCCGGCTGACTTCCAAAGCCTGTCTTGCTACTTCAATGGCTTCTTCGTAGCGGCCAGCCCTAGCTAAGATATGAGATTTTAACATCCAGGGCGATGGGTTTGGTGCCCCCAAGGCAATGGCTTTATCCAGGTATTCGATGGCCTTTTGGGCGTCTTTTTTTTCTTCCCAGGCATAATGAGCCGCAGCTGAGTATGTATACCAGAATTCGGTGATTTTTCCCATGGCCTTTTCAAACTCATCGGTAGCAATGTCATCGGTATCCAAGCTAAGTGGAATTTTTATCAACGTGTTTTCCCAACGCAACTCAATACTACCCTTAGAAAAATCGACCTCCGAAAAAAGAATGGTAAATATTTCCATGAACGGCCCTGTTTCAACGTCAACTTCAGCTCTTAACAAATCTAGCTCCGAATTATAGTTATAGGCCCCAAACTGATTTGTTTCTTTGTTAAGAATGATCGTCCATTTTTTTTCGCCGGGAATCGTAAAAAGGGCATAGGTCCCCGCCGACACGCCCTGACCGCAAACTTTTACATCATGCTGAAAAGATATAGTGGTGGCTTCATTCGCGCCTGTTCTCCACACCTTCCCAAATGGAACGAGATTTCCAAATACTTCTCTTCCCTTGGCACTTGGGCGGCCATAGTGAATGGCTATTTCCGTTACCCCAATCGTTTGGCTAACTGAGGCTTTGGGGCTTGGCCGGGGCATATCCGCCATTTGACTTTTGAGAGAAAAAGCATGAAAGAAAAAAAATGCAAATGCCATTGCATATAGGTTGGGAGTTTGAATTTTCAATAGGAGCATCGTGTCTTGAATTTGATTTCTACAACGCTAGTTTGGATTATCCGATAAAATCTCCGTGAATTTACAGGTATTTTCTCATGACCCGTTAAAAATAAGTCGGGAACTGTTATTAGTTGGATTTTTGAAATAACCAGAAATCAAGTCCTGAGGTTGCATTAACGCAATAATATCATCAATAGTCTTTCATCTTTGCTTGTATGGGCTCCTCCCCACTTGCTTGTTGGTATTTTCACTAAATCTATCTCTATCCATCCCATTCGCTGGTGAAAACACCAACAAGCGAGGTTAACGTTTCTTTTGCTACCTCTTAAGTGTACCCCCTTAAACCTTTAAATTGATACATGCTAAACCCATGAAGATTGAACTTAAATCCTCTTACCGCATAGCTTGGTGAGATGCAGCTAGTTCTAGTTTAAAAGTCAACTCAAATTCATCCGCGATGGCCTGTTCTTTCAACTTCTCAAAATAGGTTGGAGAGTTGAAGGTAATGCCATATTTCGTGCGATCAATTATCAATTTGCCCTTCATGATCCATCCTTGCCCTTCCCTGATCAAGTCCATTGAAAAAATGATAGGATGACTTATCCCTTTGATCTCCAACTGCCCTTCCACTTCCTGGGTTCCAGTTTGCAAGGGAATCCCTGAATTCATTACAAACTGAGCTTGTTGAAATCGTTTTACTTCAAAAAAGTCTTTAGATTTTAAATGCTTGACCAATTGGGTATTCTCGGACCGAATACTGCGCATATCTATGAGGATTTTGGCCTCTGTCAGGGTTTCTTTGGTCCCTTTGAAGAAAGCTTCCTTTAGTTCCACGCTCCCAGCAAGAGAATAGGCATTGAAAGCAGCTTTACCCTTCCATCCCACTTCACTGCTCAGCACCGAAAAGGATTGAGTAGAGGCAGAAGAAATACCAATCACAGACAACACAAGAATGATAACTATATTTTTCATGATTATAATATTTAAGTTAGGAGTGATTTATTTCGAGTAGAGTTCGCCTACGGTATCCAATTTACCATAACCACAAACGCGCTCTCCAGAGGGCAATTCAGCAATAACATACCACATAGCCCAACCGCCATACAGCCGAGAATCTCTCCGCCAATTGTCCACAAAAGTATAAGGCTGTCCAGCCTTCATTTTGCCTTTTTGAACGCCATACAGTTTCGAAAACTCCTTGGCAGACATACTGACGCGCAAGTTCCATTGGTCATTGTAATATAGGTAGGCCCCTCCTTCCACGATTGTCGCATCTTCAGTTGGAGAAAAGAGGGTGGAATTGTGTTTCCAGAAGTAAGTTCCCGGCTCATCTGGATCGGTAGAGGCCAATACTGGGTTGGGGAAATGTTCAACCTGCAAACCTTGCCTCAATTCAGCTAACTTCTCTGGTAGCGGTGCTTTCTCAGCTGCTGATTGCGCAGTGAGATAGATGGTTCCCCAGAAACATAAGAGCAATAAGATTGATTTTTTCATTACACTTCTTTTTTGCTCAAATTTGGGGGTCTCAATACCCTAAATCGCCTCAATTTTTTATTTGAGTCCTATTTTCAATGAATATTGGTGAATGGAGAGTTAGGAATGGGGAATAACGTTGGCGGAACATCCGAAGTTTTACCCAGTTCTTTCCTAGTCAACTTTGGATGTTTGCGCATGGGCTGCTGCTACTAGTCTCGCTCTTGCTTAATCTGGTTCGGGGATTTCCCCGTCATCTTTTTCACGATGCGATTGAAAGTTGCTTTAGAATTGAATCCAGATTCATACGCAATGGATAGTAAGGTAAAATGATCATATTCAGGCGAGCGAATCATACGTACTGCCTCTTCTACTCGAAAACCATTCACATAGTCGTTGAAGCTCTGCTCTAGTAATCTATTCAGTATCTGCGTCAACTGATATGGTTTGATATCGATGGCGCTGGCCAGTCCTGCCAAATTTAAGGTAGGCTCGGTGTATAGTTTTTGCTCCCGCATAGCCTGCTCCAATTTTGGTAGGTATTGAGCCAACTCTTCTCGTTTATCTTCTTTTAGTTTTTTTAAACGTCCACGGATGGCTTGATTTCGGCGGGCGAAACCTTGTAAGGCCAGCCAGTAGGTTAGCAAGGCGAGGGTGAGGTAGGTAGGATAGGTATAAAATGGGTTAAAAGCATAACTAAAGAAGAAAAAGTCTACCAGTCCTACCAGTATCACAAGAATGCCAAAAATGAAATAGGCCCTTAAAATCAGGCGAATCCAACTTAGGGAGGCTGGAAGCAATTGCCCTTTCTCTTCGCCCCCTTCTTCTTCCTGGAGCTGCCAGCCCTTATATACATAAAACAAGATTACGCCAGCAAATATGATCAACTGAAAAGGCGTATGCATCCAAAGAATATAGGCCTGCGCACCCGCCCAACTTAAACTCTCCTGCGTACCATCCCAGTAGAAGTTTTGAATCTTTACAAAGTTGGCAAACACAAACTCAAGCACAACGGGAATAAAATGCATCCAATCTCGTCTTTGCCACTTCCAATCCCATTGAATATATGCTCGTACATAGAAGTACAAGAGCGCACCATATAGCCAATTGTACTCTAAGAAAACATGATAAGTCCAGCTCGTATAACTTACCCGCAAGCCAACCATCAGCAAGCGATAGGATAAAAAGAACAGCAAGATGGCAAGAAATCGATTGGCTCGCCTCTGGGGAAGCTCCGTCCGCCACAACATCCCCCCCATCACTGCTCCTTGCAGCGCCCCAAAAAAAAGCAACATGCGATATATGATGGGCCAGTCCATTTTTAAGGAAGAATGTCGAATGATCAATGTTGAATTGATAGAGAAGAATGAAAAATACAAAGTGGCCAATGAATAGTTGCAAGACTATTTCTAGACCTAACTCTACAGTATCGATTATACATTATTCATTACAATGAACATGTCTACCTGTTTTTCCACTTCTTCAATACGAGTTTCATCTTCTCTGATTGCGTAAGCTCAAATACCACCTCCTCATAACGTGGCGCACGCCATTTCGACTTCGGACTCCGGGAAAAGGCATAGGGCTCCTTTGGGATACCCAGGAAATTGGTATCCAACTTGCCATTATCATTTACATCCTGAAATAGAGCGATCACATATTTTCCCGACGGTAAATCGGTCAAGCGGGTATTGTAAGTGCCGACCTTACTGACTGACACCTTCGCAGATTGTACCGCATTTTCATTTTGATCAAAATCAGCCTCACTGCCATACACAGCAATTAGAATGGTGCCTTTACCAACGGGGGCTTCCAGTGTTAGATCAACTGAGTGTTGAGCCTTTATCAGGCTTGCTAGCAAAAGAAAAGAACAACAAAAGAGAATTCGCATAGGTAATTGTAATGGTGGAACGTAGAATACAACGAAAAAGGCACCTAGATGTTTTCACATCCAGATGCCCTGCTGTAGAATAGTGAGAGAAAGCGGACATTCCCACGAGGGAATTCATCCAACTTTCGGTGTCATACTAGAGAGGTTTTTACACCCTAGTTCATCAATTCCTTTTTAGGATCGTCATAGCCAAACAATTCTGCCAAACTCAACTCCTGTACCACTCCATACTTACCAAGTGCTACTAAGTTTAGGCGGTTCTTGTCTCCAATGACGGCCACATTGTATTTTTTATTCTTGACATGTTTCTCATGAAAAGTCTTCAGGTTTGCCATCGTCATCCCCTTCACCTTTCCATAAATGTCCTTGCGAATATCGTAAGTCAATCCTTTTTCTTCTGCATTCAGGTAGTTGAAGAGCACAGAAGTCTTGGTAACGCGTTCACTCTCAATTTTTTTCAAAATCGCTTTCTTGGAAGCTTCAAAACTCTGCTCAGACTCTGGCATATTGTTCAACAAGTCCAATAAAGCATCCATAGCTTCTACCTGCTTATCCACCTGCGTCCCAACATAGGCAAAGATCTGATCATTGGCTTCCTTTTTAGTACCTTGGGAATAGCTAGCAAATACGGAATAGGCTAAGCCCTGCGCTTCTCGGATTTCCTGAAATACGACAGAGGACATATTGCCACCAAAGTATTCATTGAACATGCGAGATTCAGCTGCGAGAGCAGGATCGTATTTCTGACCTGGACTCTGGAAAATGATCTCTGCTTGCACCATATCGTAATCAGTAAAGAATACATGAGGGTCTTCAGCATCCAATTCAGCAAATTTTACTTTTTCAGGAGCAGGCTGCAAGGTTTCAGGTACTCGGTGATGAGCCGTAAGCGTCGTATTCAATTGCTCGAGTTCCATTGGCCCATAGTACAAAATGCGGTGCTGCGTTTGCGGGATAGATTTTACCAGCTCCAACAATTCGCCCGATTGTAAAAGATCCAATGTCTCGTTAGATAACACATTGGTAAAGGGTGAATTATCACCGTACTTCGCGTAGCTAGAAAGAGCCCCCCAGAAGATAGCACCCTTGTTTTTCTTGGCATCTGAACGCTGCTTATGGCTATCAGAAATCAAGTTTTTCAGGATATCATCATCCGGTTTAGGGTTAGCTAGTAGTTCCTCAAACAACTCCATCGCTGGAACCATATTTTCACTCAACCCACTCAAAGTCACATACAATCTTTCTTCGGAAGAAAATACAGAGAAATCCGCTCCGATCTTGTAGAATTCTTTCTTCAATTCTTCTGGAGAATATTTTTCGGTACCCAGGTATTGGATATAATCCATCGCCAACTTCATCTTTGGACTTTCATTAGTACCGAAGTCCAAAAGGTAGTACATATTGAAAAGCTGATTCTCCTCATTCTTTTTGTACAAAACAGGAATACCTGGATCAATCTCAGATTTTACAATATCTTTATCATAGTCGACAAATACAGGGCGGATATCAGCCACCTCTGCTTCTTCGATAGACTGATAGAAGTCAGATTTCGAGTTTCTATCCAAATCTACTTTGGTAATAGCCGGCTTCTCGACCTTTTGCTTATTAGGATCTTCTCCGGTCATTTTGTACACCACCGCGTAATTATCTCTGTAATGTTCATTCACAAAGGTCATTAACTCCTCCTTTGTAACTTTCTCCATACGTTCAATCAGGCTGATGTACTCTGACCAATCCATCTCATTGGTGAAAGCCATAACCATATTGTTAGCTCTAGCAGAATTGCTCTCCAATGAGCGCATCTTGCTTTTTTTGAAATCATTGACAATGGCATCGATCAACCAATCTTCAAAATCACCAGTCTTCAATAGATCAATCTGCTCCAACAACAGTTGCTTTACCTCATCCAGGCTCTGACCTTCCCTGGGTTGACCAAAGAAGTTGTGGATGGAGTAATCATTCATGGCATTCACATAGCAATAGGCCTCTAATACGGCTTGCTTCTGTTTCAGGTTCAAGTCAATAAGACCCGCTGTACTATTCGCCAATAGATAATCTACCAAGGTTAGTAAATGGTAATCCTTGCTTGCCGTTCCTCCCATTCTAAAACCGATGGAAACATTCTCGGAATTTGGTCCCCAAACAGTATCCTTTCTCACTCCTACAATTGGGTCTTCTACAGGGGGATTGTAAGTTTCGAGTTCATTAGCTTCCCAGCTTCCGAAATACTTGTCGGCCAGCTTAACCGCCTCTGACGGATCAAAATCTCCACTCAAGCAGATCGCCACATTATTCGGGCGATAATACTTGTCAAAGTAAGCGTTGATATCCGTAATGGAAGGGTTTTTCAAATGCTCGATCGTACCAATTACGGTTTGTGTGCCGTAAGGGTGCTTACTAAAAAGCATCCGTGGCATAGCCTCCGCCACTTTCCATCCATCATTATCTAAGCTGCGGTTCTTTTCTTCATACACCGCTTCCAACTCTGTGTGAAATAGTCGATTTACGATCTTGCCGAAACGGTTAGATTCTATCTTGAAAAAATTCTCCAACTGATTAGAAGGAATATCGTTCATGTAAACTGTTCGATCGTCCGTCGTGTAGGCATTTGTGCCCTTTGCACCAATCAAGCCGATCATTCGGTCATATTCGTTGGCTATGGCAAATTTAGAGGCTTCATTAGAAACCTTATCAATCTGGGCATACCAAGCTTTGCGCTCCTCAGGGTCAGTCAAAGTTCGATAGTGTTCAAACATTTGCTCAATGCTATCCACTAGCACTTTTTCCTTTTCCCAATCCTTGGTACCAAAGATGTCCGTCCCCTTAAACATCATGTGCTCCAAATAGTGAGCAAGACCTGTGGAGTTGGCCGGATCAAACTTACCACCTGCTTTAACAGGGATAAAAGTTTGAATTCGCGGTGCATTCTTGTACACACTAGTGTAAACTTTTAACCCATTGTCCAGTGTGTAAATACGTGTTTTGGAGTCGTCGCCCGTGACGTACTCATAGGTGTAGCCTGCCTCATCCGTAGCAGTTTTAGTTGCATAGCCCTCTTCTGCTTGCTTACAGGAAAATGTAAAAGCAAACAAGAAGAGTAATAAAATAATTCGGTTCATTACAGAAGGCGTTTAATGAAAAAAATGTAGTCCTTAGAAATTGTTTGTACTCAGCTTTTGATCATTCTGTACAGTCATTCTTTCAACCGTCGAGGAGCTAAAACCGGCTAGAAACAGAATCTTATACAAAGTCAAAGCATCAAATACAAACAAATTCTTCGTGTTTAGAACTCAGTTCTCTTCTCTTAAATCATGGGATGGTTGGGATGTATAAATGGTTGCAGGCAAATGGAAAAATACTGGAAAACGACTAGAAAGGCACTTTGTCTGATCTTAGAACGCAAAACAAAGATAGCTTATTTCCTGGTGGATAACCTTTGGAATCCTGCTAAAAATGGTCAAAAACAGTCAGAAAGGGCTTATCTTGAATCTGCTGCAAACACATGTACATGCCTCATTCCAAGCTCAATCAGCTCCTATTTCAGGCTTCATTCCTATCTGTTATTTCACATAGTCTTTTTCTATGAAAACTTTGATTCACAGACCCTGTATCGATGGAAAATTAATGGAGTGGGCACTTAGCGTCAGTAAACGCTTTAGTTTTTTGTTCTCCCTATATACCTGGCAGGCTTGGTAATGGAGTGGTTGGAAGTACGAAGATTAAGCTTTGGCTTTTTTGTGTAGATTTTGGCCAAAATGTAACAATTGATGAAGCATTAATAGCACAACAATCACCATAAATGTAGGTAGCATATTTTGTAGTCCGTCTGATTGCCGTGTGGAAGTGAAAATCAAATTGTATAAAAGAGAAATAACCAAACAAACTGCTGTACCTAGACTTATCCAGAGGCTAACTTTTGCTTTCCGCTTACTTTTTTGAATATCTTGATCGTACAGCTGAAGGTTCTTAACTTCATCGATGATCATGTCTTCCAAATGAAGCTCGGATTCAATCTTAGGTTCCGTATGTTGAAGTATACTTTTGATTTGTTCTTCAGATAGATTCATGCTGAGATCAATTTGATGATTTGAAATAAGTAGCAAAATTTTTCCGGGCTCTATGCAATAATACTTTTATGTTACTAATCGAAAAACCCGTAATCATCTTTATCTCCATTATTGAATTTTCCTGTAAATAATAAAGCTCGAGCATCAGCCTTTCTTTCGGTTTCATCAATGATAAGATTCGATTTATTTCTTCTTTTTTTTCATTCAGCTCAATGGTGTCTAAAGCTCCATTATACGTTTTCAGAGATATAGTATGGTTGACGGTGATCGGTACCGTACGTTGCTCTTTTTTGCTCTTTCTATTGATCTTTATGGACTCATTTACTACAATCCGATACAGCCAGCTCGAAAACTTAGCTTCTTGTTTGAAACTAGGCAAACTCTTGAAAGCCTGTATAAAGGCATTCTGTACAACGTGTCTAGCTTTTGTTTCATCTTGTACCATACTGAATGCTATTCGTATAGCCATTTCTTGGTAATTTTTGATGAAATACCTAAACGCATCTTTTTCACCCGATAATACCCGTTCAAGATGTTGGCGATCTAATTCCTCTCTCACTTGATAATATTGGCATTAATGAAGTAGCTCAATATTAACCCCATTCCACCCGAGAAAAGTAGGCAAATGGGCATCGATACATATTCTGGCACATGGCTATATAGCGAAGTTAGATAAGCTAGCAAAAGTCCGCCCCCCAGGAAGCATAGAAATATTCCCAGGTTTAAAAGCAGCCGTATGCTGGCCATTTTATTGTCTTCAGCAATTCCATGTTCAATTTTCGCTATGTTCTCTATGTGTCTACTTCTTATCATGTAAAAGATAGTGATTGCAACGGAGACGATTAACAAGGCAAAAAGGACACCAGGGCCGATCATAGACTTATTGTTTTAGCAGGCATGAAATACTTTAGAAAGGATTCATTACTTGAATCCTTTCTCTTATCGGTTATAAGATACATGGAGCCTTTCTAAGGTTACAAAGTGATTTGAGATCTCTTTTGGAGTTGTAACCAAGTGCTCTAACTGAATATCTAATAGGTAACTAAATCATGATTCTTCCACAAATCTCTTATCTCGAGGCATTCAAAAATGAAATGCACTGCTTTACTGACAGTAATCGTCAGTGCCGCTTATTCATCTCATTTTATGATTGCCCAAGAGGTTTGTCGAAGAAAGTAAATCATAAACTGTTTCGTCTATGAAATATTTACATTTGTTATTCTTCCTCGCGATATGCAATTGGGGGTGGACTCAGGAGTTCGATTCGAAAAGAATAGATGAATTATTGAACGAAGTAGATCCCGCTGGACCTGGTGTCATTATAGGAGTTGTGAAAGACCAGCATTTGCTCCATACTGTTAGTAAGGGCATGGCCAACTTGGATTACAATATCCCTATTAACGCTTCCTCCAACTTCCGATTGTCCTCTACCTCTAAACAGTTTACTGCTGCCTGTATCCTCCATCTAGTAGATAACAAGAAGCTCAATTTGAACGATCCTCTAGTCAAAATTTTCCCTGAATTTTCTCCAAGCTTAGGTAAAGTTACTGTTCAGCAATTGTTGAATCATACTTCTGGAATACGTGACTACATGTCCCTGATGATGATTCAAGGTTCCAGGCAAATAGATTTTTTCAATAATTTCATCGGCAACGACGTAGATATCCTTGAATTGATAACTCAGCAGCAAGGTTTATCCTTCGAAAGTGGCTCAGCGCATAGTTATTCGAATACAAATTATTGGCTCCTCGGACAAATCATTGAACGGGTTTCGAATAAATCTCTAGAGAAATATGCGCAGGAAAACATCTTTGGGCCCCTGGGGATGAAAAATAGCTGCTTTGCAGAAACTTCCGGAAGGGTGATCCCTCAACGGGTGGCAGGATATGTGAGCCCTTGTCCTGATTGTGAGCGCATGGAATATCGATTTCAATCCGGGGTCGTGGGGGACGATGGAGTAATTTCTAGTATTCAGGATCTGTTGTTTTGGGAGCAGGAGTTTTATCAACATAGGGTCCTGTCAGATCAATGCTGGGAAAACATGCTTGCGAAAGGAAGCCTGAACAATGGAGAGGAAGTTTCTTATGCTTCTGGCCTTATCATCAGTGATTTTAATGGGGAACGATTGGTAAAACATAGCGGACAAAACCCAGGCTTCAGCTCGGAAATTTTACGTTTCCCCGACCATCACTTATCCATCATTGTACTGGGGAATCAAAATTGGTACGATATCAGAAGGTATGCCAATACGATTGCTGAGATATTCTTCCCTCCTCAAAACAACAAGGCGGTGGCGCTAACTGTTGAGAAGCCAGCAGCTGCGCATTTAAGTTCCGCGGAATTAGAGCGGTTTTGTGGTGATTATCATTTCTTAGAAACCAATGAATATAGAACGGTAGAAAAAGTGGGTGCTGAACTTTTCTACATTAGAAACAATGGTCCGCGTAGTAAGCTGATTCCTATCTCCAAAACCACGTTGATCTTTGAAGATCGACCACACATTCGTCTCTCCTTCAGCTTCGAAGCTGATGGCACAAAGCACATTGAATGGGAAGATCCTACAGTGGGAAACTTGCATGCTAACAATTACGAAAAAGTACAGCTTGATGAGTCGAAGAAAAAAACGTATGCCTCGCAGTATAGTAGTTCTGAATTAAACACTACTATTGAAATTGAATTAGTAGAAAATAAATTGGTATTGCAAATTCTCGGTCAGAAAACACCTTTGGAAACCACCATACTAGATGAATTTGTGGCTATGGGGATGTTTACGCTTAAATTTAGGAGGAATCAAGTTGATGAAATCATAGGATTTAGAATGGATGCACCAAGAGCAGGAAATATTCTATTTAAAAAGAACTAGGTGTTTACTTCTGAAGAGCTGTACGTACAAGTGCTTGATGCTCTTACGGATGGGATTTATAAATGGGGGTCAGTAATTACCTATGAAATGGAAAGAAACTAGGAAGGTGCAGAAGTCTCAATTTGGACCACAGCAAGAGCTAGCTTATTTACCGCCAGGAAACCTTGGCATTCCTCCTAAAATAAGTCAAAAACAGCCAGAAAGGTTTTATATTAGACTCATCTAAAACACATAAGCATGCGTCCAAATAAGCTAAACCAAATAGTAGTTTTCCTACTTTTTCCTTTCTTATCATTTTCACAATCTTCGCCAGTCAAAGCCCTAGTCGGAGGAACGCTCATCGATGGATTTGGAGGGACACCCATCCAAAATAGTGTCATCATCATCGAAGGCGAGCGGATTAAAGCCGTCGGACATCAGGGTAATCTAGCCATCCCAGAAGGAGCAGAGGTTATCTCTACCGAAGGTATGAGTGTCATGCCTGGCCTCTGGGATATGCACGTACATCTGATGATCAATGGTCATAGCGATTATGCGCATTGGGATGAGAAATATCCTGATCTTTTTGAAAGCGTCATCATGCCCTCTTCTGCGAATCAATTGCTATTGGCTGGTGTGACCAGCGCGCGTGACCTCGGTGCTCCTTTAGAAGCCAGCATCAATGTACGCGATCGAATCAACAAGGGAGAGATCGACGGGCCGACGATGTATATGTCGGGGCCTTTTATACAACACCAACCCTACCCCGGTACTGAATTATTCAGGTGGGGGGTGAAAGGGGTAGCTGATGCGAGAGCTAAGGTGAAAGAACTAGCCGACGCAGGTGTGGATTGTATCAAATTGATCGATCAAGATCAAATGACCATGGCAGAAGTTGAAGCTGTGGTAGATGAAGCGCATAAACACAACTTGACGGTGGTAGCTCACTCACATCGTCCTGAAGAGATTCGGCGAGGTTTGAAGGCAGGCATAGACTGTTTTGAACATACCGGCTTATCATCTGCTCCAGAATACCCTGCTGATGTGATGGAAATGATCAAGGAAAGGACCGCGCAGATGAACCTGGGCCCTTTATTTTGGACACCTACAGTTGAAGGTCTATACAACTATGAATACGTGCGTGATAATCCCGAGAAATTAGATAATGACTCCTGGCATCTCGGCCTGCCTGATTCTATCATTCAGGATATCGAACAGTCTATCCAGTACCCAGGTCGCCTTAGTTATTTCCAAATCACCCCTACTCGTCGCCCAACATTGGAGCGTAAAGTGAAGCAACTAATGGAAGCAGGAGTAGTACTATTGATTGGCACCGACTCCGGCATACCGATGAAGTTCCACAGTCAATCCACCTGGAATGAACTGGACGTATGGGTTAACGAATTCGGGATCGACCCAATGTACGCCATTAAAGCGGCCACCTATTGGCCATCAGTGATCCAAGGGGTGAGTGATGAGGTAGGTACGATCAGCGAAGGGAAATATGCCGATATTATTGCCGTGGATGGCGATGTTCTGCGATACATTAGCTTATTGCAAGACGTGGATATGGTCATCAAACATGGTAAGCGGTATAAATAGAGGTTGCAGGTTGATAAAGTTGACCAACGTTTATCAGAATAAACAGCAGCAAATACTTGTTTCGTTCTAGGCAAACAGTCGTTGTTCTGCAAACTAATTCAGTGTAGACTTCGACTGTTTGTCTCTTCAATGAGGTTGGGACAATTCTATTAGTCGGCAATCCTAGCAGAGCAATTAATAACAAAGACTGCCTGCTCCGAGCACGGGAATCATGGCATTATCTGAAACAGCTATTTCCAAATCGTCGATTATGGGCCGATAAGCAAAAGAAGACAATTCTTGCCACAATGCTTCCTGGAAGTATGGATAAGACTGACTCACCGAACCTCCCAAGACAATCCTATCCGGATCCAAGGTATAAAGGATGCTTTTGATGCCATTGGCGAGATGCCGGCCATATTCAGCAAACATTGATAGAGCTGTCGCCTCGCCAATGGCAGCACTTCGTGCTACCGCCAAGCCGGAGACTTGATGTACATTTTCGAAAAACTGCCCGCTGGCATAGTACTCTACATATTGATCGAGATAGGGAATCATGCCAAACTCCCCTGCCCCACCATGACGGCCATTGTAAAGTTGGCCATTCAAGACAATACCTGCAGCCATACCGGTACCAATGATCAATCCGATAAAATTTTGCGTTCCTTGTCCTTTTCCAAAATGGAATTCACCCAAAGCAAAACAGTTAGCATCATTATTCATCGAAACAGGTATTCCAAAGGCAGCTTCGAGGATACTTTTTAAGGGCACCTCTTTCCAGGAAGGGATATTTTGCACATCGTAGACAATTCCCTTTTCCACATCGACAATACTAGGTACCCCAATCCCTATACCATGTACTTCAGGGGTCATCACAGCTGAAATTGCAGTCTTCACCTCATCAACTACTTGTTCCTCTGACCCCGAAGAAGTGATCAATTGCTTCCAGCTTTGCTGAATTTTTCCTCCTACTATCCGAGCGGCCTGTACTTTGGTCCCCCCTAAGTCAACGCCAATGATTGTTGCTTCTTTTTCCATAGGGGAAAGCTACTAAAACCCTACTTAATATTGAAACCCTCCATTACATGAGGTAGGTATTCTGGGTGTCTTTTAATGTAACCCGCCACATAAGGGCAAAGCGGCATGATCTTAAGATTATTGGTGACCGCATAATCAAGCCCTGTTTTAGCAAGTAAACTAGCTACCCCTCGCCCTTCAATGACGGTTGGCACCTCAGTATGCGTAAATATGATTCTGTCTTTGATCAGTTTGTATTCACAAACGGCTAAATATTTGTCCACTTTCACCTCAAAACGGTTTTTAGCCTCATTATTGATCACCTGTAGTTGGGAAGTATCCATTGGAGGAATATTTTTTTATATCACAAAACAATATGACAATCAACACCTTGTAAAGGTTTTAAATTTAAAGGGGACTTTTTTTTGACTCGCCTGTGTGTAATTTCTTTCTCCTCTACATCCTATGATAAAAAGCAAAAAACCATGAAAAGAATTATCATTGTCCTCATCGCGCTCTGTCTGTTCCAGTGGACACAAGCTGCCACCGCAGAGACTAAAATCCCTTCCAAAATCAAAGAAGTAACCGTCTTCCAGCGAGGTGCTCAAGTGAGTCGAACTGGCCAAACAAATATAGCCAAAGGTCAATCTATCTTGATTTTTAGTGGAATATCTCCACAGATAGATCCTAATAGTATTCAATTTTCTTCCGTTGGAAATTTCACGATTCTGTCGATCAATCACAAATTAGACTATCTCACGCCTCCAGAAAAAGACGAAAAACTTGAGGGATTGAAAACGCAAAGAGAAAACTTTAGTGATCAACTCGCAGAAGAAAAAGCTATTCTCTCTGTTTTTCAAGAAGAAGAGAACCTAATCATCGCCAACAAATCCTTAGCCAGTCAACAAAATGGGGTGGACATTGAAAACCTTAAAGCAACTGCCGAATTCTATCGCAGTCGTATTAAAGAGATCCGCTTAGAAAAACTTACGATTAATAAGTCCATTAGGCAATTGCAGGAAGAGATCAAAAAAGTGGATCAGCAATTGCAAACCCTAAAAGCTAAATACCAACCTAAAGCCACGAGTGAGGTTTGGGTAACAGTCAGTGCAGATCAGGTTTCTAGAGCCACTTTTACGCTGACCTACCTCATTAATAATGCAGGATGGACGCCACTATATGATATCAGAGTTAAGGATATCAATAGTCCAGCTCAACTACAGTACAAAGCCAAGGTATATCAAAACTCGGGAGAGGATTGGGATCAGGTACGATTGAGTTTGTCCACCGGAAATCCACGCCAGTCTGGCACGCGCCCTATATTGACTCCCTGGTGGCTCTATACCTCTCCTCCCGTGGCCTACCGAAATAGGATTCGCAAACAGGATCTAGGACAAGCCGATTTCGAAGTCATTGAAGAGGAAGCGGCAGAAGCAGATGAATTTAGAGGGAAGAAAGAGGTGCAAGCCAGCTATGCCAATGCAACAACGGTTGAAAACACCACTTCTTGGGAGTTTCAGATTCGCCTACCATATGACGTCCCCAGCAATGGTCAGCCCTATACCGTCGGTATCGATGAACATGAGTTACCAGCTACTTACGAATACTATGTGGCACCAAAACTGGATAAGAATGCCTATCTAACTGCTAAAGTGACAAATTGGGAGGAATTCAGGTTGCTCAGTGGAACAGCAAATTTATTCTTTGAAGGTACCTTCCTGGGTCAATCGCACCTGGATGTGGCCAGCACGCAGGATACGCTAGCGATTTCTTTGGGTCAAGATAAAGGCATTGTAGTAGAGAGGACACGAGATGAGCAATTTAAAGACAGACAATTTATAGGTTCCAAGCAAACACAAAAGACCGGCTGGAAGATCAAGATTCGGAACAAGAAACGTCAGGCTATCAACTTGGTTGTGTTCGATCAAATTCCATTGAGTACTAGTGATCAGGTAGAAGTAAAGTTAGCCAAATCAAAAGGAGCCAAGTTTGACGAAAAGACGGGAGAGTTGAAGTGGGAATTAGAATTGGCCGCTAATACAAGCGAAGAAATTGGTTTCCAATACAGTGTAAAACATCCTAAAAAGATGGCACTAGCGCTAGAGTAATTAGCGGAATCACTCCATTTGAGAGTCGATGATCCACAATCCATAGCATGATTGCAGTGCATAATGTTTTCACTACCAGTGCTTGAGCACAACGCAATCTGATCTCTAAAAGAGCTATCGACAATGGATCATCGACTGAAAGTCGGAAGTAAGGCACAATCCATGCCCACTACTTCCGGCTTTTCACTTCCTACCAATCCCAATCCCAGTCGTCACCAAACCCACCAAAGCGGAAAGTAAGGATGCCTACAGGGGAAGAGAAAGAATTATTATCTAAACCAGGAAGCTGGTTAATGCCATCTACCCAACGGTAACCGGCCGTGAAGCCCAATTTGAAGAAATCAGTCACATTCACTTCAAAGCCCGCTTCTGGGGTTAAGACAAAGGTACGATCCGAGAAGATAGTATCGCCGTCATTTTTGAGTCGAGTTCTTCCCCATCCCACCTTCAAACTAGAATAAAAGTGTACTAGTTTACCGGTCTTAGAAGTAGCACCAAACCAAAGCCCTCCATGGCGAAACTGAATATTATAGTCTCCAGCATTCTCACCATTCTCAATGGTATATTCTGGATACTCTGTTCCCATTCCATAACCACCAAAGAAGAATCTATTTAAAATCAAAGCACCACCGCCGCCGACATCGGCACCTACCTCACCATTAATAGATCCAATTTCAAGGATAGGGCCACCAAAAGCACCCAATACCTCAAGGTCATCAAAAAGGGTTTCTTGCTGAGCACTTAATTGAAGAGAAACGAGGCTCAAAACTAGGAGTAATATCTTTTTCATATGCAGTCAAGTTTAATTGTTAAAACCATTCTTTGTTAGATGATGTAGTATTTATAGGCATCCCCCTATTCGGCTTGAAAAAAAAGGTGGGACTAAGCGACTTTGCCGTCTTTGACGAAGATTATCTTGAGCAAGTTACAAGCTTGGAAAAATTTAGCCTTCTATAAATATACAAAAGCCGATTCTTTTTGGACCAGCGATTTAAATAACTACTTATGGACTTTAAAAGTGCAGTTTTGGAAAGGAGTTTTGAACGCCCAGTAGTGGTAGATTTTTGGGCACCTTGGTGTGGGCCTTGCCGCGTACTGGGCCCGACTATCGAAAAATTAGCCGCAGAACAAGCTGATAAATGGGATCTTGTAAAAATCAATACCGAAGAAGAAACAGCGGTTGCTCAGCAGTACAAGATTATGAGCATCCCCAATGTCAAGCTATTCCACCAAGGGGAAGTTATAGCTGAATTCACCGGCGCCCAGCCTCGAAATGTGATTGAAAAATGGCTAGCCGAACACATTCCGGATGATCGAAAAGCTGATCTCCAATCACTCATAGATAATGCTCATACTCCTGAAGGATTGGCTCAATTAGAGGCGTTCGTAGCCGAAAATCCAGATATTCAGGAAGCAGTTCTAAGTCTTGCGCGCCATCTTGTGTTTCAGGATACCCAAAAAGCCGTTGAACTCGTTGCTCACGTCAAGGCGGCCGATGAAATGGCTGAGGTGGCACAAGATATTCGCACCGTGCTCGAACTTCAGCAATTCGAAGACCAAGGAAGTCCAGCCAGTGCTGCACTTATGGCGGCCCAAGCAGCTCTTGGTCAAAGCAATCACGCCCAAACGATTCAACAGCTCATAGAAGCCACTACTCTAGACAAAACCTTAGCCCATGATCTGCCAAGGCGGTCTGCCATTGCCTTTTTTAGGCTCCTCGGCCCCACCCACCCCTTGACAAAGGAATATCGATGGCGATTTGATATGGCCTTGTACTAGAGGACAGAAAATAGAAATAAGATCACTTCGCTGTCAGATGACAGAGGGTTCCATTTCTCGTCTGACCTCTGTCATCTTCTCCCCGATCCGTCTCCTCCATGTAAAAATTCAGGCCTTACTCCATAACTCCTGATCCCAAGCTCTCCCTTTTCCCTATATTGCCTAAAAAAAAGCATGAACGCCCTTCTAATCTTCAAAGCCTTACACGTCGTGGGTTTCGTCAGCTGGTTTGCTGGCATGTTTTATTTGGCACGCATCTTTGTTTACTTCGTCGATGCCGGAGATAAACCTGAGCCCGAGAAAAGTATTTTGCAAAAAGAATTTAATGCCATGCAATGGCGGGTCTATAAGATCATTTGTAACCCCGCCATGATCATCACCTGGATTGCTGGTGTAGCCATGCTTGTCATCAACCCTGGCTATCTGCAAATGGGATGGATGCACATCAAATTAACACTCCTTCTTTTACTGTCGGGTTATCATGGTTATTGTAAAGGAGTGATCCGCAAATTAGAAGCAGGAAAGACGGTGATGTCCTCCTTCCGATTTCGTCTATTCAATGAGGTCCCTACCCTTTTCCTAGCCGCTATTTCCTTCGTGGCAGTCTTAGGGAAAGCAGGATCACTCAACTACATTTATTTATTGGTTGGCCTAGCCGCTTTTGCGGGTTTGATGTATATGGGAGCGAATGCTTATCGGAAGCGCAGGGAGCGTGAAGCCCAGTCGTAGAGGGACTTATAATACCTTCCCCCCAGCAACCAGAAATAATCTATAAAAATATTCCATCGGAACTTTTCTGGAACTAGAATTTGTTATATATTTGCATCGCTTTTGGAGAAAAGGACACTTTACTTCAAAAACTGGTAAAGACCCATGGTGTAATCGGTAACACAGCAGGTTTTGGTCCTGTCGTTCTAGGTTCGAGTCCTAGTGGGTCTACAAGAGTTTGTTTCATAGTGAATCATATTGTGTCAATAGTTGTCACAAATCATTTAGAATCAAGCTACAATGCAAGGTGAATGTCTCTCTATGTATCAGGAGTGTTCACCTTGTTTCATTTTAGGTCACGATTTTTTGTACCGAGGGTTGTACCGAATACCTTTGCTCTTTGGTCCATTTGGTAATTTAAACCCGAAATTCATGACCCGCTTTAGTAAGATCCGTTATTCCCTGGTCTTTAACCGCAAGGACCAGCTAAATTCCTATGGCCAAGCCTTGATCCAAATTCGAGCCTACCAGTACAAAAAAGTACGATACTTCTCCACTGGCATTTATATCGAGCCTAAATACTGGAATAAGCGCTATAAGAAGATCAAGCACAATCATCCGAATCAGTTTGTGTACAATCAACAGATCTTGCAGCAGATGCAGGAAATGGAGGCTTTTGAGATCAAAATGATTAATCAGTTTGGTAGCTTCCCACTGGATAGGATTGAAGAGTATAAGAGCAGTTCCAACTACGATCAAACCCATTCCTTCCTAGAATTTTTTGAAGAAGAGTTGAGCAAAAGCGATATGAAGCCAGGAGCATTGAAAATGTACAATTTGACGCTTCGCAAATGGCAAGAATTCAAGAAGATTATCTTCTTTCAAGATCTATCTTATAAACTGGTAGTTGGCTTTGACCGATTCTTGAAAAAACAGGGATTACATCCGAATACGATCAAGAAACATCACAATCGGACGCATACTTTTATCAAACGAGCTATACGGCAAGATCTCTTAAAGATCGATGACAACCCCTATAAGTCATTTGTAGCTAAAGGAGTAGAGCCAGACAGGGGCTTCCTGAGCGCGGAAGAACTAGAAAAGATCGAAATACTCACCTTTACTGAGGAGGAACAATACTTAGCCCGAATACAGGATATTTTTCTATTGGCTTGCTACACTGGAATGCGCTTTGGCGATGTCATCAAGATCACTGCCGGAGATATTTCTTTATCCAAAAACGGTTTGTTGTTATATTTAAAGGCAGAGAAGACCGTAAAACGGCTAGATCTTCCCTTATATTACCTCTTCCGAAAGCCCGACCAGGTTCAAAGTAGACCTGAGACAATTATCCAGCGGTATCTAGATCAACTAGCGCCCCTATTGAATCAGCCGGGTATGGAACAAATCCCCCTTTTTAAAGTAAGTAATCAATATCTTAATCGATCCTTGAAAGTAGTAGCAAAGCGAGCAGGGATCAATAAGCAAGTTACGTCACATTTTGGCCGGCGGACTTTTGCTACTATCATGGCCAGAAAGGTACAAGCGCCTGTTTTACAACGCTTATTACAGCACTCTAGGCCAGATATGACGAACATTTACATCCAACTTAGCAATAAAGCTATTGAGGATGAATTAGAGAAAATACAATGGTAGAAGAGAAGAGAGCCTCTGTGAAATTTCTGGTTTTAGACACCCTTAAGGGGAAGAGTATTGAAGGGACAAAGAAAGTTCCATTATATACCCAAGTAGTATATGATAGTAAAAATACTAAATTCAAAACGATAGTAAACAAAGAGCCTGTTTTTGTAACTAAGGATTTTGATTTTCAACATATCTCCAATAAAGATCTTATTAACTCCTTAAACAAACATGAGGAGCAAATAGTGAAAATAGTAGAGTATGAAACAAAAAAGTTTAAAAGCAGATTTACACTAAAAGGATTACAAAAGAGAATTGGAATCTATGACACAGAAGTAATATCAATTTTTAATGCATTTACTACTCCACTGGATGATCTCTTAAAAGAGACAATGATATATAATAATTACCTGGAATTTAAAGGTATAGAAAGTGCTCGTGAAAAGTTGAATTACCTCTCAATGTATGAAAAGAAAAACAATGTTAAGATTCTAGATAGTTTAGACAATGTTGGAGTCCCTGCATTAGCATCGAGCAGTCTCTTTGAAGCCTATCTTTACGGCTATCAAGATCCTCCTGTCATAACTTGCTACGATTGGTTAATTGGCAATGAAGACAAAATCTATGATGATGTTTATGACCAAATAATCCAAAAAGCGAAAGCTGAATCACTGGATGTTTTGAAATTTTTAGCCCAACCTCCTGGGGTAAAATCTTCAGATGCTATCACTTCCCTTCTAGATGTTATCCTTTCGATTTATCTCAAATGATATTTCACTCGAAAGTTTTTTTCTTTCGATCATAATGTGTAATATTGTGTCATAATGACCAAGAGCACTTTTTTTTGCGCGTACAACTCGAAAAATATTTTCTTTCGATTAAACATAAAAATATGAATCCTGAAATTGAAAGTAAGTCTGTCCTACTGACAAAAAATCAAATGGCAGAACTATGCAAAATTAGTCTATCGACTCTAAATCGGTGGATGAGAAATGGAAAGGTTAGTTACCTAAAACTTGGCAGGCGAGTTCTCTTTAATCAAAACCAAGCCTTGAAGGATTTGGAGAAGTTCAAAATCGAAAACTAAAAAAGCATTGCTAGAGTTGGCGCTCCGGCAATGCTTATTTGTAAATGTAAAATTAACATTGATATGAGCACAAATATAAGAAAATTAGACCTAGTAGACAAGCTCACTGTTGCTGTAACCCTCAGAGCTTGGGGGCTTCACAAGCTTGCTGACATAATCGAGTATGACAATGTACTTGCACAACTAGATCGTCTCATTGAAAAGCTCTCCATTCCAACAGAAGAGGAAACAAAAAAGATTCTTCTTATCCATCCTGACTTAGACAAAGGCTTAATCGACATTTTATCGGATCAACAAACCCGAAAACATCTTGCTGAACTGCTTAGAGATCCACGGAGCTACTACCATACTTTGAAGGAGTTACAGTGTTCTCTGCCACTAGATTTTTATTCGATGGATCTAGTCTATAATGCAGAGAATATCCGCTCTTTTCTTCTTTCTGCTCATGAGTCCATTTTGAACCGGAAAATACTAGGCTCCCGCTGAGGGGGCCATTTTCTTTTTAACCTCAGCAAAATAGATGACTCATGAAAAGACAAGCTACCATTTTTATAACCCAAATAATTATAATCACATGAGCAGCAAAGATTTACAAATAAACATCCATCCACCTGAAGAACCCCATACAGCTATACTTTCCTTCTTTACGGGTGTCCATATTACTGGAAAAGACCAGCCGAAAAAGAAAGTTAGCTTGAGTCAAGCCCTCCCCTATTGGGAAGATCCAGAAAATGAAGAATTCATTGCATTGACCCAACAGTTAAGAGCCTTGAAATACAGTGATGAACAAGTCTATAAAAAGGAACGGGGGAAGCTCTGCCCCACCTTTCAAATAGGCGATTGGGAAACGCGTAATCAGTGCCATACTTATGTTCCTATTCTAGTCTTTGATATAGATGGTGGTGACGAATCGAGCTATAAAAAGCACTTGACTAAATGCTTAGAGATCCCATACCTATATCATATGATGCCTAGCTTGGGTTTCGGTGGCCGAATATTAGTGAAGTGCAACAGTAATCCTAACACCCACAAGGCATATTATCAAGCTGTATGCAAGGATCTTAGCCAGAAATTAGGTATACCACTAAAAGAAGACTTAAAAGGTCAGGAAACGGCTAAAAATGAGCCTATCCCCCATCTAGATACCACTACTTCCGACCTCAATCGCCTTTGGTTTGCTTGTCATACACCTAGAGAGTTAGTCTATCACAATGAGGAAAGTGAGGTCTATTGTTTGCCGGAAGATCGAGCACAAAAAACACCTACTAAGCAAGAACAAAAAAGACCACAAAAGGGAGATTATCCGGTAGCGTTTAGTCAATGGGATAAGGTTGATAATCTAGTAAGCCAGATAGAACGAAAAGGAGAAGATATTACTAAGGGGATGACTAACAATTGGTTTCCTAAGATCCTACTTCCGCTAGCCAATGAATTTGGAGAGGAAGGTCGCTTACTAGCCCATCGGGTTAGCCGCTTTCATCCAGATTATAGCCAAGCAGAGACAGACCAGCAGTATAGTAATGCACTAGGTAAGGATAATAACCAAGTCCGAATTAACACCTTCTATGCCCTTTGTAAAAACCTAGGTTACTTTGTTGATTTTGATGCACTCAAGGCAAAGTACAGTACATCGAAAGCCACATCCCATACGATTGTATCAAAGGACATAAAGAAAGACGAGCAAGAAAAGATCACCAATGAGCAAGCCAAAGCCTTGGAAGATGCCTTAAAGGAATTCTGGGACTTTCGTTTTAATGCAATTACCAGAATGCCGGAGTTTCGTAAAAAAGGGGAACCCGAGTTTATTCGGATGGATGATTATTCTTTGAATTCCATTACTCGAAAGCTCAGAAACCGCAAGAAATCCGGAGCCAATAAAGCCAGGATTGCAGAAACTATCGAATCTAGTTTCTCACCTTTAATCAACCCTATAGAAGAGTATTTCAAACAAATGCAGCCAGATGGGAAAGACCATATTAAGGCGCTTTGCGCTACTGTTTCCCCTCTAGAAGATCAAGTAGATATGTTTGAAAAGTACTTTACTAAATGGGCTGTAGGAGCCGTAGCCAATGTATTTACTAAAGATCGATGTGCCAATCATCTCTGTTTTATTCTGACTGGCCAACAAGGAGCCTTTAAGTCAACTTGGATCAGGCAGCTTTGCCCTCCTGCTTTAATCAACTATTATTTCGAGGGCAACCTGGATCCAGAAAACAAAGATGACCTATTTGCAACCACAGCTAATTTTATCTACAACCTGGATGACTACTTTGCGGAAGTCACCAAGAAGAAAATCAACTCCCTTAAATCATTCATTACAAAGGATACGGTCAATGCTCGACGTGCTTACGGTCGTTATCCGGAAGAGCTACCAAAGATTTGCTCTTTTATAGCTTCGTCTAATGATGACACCTTCCTACATGACCCTACGGGCAATCGTCGATTTATCCCTTTCGAAGTAACAGCCATCGATATCGAGACTGCCAAGAAAATCAACATTGATCAGGTATGGGCACAAGCTTATTTGCTATTCCGAAAAGGGCATAGGTACTGGCTGGATAAAGAGGATCAAAAAGAGCTAAAAGCGCACAATTCCAAGTATGAAGTACAAAGCCTAGAATTTGACTTAATCAACACCTATTTCCAACTACCAAAGAACAGAAATGAAGCCGACCTGTATTTGAATTCGGCAGACATCATTGATAAGCTTTCTGCAAAGTCTTCTATCCGAATTTCTTCCAAAAAGGTAGGTGAAGCACTCAAAAAAGCAGGATTCGCTCGCTTCCAGAAAAGGCTGGAAGGAAGAAGAAATCCTTCTTGGGTATATGCCATTGACTTAGTCGAAGAAGTGGACATTGAAGACGAAAAGACCACAAAGGGAGAAAAGCCTCTTTTTGAAAAATAAGAGTTTTGCCCAAAATAAGTGGTTACAAGTGGTTACACCACTTAAGTCCTATGAAAATCAACTAGTTAGGTGTAACCACTTTGAAAAAACCAAAGTGGTTACAAGTGGTTACAAGTGGTTACATATTATAAAAACCCCTAATAACTGTAACCACTTCGAAAGGGTGTAACCACTTGTGTAACCACTTTAAAACGCTTGTAACTTATTGATAGAGAGCGTTGTAACCACTGTAACCACTTAAAACGGCAAAATCTCAAACTTTTGAAAATCTCTCTTCTCTCTGTAGTCCTTAAAGTTGTCTTTTTGGCGCTCAGAGGGGAAAAATAGCAACCAAATTCCATAAAAAATCCCCGCCCGTTTGCCTGGAAGCTGACCGGACGAGGAGACTTTAAAAAATTAAAATCTAGTGAAATTATGAAAATTCACAGAACAGAACCAGAAGAAACGAAATTATGGCAAACAGATGCCCCGGGGATCAAAGCCATGCGAATAATTATGCCGATAGCAGCCCTCCTTTCTGCCATCTCCCTCGCCGGAGGAATTGCCAGCTTTTTGGGCGTAGAATTAACCACAATTATCGGCATTGGTTTGGTCATCACTTTTGCCTTTGCAGCTTGGCATTTTGATGCCTTGGCCGTGTCTTCTGGGCAAAGTGTAGTAAGAGAATCGATCCTCGCTTTTATCCGCAAGGAAATTAAAGCAGATGTACTCTTTTGGATCAACTTAGGATTCGCTACTCTCATTTGTGGCGCAATGGTATTCAGTTCTTTTCAAATGAGTAAGAATGGAATTGGTTATCTGGTCTTGGAGATCCGGAAAGCCAAAGAAATACATACGCAGACAGATACAACTTTGAATACCACTATCAATATGGCCACCGATCAAAACAGCGAGGTCCTAGCAGCCAAGAAAGCCGCCCATGAAGCCGAACAAGTGGCCATAAATGCTACCTACGATGGAAAGATAGAAGCCTTGGAGTCTGAGATCCAACGTAGAGAAAAGCAACGTACAAGCAAAAACTACCAGTATATCGACAATAAGATAGCCAGCCTCAAAAGGCAGATCGGAGAGGCCAAGGCCGAACGAGGTGAGAAACTAACAGCCCTGGCCAGTGCATTCACCCAGGAGCAAAGCCAATTGCTAGCCAACAACCAGGATCTACAACAAGTAGTCCTCAAAGACGCTGAGGAAGCCAGCCAACGCCGGAAGCAAAAACAGGAAGATAAAGACAGGGCTGACCAGGAGCTTTCCCAGCTAGTCGCAGCCATATTCAGTTGGAGTATAATATTACTGCTAGTTATAGGTCTACGCTTGACTATGCTAGAAACGAGAAACGGCATCTTGCCGAACCCCATACTATCTAATAGAGATCTATCCGGCCCTACCCTATTGATCCGCAACCTCATGGCACTTCCCAACTATTTCCTTTCCTGCTTGCAGTGGGTAAACGAATGGCTATACCGGATGGCTCCCAAGCAACTCACTCCGGTAGTGGATAACGACTTGGTAGATTTCAAGTCAGCCCAGGGCAAAGTAATAGCCATCCGAAAGGAGCGAAAAAGTAAGGCCAAACCCACCGTCGCCGAACGTCGGGAGATTGGGTTCCACAAAACTGGTTCTGATGGCTCCGAATTTGGTTTCGAAAACTTGGGTACCGCTGAAAACTTGGGATTAGAAAAAGTGGGTTCCCGCGAAAAAAAGTTGGTGAATAAAGGGGACAAGATTTCCCGCTCCGAAAAAGTGGGTTCTGCAAAAGTGGGTTCCGCTGAAGGAGAGGAAATGAGCGAAGAGAAAAGAGCACTGATCCAGCAAATCAAACTGAGCAAAAAAGAACTAACCAAATACAAAAAGCGCAAGGCATCCTCTTACCAAAAGATCGAGGCCGCCCGTCGAGAAGGCGAACAACCCAAAAGACAAACCTTGAACGCCTACGAAAACCGATCCCAACGAGTAGAGCAATTGACGCAACAGATCCAGCAACTAGAAGCACAGATAAATTCATTGACTTGAAAATAAAAGGACTGGGCCTAGAGATAATCATCCGGTTTCCTCTAGGCCGAAAACAAAGGTCGATAGGCTACTATAAGAAAGCTGCACCCTACACATTACAATGGCCAATTGTCATTCGTAAGCTTCGCTAAAGTGTGGATGCTGCATATACGCCACATCCTCGCGGCATTGTCGCTACAAGCTTTTACTAAGTGAAAGTAAAGCAGAATTAAAGCTCCCAGAAGCTATTATCTAGCTAGAATCAGGCTGCTATCTAGCTACTATTAAGCTAGAATTACGCTAAAAATGACGTGAAAGGAACTTGAAAGGCGATGTAAACTGTAATTATATTCCATCATTAAATATCCAAAATCATGAAATTTAAAAAGTTATTCAAGAACGTGAAGGGTAGTAAAAAAGTACCTGAATTGACCCTTTACTTTAAGCAGTCTCTCGTGGACTCCAAGCCTATAGAAAGTGTTCAGGATAGGATTGATTTTCTAAGAAAGTTATTTGATCCTGGCACATTCGAATTACGGGAAGAACTAATCCTAGTTGTACTAGATAGTATGAACCGACCCATTGCCTATTACTTCTTATCCAAAGGTGCACTGGATAGTGTAGACATAGATTATCTACTACTATTCAAAATCCTTTTCTGCACAGGAGCTTCCAGTTTCTTCATAGCTCATAACCATCCCACCAAAATCCCCTATGCGTCCTACCAAGACATCGAATCCGCACACGACATTAGAATGAAAGCTAGATACTTTGGATTTGAAATGGCTGATGATATAGTTATCGGAAGTCTAAAGGAAAAGAAGGGTAATCCAGGCTACTATAGCATTGCTGAAAGAGGGCAATTTTATGACTAGAGAAAACAACTTTTTCTTAACCCAAACTACAATTTTATGCAAAACTTAGTTTTTAATTCAACTAACCGAAGACCTTCTTACCGAGAATGGTATGAAGCTCGAAAAAAGGCTAAAGCCACAGCCAATACTCCTCAATACCCTTACCTGGATCAATTAAAAGCTGTACAAAAATGCCAGACACAATGTGAAGAGGAAAAGGCAGCTATTCGGAAGCGGCGAAAGAAAGGCGGTAACAAAGGGCTTCTATGGCTCGCTGCTGGCCTTGGCTTGGGCCTTGTTATAGCTGGTTCGGGGCAAAATACCTTTGACACTACGCCCCTTGGCATGATCCCAATGGTAGCAGATCATATCATCCTCCGTAGAATAGGCTTTTTCTGCTATGGTGTCATCAATACTCAGCACACCTTGACCTTGTTCAATTCGCCGAATCAGCCCCTTGACCATGCGCCAGAAATCCTTCTGCGTGAATTTGCCTTGGGCCAGAAAGCGACTGATTTGATCATGACTGTATCCCTGGTCTAGCAGCGCACTTAAGCCTACGGCTGTCACCAAGCTGAACGAACTCAAAAGGTAATCGCTGTAAATGTCTAGTAACTCAGGGTGTTTCATCGGTAGATAACTTTTTAGTCTACCAATCAAGATAGCCCTTATCAAAACTTTCGCTTTGCGAAAGGTCAGGTAAGTAAGAGTCATTTTACTTCTATCAAGGTTGGCACCTTCCTCAAAATTGTTTTTTAACTCCAATAGAGTCAAAACAATTTAAAATTACAATTAAATTGTTTATATTTAGTTTAGTTTCCATTATTGCCTACTATCTAGCTTATTTTGTTTCTTATTTTTCCGTCAGCGAAGTTCAATTCTTTCCGCCATTGCTAAACACATCAACAAAGCACTGGCTATTAATAAATTACAACAACCATATAGGCTATTATCGATGTTTTAGTCGTTGGGGTTTTGGTTAATTGATCATAATGAACTACCACAAAGTAAAACCTCTGAGTATCGCAGCCAACTAGCCTGAACCAAGGCTTGAATGAACATATTTTTAAATCACTTCAAAATTAGTGTATTGATATAGTAGCTGCTTGTCTAAAATTTACCCCCAAAGCTTCTTGGAAACGCCTTGAATATCTGCTTGGTGGTAATACTTTTGACTACCTACTTATCTGGGTCGGCGCATAACTTGATCCAAGTTGCAAAAGAAAACAAATATGATCTGTATCAGCTCCTATTTCAATCACATCAATCTCAAAGTGATTCCGTATGCCTTTACATACTTTTTACAAGGTCTGTTTAACTTCCTTTGTAAACACCCCCGCTGGTAATTGGCAGGGCAAACAACATGATACAATAGCTAACTCACATTATGTCTATTTATTATATACTAGTTATCGCAAAGCTTACTATTCGAGGCACTCTATGCAAAGCCTCGAGGACTTCCTTTGATTTAAGGAAGTCAAGATTTTCCAAAAAAATGTAATTGTAAAAAGATATTAAACCACCAAAATGAAAAAAGAATCAAAAAAAGTAATAAAATCAACAGCTTCTGCAGGGCCATTAATAGAACAACACGCCAAAGCATATCAGCACAGACCCTTTGCCATTCTCAGAGAGTTAATCCAGAATGCTTCGGATTCTATGGTTGCTATTCCTTTAGTAGAAAGAAAATTAGAAATTGCAATATTAAACAAAGACTTAGACCTTCCAGACTCTGAATATCATATGGTAGTAAGAGATCGCGGTATGGGTTTGGATAATGCTGAGTTCGAGAAAAATATTACCGTATTAGGGAATTCTTCTAAAAGAGGACAGTTATCCACTATAGGAGAATTTGGGATTGGATTTTATTCCATTCATGCGATTGCAAAAAAGGCTGTTATAATTTCAAAGAAATTAGGTGGAGAACAAGCCGCCTGGGAATATAACCCCAGAGACTATACTTTTATTGAGCTACCCCCTTCAACTGTAAATCATTTGCTTACTTATGATTTTGAAAATCACCCCAGAAATCGTTTTAAAAGAACTCATGGGTCATCAGTTTATATTAACATCGATTTTACCCGATTAAAGGAATTATCTAGCTCTAGCAATAATAATACTCAATTAGAGATTCATGAAAATGTCAAGAGATGGTTAACACCTTCAAATCTAATTTATAGCATTAAGGAATTTGTAGCTTTATTACCCGCCGAAACTTATCTCGCAGATTATATAACAAACAATAGTGGGGGGCTGATTTTCGATTCAAACCAAGATGAAATTAGTGGAAAATCGTTAGGCCTCAACAACATCCCTTGGGATGTGAAAGGAGAAGAGCAAGAAAAGGGTGCAATGGATTTAATCAGACTTACTCTACCCTATGCAGAGGAACTTGAATTGCCTAAAGATTGGTATGTGAAAAAGAAAACAGCTTTTGGCGCTGAAATCTCTGTTTTTATGTTTCTGTACCCAGAAATGCCAAGAGAAAAATTCAATTTCTATTTAAAAAGATTATTTGTTGAAAAAGCAAGTGATTTAAAACCATTATGGGGTCAATCAGTTCATGGGTATATTAATTTCAAACCTGGAGATAGTGATTTTAAGATTGAGATAAAGACAGACAGAGAAAACGTCTATAGAGATATTAACTTTTTTCAACTTTGTGATATAATTGATGATCTCATTCTAGAGTTTTACAAGAACCTTGGGGAAAATTTATTTCATAAAATCAGGGTTGGAATACAGGATGGAAGAAACCTAAATGAGTCAACTGGGAATGAAATTAATAGCACCAATAAAACTGTTGATCAAGTTCGACAGGACACTTTAAAGAAAATTCTACAAGAGAATAGCTTTTACTTGACAATGACTCGGGTATCAAAGGTAATGGGGGGATTGTTGACGGATATACCAGATATAATCAAGGAATTGATAGGAGAGATTCCACCTATGGTAGAGAAGTCAATCTTTAACGTGTTCCAGGAAGCTGCGGTTAATAAATTAGAAACTATTAGATTTGGCCTTGAGAAATTTCTTGACAATATGATTAATAATGTCAATGAAAAGTACAAAAGGAATAGGAAGGCTCAAATGGCAACTAAGGAGAGGCCAACTTGGGATCCAGTTTCTACAAAGAAGTTCTTTAAACAATGTAGTATCTTTATTCCATATACTACTTGTTTTAAGGTTACTCGAATTGATGGCAGATATGATATTGTAAAGAAGAACCTCCCATTCGGTGCATTGTTTGTATTATACCCTGAGTTATTAACAACTGGTTTGGATATATTAGTAGACGGAGATCCTGAAATATATTTTGAACAAAACCCAGAAGCACCAATTTTAATAACGCCACTTGAATTGAATAATCCAGATAATCATCAACTAGTTTCAATTCTCGTATCAAGTCATTTCTATAAGAGAGATATTAAACTGAACTTTATTGAAATAAAGAAAAACATATTTACCCCTTTGGAAGGAAACTTAAGAAACCACTGGAATAATTTGCTGTTTTATTATAATCAAATCCTCAACAGCAATTTTGAGAGAACTAGGGGAGAGAATTTTCTTATGGTTGATGTTAGAAGTTGTGAAATTCAAAATGTACCTCTTTGGATACATAAGGAGGGGGATATGAGATATCTAATAATAAATTCCTATACTAATTTGAATATAGAACTTGTAGATGCTATTTCTGAACTTAGAGCTAATCCTGATGAGAGACTGGAAAGTCTTCTCTTGGAAATTTGCCATGAGCTATATCATCATGCTATATCCTCAGAGTTTGCTGATTCAAAACTACATGAGCTACAACATGATTTGGATATAAGATTGTCCGTTTTCTCGCAAACTGTTCACCTAGTACAGGAACATCTTCGATTAAAAGCGAGTCAAAGTAGCTAGTGAGATTTGTCCTTAGACAAGATTTAGAGGAGGGATAGTTTCCTGATTCTCTTGATGTATTAATTCTTTAAGAAGATAGTATTCTCAAGCTTTAACAGCAGAGAAATTATCGAAAAACGCATAGAAAATTAAGTAATAGTGGGAGGCTCTTTACTTGGCATAAATAAAATGGCATGGACATTCCCAGAATATTTGTAAGTTCGACCTACTATGATTTAAAGCATTTAAGATCAATCTTTAAAGTATTTGGGGACCAACTGGGCTATGATATCATATTATTTGAAGAAGGAGATATTCTTTATCCAGGTACAATCTCTATCAAAGAGGCCGTTTTTAATGAAATCAACTCTTCTGATATCATAGTTTCTATTATAGGACCTAGATATGGATCAATAAATGAAGAATCTGATTTTAGTTTTTCCGAGGAGGAAATAAGACACTCTGTAAATGTAGGACGCCAACTAATTTTTTTTGTTGAACAAAGCGTTTTAGCAGAATATCAAACATATAAGAAGAACGTTGAAAGAGCAGAAAAGATCAATTGGAGTCATGTAGATAGTGTCAAAGTATTTCGGTTCATTGAATATATTTACAGCGTTCCAAAAAATAGTCCAATTTTTGAATTTCAGTCTCCTCAAGATTTACTTTCAAAATTAAAAATGCAACTTGCCGGGTTATTCAAAAATTTGCTTTTTCAGCGAAGTCAAGTAATACAAAATAAACAATTGAGCAACCTGGTGGAAGCAATCGAAAGGCTTGAAAAGATTTTTGAAATCATTAAAGAAAGAGAACCTTCATTGGATGATGAGGATGAGAATTTCTTATCAAATATAATGTATTCAAATCATCCAGCTTTCAGAAAAATTCAAAATATTTTAAAGGTTCCTATAAGAATTTTCTTTGAAAACTTTCAAGAGTTGAAGTCTATTTTTGATTACTCTGGTTTCAAAGCTATGGACTCAAAAGAAATACCTCCTTTGAAAGATAGGGATAACTATTATTTTTGGATTTCACACAAGGGCAACCCCAAGACTATTGTTATGATTTCTAAGAAGATTTTTGATGACGATGGAAATCTTAAATTTCTGCCCATTAAAGACTGGCGCGAGGAGATGGTATTGGAGAAACCACTCTGAAGGGGACACTATTTAGGAAGGAGAGGAGTTAATTAAGGCCGCGCTTGGCCATTTTAGCCAAGGCAGATGCTGGACAGAGCATTGAAGCCATCTGTCGGGAACACCAAATTAGTCTAGCTGTCCTTCTATAAGTGAAAAAAAGAATTGGCCATTGAGCAGGGGGAAGACAAACGTCGGCTAAAACAGCTAGAGGAAGAGAACAAGCGCTTGAAAAAAATCTCCGCTGAAATTCTGTACTTACATTTAAATAAAATACATTATACTATGAAGAAAGAAGATCAATTAATGGAAATATATAAAATTCATGTAGGTCTATCTGACAAAGTAAGTGAAAGAAGGGGCCAAACAAACAAGTTTTATATCACAATTTTATCAGCAATCCTCGCCCTGATGTCCTTTGTCGTAAAAGATGGAAAAATAATATCAGGGATCAATTTTTCCGTAATTCTTCTGATTGTTGGAATTTTGGGGGTTCTTCTTTGCATTGTCTGGTACTTAAATATTAAATCTTACAGACAACTGAATACTGGGAAATTTAAGGCCCTCCATGAAATTGAAGAACAGATCAGCTATCCCTTTTTTAAGCGGGAATGGGAATTACTGGGTGAAGGCAAAAAACCGGGCATATATTTTCAGCTGTCAAAGGTGGAACAGCTAACCCCTGTAGTTTTACTGATTCCCTATTTACTGATTGTCATTTACTCTATAATGAATATTTAAGGGTTTCAAATCATCTTTTATAATCCAAAATGCGATTTTAGTTGATTAAGCAAATATTCTCCTTTGTAGTTAAGCCTGCCAAATTTTTTCAGAGTAGATAAAACCTGGATCCCCTTATTCAGCAATACTGAAGCACGCTCAGCTTCTCCTGTTTTCATTAAAGCCAGTCCATAATAACACATTAAAGCGGCATAATCCTGTAGCCAACTTGTATTGGAAGGATCTTTTTCCACTAATTTCCTCATAATATGATACCCCTCCTCAGAATATTTTAATTCCGTTTCAGTATCTTTCATACGCTGTGCCAGCATAGTTATCCGACTGTATGCTCCAACCAGATCTCGGTGACTTTCTTCAATTGAAGGGTCCTCATTTAGAATCTTTCTTGCATATTTAAGGTGTTCCTCAAAATAATTTTTTGCTTTCTCAAAATTTTCTTGTTTCACTGCTAATTCTCCGTGTTTGGACAGGCACAGTGAAAGATCTCTGAAAAACTCTGAACCTTCTTCCGATAAATCCCTAAAAATCAGAAGAGCCTGATCATAAGCATCCTGAGCAGCTTCAAATTTTGACTGATAGGAATAAACATCTCCGATTTTATCATATGAAACAGCCAGATATCTTTGGTGATAGGAGTGAGCTCGATGCTTTTCAATAAGCGACTGAAAAAGTGATTTCCCTTCATTATAAGCCTTAAGAGCTGCATCAGGCTGACCTTGATTAAAATACAGATCCCCATCCAGTATTTTGGCGCTGGCCTGATCATATAGCAAAGTTGCATCACCTGTGCCATCTTCTGTAAGTTCCTGGATTAGACCTCTTGATTCTCTGGCATGTTCAGTGGCAGCCTGCCAATCTCCCTTAGACATTGCCTGCCTGGAGTATTCACTGTTGGCCATACTTATCACATGTTTGAGATCTGCGTCATTGGGAAAATATCCCTCTATTTCCTTCAGCCGCTTTATCATAACTTTTAAAAAACTGAGCTTGTCATCAAGAGGCACGGAGTTTTCTAGGGCTGGCAGGAGTTCTTTCAGGCAGCGCTGACACCATCCTTTGGTAATATCCCTCTCGATATCCCTTCTCCTGTGCATGATTTCTTCAAAGTTCTGTGAAATATCATTACCGGATTTATCGTACACACCAAATGTTGCTTCTGCCCAGGTCAGTCTTTCAAGCAACCTAAGACCTGATTTTTTTACTTCAGCTATTAATGTTTTTGTATTTGCTTCTATCTCCTTTTGATGTAGTCCGGCTGTAGAACCATAAAATGTAAGCACATGAAAGTATTCCTGTGCCTTTATAAGTTGCCACATTAGCTCATTGCATCTGAGTGGGTCATCATTTCTAAGTTTAATCAAATAACTGGCAAATAATTTATGAAGACTTATTGTGTGTTCTGCCTTCAGAGAATAGTAGTTCAGAACTGCCTCACGTAGCTGCTCATGAAAAAAATCCCACCTTTTTAAACCACCTCTGATTACCAGATTGAACCTAAAGTTTCGCCTCAGAAATGCCAGGTCAATTGAAGGTGTCATAACCTCCGGATCAGTTGGACGATAGTTCTTATCGAATCTGTTAACAACACGACTCATGACGGTATTAAAAATCATCTGAGGATCCAGGTCTTTATATCCACTTTTCTCCAGTTTTACAATTTCAGGAATTAAAACTTTAAGATCCTTTTCACGCCACCCGTTTCTGCTCAGCGTGATTAACATAGAAAAAGCGAGTACGAATTCTCTTCCATGGATCTTCTCTAGTCGTCTTAACATCCATTTATAAAGCTCAGGTGGACTGGACGGGAATTGTCTCGCAAGATCGCATTTCAATGCCTCCAGTTTTTCTTCATAATTTCCAGTATACTCTTTTTGGGCATCTTGAAAATCGTCTGCGTCCAAGAGGGATAGCTGCTCACTGGCTAAAATGGCCCATAAAGGGTTACTTATGGCCAGCTGAGCTTCCTTATCTAGCTTTTGCTCAAGTATCCATACTAAAGAATCAAGATAAGGAACACTATAAGAATCCCAAACCTTCCGGATCAGTTGCCGAGCCTCTTCAATTGAAAGTCTGGGTATTGTTATTTCCTGAAGGTTTTTTGCCTTTAATAATTCTCTTAATTCTTCATATTGGGTGGAAGTAGCTATTAAGAAAGCATTTTCAGGCCACTTCTGAGGCAGCCAGGTCAGATAACGTGCTTGGGAGGTTAGTTCAAATTGATTAAGTGCGTCAATTAAGATAACGACTCTTTTTATGGCGGAAGCCTTGACTAGCAATTTTTCAAAGTGTTCCTCGATCTCATCCGAGTTAAGGATCGATGAAGATTTTCCCTTAATAGCTAAAAAGCGTTCCAGCTCTCCATTCCATCGATTCAACATGCTATCAACATTGGCTCCGAGGGTTGTCCCACCGGGTGCATTTTTAAGTAAAAGAATTGAATTATCCTCATTCAATTCTTTGGCAAGCTTTGAAAATACAGCACTTTTTCCTGAGCCGGGAGGGCCAATAAGACAAATACCAGGTGATTTCCTAACAATCGGTTCAGGTCTCGCCAGTTTCCTAAGCTTTGCTAATATACTTTCCTGCCCGACGAAGTTTTTTGAATGCATTTCTATAAATTCATCCAACTCCCTTTGCTCGTTTTCCTGCCAAGTGGTATCCTGTTCTTTTTGAATACGTCCAGTTTCCTCTTCGATCTCACTTAAGAGATCACTGTAAACTTTCTCACCCCATTTTTCCAAGCCAATGATATTGTTAGTTTTTTCATCCCACGTTGCACTGTAGCTATGGATTTTTGAAGCAAGCAGATTGTTTGAAGTAAGACGGTTTTTCAGATTTTTTAATAATATTTGTTTTTCAGACGGTTTGCCATTACTGTCTGGCAGGTCAACAAAATCCTGTCGAAGATGGGAGGGGATTTTTTCAAGAGGCAAAGTATCCCGGAAATAAAAGAGACAACGATATTCCTCCTTAGGTTTGGTCTTTTTTAAAATATATTCAATTTCAAAAACCGTTAAACTAAGAATAGAAATATCAAGGTCTAAGTCTCTTTCGGCAACAGCTCTATCGAGGAGATTTTCTGGCAGGGTTGTACCATACCGGTCACCGATCAGGCCTATAAAGAATGGGCGAGACCGATCGATCTCATCTAAGCAAACCTTCAGTACCCGGAGTTCTCGTGAAAGCTCATCTGAAAACTCATCTGTTTTCACACCTTGTCTTAAGTCTATTATTTCCAGATGAATATTTCGTTTTCTTAATTCCTCTTCAAGCTTTGGGAAAACAAACCCACGAAGGTAATCCCTTTCCGATTGCATATCGAGAAAAGTTGAACTCACAAATACAGAACACGTTATCCATTCAGACATCTGGGTTTTATTACGGATCACCGAATTGATTATGGTTGATCAGGAATTGATGATCAACTAATTCAAGATCAAAGCAATCAAATGATTCGTTCAAATATATAAGCGCAACCGAATATAACCAATTTAAAGGAAATTCTTCATATGCCGCGCAGACTTACCTTGGGAACAGGTTCAAGATTTATGAAGACGAAGTTTCAATTGGTTTGTGCATATCCATCTATTTTTTGACAAAAGCCATTGCCTAACAATTCAGCATTTCAGAATTACTTTTTCGCTCAATGAGTAAGTCGGATCAATTCCTTTCACTATTTACCTAATTGATAGTAGGTACAATCTATTACAGAGTGTTGTTTGATAAGGGAAGTCTACAATTTAATTTAAGGAATTCCTTTATAGACAGTATTGCCCCTAGTCATATTTGTCCAGTTGAATTATCGCATTACATCAGCTATATATGATAGCACAAAATTTCGGACTTAAATTGCACCACAGTTACCTATAATTAATCTTAATGATCAGATAGAAGGAAAGTAATTATTTTTTGTACCCAGTGCTATACCCAAACTACAATCCCGGCACAACTAATTGATAACCAAAGGCAAAGTCACTTCCTAGTGGGTCTACAAAGGAAAGAGGTCGATCGTGAAAACGATCGGCCTCTTTGCGTAGTAGAAACAGTAGGATCAGAAGTTTATCCCGATTTCTCAGGCACAACTGAGTCATATTGGGATGATTCATGTTTTGTGGCTACCGATAGACTTTTCCAAGACACAAAAACTCCTCCTTTTCTATCATCTCTTTAATTGCAGAGTATTCTTCATACTTCTCTCCCTAGCTGACTGTTCAATTACTCCTATCCATGCTTAGTAATTTGTATTACTTCTAATAGCAGATATGTCTAATTCCTCCACTCAAGCACCTACCTGTTGCCTATGTGGCAGGTATTACTAAGTTTTTTTCGTACTCCTCATTTTTGAGGATATTGATCAATTCCTCCATTAGGAGGAGGTCCAAGTCGATAGGAGTTAGCAAATTGCAGTATCAATCATAGTTAAAATCTCTAGTACCCCTTTAAAGATTAGACCAATGAGAATGATCAATCTTTTCCGCCTCATGCTTTTAGTGATGGGCTTGTTCTCTGTACAGTATGTTGCTGCTGCCAATGAATCCAATTGCTTTGCTCAAGATGATTGTCAACTCCATACTGCTGCTAAGACTGAGCTGTTGATTAAAGGAAGTAATTATTACTTGGGTGTAGTCCCTAGCGCCGCCGTCTCACATCCTAATGGCAAGACTTCCTTATTTGTAGGGGATAAATATTATCGCTTCGATTTTGGGAAAAATGAAGTTGACAAGGTAGGCAGAATTGGGACTGATGGTTGGCGAGGACTACCCGCGAACATTAATGCAGCCGTCAAGCATCCGAATGGTAAAACCTATTTCTTTGTGGGCAATAAATGCTATCGCTTTGACTTCTTTCAAGACCAGGTGGACAAGGTAGGTATAATCGGGACTGATGGCTGGAGAGGGCTACCTTCCAACATTAATGCTGCCATCAAGCATCCAAATGGTAAGACCTACTTCTTTGTGAGCAACTATTACTGCCGCTTTGACTTCCGAGAGGATCAAGTAGATAAGATCGGTAAAACCGGGATTGACGGTTGGCGAGGGCTCCTTAATTAACCCATGAAGGACTTGCTTATTGAAAAATAACTGGATACATTGTGAATTACAGGCTAGACAATGATATTCAGGACTCTGATGTGCCCTGTTCGAACATCGAAAACTATCGCCAATCTGCTTCTTGCCATACCCTCAAAAGTTCTCGTCCAAATTTCCGCTCAAACTGCTTGATGAAATAACTTGTATTCGTGTGCTCGATTGCATCGGCTACATCTTTGATCGTTCGGTAAGTTCCATTTTCCAGGTATTTCATAGCCTGATGGAGTCGATACTAATGCAGGTGTTTTATGGAGATAAATCTGTTAGTCTTTATGCTTTTCTAAACAAGTGTTGTGTGCTGCTGGCTATATTTTCCGCTATTTTTTCGTTGCCAAAAGCTGGTTCCCCAAGGTGCTGGTCAATAGTCTCATCGAGTCTATCCATATAGCTATTTTTTGCTTCGGGGATAAAATGGTCAAATACGCATTTGTAAATTAGGTTGATCAAGTTCTGCGTCCATTTTATTTAATCTCTACCACAATGAATCAAAAAAAATCGCCTTAGGCCATATTGAATGCTTTAAACCAAAATGAGTCCCACAAAGTTTCTTTCCTTTTTTTCTCAGATTTTCAATCTTGCGAAGTTCAAGGTCTTCAATAGCCTCCCTCTAACCATCATGGCGATTTGCCATTAGATTATATCACTAAAAAGGTAACTAACCAATATCCATTTCGAATACTTCAGCTTTCCAAAGGCATATATCAAGTTCACTGTGGATGGACTGAAACAGAAGAATTCGAATTTCAAGCAAACCCTCCATTTTATGGGCTTACTTCTTTCCAATCTTGAGACCTCCAAGCCGAAAATACTTGTATAGATTAGATCGTGTTATTCCCAGCTAAACATAGATTTCAGTAATCTGCCCATGTATATCCTAAACAAATATTTACCAAATAACACAATATCCTAAACAAATGTTTACTATATTGCACCGACCAGAACCTGATTCTGGTGCACAAGTCTAAGTCATGAATCACACACTCGGAGCGCTGGAAGAATTAATTCTCTTGCTTGTATTAAGGGAAAAAGAATCATATGGAGCTGAATTGGTGAAGCTATATATTGATCATATGAAAAAAGAAATAACCCTACCCGCCGTGGTCATGGTGTTAAAAAGGCTTGAAAAAAAAGGTATGCTGCGCTCAAAAGTGGGCGAACCTTCACAGAAGAGAGGTGGGCGTAGGAAGGTACTCTACGAAGCCACAGAATTGGGGTATCGGACGGCCAAAGAAGTGATGGAAGCAAAGATGCAAATATGGAATCGGGTACCAAAATTCTCATAAACTATGCCTAAAAATCAGTCTCCCCCAAAACTAGCTTACTGGTTGCTCAAAAAGTTCTGCCGTGCGGACTACCTGGATGAGGTAGCGGGCGATTTACAGGAGTTATACGAGTGGAGATTGAGCTCCGGTAAGTCGAGACTAGCCAAGTACCGGTATTTTCTTGATACCTGCAGTGCCATCCGGTTTTACAAAGGTGGCCGATTCACTTCTTTTATTACCAATGCTATGCTTTTTAGTTTTATTAAATCTTCTTTTCGCAATTTCAAACGCCATTTCGCTTATACTTCTCTCAATGTTCTTGGACTTGCTGTAGGTCTAACTGCCGCTCTCTTTATCCTGGAATACGTTTCCGAAGAACTGAACTATAATAGCAGTTCTGGTGCCGACCAACTTTTTAGGGTATCCAATGACTACTATCGTTTTGGAGAAATGGTCTATGAAAGCAGTATGACATTTTCAGGAGTAGGGCCTGCTATGAAACGGGATTTACCAGAAGTAACAGCACAAGCGAGATTATATAGCCCCAGCATCAGCCGGGGAGGATCGGTTATCCTTACCAGGCTCGATCAGGTAGATATTAATTATAAAGAGCAAAAGCTGTTTTTTGCAGATCCAGATTATCTCGATTTTTTTGATTTGAAGATGATCCATGGAGTGAATGAGTTGGCTAAACCTAATACCGTATTATTAACTACTGGATTGGCCGAAAAGTACTTTGGCAGTGTGGAAGCAGCCCTCGGAAAAACAATCCAGTACAATGACAATAGGGCCGGTCATGAGTTATTGATTACTGGTGTATTTGAAAGGCCAGGTTTTAAATTGCAAGTCGATGCCGATGCCTTGGTTTCTTATGCTACCCTTGAGCAGCAAAACCCTGAAGATTTTGCGAATGACTGGGGAGGAAATGCTTTTATCACTTTTGTCAAAGTAACTGAGCAAGCAGATCCCCGTATCCTTGAACAAAAGATGGATGATCTCACACTTCTGTATAAACCAGGGTATGCAGAAAAGAATGAGCAAGGGGAGTACAACCGTGTAAATCGGTACTTCTTGACTGGCGTTGCTGACATCCATTTGAATTCCAAGTTTCAAAATGAGGTAGGCCCCGTTGGAAATGCAACGACCATCAGCATACTACAAGCGATCGCCCTGTTTATCGTGGTCATCGCCTGGATCAATTTCATTAACCTTAGCACTGCAAAATCAGTGGAAAGAGCACGAGAAGTAGGCGTGCGTAAGGTTATGGGAGCTCGTAAGAGAGAGTTGGTATTTCAATTTTTCACCGAAGCCGTGCTTATCAATGGTATGGCTGTAGTATTGGCTTTGGTATTTGTCCTAGTCGGCCAGCCCTTATTCAATCTATTTGTCGAAAAGAGCCTCTCTCTTGAAAGTATTGATATAGGGCGATTTGGCTTGTTGGCAATACTCATTTTCGTGTTAGGCACGACGCTATCCGGTTTTTATCCTGCCTTCGTTATTTCCTCTCATCAAATCATCAACGCACTAAAGGGTAAATCCAAGGTTGATGCCGGCCTATATGTAAGACGGGGGCTGATCGTTTTTCAACTGCTTTTTAGTTCCTTGTTGATCATGGCCACGCTAGCCATCAATGGGCAATTGAAGTTCATGAATAATCAGGCCATGGGATTTGACATGGAACAAGTGTTGATTCTTCGTGGCCCTACCATCAATCCGGCGAGAGGGGCAGATAACCTACCCAATATAGAGCGGTTCAAGCAACAAGTACTTATGATCCCGGGAGTCAGCAGTATTGGCACCTCTACAGTCATACCCGGGCAGGGCATATTACGTGGGTTGGCTATATCACGGGTAAGGGAGAGTGAGGCGGACATGAAATCTATTGAACGGGTAGTTACTAGTGACAACTTTCTCTCTACAATGAAAGTAAATTTCCTAGCCGGCAAAGACTTCGATAGGGAAATGAAAGGCTACACGCCCTTAATCCTTAATGTTTCGGCAGCCAAGGAGTTGGGGTTTCTCGATCCAGCCGATGCCATTGGACAGATCCTGTATGAGTTTCTCCGAGAAGAAAGAAAGGTAGTTGGCGTAATTGAGGATTATCATCACGAGTCCTTAAATCGTCCAATTGACGCTATGTATTTTGTCAGAAATGAGGCCTTTGACCCTTTCTATGCTATTCGTGTGAATACACGTGAAGTTGGCACTACACTTGCCCGTATTGAAGCACAGTATAAGACTTCCTTTCCTGGTAATCCTACGGACCACTATTTCCTGGATCAATTTTTTGCATCGCAATACAAAAAGGACAGAGTAAATCTAAAAGTATTCAGTGCCTTTGCGCTCATGGCCATCATTGTGGCTTGCCTGGGACTCTACGGTCTTTCTTCCTTTTCCGCGCTTCAGCGGACGAAAGAAGTGGGCGTGAGAAAGGTACTGGGAGCAAGCATTCCTAGTCTCTTTATGTTATTGTCAAAAGAGGTGTTCTTATTGGTACTCCTAGGTTTCACATTAGCTATGCCGATCGCCTGGTTAAGCATTGAAAGCTGGCTCAACGAATTTGCCTATCGTATGCAAGTTGGCGCACTCCTCTTCATCATTCCCCTCCTTCTAATTCTGGTAATCACCCTACTCGCTACCGGTATAACCATTCTGCGGGTAGCAACGGTAAACCCGGTAAAGTCGCTCAGTTATGAGTAAGATGGTAGGATTGTTCTTTGCCTATTGAAGTTAGCTTGATTCATTAGGGACATGAATACCCAAAGTAGATAAAAAAGAAACGACCGGAAATCATTCCGATCGTTTCTCTTATTAAGTGTTCAGTTATACTTAAAACAGTATAAATATGCTTGCTAGATCTTATGGGTTTTGATCTGCTGGCGTAAGATTTGGATTAGCATCCATTTCTGCTTGCGGAATCTTGAAAACCCAATCCGTATTGACAGAAGGTCTATCTTGGAAGAAGCCAGCTTGATACAATACCTCGGAAGCACCAGAACCACCATTAGCAGCGTGGTCAATGGTATCATCCCAGCGGATCTTGTCTTGGAATAGGAAGCCTTCACCCCATAACTCAAGCGCACGCTGGAACTTAATGTGCTCCATCATCTTCTCTTGCGTATCGTACTGCGTTACATCATAAGCACTATCGCGCTCTTCACCCAAAGGTTTTAAAGCTTCTTGAGCACCAGCAATGTCATTCAACATTGTTTTTGCTTCTGCTTCGATCAGATACATTTCTGAAGCACGCATGTAGATGATATCATCAGGTTCGATACCACCGGGCACTTTTTGACGCAATTTTACGTGCATGTATGGATGGGTATTGTGTCTTGAAGTCCACCCCCACTCAGCAGCCAATCTATCTATTTCTGCATCGAATTCTGCTTCCGTGGTGTACTTAGGATTGGTATTATTGGACCAACCGCCCAGTCCATTGGAGGCAGAAGTATTAGAGTTAGGTGCATCCACTAAGAATACATCTTTTCGATAGTCAGTTTCTGGAATTGCATCCACCAATCTTCTATCCGCAATCTTAGGATTGTTTCTTACCTGGCTACCGTTGAAAGTGTTAGAAGCCAAGTAGAAATAAGAACGGAAGAAAGTAGTTTCAGTAGTAATCACGTTACTTCCCCAGATTACTTCTGGAAGAAGCGTGGTGTTAAAACCAGACTTCCAGTCACCTTCTCCCATGATTGGATAGTTCTCTCGTGCTTTTACTGCAGCATCTGCCGCAGTAGCCCAATCACCAGTGGCCAAGGCCATTCTAGCTTTCAAACCATACGCTACATCAATGTTAAGGTTGGCTTTATCGAAAGCACTGCCTGTTGATCTAGGAGATCCAGACTGAAAACTGGCGATAGCAGATTCAAGGTCCTGAGCGACTTGGTTGTAGATTTCCTGCACTGTTGATCTAGGTGCACTAGTAAATGGAGCATCAGAAGCAAACAAAAGAGGCACACCAGGATCACTAGAAGGATTACCAATGAGGTAACCTTTTGCAAAGTGCTGCACCAATGACATATAAGCATAGGCTCTGTATGCATAGGCTTGACCAACAATCTCTAATAATCGAGGTGTTTGAGGCAACTCACCTGCTTCAACTCTATTGATAATAGAGTTAGCATTTGCTATGATATTGTAACGGTGGTACCACAAGATTCTTGGCGTATTTGTGGTCTCATCCGTATGTTGTACCCACTGTGCTACACTTCTCCAGCTCAAGTTATTGGCATTGGCACTATGGATTAAACCTCCAGCGAGATTATCACCCATTGGCACCCAATAGTGTTCGTTGGCTCTCGCTGTTGTACCACCAGGTAAAACAGTCTGTGATTGAGAATACATCGCCCGATGCATTCCGTTTATGATAAGCGCCATATTCGCCTCCGTAGCCAAGGCATCAGCTGCAGAAATGGCATCTGTAGGTTTTGTTTCCAAGAAATCCTCACTACATGCGGATATAGCGAAAACAAAGAGGATTAATGATAAATATTTTATGTTACGCAACATGTTTGGTCTTTTTAAAATTCTCAGAGAAGATTAGAAATTTGCATTCAAGCTTACAGAAATAATACGTGCAGGGTTAAAGTCATTACCTGCAGGAGTTCCAGCTAAGTTGTACTGAGGATCCAAACCATCTCTTTTACTCTGTAGGAAAAGGTTTTCTCCCGTCACAGATAGTCGTAGGTTCTCTACGTCCAACTTGCTTGCAATGTTTTCACCAAAGGTATAACCAATGTTCACGTTTCTGATAGCTATAAATGAAGCATCTGTAAGGAATCTGGTAGATTGAGTTCTAACCAAGTCAACATTACCATTTTCCATTCTTGGTACGTCAGTAACATCACCAGGTTGGCGCCATGCATTTAGGATATCTGGGTGTAGTGAACGCCCATAGCTACCACTGTGCATCATAGCAGAGTATCCATTATCCAAGATGTCTCCACCAACACCAAATGTAACCAAGAAGTTGAAGGAAAATCCTTTGTAAGAAAGACTGTTAGAGAAAGACCCTAGTAGATCAGGAATAGAGCTAGCGCCTGTGTAGGCTCTTTCTGTTTCTTCCCAATCATTTGTTGTTGCGTGACTTCCATCTCCTTCCAATACAGGAACGCTATTACCATCATCATCAATCTCATACATGAAAAACAATTGATCACCAGTAGCAGGATCTACACCTGCAGTATGTAGTAGATAAAAATCATATCTTGATCTACCCACATCCCAACGCTTAGAACCATTGATGAATGGATCTGGAAGGCTAGTGATTTCGTTCTGGAAGGTAGATGCAGTAACTCTCACATTCCATCTGAAATCTCTCTTAGTAATCAAGTTAGCTGTTAACCCTAGCTCAATACCAGAGTTGTACATGTCACCGATGTTGGTTGGGAAGGAGTTCAATCCATTACTCAATGCAATCGGTAGATCATACAATAGGTCTGAAGAGTTCCTTCTGTAGTATTCCAAAGAACCATCTAGGAAATTATTGAACAAGGAGAATTCTAAGGCAACGTCAAAGCTTTCGATGGTTTCCCACTGTAGGTTAGCGTTACCAATTTCTGCCCAGATAATCGCTGGATTTCCTGCGTTAGAAGTCAAGCTATATCTTGGTTGAGACAAGAAGAAATCACCAAGGTCATCATTACCTACCTCACCGTAAGAAGCACGAAGTTTCAAGCGGTTGATCCATGGAATGTCCTGAATAAATGCTTCTTGATCAAGTCTCCAAGATGCTCCAACAGAGTAAAAGTTACCCCATCTTGCATCTGTGCTAAATACAGAAGAACCATCTCTTCGTGCAGAAACACTTAGATAATACTTACTGTTGAAGTTATAGTTAGCTCTAGCAAAATAACCTTCGATTCTCTTCGTGGTAGTAGAACCACCTACTCGTACAGGAGTAGCAAAGTTGTCGAATTCGAAGATCCCTTCAGCCGTCTGGTCAATGGCTAATCCATTGTTACTGGTGAAGGTTCTGTCAAAACTTTCGTGTCCTAAGGTAATTTCAATATTATGAGCATTCGCGAATGTCTTATTATAAGTCAACAACTGGTTGAAGTTCTCAACTTGTCTTCTAAATCTAGTTTCGCTGTAACGTCCAGTTGGTTGTGCATCACCAATGATGTTATTCTCATACTCTTTCTCCAGGCCTTCGTTAATGTCACGGCCATAGTTCAATCGCACGCTCAAGCCTTCCATTAGGCTAAAGTCAGCGAAAAATCTCAAGCCATAGGTATTGTCTCGATCACGCTCATCGTTCAAAAGAAGCTCCTGCAAAGCGTGTCTACCTTGGTTGATAGGTCTTGAGCCGATATTGAACTCAGAGAATCCTTCTCCACCGTCGAAGATTGGGTTGTTCGCCTCATCTAATACCAAGTTTCCGTTTTGGTCATTCACATAGACGGGGTAGATTGAACCGATATTTTTAGCAAATCCGAAAGGATTCACAATACTACCCGCACCTGCCGAACTAGGACCTCTTGAATTGGAAGTTGTAACGTTGGCGCTACCTCCTAAGGTTAGCCAGTTATTGGCATTGAAGTTAGCATTTAAGCGGGTCGTCAAACGATCGTATTCAGAAGTTCGAACGTAACCTCCTTCTTCCAAGTAGGAAGTAGAAAAGAAGATGCTGTGGTTTTCTCCACCACTAGCTACATTTACATTGTAGTTGGTCCTAGTGTTACTCTGCTCCATTACATCATACCAATCCAAGCTTTGATAAACTACACTTGCGTTAGGATTTAAGCGACCATCTGCGCCCACGATCTGATCGTTTGCAACATTAAAAGGATTGTACCCTAGGTTATTGTAAATATTCGCAGATGCAAAGGCACCATCTCCACCTCCTGCACTTGAATTCTTCAAAGCCTCCCACATGGTTTCATAGTATTGACCAGGTGTAACTTCATCATACAAAGGAACGGCTCTTGATACAAAACCATGTTGAACAGAAGCAGATACTTTCGTCGCTCCTCCAATTGTGCCTGATTTAGTGGTGATCAATACAACACCATTTGCAGCTCTGGAACCATAGAGAGAAGTGGAAGAAGCATCCTTAAGAATGGTAATAGACTCAATATCTTCTTGGTTGATGGTGGTTAGGGCTCCTTCATACTGAATTCCGTCTACAATGAATAGAGGATCTGTATCACCATTCAATGTTCCCACTCCGCGAATAACGATACCCGGAGAAGATCCTGGTTGTCCTGAAGGAGAAGTAAATTGTACTCCGGTAGCGTTACCTTCAATGGCAGCTATCGGTGAAGTTACGTTCCTTAATTCCAAGTCTTTGGCACCGACAACATCAGCCGATCCAGAGAAGGCCTCCTTGGTCGTAATACCATAAGCGGTAACAATAACTTCCTGAAGCAACTCAGATGAAGTTTCAAGCGTCACATCAACTACTGAACGGTTGTTGATTTCGACATTTTGGGTAGAAAAACCAGTGTAACTGAAAACTAAAACATTACTTTCATCAGGTACACTAAGACTGTAGGAGCCTTCAATGTCTGTCACTGTTCCTGTACTTGTTCCTTTAACAAGAATACTGACCCCAATCAGGGCTTCCCCTTCTTCGTCGGCCACCTTTCCTGTAACAGTCCTTTGTGCCATGGTGAGTCCCACGACAAAAAGCATCAGTCCGAAAACTAGTGAGATTTTTTTCATGCTTTTTAATTTAATTTTAGATGATTTCAATAGTCTGCGGTGAATCAAGCCACCAATCTATCGAGCTTGGCGAATGAAACCCACAGTAGGTTTATTTTTCAAGTGCTAATCCTTATATGTTACGTCAGGCAGTGCCAGAATAGAAGTGACTCGATTCTAGACTGTGTTTACCAGTTCTTGGGATAATAGTAAAATCGAAGGGATGGCTAGATCTTTGCTTCGATACTGTCATGCTAATAGACCGTTGAATGCTGAGCAATCAAGGGACTAAGCTTGATGATATAGAGAGGGGGATTCCTCAATAGAATCCCGTTGGCCCATGTTTTAACAATTATATTGGCCTTGCATAGCTAATGGCAGTGAAAAACGTTTCAGCATCAGAGTTTGTTTGAATTCCTGCCGTCTGACCACCAATACTTGAGGAAGAATGGCCTAGCTGGATTTTATCATTAACCAGCCAACCTTCACTATTAATTAGTAGTCAAAAAGCTAAACACCTGATTTTCAGTTGGAATAAATTCAAACACGCCCCAAAGGTAAACTGCCCGTTTACAATGCTGTACATCTATCTTAACATTTGTTGGGTTTCTGACATTTTTTGTGAAAAGACGGCACCTTAATGAACTTTTGAGAAAAAAAGGGGTTACAGTCGATCTTTTAGGCCTAGAACGGAGCTCCATTGATGGTTGAAATGAATTATTTCCCCAACACCCCCTAAGCTGAAACCTAACAGTTCCATTACCTATTTCAGGGAAATCAAGCCACATCTTTCGATAATCCTATTCTTCATCAATCGATTATGAAGACCTGAGACACCAAAGAAGGGGAAAAGTAAAACTCGAATTATATTACTGAAAAAATTGATGAAGGAGTCAATGCTATCTAAGTCGTCTAAAAGTACTAGAATTCATAAAACGAGCCTATTCTAAGCAAACCGAAAGGGATCGACAACCAAATATAATGGTGTAGGCAATGCTAGACGAAATAGCATCCAATGTTCTCAGAGCTGCTCTCCCTATGGGCGGACATTATTTCCTCAAGGTGGTTACTACCCAAGAAATTAGTCCAGCAGCGAACAGAACTTTTAGTGCGGTAGCTTCGCGAATATCCAGGATGGAAGGAATGGAGGCACACGCATTGACCTGCGACTGGCGACTTCGCAAGTTCTTCCCTGATGAAGAATGGGTCCTTCCTGTTCATAATTTTGAAGACTTTACATAGTAGTGCCTTCCTTCCTATATTAATGGGAGGGCGTGAGGGCAGAAAACATCCTGTCATGCCAACATTTTGGGCAATAAGTATTTTACTGCAACACCATATCCACCACCAAAGGCATATGCTTGTAAGTATTTGGAGCATCCATCTCCCGCAGACTATATTTCTCCAGGGTGGTCTTTGGCAAGCCTACTGTATCAAACACAAAGTTGCGGCCAATCTTCAACACACTATCCGTGTAAAAGACATAATCGAGACGCCCTGGAAAAAAACCTCTCCCCCGCCAAGTATAGGTATGCGGCCGTTGGAAGTGCTGCGGATGGAGGTCCATCAAGGCCGTACCATCCCAGTCCGGGGAGAAAGCTTTGCCATAAGTCGCCTCATTTTGGATAACTCCCTCCAGCAAGGTAGTATATTGTCTTTTCAGTCCTACCAAATTAGCATCTCCGGCTAGCATAATGGGGGTATCTTGAGGCACATCAATGGTTCCGCCAGGCGTTTGAAGGTCTCGGATAAAAGCAAGTATCTGGTCCGCTTCAGCTTGGCGAGCACTGTCTTGACGACAACAAGGCATACTTAGGGCGATCAGTGCCAATTGAGGTTCTTCTTCTCCTGGCAATTGAAGCAGATAAGCGGCACTATTTCCCAAGGGGACAACATGCTTTGCCGGGTATGGGCTAAGCAAAACGGTAGCTTCTTCTCCGGCTTTATAGGCATACCATTGGCCAGAACGGGAAACGGGTAAGGCTGGCTGGAAGTACTCCAGTATTTCTTCTGCCTCGCCTTCGTACGCCTCTTGCAATAGAAGCATATCAGGTGCCAAAGCTTGATATATTCGAGTAAAGGCATCCTTCTTATCTGGATGGAAATGACGTCGATTGACGTTGTGACTTAGCAGGCGCAGATGTGTCGGATCGACCCGCTCAAAGCTCACTTCGGGAACGAGAGAACGAGGGGTTAGCGTAGGTACATACCGTAAGCCATCCTCATCTGGATGCATATCCCCTCCTACCTCATCCACGACCAAGAACCGGAAAGGCTTTTTTGGCAAACTGACCTGTCCATTATCCGTCTGAGCGTCCCAGCTGAGCGCCCATTCAAATTGATCGCTGGTGGTAGATGGAGCTCCCACTAGCCCAAGATGTTGGTATTCCAAAGGAAGCGTATCCTTGCCGACTAGAAGTTGCCCTTTGCGTTCGCCAAAGGTAAAGGAAACTTCAGCCCCGATCCCCCCAATCGCCTTGCCTGTGTTCGGATTATCATCGGTATCGAGATAGAATCTAATGCGATTATCTACCTGCCAGAGGATTTCTTGATCTACTTTCAGGTAGAAATACAGATACGCTTCATCATCAGCAATGCCAACATGCAGGAGATCCACTGCTCCCTGGACCGCATTGGGTTCGGACTTATCTACAATCAGTGGAATAGTCGACCAGTCTTCGAAGCGGCCATCAATGGCCATGCTTGACTGAGAAAAGGAAAAGCTTGGAAAGCAAATAAGTAATAACAGAAGGTGAAATGATTTCATAGCATAATACTACGACTTTTGACAGATATCTTCAGTATGAAGCCTGAGTGGATTAGGTAAGACTATTGACGTATCAGGCTTGTCAGCAAACCCTGAAAATTCATTCGGAAGCTGACTCAGTCCGTTCGGAAAACCACTACTTACTTTTGGATAAAAAGTCTTTATTTTATTCAGATTCCTTGCATCTTACCTAAGTAAGCTGATATTCATACATAGAGATCGGATTGCATAGCCGATCATTCGACCAAGAGCCGGGGTATTCCCTATTTTAGCTAAAGAACACAAAAGCACTACTTCGATGATCAATAGTCGACAACTGGCTGCCATTTTGTTTGCTGATATCGCCGGCTACACGGCTTTAATGCAAAAGGACGAGCAGGAGGCCTTGCGAAAACTTCAACATTTCCGGGAAGACCTCGAGACCTTTGTCCCGAAATTTGGAGGGCAGATCATTCAGTTCTATGGGGACGGCTGCCTTATGATTTTCAATAGCGTAGTTCGGGCGGTCAATTGCTGCATTCAACTCCAGAGGTCACTAAAACTAGAGCCACATGTGCCCGTCCGTATCGGTGTACACCAGGGAGATATCATCATGGAGGGTGGAAATATTTTTGGCAATAGTGTAAATATTGCAGCAAGGATTGAATCCATGAGTATTCCTGGCGCTATTCTACTGTCAGAAAAGGTACGCACGGAATTGCAGAATCAGCCCGATATAGACCTCGTATCCTTGGGGCGTTTTGAGTTTAAGAATGTAGAGCATGCCATTGAGGTATTTGCTATCGCTCAGGAAGGATTCCCTATCCCGCAAAAGAATGAGATAAAGGGAAAGTTCAAACAGCAGAATACCACTAAATCCATTGCTGTCTTACCTTTTGAAAATCGCAGTTCTGACCCGGAACAGGAATATTTTAGCGATGGCATTACCGAAGAAATCATTTATGGCCTTTCTCAACTAGAGAACTTAAAGGTTTCAAGTAGAACTTCCTCCTTTGCGTACAAAGGAGGAAAAGAGAGTGTGCAAGACATAGCTAAAGCGCTTAAGGTAGATACGATATTGGAGGGTAGTGTCCGTAAAATGGGGAACAAAGTCAGAATTGGTGTGCAACTAGTAGACGGCCACAATGGCTTTCAGGTGTGGACAGAGCGGTATAACCGAGAACTCGAAGATATCTTTGCCATTCAGGATGAAATCGCAGAGAAGGTGGTGCGTAAATTGGAATTATCCCTACTGGGCAAGGAAAAGAGCCAACCTATCATCGGCCGAAAGACCGATAATGTTAAAGCCTATCAATTGTACTTGCAAGGCAGAAATTATCTCGACCAGCGAATCAATATAGATGCTGCTCTCTCCTGTTTTAAGCAGGCCGTCGCGCTTGATCCGGGGTTCGCTGCAGCCTATACCAGCATTGCTTATGCCTATTTCTACAAAATTACGTTTGCCAATTATGCGCCTAATGAGGGATTTCCAAACGTGCAAGAAAATGTCAAGAAAGCTTTAACCGCCGATAGTACCATCGCCGAAGCGCATACCATGCAAGGCTTAATAGATTTCTATTACACATATGACAAGGAAAAAGCACGACAAGAGTATGAAAAGTCCATTTTATTGCAACCTAATGTAGCAGACACCTATCGCATCAAGGCCTATTTCCATAGTATGATTCTCGAACTGGATGAAGCTATTAGTTGCGCCGAAAAAGCCCATGCCTTGGAACCCATGAGCGTCAACAACTGTATGAGTTTGGGCGATATTTACTACCGTGCCGGTCAGTATGGTAAAGCCTTGACAGTACTAGAGGATCTCCGAGCAAAGTACCCAGATAATACTACCATTAGAGATATGTTGGGATCCTGCTATCTGATGACCGATCAGCTCGAAAAAGCTAAGTCAATCGCTGAGTATCATACAGAAATCCCTAGTCAGATTCACTTGTATACAGCCAGTAGGTATCTCATCGCACTCAAGTCTGGTGATCGAGAGCGAGTGAGTCAATTTCTTGAGCATATGCTAGAATTAGATCAATCAGATTGGGTCAACCCCTCTTTTATCTCTTTTATCTACTTCCACTTAGGGGAGGTAGAACTGGCCAAACAGCATTTCCTTCGAGCTATAGAAGAACGAGATCCAGGTGTGCTCTACTGCAATGTAGAACCGCTTTGGCGGGAGTTTAAAGAGGGACTTCCCATTGTGCAAGAGAAGTTGAAGACGCTGCAACTGATCGCTTAAGCCTCAAACATCGTTTATGAAAATCGGAATAGTAGGTGGATCTATCGCTGGCTGCTCTGCAGCCATACTATTGAGTAAGGCCGGCCATGAGGTAACTGTTTTTGAACGTTCTTCCAAATCCTTGGTAGGGCGCGGGGGAGGTATAGGGACGACACCAGCGCTACTAGAGAAGTTAAAGGAGGATGGACTGATAGATCGTGACTTCCCCTCTTTTTCCATCCAGAATATGCCGTTTGTTGGTAAACATCCAGATTTTGAACCCTTTGGCAGAAAAGCCTGGGCCATGCCGATGAGTTTTGAGGTTTTCCATTGGAATGCCTTGTGGAGAAGCCTGCGGGCGAAGGTACCCGAGGGGAATTACCGGAGTGGCAACGCCATCATACATGCTGAGATGAAGGGAGACCTAGTGGCCCTAACAACTCATAAACATGAATCCTTCGATTTCGACTTGGTACTCTTTGCAGATGGGTATCAGTCTATGGGACGCAAACTATTGTTGTCGGATTCAAAATTACAGTACCGGGGCTATGTGCTTTGGAGAGGTTTATTGCCCGAAGTAGAGATGTCGCAAGACTGTCCGTTAGAGAATAATATACTGAGGCAATCCTATGGACAGCATCCAGGCCATAATGTCATGTACTACATTCCCAATCAAAATGGTTCTATACAAGAAGGAGAACGAATCTTCAATTGGGCGGCCTACATTGCCGTAGCCCCTGACCAATTGGATATAGTAATGACTGACCGGGAAGGAAATATCCGCAACGGCACCATCCCTCCCGCCTGGGTACATCCCGACAATGAACAACGGTTGAAGGATTTCCTTTGTAAACAACTTCCTGAATACTATGCGGAGATCATCTCGAAAACTAAGGGAAGCTACATCCAAGTCATCTACACCTTAGATGCAGAATCCTACTATAGGGATAAGATGTGTCTAATCGGCGATGCGGGAACCGTGATCCAGCCCTTCACAGGCTCAGGTATATTCAAAGGCTACAATAACGTTAAGGACCTGATCCAAACCTTGAACGAATCTGCTTCCCTGGAGGAAGCACTCCGATCCTGGAGTGATCTTCAAACAAAAAGCGCCAAGCGAATATTAGCCCTAGGTGAACAGATGGAAGATGCCTTTATCTGGAAGCAGTTAGACTTTTCTTCAGCGAATGAAGAAACAGTAAAAAAATGGTGGAAATCGTCTGTGACGTTTCCAGATCACTTCAGCTATGAAAGAGGATAGGAAAAAATACGAGAAGCTTTAGGTAGAAGTAGACAGATAACCCGTCAGCCTTTCTCCAATAAAGTAATTCCAGCCACCAATACAACTTTCTCTTTTAAACTCTGGGATGTCTTGGGGAAAGTCTTCTACTACGTCGACCACTACCTTCAATTTCACCTGTTGTTGCGCTGGAAGCAAAGAAAAAGTGAGGATGGATTTACCAGGGTATTCCGCATACCTCCAGCTGTAGGAGATTTCGGCCTGTGGAACAACCCGCATTACTTCCCAAAGGTGGGTGAAATTCCGACCTTCATTGGTGATCAAAAACTGGGTTTGAAAACCGACCACCGCTCGGAAATCTGGGATATTATCAAAATACCATTGCAACATTTCCTCTAGCTCTACCAAGGCAGACCAAAGCTGTTCCAGGGAGACATTTATAGGGTATTCCAGGATGATGGGACCTTCTTCTCTTGTCATAAGGATTGTTTTGAGATACTAAGTTAACATTCAAGAGATCATCGGCGAAAAGGGAGGAACAGAGATTCGAGTTAAAATTTGTAATTTAAAAATCTATATGCCCATCTGTTGCTTTGGGCATAAGCTTAGGCTGTCCAAAAAAAGATTGTTTTACGCAAAGACCAACTAGTATGAACTCTAGAAGAAAATTCCTTAAGAACACCGCTTTATCCAGCTTGGCCATCCCGGCCTTAACTGGTTTCTCCGCAACTCCATTTCGGCTAGAAAACATTAATCCCACCTTACAAGGAGAGGACTTCTGGCACCAAGTCAGAATGCAATTTCCTTTAAAGGAAGGGCAGGCCTATTTCAATACGGGTACAATGGGCGCTATGTCAGGCTATGTGCTCAATAAAGTGATCGATGATCTGCACTATAGTGCCGTCCATATGGCGGAGACTGATTATAAAGGGGAAGGGCCTCAACTCTTGAGTGGCTATGCGGATCAAAAAGAGCTACGTACTAAAATTGGCGTAATCATCAATGCGGATTATCAGCAGATTGCCTTAACCCAAAATGCCACTTTTGGGATGAGCTATGTGGGAAATGGTCTGGATCTCAAGGCCGGAGACGAAATCGTCAATACGGATCAGGAACATGGGGGTGGATTTGGTATCTGGAAGCTTATGGCGAAGCGCAAAGGCTGCATGTATAAGCAAGCAAAAATGCCGGTACCAGCCAATGACCCTACTGAAATATTCGACGCTATCTTCAAAGAAGTTACCCCTAAAACGAAAGTTATTGCTGTACCACACATCATCTCTGTGTACGGAGTAGTCATGCCCGTAAAAGAGATTTGTGCGGAGGCAAGGAAGCGAGGTATCTTCACCATCATCGATGGGGCGCAAGCGGTGGGTCAGGTCAAGGTGGATGTGCAAGATATTGGTTGCGACGCTTACTACTCCAGTCTGCATAAGTGGTTATTGGCTCCATCGGGCAATGGCATCCTATACCTTCATAAAGATTCCATCGCAAAGATCTGGGGTACCATCGCCAGCTATCAATGGGAAAACGAGGAAGATCATGGCTTCCGCTTGATGCAAAATGGAACCGGGAATCAAGCATTGGTTGTCGGCTTGGATGCCGCTGTAGACTTTTACAACACTATTGGCCCCGATCGATGGCTGAATCGAATTAAGCAGCTAGGGGATCATCTCCGATCCGGCCTGCAAGATATTACTAAAGTAACCATTCACTCTTCTACCCATCCCAAGATGTCCGCTGGTCTCACTACCTATAATGTATCCGGAATATCCGGGCCTGATCTTCAGAAAAGAATGTGGCAAAAGGCCAGGTTACAACCTAGATCGGTGGGCGAGGAATTGGTGCGACATTCCGTGCATATTTATAATAGTATGGAGGAAGTGGATCAGGCCTTAGAAGTAATTGCTAATGTATAATCCTAATTCAGTTTTGATGTAGCAAAACATTTTGTGAATAAGCGAAATACTCTAGGTGTGAGATCCGTAACACTGATAGGAGCCATTGGTTGTTTTATAATGGTCAACCAGAAGGGCATCTAATCTTGACAGCTGGAAAGATCTTTTCACTCCTACCCTTTAATCTGCATCACGGCCTTGAACAGCCGCTGTTTTCCTTTGTTCCTGAGTCCTTCGGTAGTCAAGAGTGTCATGAAATCTAATCGGCCTTGCCTTTTTGACATTTTGGGCGCTACCCAAAGTTTTAGTTCACTAATGCTGGACAGGATTTGCCTGCCGAGTTCAAGCAAGGCTGGCCTGATTTCTGTTTTGAGGTCGCCAAAACTCTGGTCCGGTTCAAATCCATTCTTCTCCCAATGCTTAAACCAATAGCGTTGAATTTGCTTAGCAGCCTCAATCTGCTGTTCAAAAAACATTCGAGTCGATATCGAATCCAAACCAAAGGTGCCCGCTTGATCCATACTACTTTGAATGACGATCTCTTCCCGTTCCAGATCCTCGATAGCCAGTTGGTTCTCCCATTTATAAGCCGCCACCGCCTTCATATAAGCCAGTCTTTCGTTGACCAGTTTGGCCAAATCTACCAGAGATTTTGACGCTTTAGGGTTTTGCTTACAGGCATACATAGTCAGTGGCGGACTGATGAAAACTAGAATCATAAAGGATGAAATTACTATGGATTTCCTCATGGGATGTCTTTTAGGATCAAATAAATTGAATTTTATTTGATCAGATATCGGGGCATGCAACGGTCTCTCCTATTTCGACATACTCTCTAAACATTTTTACTTATTTAAAGGGTCTGCTTGCTTATAGCATTGCTTTATCTGATTATTAGTCAATAGATAAATCTGGGCAAAGGCTGACTTATGATCGGAATACCCTGTAATGTGCTCTGTATTCTCCTTTATCCATTCTATTGCCACATCTACAATCCTTTTGTTTGCTCTGATATGCCCATAATCGCCGATCAGACTAGTGACCATTCCAGGTAATTCTAATCTAGGCTCTGGGGCAAAGATAATTTGCGAAAGTTTTCCTCTGAATTCTCGTATTTCATTGCTCCAAGCTTCAAACTCTTCTGGCATATATTTTTGGTCAATGCTATGCCTACCTTCATGTGCAAGCATGGAAGCTTCAGTTCTATATTGCTCGTATTTCGACAAGAAGGCTAATTTTAAATCCTTTCCCGATAATCCTTTTGAGGCAAGGTCGTGATATAGATCCTTTATAGCATCGAATCTTAACTTGGCAGCTAAACCCTTGCCCACCTCTAACTGATTTTCAGTCGAACTACTCAAGAATGCATGGATTACTTTTTCTGTCTTACGCCGTTCAACAGAATCCGTAACCGTTTTCCACGCATTGATCGGCCCACTCAAATATACCTCCCTTACTCGTATTATTTCATTATCTGTTGCCCATCCACCGATAGCTTTATGTTCCCAAAACCAGCTCGAAAAACCATTTGAAACCATCATATCTATTTGCGTGTAGGTAAATTCGGGCTTGTAACCGTATTGTTCTACCCTTGCCTTTTCTTGATTTACGATGTGTCCAAGGGCTAAAACATAACCACTATAATTTCCCGTGCTACCTGTAAATCCCCTGGCACCAAAATGTTCTTCTGTTTTTTTTAAGAATCCATCTTCGCTATATTCATACTGTGCCGTAAACGAGAGTTTGTTCCAGAGTTCTTTTCTTTTATTGTCTAACCATGCTATATAAGTCGTTTCATTTTCTTGCTCAAGGGCAATTAGACGATAGTATTCATTAGTCTTTCTTTCAACTTCATTTAGATATTGGGCGTATGTAATCGCATCTCTGGTTTTTGTATGATAGTCCGATTCATTGTTATTTTTTTTGACATAAACTGGTATAAATTCATAAAATCTCGATGATGAAAGCGCATCAATTAACATTTCTTGATTTGAGACAGATAACTTATTTCCAATCCAATTTTTGCAAACCTGACTTAGCTTCTCCGCGGAGTCTTTTAAATATGGACTAAGCTGGTGGATATCCCGAATTTGAAAGTAAGACTGCCATGCCTTCATTACATGATCACCATCATTGCTTAATAAAGCTATACCCAGTAGGAGCTTAGATGGTACAGGTAAACCTGCATCAGTTTCTAAAACCTTGGAAAGCAAGTTAGAAGTATTCCTTAGTAAGTTTGTATCTATCGCTTCCCCCTTAGTAAGTTGATCTACAGAAGAAGCGTATACTCCTTTCACATATTCAGTATTAGCCTTATTTACTTCATTTTCTGATTGCGCAAATTCTCTAGCTTTTAATGCTGCATCTAACGCCTGATGTGAATGTCTAGATTCTCTTTCAATTCTACTGAGGAGCATCCAAGTTTCGTATGGTTCACTACCAAATGAATCAGCCTTGAGTAATTTTTCTTTTGCTATAGCATAGTTTTGATAATATTTCCAGTCCTGATGTGCAAGCCTTCTTAATGCTTTACACTTTTCTTCCTGCTGAATCGTATCAATTATTAGGATGGATTCCAATATGGAATGTGACTCTCTTAAGTTGAAATGGTCATATGCTGCATCTGAAGATGCTATTGTATACTCTTGTCCTTTGACTGTCGAATAGGTTAAAAACAAGAGCGCTAGAAAGAGTAATCGCCTCATCTTGGTTTGATTATGTTGAATGTCCCATGAATAGATCGTGGACAAACTTATGCCTGCTTGTCAAGTTAAAATTGTATCAGATTAACTATTTCAAGCCCATCCTAAATTAATTTGGCGTAATCTTATCTAAACATTTCTAACAACTCCTCAATGGACGCAGGACGTCAAACTCTGCAAAGGATTCCTGGTAGCCGCTCTTATGGTATGAAAACTCACGGTCAAAAGGCATATAAGTACAACGCCAAAGCATGTTGCGAGGAAAGCCCACCAAGGGATAGTCGTTCGGTATTCAAAATGTTCTAACCAACTGCCTAGAGCATAATAGGAGATTGGACTTGCGAGTAGGCAAGATAACAAAACCAACACCACAAAGTCGCTGGAGATCATCTTCCAAATCGTATAGATCGATGCCCCCAGTACCTTCCGGATACCGATCTCTTTTGTTCGTTGCTCCGCAACAAATGAGGCCAAGCCAAACAACCCCAGACAACTGATGAAAATAGCAAGTAGGGAAAAAATTCCGGAAAGACGTGCTATTCGTTCTTCCGCAACAAATTTCAGCTCGTGCTCCTGATCCACAAATCGATAATCAAATGGTATCGCGGGAAGGTATTCACTGAACACTGTCTTAACGATAGCCAAGGCCTCTTCTGTGCTCTTATTCGGGTTCAGCTTGATTGCCATGCAGTCAAGGTTGTGGTTAGCAATGGTGTAGATGGTGGGGGCAATGGACTGAAAGGGAGAGGTCCTAAGTATATCATTTATGACACCTACTACTTTCAGCTTTCGCACAGACTCTCCTTGTTGATAGATAACCATTTTACCAATCGGATCCTCAAAGGCCATATACTCGACAGCCGTTTTATTCAAAATACATGCCGAAGAATCCGAAGCGTATGCTATCGAAAAGTCACGTCCATCAGTAATCTCCCAGCTAGTTGTCTTACCATAATCATGAGTCACTTGAATCGTTGCAAAATTGATCCGAGTATTTGCGGTTTTTCCTTCCCAGTGAAAATTGTCATCATGAGAAAAAACATTGGTTAAGGGGCTGCTAGCTTCGGACATTTCCAGGATCGCCTGTCTGCTTTTCAATTCTGCGCGGAGCAAGTCAAATTTACCGATAAAGTCTGGTGAATTACTCCAAAGCATAATGGTATGACTAGGGTCATACCCCATAGGACGATCCTTAGTAAATCGAATCTGTTTCTGTACCACTATTGTGCTAATGATTAGTGCTGCTGAAACCGTAAATTGTACAATAACCAAGCCTTTCCTGAAAACAGAAGCTGAGCGTCCAGCCTTGAAGGTCCCTTTCAGTACCTTTATCAGCTGAAAGGCAGAAAGGTATAGAGCAGGATAGCTACCAGCCAGTAAGCCTGTAAGCCCTACAAAACCTATCATCATTAACCAAAAGGACAAACTTGCGAATGGCATTAAAATATCTTTGCCTGTCAAGGCATTGAAAGCCGGAAGAGTGAAAATCACGATCCCTATGGCCAATAAGGAAGAAAGCAAAACTACTAAAAATGACTCTAGCAAGAATTGCTGAATGAGTTGACTTCTTGCTGAGCCAATTGACTTTCGGATTCCTACTTCTTTCGATCTTTTTTCGGATTGGGCCGTACTCAAATTCATGAAGTTAATGCAGGCGAGAATTAAGACAAAGACCCCAATTAGACCGAATAGCCACACAAACTGAATCTGCCCACCCGTGTTCACTCCATTTTGCCACCTTGACCTTAGATGCCAGTCATCCATGGGATGAAGGAATAGTTCTGATTGATTATCCTCTTCACCCCCAACATGATCATGCGCAATTGAGCCAATTTTTTCACTGACCACTTTAGCGTTGACCCCGTCAGTCAAATGAACAAATAACTGAAAAGCATTGATATCCCAATTGGTGGTTTCACGGGCAATCCTCACCCATTCCTCTGAGGACACAAAGAGCTCCCAAGGAGCAATGAATACCAAGCCATGCAGGCTGGAGTTTTTTGGAAAATCCCTATACACCCCTGTTACCATGACTTCCATTTCATTGTTGATCTTCATGGGTTTCCCCATGGCTTCTTCCTCCCCAAAAATGGTCTTTGCTGTGGATTCACTAAGGACAATAGAGTTGGGATTGGCCAGGCCATCTCTCTCTCCTTTCAGCATATCCATTGAGAAAAAGGAAATGGCACCCCTCCCCATATAGTTACCAAGTTTTGTAAAGCTTTCATTCTCAAATGACAGCACTTGTTCCTGGGGCCAAAAAGCGGTTATTAGCTGTTGGAAATCACTTCCATGTTTAGTTCTCAGTTCATTCTCAAGGGGAATAGGTATCGCGGGAATGGTCTCTATCATCTCATCGGCTGTGCGATGTTGCATAACCTGGGCAATCTGTGCATGATTGTGGTGAGCTTCATTAAACGACAACTCGGCATGCATCCACAAACCGATCAACATAGCCACTGCCAACCCCATGGCCAATCCACCAATATTTATACATGAATAAGCTTTATTTCTTAATAAGTTTCGATAGGCGATTTTCAGATAACTGCTGTACATACGGGAATCTATTGAGTTCAATTCATAAAAGGATATAAAAAACAACTTCCTCCTCGAATACTTCGCCCGTTGCAAATGGTTACAGTTATTTGAAGGATATGTTCCTGCTGAGGCTATGCCAAGCAGCAGGTTTCATAAAATAAGAGGCTGTTAGAACAACATACATCTTCTCATCGTCTATTGTCCACATCTGAACATCACTGTTCACAACTGAACAAATCTCTGGTTAAACAACCTTCATCGCACTAACGCATCCAACTGATAACCAGACCCTTACGCCTAATGGCACCACCTTTGAGGTAAAAAGAGCGTAACATTCAGTTTTAGGCCTAAAATCACTCGTATGTTCATCCACCATCTACGCACTTCCTTCCGCGTTTTGACCAAGAATAAATTTTATGCTGGAATTAGCATCGCCGGCTTATCCGTAGCTATGGCAAGCGCCTTATTTATGATGCTCTATTTGCAAGAGGAATGGAGCTATGATCGATTTAACGAAAAACCGGAAGAGGTATATCGCGTGGTATTTGACGAATATTTGGACCTGGGCAAATATGCCACCACTCCCCTTCCCGTGGGACCAGCTTTAGCTAAGGATTTCCCTGAAATATCCGCGATGACCCGGGTTTCCAGTGGTCTGAAAACACTGGTTAAATTTGAAGAAGAACGGTTCTTCGAAAGAATCTCCTTTATCGATCCAGAATGGCCTGAGATCTTTAAAATACCAGTTGTACATGGAGAAGCTGCCAAATCAATGGCAGCTCCAAACCAGGCCGTGATCAGCCAGCGATTGGCCATGAAGTACTTTGGGGACCAAGATCCTATCGGCAAAACCTTGGTCATCGGTAGAGATGGTTCGCTAAACTCAGTGATCGCCGCTGTTATTGAAGATTTTCCAGACAATTCACATATCCAATTTGACCTGGCGCTGTCGTTCGCCACTTTTGAAAAAGTATACGGCGTTCCAGATTTATGGCAGCAAATGCCTTCCAACTACACCTATATTCGTCTGGCCGACGCTACCGATCCCGCACAATTGGCAGCTAAATTACCCGCCTTCTCTGAACAATATGTAGGCAATGACCTAGAAGATGTCAATCAAAAGTATAGAATAGCGTTACAGCCCCTTTTGGACATTTATCTGCACTCCGATTATGGCAGAGAAATTCGACAAGGCAACTTAAGGACACTCTATCTCTTGGCTACAATCGCCCTACTGGTTCTGCTGATTGCTAGTATCAATTATATCAACTATGCGATTGCCCGATTTGCCAAACGAGTGCGAGAAGTAAGCATTCGCAAAGTGATAGGAGCCACGCGCAAACACCTGATCTATCAACTGATCGGAGAGACTTTTTTGACGGTATTCCTAGCTGGTGTAGCTGCAGTTTTATTGGCCAATACTCTCCTACCTGCCTTTAATGCAATCTCTGGCAAAAACTTTGGCGCGGCCGATTTACAAAGCCCTTGGTTTCTCCTGGCTTTGGCCTTATTAATCCCATTCTTAAGCTTGGCAGCGGGCTTGTTCCCAGCTTTATACCTCTCCGGCTTCAGACCGGTGGAAGCCCTGAAGGGGCGGCTAGCCAAACAATCAGTGGCGCACTTAAGTCGTAAGGGCCTCATCGTATTTCAATTTACCACAGCCATCGTATTGATTGGAGCTACTTTCACTGTGTGGCGGCAGATGAGTTTTATCCGGGATACGATTAGACCGGAATCACAAGAACAGGTAGCCATTTTACAGATTAATAAAACGCTTGCCGATAAGTTCCCCAGTCTCAAACAGGAATTGCAAAAGATTGCAGGTGTACAACAGGTAAGTGCAGGGAGTAATATTCCGACCTTTTATGGCGATAGTTGGCCGGTGATGTTAAATCAGAATTCACCGACTATCCAGATGGAGAATTATACCATTCAAGACGATTACCTAGAAACTATGGGGTATGAATTGTTGGCCGGTAAATCTCTCAATAGTCAATTACAATCCGATGTTGACGAAGGCATTTTACTTACTGAAACGGCTATGACTTCCCTGGGATTCCTGGAGCCGGAAGAAGCACTTGGGCAAGAAATTCTGTGGGGCGGAAGTACTAAAAAGCAAGCCAGAATAAAAGGTATCGTAAAAGACTTCAACTTCGGGTCTTTTCATGAGAAGATTGAACCGGCTATTTTACAGTTTGCTCCTTATGAATGGATGATCAGTCAATTCCTAGCCATCAGGTTCACCCCGGAAGCAATAGATCAGATTCGCCCCGCCATCCAAACACAGATAGCGAACATCGATCCCAGCTGGCACACAGATTTACAATTTCTGGATGAAGGTTTCATGCGCCTGCACGAAAAGGATCAGAAACTAGGTAAAATATTTGCTGCTTTCTCCCTATTGGCCATCTTCATCTCCTGCATTGGTTTGTTTGGCTTGGTGGCCTTTTCAGCTTCTCAGCGAACCAAGGAAATTGGTATTCGAAAGGTGTTGGGAGCTTCAATTCAATCTATTGTAGAGCTTCTTTCAAAGGACTTTATGCGCCTGGTATTCCTTGCTATACTTTTGGGCTTACCCTTGGCCTGGTACAGCATGCATATTTGGCTAGAGAGCTTTGCCTATAGAATTGAGCTCCCCTGGCAAATCTTTCTGCTGTCCGGAGGTTTGGTCTTCTTAATCGCTGGGATGACGGTGGGTTGGCAAGGGTTCCGGGCGGCGATCCTGAATCCGGTGCAATCTTTGAGGTCAGAGTAGAGCGCAAGGAGTAAACATCCGAAGCTTTCTAGGATCAGTCATCCGATGTCTAGTTAAGTTCTACCTTAGAACGATATCGGATGACGAAACATCAGGCGACTTGCAATGTTCTGCACCTTAGTGATCCTGCCGCGTTGCGACCTCCGTCATGTGGTGGAGCCAGTCATCCTTCTCCATTTTGGAAGTACGGATATAGGTTTGACGAGTAAAAGAATTTTGATTGGCTTTATCGGCACCAATGAGCAGTTCTCCTCTGACATATTCCATCACTTCATTTTCTATCAGGAACTCGGCTTTGGTACTCAAATTCAGGTTCTCCACCTCCCGTTCCAAGTTACCTTGCATGAGCACCTTGATGGGCCAGGTGGAACTTAACCAGAGGCTTTCGTATACCTTATAAATCCGATTATAGTTAAAAAACACCTCATCTACTCCTCTGACTTTTCCGGGCCGTTCCATCTCATACGTACAATTGATGAATTGATCATCTAGTGCGCTTTTGCAAACCAGTGTTCCATTCATAACTCTCTCCTTATCGGTATTAGGGCTATACGTGCGAACGATATCCCAATTGCCAATTAAAAAGGATAGATCTTTGGTGGATTTAAATTGATTGGACGGTTGCGAGAATCCCGATAAGGCTGTCCCCGCTATTAAGAATAGCATAATAGTGAGTTCAATAAATCTAGTCATTGTCAGGTGATATGGTTTAATAACAGATGTAGTCGGTAATATTGGTGCTAACTTCTTTCAAACACCCGAAGTTTACTTAGGCTTGCTTCTTGAAAACTTCTGGTGTTTCGAAAGGTAATCACTCCCCTAATTCGGCATAGATCAGCGATATCATATACTTGCCCATATTCCCTTCCTGATACTTTCGGCTAGGATCCTCTTCCTGAATGGCCTCCATCGTCTTACCTGCCTTCTTGCCCATCGCCACTTGATCCCATATATCCTGTAGCATGTCTCTAAATTCGATCATATCTTGCTTTGTAGCCAACTGGCCATGGCCGGGGATAATCACGGTCTTCTCGTCTGCAATATCAATGATCGTATTCATGGCTTTGATCATGCCACCTACGCTACCTCCATTTGCTCCATCAATAAAGGGAATGCCGTATCGGACAAACACATCACCGGTATGCATGACATTGGCTTCTTCGAAATAGATGATTGCATCCGAATCCGTATGGGCATTTCCAGGGTGGAAAATTCGAACCGTTTCTCCATTCAGGTTTAATATCAGGGCATTATCAAATGTTACCTTGGGCCAGGCTTCTCTTGGATAAGCCTTCTGTACCCTTGGCTTCCTTCCCGGCAAACCGATTGTATTGTCTTGCATGAGTCGCTTGCGGGTGTTGGTATGTGCAACAATGAGTGCTCCCTCAAGGCCAAAGACTTGATTTCCTTCGGCATGATCGTAATGATAATGGGTATTGATCGTGTAGTTCACCTCGCCGTCCTCTATTTCGGCAAGAGCTGCCTTGATTTTGTCTGCTAGGGGAATAAATTGATCGTCCACTAGAACAAAGCCATCCTCTCCTGCCAGTACACCAATATTCCCGCCGGACCCAAATAGCACATAAATGTTGTCCGTTATTTTTTCGGTTTTTATTTCCACTTTTGAAAAGTCCTGAGCTAGCAGTGTTGTCGTCAGCAGTGAGCAGATAAAAAAGAAGGCGATCTTATTTTTCATAGATGTATTGGTTTTGGTTTGATTAAGATAGTGGATTTTCTTGGGTTGGAGTAATGAACGTGAGGGCTTGGAGGCAAGGATACTATTGGTGGAAACACACAATAATGGCTAGGCGGCGGCGAGAACCAGCTATAAAGCAGGAAGGTTGTTCTCTAAAATGTGTATAGTATCTTTATAAAATGCATAAATCAAAACCAACCTCAAATGAGCATGAAATTCGATGAGGATACCGCGAAGAAAATGGATGCCCTTTATCAATCTCAAGATGCAAAAAAGAGGCGTCGGGCAGTTGTAGATGCGCTTCGGTTAAAGTCTGGTGAGCGTGTACTTGACATTGGCACAGGCTTGGGGCATCTGGCTCTAGAAATGGCGGAATTGACTGGTCCCACTGGCGAAATTATGGGCATTGACTTAAACGGATCGATGCTTGCGTATGCCCGCAATCGTTGTCAGGCATTTCCCTCAATTCAGTTTAGCATAGCCGATGCTGGCAAATTACCATTCGATGATAATAGTTTTGATGTCGCAGTTTCAGTGCAGGTTTACGAATACATTAAGGATACAGATCAAGTACTAAAAGAGATGCATCGGGTATTGAAACCTGGAGGCAGAGGCCTCATTGTAGCGACGGATTGGAAGGCACCTATCTGGTATTCGGCTGATCAACAACGCATGCAAAAAGTGTTAACTGCCTGGGAAGAACACTGCGCTCATTCCGATTTACCGAGAGTGTTGAATCCACAGCTGAGACAAGCAGGCTTAAGTATAAAATCCCAGGCTGTCATCCTTCAATTCAATACTACTCTCAATCCCGATGCTTATAGTTTTCACATTATCGGGATTATGAAAAACTTTGTGCAAGGAAGAAATGGCGTGACTCAAAAAGAGGCTGAGGAGTGGGCAAATGAATTGTATACACTTTCAGAAAATGAGGCGTATTTTTTCTGCTTAAATCAGTTCTTATTCTTACTTACAAAATAAGTGGATGTTTGACGATCACACTTTGGGTAGAAAACGCCCCTTTTTTGCTCCAAAAGCGATCGCCATACACTAACGTAACCGGTAAATAATTCACTTGTCATTTCTCTTCTTCTCCATCCACCGAATCCCAAGGAATCGGGCTCACATCATCATGATTCAACACTCGCTTCCCATCTCGATCTATCCGCATGACCAATTGGCAGGCAGGATCGGGGCAGATCACTCGGGCATCAGTTTCCATCCAGTCAGAGGGGTGATTGATGCGTTGCTTGGCGGGGAGGAGCGGGATGGCTGATTGCAAGGCGTACAAGCAGAAGTTTTGGCCATCGGGCATGGAAATCTTGCCACCTTTCAGATAGAAGGAGTCACCGACTGACATTTCACAGGTACAATTACCCGCAATCTTTTCCACTACAATGGTTAGGTCGTAAAGTTCGAATTGGTCAGGGCGTAATGGTGATTTTGTATCCATACGGTTTGGTTTTGTAAGTACGTTATGAACAATCCAAGCGCACAAACATCCGAAGTTTCTCCTTGTCCTTTCCTTGTAAAACTTTGGATGTTTTGCATCTGTGAAGAAATAAAGGAGGCCTAATTAAAGCCCCTCCCTGTTATCTGATTCCCTACCATACCCAAAAAAGATAGAAGCTATCGCAACCAGGGCGATTCCCCAACCAACGAAATTATATAAGCCTGCATCTAGAGGAGAGACGGAGGGCAAGTCGAATTCTGCTCCGGACAAGGTGGTATTGGCCATCAAGATTACTGGAATAAAGTAGGGCAATAGGAATGGGAAAACACAAACGATCATACTCAGCACATTGGCTCTTCTTTTGGGTGAAATGCCCTGATCTTCACCGGTACGATTAGAAAACTCTGATACCATCAGTATGGCTACGATGCTGTGCGTCGTCAATAGAACGGCAGCACCTACAGCCCCTGCCATCCAGGCTTCGGCTTGGAAGGCATTATTAGTTCTTTCGGAGGCATAGTCCATCAAACGGTCGACCAGGCCACTAGCTTTTAGGGTCGCTACCAGCCCCATTAAAAGGATGGTAAAGAAGCTAATACCGACAGCCCGATCTATCCCATCAATCACAAGGCTCTTCGCCCTAAAGTTCTCCAAATCCAGGCTAAAAAGTTTTTCGAAGGGTAATAGGCCGAGTACCAGTCCCAGCACAATACCAAACCAGAGTCCTAACAAAAGTCCATGTAATAGGTGCCTTCCCCGGAGAAACAGATAAACAATAAAAATCGGCACCAATAACATCGGCAAGCCTTTTGGATTACCAACCAGTTCCTGACCTACTGAATTGCTTTCTTTTGGTAAAACCATACCTACTACTCCAAAGGCCAACAAGGCTAACAATGCGGCCGGAAGGATATATTTCACTCGACTTTTAACCGTCTTCCCGATATCAGCTTTTTGACTCAGAGCACTAGCTATAGTAGTATCCGAAATGGGCGCGATAAAGTCGCCTAGGGTGGCGCCTGCCAGAATAGAGCCCGCCAATAATGCTAAGGGCGCTCCGAGGAGCCCCCCTGCTGGATAAAGGATAGGACCGCAGATCAAAATGGTTGCGAAACTGGAGCCGGTAGATAGTGCTACCAGGCTACAAATAATGAAGCTAGCTATGACAAAACTTCCTCCGGAGAGATGCATTTGACTGGATAACCAAGTCAAAGCTTCCACAAAGCCCGTATTGGCCATCAAAACACCAATAATAGAGGCCAACATCCAAGCCGTGATCATGATCATCACAATGGATTGAGACATACCTGCGATTACCACCTCACTGTAGGCTGTTTTATCTTTAACAAGGAGTAACCCTACCCCCATCGCAAATAAAAGTACCGGCCAAAAACCTCGCTCATCTGGCGCACCAGATAGAGCAATAGCAATAACTCCAGTCACGAAAATGAAGAAAGGCAATAAGCCCCCCCATAGCCCCCCATGAAAAGATAGTTCCGTCTCTATTTTTGTCTCTGTAAGTTTCATGACCAGTCCCTATACATTATCCATTCTAGATTATATATTCTCCACTACACATTATTCCTTACAATTACTTTTCATTCAAATTATACTTCATGATCCGGCCATGTTTGCCCGTTTTATCTCGTTCAAAACCAAAAACAGGCCCGGATGGTCCTTTGGCCTGAGAAATGAGCTGCCGAATGGCTTTTAAATCTGCCTCATCTAGAGAAAAGCCAGCCAGCTTCTTCAACTTGTGTAAATGTCTTTGATTGCGGGCGCCAATGATCACGCCAGCCACCAAGGGACGCTGCAACCCCCATCGAGCAGCTACTTCGGCAATGCCCACCTCATATTTATCTGCGATAGACCTTAACTGCGCAAGTATGGTTTGAAAGAAGTTCCAATCCCCATTTTCCTCGATGATCAAGCGATATTTAGTTAGAGATCGGTTCTCAAATGGAGGGTTTGGGGCAGGAGAATTTAGGTAGCGATCGGTTAGAAACCCTCCGGCGATACTACCGTAATTTAAAAAGGAGATGCCATTTTTTTGATGTACACCCTCTAAATCTTCTTCCGCTCGGCGGTCTAGAATCGAATACTGAATTTGGTTCGAAACGATTTTTACGCCAGCTTCTACGAGTTCATTTAGGTGTTTACCATCAAAATTAGTTACACCAATATTCCTAATCTTCCCAGCTTGCTGTAAGGCTGTTAAATGGAGTGCTGCCTCTACATAACCCGGAGTATCAAAATCCCACCAGTGAAACTGCACCAGATCCAGTTGCTCAACCCCCAGTCGCTCTAGAGATCGATCAATAATGGCTTCCGTATCTGCCCTCTTCAAAGTCCCCAGCCTATCAAAATCAGGTACATACTTCGTGTGGATTTGAACGGGAGCCAAATCCCCTGATCGAAAGGCATGCTTATATTTCTTTAGGAACTGTCCGATCAATTCTTCCACCCCAGTATAGATATCTGCGCAGTCAAAAGTAGTAATCCCTGCATCAACAAAGGCCTTCATATCTTCAATAGCTTGCTCGCTATCTACAGTCCCATGTCCGCCTGCCAGATGCCATCCGCCCTTCAACACCCTTGAAACGGAATATCCAGGCGCCAACTCAATTCGCACGATTGCTGTATTCATGGCCTAAAGATGGGAGTTATCTGACGATTTTTGTGTTTCTAAGTTACTCTTTTAGCTAAAAATCCTACAGGAACCGACGGGCAACTATTGACCAACTTGGCAGTAGCCATACACTTACCCTTTATCCATTAATTTACCGTTCATTAATGAACCCCTCTGCAGCTCTCACGCAGTGAAACAGCAATTCGATCCACTTCCGTTGCCGTGGATGGAAGGTCGGTTAACTCCAACCCAGGATAGGTACCCATGTCTTTCCACTCGGATATAGTTGAACTAAAGTATTCAGAGGCCGTTTCATCCGCTTCATACACGATTACATCATAGGATTCTCCTTTATCCCCTCCAAATCTCGTAATGACCTGCCATTCACCATTCCTTTTGTAGGAAGTATTGGTGTGATCCGACTGTGGATAATACCGATTGTCAGAAGGTCTCAGTAGCACCCAAATGTCTTTATCATGTGAATCTGGATAAACCCCCAGCGTCAAGATTCGGCATTTGACAGAGTCTTTCTTTATAGGAGATAGCACTTGTACCGTTTCCACTGGATATTGAACTTGCAACTTCTCACCCACTACCGCTTGTTCAATTTGCCCTTGCAAGTTCACGGCACCATAGGAAGATCCGCCATAAATCATCAAAAGGACACCCAGTATGCCCAAGGGAATTCTCAGATTGCTTCCGCCTGAGCCCGAACTAGCACCTTTACTGGCTATGCTAACTCCAAGTGCAAGTAAAATCAAAATTGTACCAATAAGTATAATTACTATTTCTGCAGACATATTGTAGGAGTTTAGTTATGAAACAATTATAGTTTATGCCTAAAGCATCTGGTCGACAGCTTTATGCAGTGGCCTTTTTATAGCACTAGATGGTATCTGCAATAGAATTGTGTTTACTGTTTTATCGTTTTGGGTTCGTATAGAAGTTGACAGGATATATTCGCTCAAAGTGCTCATTTAAATATACATATTTTGCCGGATTTAAATTCTGCCTTTCCGAAACAGATGTCATAAATATTCTGCTGATTAGCAGACACTCCAATTTTCAGGTCAATATTCAACAGCAATAAAGGTATTTGGTTTTGTTTTCTTGTCGTTTCTAGCTTTCCTTTATCAAAATTGAAACAATAATCCTCCAAATTGAAACAATAGTGAGCGCACAGCCTTCCTTTTCCCTGCAACTTTGTATCGCAAGTTTTTTAAAACTAAACTTCCGTAGAATCATGAATAACAAGATCATTGCCTCCAACCGTTTTTCCTCGACAGTCCGAAAAATCTATGATGCATTGGTATCAATATTCAATTACAATCCCGCGGTAACCATTAAGGATCAGATTAGAAAACGATATCCAGACCTGCAGGAGCAAGAAGTGGATCGTTTAACGGAAGCAGAAGTGCAACGATTCTATACGGAATACTACCCACATTTGCACATCCCACCTATGTGAAGAAATAGTCCGTCCTAATATTGGAATACCTACCTAGAAACTGCAAAAGGAAAAGGAAGGAGTTATTTAAATCTAATACGTCAGAGGTTTAGCGTAGCCCAACAGAAGTGCTACTTCTTCTATTTACTTATTCCCTCCGAAATCGCAGCAACCACTTATAAAAATTGACTTCATTGTACATTTCCGTCCAGGCGTCATGTTCATAGGTTGAGTTGGCGCCCGAAGTGAAGATGCGATCATGTTGTAAATAGTCTGCTTCAGCGACAGTACTCGTCTGATGAAACTTTCTCTCGGATAATTGCTCTAGTCTCCGTACGGCATTCTCTGTTCTAGAATAATCTACGCTCTCATCCTCGATATTATGTGCCGCCCAAATAGGGAGATCCTTCAATATCTTAAAATCGGTGACGCCTAGAGTATTACCAGCAATCGGAGCTATAGCAGCAAAACGTTCCGGAATCTTGCTGGCTACCCCCCAAGTCCCATGCCCTCCACGGCTTAGGCCAGTTAAATAGATTCTTTCCTCATCAATATTGTATTGTTTCGTAACCTCATCGATAATCTGGTCAATGCCAACCGTACTATGGTAATATTCACCTGTACTGATGTGAGGCATGACATATACAAAAGTATTGAGTTTCAATTGCTCAAGTTCGGTCTCAAGAGCTGTGCTTTCCTTTAGCTCTTTCGGCAATTCCCATTTCAAAATCGCTTCCACCTTCCCTCCTATTCCGAAGCCACCTTGCAGAAATACAATTAGAGGAAATGGCTTGGAATCTGCTGTACAGCTCCGAGGAATGTAAAGATTGTAGCCATCAACTTGGCTATTCGAAAACTGCTTTTCGATGCTGAGAAAGGTACCAGGATGGTCCTGAGAGGCTTCGCTCTTGATAGCCTTACTTGACTCACCGCATCCGGCTATGGTCATATAGAATAATACCCCAGTTACAGTATAAACTAAAGCCTTTACATAGAATTTCCAAAAGGATGATAAATCGATCATTACTTTATCTTTCACTTGTCTTAAAGTGCATTATCAACTTATAATAAAGTTCCATATACTCCCTAACACTGACCAAATCACATAGATAAGCAGGAAGAATAATGCTGTAAAAATTACCAAGACTAAAATAACTACCCACCAACCGCTGCCCTTGTGTTCTCCTTCCTCATAGAACTCCTCGAACAACTTAAGATTTCTCCAATTGGCTCGGTATTGTAGGTCAAATAAATCTCCCAAAATCGGGATACTGCCTACAATAACATCCAGCAAAACATTGCCGATCATTTTGATAATCAGCATACCGCTGGCGCCATGCCTTGCCATTCCCATCAACAATAAACCTGAAATAGCAAAACTGGCAAGGTCTCCCACGTAGGGTACCAACCCAATTAGAAAGTCCAACCCAAACCGGATCTTCGTTCCAGGTATTCCAATTTTATTATCCATCCAATCGGTAACTACATCAATCCATTTGATGTCTTCATTGATGCTTCGTGTTTGCTTCTCCTCGGGCATTAGTCTTGTTTTAAGTAGTCACAGGCTCCTTTCTCTTGTTCGGCAAATATACTTGAAATGTAATATCATTCTGGATTTAGTTGTTACAGAGCAAAGCTCCACATCCTACAAATAAGAATTTAACTCACATGTTTCACACTGATTCGCAATCTATTCCAACTCAATTCTCCATTTGAAACAATAATCCTCCTAATTGAGACAATAGTGAGGGCAATGCCTTCGAATTCCCCACACCTTTGTATTGAAACTAAATCAATATAAACGATGAGTAACAAGAAAAATGTTTTCAACAACCTTTTATCCCGAGCTCAAGCAATTTATAACGATTGGATAGGAGCCATGGGGTATGTTCCAACTGAAATGCTAAAACGTCAGATCAAGAAAGCAAGTCCTGAATTAGAGGATGCTGAAATTGATAGATTAGTCGAAGAGGAAGTACAACGAAACTTTTCAAGAAAGTATATGCAGATGAACCGGCCTTCATGTTATGACACAAATAGACCAATATTAAGAATACCATCCAGTTCTAATCTCCCTTCTCCTACTCCATTATCCAGCAAACAACCCTTACCTATAGTATCGGTAACTAGGTTTTAGTACTATTAGCTAAGACAATCACCACAAATCCCAGCGAGATTAATGCCAGTCCAAACAAATGCCAGGCACCTACTTTTTCTCCATACCCGAGTCTGCCAATGAGTGCAGCTAGCACGATGCTCCCTCCATATACTAGCGGAATAATTAGGGATACATTACCTCCTTTTTCAAAGGCCTTTACCAAAGCAATAGAAAAAACAGCAATGGCTAGCCCCCCCAAAATGGAATAGGTCACGCCTGTCTTCGTAGTAGGCAATGTACTCGTATTCTTGCTGAATTTATATAGGAAATAGAGGCTAATCGGAATAATAGCTCCCAATCCATTAAAAATGAAGGCACTCAAATTGGCATCTATCTTTCCACCAGATTGACCAATAAACACTTGAAATAAGGTGTAAAAAACGAGCGCAATGATGGCGAATAATATGGCTTCCATGGTGAAGGCTTGATTTGTATATTAAGAACGTATCTTCAAATTCCTACAAAAGAATTTTTCTGGTTAAGTATACCAGATTAACCCATTCTTGTTGAACATTCAAAGAAAATCTTCTTGTCAATATAATGCTAATCGCATCTAACCGAAACAATGCTTTTTTCCTTGAAAAAAGCAAAGCTCTTTATTGCCGTCGGCCCCCTTATGACTACGCTTATCTCGTTCCTTCCTATCATTCTAGCTTCTCAGGCAACTGATCTCCCTTGCAAAAAGGCCTAAATGACGATGTCGTCGCCCTAGTAGCAAGTGGTATTGATATATACATAGGAGTCAGCCGTTTTTACGATCATGCCTCCAATGATCAGTGCAATAGGGCTTTCTATGGAGAACTAGTGCGGGACAACGAATTTGTAAAAGGTAGAATTCGATTCTTGATTCGTTACTCTCCTAATAGTGCCGGCCGAGCTTGGGTTAATGGGAATACTGCCCAGACAAAAGATGTGGTCAAAGATCGCATGAATAACCTACCAGACACTTCTTGGTTTGACAACCACCTTCAAGGCTACTGTCTTGAGGACATAATTGCTTGATATGATAGGGACAATCGGCCAATCCATTCGTATTATCCCTTGAAAATGAAGCTTGCTCGTCTTCTAAGAGCCCTTGCGCCTCCAATCACATAAAACACTATTTATCAAACAATTACAAACAAGAAACCAGGCTCATGGAACATATATCCAAACTTCATGGAACATATGTCCAAGAAACGGAACATAGCTCCAAGTTTTAGGAACATGTGTCCAAGAGAAGCTGATATTTTTGCTTCAACTTTGCATTGTTAAATAGACAGATCCTCTACCTAAATTAATATACCTGGTCTTTACCCCAGATAGCCTATTCCTATCCTTTATTACTCCCCGTTTTCATAATCATTAATTACTTAAAGCATGAAAGTAATGTATTCACCCTATGGATCTTTATCTAAGCATTATAGAAAAAAGCTTAACCATTTACTTCTCCTTTTTCTTTTCCTAAGTCCTTTATTAATAAACGGACAATCTTGCGGGTCTTGGTCCTATTCCAAATGCGTTGCAACAGATGGAAACTTTACTATTACAGTTAGAGGAGCCACGCAATTTTCCAGGGAACCGAGACTATTTGTTATTGTCGGTAGTAGTGGTAAGGGAACCTATGATTCAGAAAATTGTGTCCGGGTTAACGGCCGCTGGGTCTGTGATTTTAATATTTCAATACCAGTCTCTAGAATTGGAGGTCCAGGTACCTATACCTTTCAGACCACTCAATCCCCTGGGGCAATGACTTGCGCACGAGGTTCTTTTACGATTCTAGATCCCGCGACAGATACGGACGGACCCGTACTAACTTGTCCAGATATTTCCGTTAGTACTAGCAATGGAAGCTGCGGAGCAAATGTTAACTACAGCAATTTTTCTGCAACGGATGGCTGTTCCATTGAATCACTTGACTGGAACATTGAGCCTGGCTCTTATTTTAATGTAGGTACAAGCCAAGTATCAGTGACGGCTACGGATTGGGTCGGCAATCAAACTTCCTGCAGTTTTAACGTCACCGTAAATGATAATGAAAGCCCAAGCGTTTCTTGTCCTGCAACGATTAATACGGGAGTAGATCCGGGGACTTGTGAGAAAGTCTTAACTTATGACGTTTCAGCTACCGATAATTGCAGCCTAAAAAGTCTGAAACAAATAGAGGGACTCCCAAGTGGCTCCTCATTTCCTGTTGGAACCACTCCTATTGTCTTTGTCGCTGAAGATGCTACTGGAAGGGAAACTTTTTGTTCGTTTAATGTCAAGGTAGTTGACGATGAAGCCCCTACAATAGCATGTATAGAAAATATAACGACGAATATAGCCCCTGGCACTTGCGAGGCAGTCGTAGAATATTCCATTACGGCTTCGGATAATTGCACCGGAGAGGTATTATACCAGACTGGTGGCCGAGAAAGTGGCTCTCTTTTTTGGGTCGGCACGACTACCAATACCTACGAAGTCAGAGATATGGCGGGAAATACTGCTAGGTGTACCTTTGATGTGATCGTAGTAGACAATGAAAACCCCACCATCACCTGCCCTCCCTCCATTGACATCACTACAGATCCAGGATCATGTTCGATTGTTATAGATGACTTAGGGACACCTGTCTTTAGCGATAATTGTCCTAGTCCCACCGTCATTAATGATGCACCAAGTTCTTTTTCTGTTGGTTCCAATTATGTCAAATGGACCGTTAAAGATGATGCAGGTAACTCCTCAGATTGTTTGCAACTAGTATTTGTTAATGATCAACAGGGGCCCGTGCCAGATGTAGCGTCTCTACCTGTTCTAAAAGGAGATTGCGCGGTATCTGTCAACTCAGCTCCTACTGCTTTTGATGTTTGTGATGGACAAACAGTAGTCGGTCAAACAGATGATCCATTGACTTACAGCACTCCGGGTACCCATACCATCAATTGGGCTTTTCAAGATGTACTTGGAAATACAACTTATCAAACACAAACGCTGATCGTAGAAAACAATGTTGCACCAGTACCCAATTTGTCTACACTTCCAATTGTTAGTGCAGAATGTTCTGCAACAGTTAGTCCACCAACCGCAACAGATGCGTGTGCTGGAATAATCATTGCTACAACTAGTGATCCGTTGACTTACACAACGCAAGGGACGCATTCAATTACCTGGACCTACGATGATGGTAGCAGTAATACAGTTACCCAAACTCAGACGGTAGTTATTAAGGATTTATCCAAACCAGTGCCTGATGTATCTGTGCTTCCAACCATGACTGCAAAATGCGAGATTACTATTAATCCTCCGACTGCAACCGATGAGTGTGTGGGAGGGATTACGGGTACGACGAATGATCCATTGACTTATACTGAGCAAGGTACCCATACGATTACCTGGACTTATGATGATGGCAATGGCAATACCGAAACACAGACACAGACCGTTATCCTTGAAGATGTTGCTAAACCCGTACTTGATTTGCCAACACTACCATTAGTAACGGCAGAATGCTCAGCTACGGTTAGCACTCCAACTGCAACCGATGAGTGTGCTGGGGCAATTACAGGTACGACGAATGATCCCTTGTCCTATACCACTCAGGGAACCCATATTATTACCTGGATTTATGACGATGGCAATGGGAATACCGAAATACAAACACAAACGGTCATCATTGAAGATGTAACAGCTCCCACGATCACTTGCCCTGCAGATATTATAGTAGATAATGATGCCGGCGAATGCTCCGCTATCGTCGACTATGAAGTCATTTATGATGATAATTGTGCAGTCGGGAGTCTTAATCAACAGCTTGGCTTGGCCAGTGGAGCCGCCTTCCCGGTAGGCACGACTACCAATTCTTTCGAATTGACCGATCATGTCGGTTTAATGGCAAATTGCAGCTTTACAGTAACCGTCAATGATGTCGAAAAACCCACGATTTCTTGTTCACAGAATATAAGTCAGAACACTGATCCCGGAGAATGTGGCGCCATGGTGAGTCTACCCAAAGCCGCCCCTTTTGATAATTGTGGTATCAAAAACATTAAATCTCGCTACCGATCAGTGACTGAGGATGGTTCACCTGAAGGAAATTGGTCAGCCTGGGCTAATGACCACAGTGGTTTTTTTGAATTAGGATTCTATGAAATCCAATGGCGAGCCAAAGATGATTCCAACAATAAGGGCTACTGTGAGCACCTACTGGAGGTAAAAGATGAAGAAGCACCTCAGGTGGTTTGCAAAGACTTGACCGTCGCCTTTAATGGTGAAGCCAGCATCGCTATTCCGAGTACCCATGTTTTTGATGAAGCGGCTTCTTTTGATGCATGCGGAGCAGTATCCATTCTTAGTCAAAATATCAACCAGGTGGAATGCGAAGCTGTAGGGCAAACGGTCTCGGTAGAAATAATAGGAATAGACCCTAATGGAAACACCAGCAACTGTACGGCCCAAGTGACTGTGGTAGGAATGCCTTGTGGCCTTACCGCTACCGATATCGACTGCGAACAAGGTGCCACGGCTGAATACGATCCAGCTACAGAAACCTTCACACTTAGTGCTGATGATTGTTCTGGTTATCCTCAAGGCGAATTTTCCTTTGTAGGCACAGAACTGTGTGGAGATGGTGAGATCACTGTCAAGGTGACAGATCTCGTAGGTAATGGCAGAGCAGGAGTCTTCATGATGGAAAGCACCGCCCCTGGAGCACGTCGAGTATCCATACTCAAAAGTCAAACCAGACAAGTCACGACAGAATACCGGGCAAGTACCAATGGAAGTCTTTCCCAAAAGCATAAAAATCGTTATGGTGTAGACTGGGTAAGGATAGTCAGAACTGGTAGCAAATTCAAAACCTATACCTCTACTAATGGTTCCTATTGGAAACATGCTCACACCATCACTTATTCAAATTTTGCGGCATGCATTGAAACAGGCATAATGGTTTACACTAGAACAGCTAGTGAACCGGTGGTAGCAGTATTCAATGACCTGGATATTACAGGAGTGTACAATAATTATGCGCCCTTGGATGCTCCCGAACTGCCGAAAGCCATCGAGGTATCCGATCAGAAAATAAAGCCTCAAGTTCAACTAGATATCAGTCCAAATCCTTTTAGTCAGCAAGTCAAAATAGCATTTTCTCTCACGCAATCTCAAGCGGTTAGTTTAGCTATTTACAACCTACAAGGGCAACTGATCCGACAATTCAAAGCAGGCACATTGGAGCCTGGTGAACATCAAAATATCTGGGATGGTACAGATGAGTCAGGCATCAAATTACCTAGTGGTATGTATTTGGTGCAGTTGAAGCAGGGCGAGGCAGTTATTAGTAGAAAAATTTTGTTGCAGTAGGAGTAGACTACTAGGCAAAATTGCCCGTTAAAAAATGTTTTTCAATAGGCCTTTCTCTCAGCTCCTGTTTGGGTAGTGCCGGGTTTTAAAATGCATAGTAGGTACTATCGGAAAAAGGAGCTGTAGAAAGGCCTGTTAATCCAATATTTACACCGCCCAATTATAACTTCTAAATATAACAAATTCGGTTCTCTGACAATTCTTGTGCTTTTGAGCCAATTGTCAAAGAAGGACAAATTCTCTATCAAAAAGGCAGATAAGAAGAGGTGAGATTCCAGTCATTAAGACCTGAATCCTGCCCCTTCTCTTGCCCGAATGACAAACAAATTTAATTATTGATCAGTAAATGAATTCCTTATGAGAACGCTACAACAAATATGCCTGCTCAGTTTTATGCTAACGGTTTTATGGACCAATAACCTTCGGGCACAAGTAGCCTTAAATCCTGATGGAGAATCCCACTATGTAAATGCAAATGGAACTTTCCAAGATTTTGTCATTCCTGAAAGTGCTATTAATAGTAAGATCAGGTTGCTACTATTTGGAGCAGATGGTGGTAAGCGTAGTGTAGATGTATGGCCCTTTAATTGCACATTAAATGGTGGAGAGGGAGCCCTAACCCGCGTGTATGTATCCGTAGGAAATGGGGCCGGACAAGTCAAACCTGGACATATCCTGAGAATGATTGTCGGTCAGCACGGCCATAGTAGGACATCTAGTGGATCTCTGGGTAGTGGTGGTGGTGGCGGGACTGCTGTTCTGCTTTATGACCCCGATTCCCCCGAGAGCTATGAGATTATAGCTGTTGCAGGTGGTGGTGGTGGTGCAGCTGCCAATGGTGTTTGCCAGGGCCAAGCTGGCTGGGGTGGTAGAGTTGGACCTAATGGAGGTGATGGCCATGGACCTGATAATGGGGTCGGTGGAACGAGTGGCAATGGCGGTAAAGCTGGGGATAAAACTGCCGGCGGTGGTGGAGCCTATTCAGGTGGTGGCGGTGCTGATCTTGATCGGAATTGTTACCGAGGTGGTGGTGAAAAAGGAGGATTTGAGGGCGGTGCAGGCGGTTCTTACACTTGGGACAATGAGTGTAATGGCTACGATCCTGACAAGACCAGACAAGGAGGATTTGGCTTTGGTGGTGGCGGAATGGGCTGGCAGGCAGGTGGTGGCGGGGGTGGATATTCAGGTGGTGGCGGCGGAGATGGTGACGCCACAGATTTTGGATCCGGAGCAGGTGGTGGTGGTGGTAGTTACACCCATCCAGATTATACTTTTGACATTTTTCAAAGAGCCGGTGGAGGTAAATCCACTATTGAAGATGGGTATATTATTTATGACTTTCATTGTGATGGTACTATAGGAGATATAGAAGAGTCGTGGCCTCAATTCTGTGACACTGGAAACCCAAATGCTACGATCGATGTGGGTGTCAATATAGCTGGGCTATGCGATGCCAGCAACTATCAATTAAAGCTACGCAAAAGCGATTATAGTTTAGTCACCACTACTGTTCACAATAGATTTACGAATATACCATCTGGTAGTTACATTGTGGAATTGCTCCTTGACCAGATCGTGGTCGACCAAAAGAACTTTACGGTTGGTTCGTACCAGGATAATATCCCCCCTATTGCCAGATGCAAAAGTAAAGTAGATGCTTTTATAAATGAGCAAGGCGAGTTTTATGATGATCTCCCTTCAAAAATAGATGATGGCTCTACAGATAATTGCGGAATCGCAAAAATGGAGTTTATTTGGAGTCCTTTTCCTTTTTCCAGACAAGACGAAACACTTTGTGAATGGTCAAGAAATGTTAATAACGAAGGTAGAGGATTCCTAAGAGTGTACGATCGAAATGGGAATTGGTCGCAATGCAGAACCGAAGTCACAGTTCTGGATGATCTGGCTCCAGTAGCAAAGTGCAAAGATATCACTGTTAATGTGGACTCAGGAGAACCAATAACCGTAACCGCTGATCAAATAGATGATGGTTCCTATGACAGCAATGGATGTTTTGCGGCTAAATATATACTCAGGGACAATGCAATTTCATCTTCAACTCAACTGGATTGCTCGGATGGGCCATGGATAGATCTGACGCTTTCTGTACAGGACCATTCACGGCATGGAAACAATATCACTAACTGCACAGCCCGAGTCACTTTTCAGGATACCACTGCGCCAGAAGTAGGTTTTTGTAGTGCAATAGTTGATTTGGATGCCAATGGGGAAGGCGAACTACGTCCAGAGGATATTCTGTTTAATCTTTATGAAAATTGTACACCTGTGGAGGAGTTGGAGCTGGAGCTAGATTGGGTTAATACGGAAAAAATATTCACCTGCGATGATCTTCGGCTGGACGCCCAGTATGGAATAGTTGAATTACGAGTAAAGGATAAAGCAGGTAACTGGTCTAACTCTTGTGATGTGACGCTTTATATTAGAGATGCTTATGATCCTGTAGTGATCTGCCAGGATGTGACGGTCTATTTGGATCAGTCTGGACAAGCTGAACTCTTTCCTGGAGACTTTATCTTTAGTGCAACAGATAATTGTATCAGCGAAGCGGAAGTTATTAGTAAATATTTTCTGGATGGAGCGCTGAGAAACCTCGATTGTCAAGACCTAGGCGTTCAAGAGGTCACACTATACGGTAATGTGCCCAAATGCAGCGGTATGCTTACCGTATTAGATGGAGCACCTCCGGTGGTAGTTTGTCAGGATATCACTGTATCAATCAATGCAGATAAAACTTATGAACTTGGAACTGTTGACTTTCAAAACATCCTTGCCAATTCAACTGACAACTGCGGACTTCTATATGAGCAAACCGTAGTAAGCAGTGGCAAAACTATTTTTGATTGTGATGACGTAGGGCAAAGTTTTGAGCTAGAGCTACAAGCAAGCGATACTGAGTTTAACGGTTCTTGTACCGCAAGTGTCACCGTTGTTGATATTGATTATGCCTGTAATAATGCACCAGTAGCTGTATGTAAAGATGTCACTATCTCCGTTGAAGATCAGTGTAAAGCTGCTACACCATCTCGTCTAATAGATGGTGGATCGTATGATCCGGATGGAGATAATTTCAATTTTTTCATAAGTAGTGACGACCCCGTAGGGCCCGGAGTTTATAGTCGTACGCTTTCTATCCGTGATGAGTATTTTCTACATGGGGAACCCTGTACGGCTATAGTTACGATTGTGGATGATATAGCTCCCGTCATGAATTGTCAGGGAATGATCGTTCAGTTGGATGATACAGGCAATGGTTCCATTACAGCAGTTGATGTAGATAATGGTTCTTTCGATGCTTGTGGTATCGCGAACTTATCCTTGGATAATAGTGACTTTGATTGTAGTGATGTTGGTCTCAATACGGTGAGACTAACAGCCACCGATGTCTATGGTAATACTAATAGCTGTGAAGCCACGGTAACGGTCCAAGATGAGGTAGCTCCTAGTGCCCAATGCAAAAACCTTTCGGTACAGTTGGATGCCAATGGTGACGCCTCCGTCACTATTGCAGAAATAGATAATGGTTCCAGCGATGCCTGCGGTATCGCGAATCTGTCATTGGACAAGATCAGCTTCAACTGTAATGATGTCGGTAGCAATACGGTCACTTTAACAGCGACAGACCTGAACGGGAATAGCAGTACTTGTGAAGCAATAGTATCTGTCGAAGACGAAGTAACACCACTTGCACAGTGCCAAAATGCCTTGGTTACCTTAGATGCGAATGGCCTTGGCTCCATTAGCACCTCGGACATTGATAATGGGTCTAGCGATGCTTGTAGCATAGGAAATCTTTCATTAGATAAAAGCGCTTTTGATTGTTCCGATGTCGGTGACAATACGGTCACCTTAACCGTTACAGATATCAATGGTAATAGTAGTAATTGTGAGGCAATGGTGACGGTCGAGGACAATATTACCCCTACGGCTGTATGTCAGGATGTGCTAATACAGTTGGACGCCAACGGCACTGCTTCAGTCACCGCAGCTACTATAGATAATGGTTCCAACGATGCTTGTGGTATAGCGAATCTGTCATTGGATCAGAGCAGCTTTACCTGTGGGGATGTGGGCAACAAGACGCTCACCTTAACAGTTACCGATATCAATGGCAATAACAGCAACTGTGAAGCCACGGTAACGGTCCAAGATGAGGTAGCTCCTAGTGCCCAATGCAAAAACCTTTCGGTACAGTTGGATGCCAATGGCGACGCCTCCATCACTGTTGCAGAAATAGATAATGGTTCCAGCGATGCCTGCGGTATCGCGAATCTGTCATTGGACAAGACCAGCTTTAGCTGTGCCGATGTGGGTGACAATACCATAACACTTACTGTATTAGATAACAATGAAAATGCAACGGATTGCCAAGCAACTGTGACAGTAGAAGATCAACTTGTGCCTATTGCTATCTGTAAGGATATTACCTTGGATTTAAATGCAGAGGGTTTTGTTTCTATACTTGCAGCAGATATAGATGATGGATCTAGCGATAACTGTGCCATCCAATCCCTCACGGCAACACCTAATAGTTTTGGACGAGCTGAAATCGGGACCAATACTGTAGAATTGACGGCAGTAGATGTAAATGGCAACAATAGCAGCTGTACCGCAACGGTGACAATCAATCCTGCAGTCATCGCTTATGTATGGGATGATCAGGATGGAGATGGTAAACAAGATAATGGAGAGCCTGCTCTTGCAAATGCTTCAGTAGAGCTCATTGACCACAGTAGCGGTTCTGTGTTGCAACAAATGCTGACCAATACTGCTGGTGAGGCTATCTTTAGCGTTGGAGATATTGGTGCAGGCCAAAAAGTGAAGTTGAAATTCCAGGAGAAAACCGGACATCGATTTAGTTTAAAAGATAAAGGCAATAACGATCTTATCGATTCTGACGCGAATCGTTCCACGGGTCTGACCTCACCCTTCACTTTGGATACAGATGGCCTCACAGATAAATGGGACGGCGGCCTTTGGGCACCAGGAAGTGTGCAAGCCTATGTTTGGGATGACCAAGATGGAGATGGCAAGCAAGATGCCGGAGAGCCCGGCTTAAGTGGCGCAAAAGTAGATCTACTGGAAAGTAATGGAACGCTGTTAGCTAGCATGACTACGGATGGAGAAGGGCTAGCTACTTTTAACAATGTCCCTGCCGATCGAGCCCTTAAGCTAAAATTCTATGCCCAGCCAGGTTTGCGACTTACGTTAAAGGATCAGGGGAATAATGACAATATCGATTCCGATGCGAATCGCTCTAATGGCATGACTCGTACCTTCCAAGCTAACATGGGCAGCCAAGGCTTCAATAGCTGGGATGCAGGAATGTTTTCAGCGGGGACGGTGAAAGCTTTCGTCTGGGATGATCAAGATGGAGATGGGAAGCAGGATGACGGTGAACGAGGTATCGGAGAAGCCAGAGTTGACCTGTTAGAAAGTGATGGGAGCCTGATTCAAAGCAGACAAACTGATGCTACCGGTATTGCCACCTTTGAGGACGTGCCAACGGATCGAGCAGTGAAACTGCAGTTTTTTGAAAAGGAAAATCACCGTTTCACCCTCAAAGATCAAGGCAACAATGATCAAATTGATTCTGATGCCAGCCGCTCCAACGGAATGACAAGTACCTTCCAAGCTAATACTGGCAGTCAAACCATTGAACAATGGGATGCTGGCCTATGGTCACCTGGCCAGGTACAAGCTTTCGTGTGGGATGATCGCGATGGAGATGGCAAACAGGATGAAGACGAACCTGGAATTAAGGGAGTGGAAGTTCACCTACTAGAGAGTGATGGGGAGATCTTCCAAACCCAAAATTCAGATGATACGGGTACTATTACTTTTGAAAATGTACCTGCTAATCGCTCTTTCCGACTACAGTATTTTACGCTCCCAGGCTTTGAATTTACACTTAAGGATCAAGGTAATAGTGACAATATTGATTCCGATGCTAATCGTTCTAATGGAGTCACTGGCTCTTTCCAGGCCACAACTGGTAACCAAACTTTTACCACCTGGGATGCTGGCCTATGGTCACCGGGTCAAGTAGAGGCCTTCGTTTGGGACGATCTGGATGGCGATGGCAAGCAAGATGACGGCGAACCTGCAATGTCTGCTGCCCAAGTCAACTTATTAGAACAAGATGGTACCTTGATCAGTAGCACCACGACGAATGAATGGGGTATAGCTACTTTTAGTAATGTACCTGCTGATCGAGTAGTAAAATTACAATTCTTTGAAGGAGTGGATCAGCGTTTTACCTTGAAAGACAAAGGCAATAATGATTTTATAGACTCCGATGCTAATCGAACAACTGGCATAACGGGTACGTTCCAGGCCAAACAAGGAGCCCAACTCCACGACAAAATGGATTGTGGTCTATGGAGCCAAGGGGAGATGGAAGCCTTCGTTTGGAACGACCTCGATGGAGATGGCAAACAGGATGAAGGAGAACCGGGTCTAGAAGGCGTAATGGTGGATTTATTGGAAAGCAACAATGAGGTCATTGTTAGCACAAGCACCAATGCGGATGGATTAGCCATTTTCTTCGACCTGCCTGCCAACCGGGCCTTGAAACTACGAATTCAAGCGCCACCGGGTTTTGCTATCACCTCCAAAGATCAAGGGAATAATGACTTCATTGATTCCGACGCCAAACGCTCGACCGGCCTGACCGGTACATTCCAGGCGACCATGGGACAAGAGCTATTCAGTAAATGGGATGCAGGTTTGATTACAGAAGCCTCAACCTCTGCTAGAGCGCTACCAAGCGGTAATGATTCACAGTCTCCCTTTAGGGAGCTCTCTCAGGAAGGCCCTATTGTACCACTGAACCTAGAGATGACAGCCTTCCCAAATCCTTTTTCCGACCAAGTAAGGATTCAATTTCAGATCGAGGAAAATCAGTCTGTCCAGTTGGAGGTGTTCAACATACAAGGGCAAAGAGTGAAGACCTTGTACAGTGGACAACTGGACGCCGGGCAACAAGACCAAGTTTGGCAAGGGGATGCAGATAATGGTCAACAGTTAAATGGAGGTATTTACATCATTAAGTTAACTGTTGGGAAAGAGATGGTTCATAGAAAAGTCACTTTAGCAAGATAGAATTTACTCCAATTGATTGTGGCTGTCTCTCAACAGCCTTTTAGTCGAAATTGAGTATTTCCATAGTGTTTAATAACGAGGGGTGCCGCAATGCGGCGCCCTACTTTTTAACACCTTCAAGATATAGCCTTGCCTCTAGCCTAAAATACCCTTCCTCTAGCGTTCCTCCCTAGATGAAATACGGCATGCCCCAGTCACTATTCACTTTGATAGCGAATGTACTATTACTCGCACTGCACCTGAAATTCGTTATCGCTACTACTTGTATCTTACTTTCATTAATTCCCATTCTATAGGCTTTTTCAAAAAGGTGAGTAGAAACTTGGTCAGATACCTACCTTGCTTTTCCTTTTAATACAATAAATGCAAGGCATTGCCAGAAGAATACCTTAGTTTGGTAAATCATCTTTCTTCACCATCCACTAAGAATTATGCAAATATTTCAGCAATCTGTCCTTCTCTCTTTACTCACCATTTTGTTATTCAGTTGCCAATCCTCCACCATTACCTTAGTCAGTGCCGGAGAAAGTAAGTATATGATCGTATTAGCGGAAAATGCTGATCCATTGGAGCACCAAGCAGCTGAGGAATTACAAACTTATTTACAACACATTAGTGGAGTAAGCCTTCCCATCACTAGTGAAGAAACCTCAGGAAATGTAATCCGGCTTGGACAACTAGAAGAACTAGCAGAAAGCGCCATTGCCTATGGGGTGGAGGGCGAACAATTCTTTATTGGTGGCGATAGCCCCAAAAGTACATTATATGCCGTTTATGCTTTTCTGGAAAAAGAGCTCAATTGTCGATTCTATAGCCCCAGTGTTGAGCATATCCCTAATCGTTCCAGCATAAAGCTATCTAAAGCAATCCAGTATGAGTATTCTCCTCCCGTTACCACCCGAACTGTCCATTCACGATTGTTCTATGAGCACCCCGAATTTGCCCATAAGCTAAGGGTAACAACCGAAGCCTTTCCCAGGTATGTTCCGGGTGCCAGGGTGCATACCTTTCATCGCTTTGTGCCCGCAAATATGTACTACAAAGAGCATCCGGAATACTATGCTTTGCGCAATGGCAAACGTATTCCGACTCAGCTATGCCTAACCAATGAATCTGTATTTCAACTCGTGAAAGATACCGTTGCTGGTCTGCTGGCTCTGCATCCGGAGGCAGATGTAGTTTCAGTAAGCCAAGATGACAATACCCAGTACTGCCAATGTGCCAATTGCGAGGCTATTCACAAAAAAGAAGGAGCTCCTTCCGGTTCCATGATTCACTTTGTAAACCGTATTGCCCAAGAATTTCCAGATCAACAAATCTCCACCCTTGCCTATCAATATACACGCAAAGCTCCGAAAACGATCCAACCAGAACCAAACGTCTTGATCACCCTCTGCTCTATTGAATGTGACCGCAGCGCCCCTATTGAAGATAAATGCCAAGACTTCACCCAAGACCTCATTGCTTGGGGTGAAAAAACCAATAATATCCGTATCTGGGATTACACTACACAGTTCACCAATTTCCTCGCTCCCTTCCCCAACCTGCATACCCTACATCCCAATATCGAATTATTCGTCAAGAACAATGCGAAATGGATCTTCGAACAGCACAGCAATCAGCCCAGCGAGCTATTTGAGTTGCGTTCCTATTTGACTGCGCAATTGCTTTGGGACCCGACGGCCGATCCTGATACCATCATAGATGATTTTCTGAAAGGCTACTACCATGATGCTGCACCTTTCATCAAAGATTATATTACGACTATACATGATGAGCTGGTCCAGGATTCCAGCTTCTTCCTCTTCCTGTACGGCGATCCCTCTCAGGGCTTTCGCAGTTTCTTACGGGAAGACTTACTGGTCTACTACGACAGCCTGTACAATGAAGCTACTGAAGTTGTAAAAGACCAGCCCGAAGTACTCCAACGGGTACAAGAAGCTCGACTCAGCCTTGATTATGCCATCCTAGAATTCGCTAAGACTGACCTACAAAAGAAACTACAGGAAACCACTACTCTACCCTTGCGGGACCGTCTGCAACGATTTGAACAGACTACGCTACAAGCCAACATCACCGCCATGAATGAAATGCGTTACACCGTCGAAGAGTATGTCGACCTATACCAACAAACCTTAGCAAGGGCTACCCAGCCCAACCTTGCTAAAAACAAGCTGGTTAGTCTAGTGGAAAAACCAAAAAAATACGCCAAAGAGGATCCTCAGGCACTCACTGACGGAGCTTACGGTGGCAGCAACTTCTATGCTAACTGGCTAGGATTCGAAGGGAATAATCTATCAGCAGTAATTGACCTAGGCCAGCCCACAGAGGTAAAGGAAATTTCTACCGCTTTTTTACAGGTCACCAATCACATTGTCTTCTTCCCTAAAGAGGTACAATATTGGGTCTCTGACGACGGCAAAGACTATCGACCCATTGCTGCACTCAAGAACCAATCCCCACTCAATCCCAAGAGCAAGATCAACGATATCCAATACTTCACCTACAGCGGCCCACCACAGAACTTCCGCTTCTTAAAAGTCGTAGGTGTAAATCACAAGGTAGCGCCAGTATGGCATCACGCCGCCGACCTCCCTTCCTGGGTATTTGTGGATGAGGTGGAGGTGAGGTGATTTTATAAAGAGTGAAGAAGTACCGCTAACACTATTGGATAGTTTAAACCATCAGTTTAAGAAAAGAGGATTAGTCAATTCTTCAACACCTTTTCAATTAACCAGGCTTGCAACAAGGGGATGAAGCTTTTAGCATACTTGGGAAAACCTTTAACATGATGCCCACCAACTACGAGCCCATGTCCTGCTTGTTTGAATAGCTCAACTTGGTAATGCTTGTTACCTGCAATCTTCAAGCCTTCTTCCCATTTTTCGATGGCTACTGTACTAGGTTGCACATGGTCCTCTTCTCCAAACAGTAGTAGAACTGGAGAATCTATTTTGCTAATATCTTTAATCGGATCATAAGTAGCCACCCATTGCCAGTTTTTCCTATCCTCAGGGGAAATCAATATCCGCTCTAAACCTAATATTGGATACCACTTCTCTTTTTTCACCCTCTGCATTCGTATCTTCAATTCCGGCAAATCGATGTCTTCTTGTAAATACTCGAAATAGTTTTCAATCAGTTGGAGTCCCATTTTTCTATCTAGAGTTCCAATACCAGCAAACTTCATATTGGTATCATAAGAAAATAGCTCTTCATCACGAGGACTTATTCCTCCACCTGAATTGGCAACCAGAAATGAGATATCATTACTAAATTCGTAGGCTCTTCCTGCCACCCAGGCGCCCTGGCTTACCCCGTATACACCTATTTTCTTTACATCTATGGCAGCATGAGATTTTAGAGCCTTGATGGCTGCTGCGACATCAAGAGCCAGATCATCGAGCGAAGCCTTTTGCCAGCTTCCCCCTGATTCCCCGCAACCTCTTTTGTCATACAGAAAGGAGGCAATCCCAATCTTTGCCAATTCAGCAGCCCAGTACATACCCCACCACCTCCAGGATGAACCCGATCCATGGGAGAAGATCACGACGGGGTAGGTTCCAGTTCCTACTTTAGGTTTCACCAAAGTACCCCGAAGCTGAAGATTCTTGTCCCCAAAGGCAAGTGTTTCTTCTTCATAACTCAGTATCCGAGTAGTTGCTGTAAGAGACAAGCTGACCGTATCGCGATGCCATACCATTTCACCTTTTAGTTCATCACCTTTGAGTACACCTTCAATAGATCCGAAACTGCCCGCTCCAAAGAAGGTCATGTCTCCAGAAAAGGTTTTAAAATTGGAATACTCACTTATTTTGACATTTGACAATGGGATTCTGTACCTACCGCTATTTTCAATACCCCATCTAATCAATGATTCATCATTCTGGTCAAACTCCAAGAAAACACGCCTACTGTCATCCGCAAGCTTTGCTGTACCAGAAAAGACTTGTACATCCTGAAAGCCGTAGCACTGGCTCTTCAATACCAACATTAAAAACAGGCCAAACAAAGCATTAAAAAGGAACTGTTTGTTTTTCATAAATTGTTTAATTTTCTTTTATTTCAAGATGCGTGAACGACCACAGTCCGAGAAATTATTTGAGTCCTTTTAATGTCCTTTTTATACCTTGATTATGGAGATCATCATTTCTGACAGTATTAGAATCTTATCCTCTTCCGGAGAAATCATTCAAGATCACCAAGGAATACCTAAAATAGTCAAGGTGGAGCCGATACCTATGAGACTACTTGTCTATTTGGCAGAAAGAGGAAATCAAGTATGTAGTACCCAGGAATTAATTAATCATATTTGGGAAGGAAACGAGGCAGTCGGAAAACCTGCCCTTCGAAAAAGAATTTATCAGCTGAGGATTGCCCTAAGCGAACTAGGAGGCAACGACCTGATAGAAACAATTCCCAAAAAGGGTTATCGCCTAAATCGTACAAATTCAATATTGCCAAGAACCAATCTCAATAACCGAAAGAGGATCTTAAACCTTTTTTATTCAGTTGCTGGAATTATACTATTCTTAATAGTCATTAAGCTCATGTATCCAGGTATCTTCCACACCCTAGCCCACAGGCTAAATCATTAATCTTATTTGACTAGAGGCTTTACGACGGTACTTTCACCAAATAGAAGGAACTACCCTCCGAACATCCACAAGACATTAACAATGCATCGAAAATTAATACTCCTTTTACTGTTATATACATCCTTTGCCGAAGCACAACCTCTTGACCTATCAAAATTTCAAAACCTCAACATCCGCAATGTCGGCCCCGCAAATATGAGCGGTCGAATTACAACAATCGATGTGGTCGAAAGCAACCCCAAGATTATGTATGTAGGCGCTGCTTCTGGCGGAGTTTGGAAATCAGAGAATGGAGGTAGTGCTTGGCAACCGGTATTTGATGATCAGCCTACGCAAAATATTGGAGCAGTGGCCATACAACAGAGCAATCCGAGTGTGGTTTGGGTTGGGACAGGGGAAGGTAATCCCCGAAACTCCATGAACCTAGGCATGGGCATTTTCAAAAGCCTGGACGGAGGGCGTACTTGGACGCATTTGGGCTTGGAGGCCACCAAGACTATCCATCGGATTATCATTGACCCTATGAACCCGGAAGTGGTGTATGTTGGGGCGATGGGAGACCCCTGGACTCCCGGCACAGCACGCGGCTTATACAAGACAAGTGATGGCGGACAAAACTGGGAAAAGATTCTATATACTAATGATCAATCGGGTATCGCCGATTTGGTAATGGATCCTACTAATCCAAATAAATTAATCGCGGCAGTCTATGAACACAGAAGGACGCCCTATTACTTCACCTCTGGTGGGCCAGGATCCGGTCTCTTTATCACTCATGACGGTGGAAAAAACTGGAAGAAGCTAAGTGATGTTGATGGTATTCCTTCGGGAGAACTAGGGAGAATAGGTGTGGCCATCGCGCCTTCTGATCCAAATCGACTCTATGCCAAAATTGAAGCAGAGAAAAATGCGCTGTATAGAAGTGATGATGGAGGGTTGATATGGTATAAGATCAATGACAACCCTAGATTTACCAACAACCGACCGTTCTATTTTCAGGAACTAGCCGTTGATACCAAAGATCCAAACCGACTTTATAATATTTATCAGCCACTCCATGTCAGTTATGATGGGGGAAGATCCTTCGATCCGGTTCCGATGATTCCGGCTGATGAGACCAAAGGCATACACGCCGATTTTCATGCCTTTTGGGTCAACCCTAATGATCCAAAGCATTTCATTATTGGTGGAGATGGGGGGATCGGCATTACCTATGATCATGGAAAGAGTTGGTATTTCCCTGAAACCATTCCCGTCGCACAATTCTATCATATCAATGCCGACAATGATCTACCTTTCAATGTGTATGGCGGGATGCAAGATAACGGAAATTGGTCTGGGCCAGCCTATACTTGGAAGCGAGGCGGTATACGTACCTTATACTGGCAGTACTTGGTTGGCGGAGATGGCTTTTACATTGCTCCCGATGAAGATAACTCTCGCTTTGGCTATGGTACTTCGCAGAATGGAAACCTCTATCGTTATGATAAATTAACGGGCTATTACAGCAGCATAAAGCCCCGAGTCTCTCATCTTGAAACGAGCTTGCGTTTCAATTGGAATGCCGCCTTTGCCAAAAGTCCTTTTGATGAAAACACTGTTTATTACGGTTCTCAGTTTGTGCATAAATCGACGGATAAAGGCGCTAATTGGGAAATTATTTCCCCAGACCTATCGACCAATAATCCTGCTCATCAAAAAGGTGACTACGGTGGCCTCACTTTGGATATCTCCGGGGCGGAAAACTATAACAGTATCCTGTCTCTAGCTCCTAGTCCACTTGAAAAGGATATCATATGGGCAGGAACGGATGATGGTCGACTTCATCTCACCAAAGATGGTGGTCAATCTTGGCAAAATCTGACCGGCAGTCTCAAAGGAATGCCTAAAGAGGCTTGGATTGCTCGCATACACGCTTCTCCCCATCACGCTGGCATGGCTTGGGTGATCGTCAACAACTACCGAAAAGGTGACTATCAACCCTATCTTTTCATGACGGAGGACTATGGGAGAACCTGGAAACGCCTTGCCGATGCCGAGCAGGTCAGAGGATATACGCTCTCTGTCGTTCAGGACACGCAAGAACCCAATCTAGTTTTTCTCGGAACAGAACATGGGTTGTGGATCAGTATTGATAAAGGTAGCAATTGGGTTCAGTTCAAAAATGGATTCCCATCTGTATCTACCATGGATCTAAAGATACAGGAAAGCGAATCGGCCCTAGTGGTCGGCACTTTTGGCCGAGCCATTTGGATTATAGATGATTTATGGGCATTGCGAGCAGCGGGGGGTAAGAAGCTGAAGAAAGGAATATCTGCCTTAGGAACCAATAAAGTCGTACAAGTCAAAGGGCTTTTCATTAATCCTCCCGGTAATATCTGGTCGGGCTTCCATACCACCTTTGAAGGAGAGAATAAGGTATTTCAAAAAATGCAAGTACCCTATTTCATTAATAATATAATGGACTCTTCTATTAAGCTTATCGCGACCGTATATGATAAAACAGGACGCCAAATCAATACAATAAGTACCCAACCTAAGCATACCGGCCTAAACTACCTAATCTGGAAGTTAGATGAAAAGGCCGCTACCCTACCCGGAGCTTGGGTCAGTGAGGAGTCCAGAGGCATCCCCGTACTACCTGGTGAATATAAGATCGTTTTAGAATATGCTAATTCAAAGGATTCTAATACAGTACAGGTCATTGCTGACCCTCGCTTTGATCTCGCTCCAGCTATCGATCAACAACTCTATAGCTATCAAAAGGACGTAGATCAACAGGTCCAACTGCTGGCCTCTGCCCTAAAATCCATAGATCAGAGGGGTAACGCCTTATCTAAATTTGAACAACTGCTTCGCGAATGGGATGATACATCCAAAAATGAGCTGCTTCAACAGATCAAACGGGTACAAGCCGAATTGGATGAGTTAAGATCCGAAGGGAAGACTCCCAGGCCGAAAAGACAAGTCGGTGCTTGGCAAACTTCCATCATTAGCCCCTATTCAAGAGTAAACGATGTACAACAAATTGCGAGATCGAGAACGCACCCTATTTCTCAACAGGAAAAACAATTACTAGAAGAAGTAAAAGGAATGGTTCAGGCATTTCAACAAAAAGTAGATCAAGTCATCAAGGATAGTTGGACCCCATTGGCTAAACAAATCAAGTCGGCAGGATGGTACCTAAATGTCAAAGAGAATTAAGAACGCTTTTAAAAACCACAATAAGGCCTAATTTAGGCCATATTGACTTCTAAGGCAATACTTAAACCCGTTCTACGTGCTGAATTTCCTATAGACGATTCTTCAGTTTAAGGTCGTGCTCACTAATTCTTTTGGCAGAAGCTTCTATAGTTTCATTTTGAAGTTGAAAATAAAAGGCGGTCCGATATTGCTGTACGGAGTCATGGTAAGGACAAGGGTTTTCGTTTGAGCAATTGTCTAAGCCCAACACACAATCGGTAAAGATCCCTGGTCCATCGAAGGATTCTATGACAGTAAGCAAAGAGGCAGATTTATTTTGCTCACTCAAGTAAAACCCTCCATTTCTTCCTTTCGCAGATGATATCATTCTATGCTTAGTGAGCTGCTGTAGAACTTTTGCCAAAAAATGCTTGGGCACTTCTAGCTCCGTGGCTAATTCCTCTACCCCCATCTTCTTATCCTCATTAGTATTAACGGCCAAAAATAAGACCGAGCGGATAGCATATTTACAGGATTTACTAAACATACATTCCAAATTTTTAAGACATTAAAAGTATGGATACGCGCAAAACACTACAAACGTAAATGGTTCTCTGACAATTTTTGTGTTTTTGAGCCGCCCTTTTTGGCTAATAGACTTGCTTCCTCTGGGCGCAATCCTTCTAACTAAAACACTGGCCACAAAAATTGTCGGAGAAGGACGTAAATGTCGACATAGCAGAACGTCATATATAAGTAAGATAATGGCTCCAAACAAGTCAAATCCAGAAAAACATAAGATAATAATTATTATAAAAAGATAAAAGTGTCTTTTTATCTTTTTATTTCCTATATTTGTACTCCTGCCTTATATGAATAGTCATTCCATGACTAGCAATTACATATTTACTCATCAAATATTTTCAAGGATGCTAACGAAAAATCAAGCAAGAACTTTCTTCTTGGGAGGAACTGTTCTGTTTTTCCTCATTTTCCTGGGACTCTCATGGCACACTTTATCACAGGAGGTTCCGAAGCAAACCCATGAAGAGAATATGACGGAGAGCGTAATACGAGGCAAGGTTCTTTTCGACAAGAACAATTGTATGGGATGCCACACCATTATGGGAGAAGGAGCCTACTATGCACCAGAATTGACCAAAGTAATTGATCGAAAGGGAGTAGAGTATTGCAAAATTGTGCTGATGAGCGAAGACCCTTGGCAACCACGAGGTAGAAAAATGGTGGCTTATGCTATGACGGAGCAAGAAGCGGAAGACGTTGTTGCCTTTCTTAAATGGATAGGAGAAATGGATCTCAATGGATTTCCCCCAGAGCCAGATCTAAAGGGTAAACTCCCAACTGAATAAGCACCTCCGGCTCAACCACGGAGAAAGCTTAGGCAATACCAATCACTCCTATTCTTTAAAATCAATTTGAAATGAAATATAAATCTCAACAAGTAGCTTATTGGTTTTTTGCACTTAGCGTAGTGCTACTCGTTTTGCAGATCACCTATGGATTCGTTATGGCTTTTGCGCATATGGGATATGATGGGCTACACGAACTCATCCCCTTTAATGCAGCAACCGCCACACATAAAAACTTACTGGTAGTATGGATATTAAGTGGCTTCATGGGCGCAGCCTACTTCATTATTCCAGATGAAGCGGAACGAGAATTAATTTCTATTCCGCTGGTAAAGCTTCAGTTTTGGAGCTTAGCTATAGTGGGTGTCGTTGCAGTCATCGGATTTCATATAGGCTGGTGGGAAGGCAGAAAGTTCCTAGAAATACCAAGGCCGCTTGACTATTTAGTAGTTGTAAATGTATTGTTGTTTCTGTACATCATTCTCATGACTTTATTCAAAGGGAAAAAGAGAACTACTACAGCGTTGGTATTATCGATGGGTCTATTTTTTGCCGCTTTACTGTATCTACCTGGAATGATTTGGTTTGATAACCAAACTATGGATTCCTTCTTTCGGTGGTGGGTGGTACACCTTTGGGTGGAGGGCGTTTGGGAACTCATTATGGGAGGTATTCTAGCCTACTTACTGATCAAGTTGACAGGTGTAGATAGAGAAGTTATAGAAAAATGGTTGTACGTAATCGTTGGCCTGACTTTTCTATCTGGGGTTTTAGGAACAGGGCACCACTACTATTATATAGGTACTCCTAAGTATTGGCTAATGATTGGTGGCATTTTCTCTGCCATGGAACCGCTTGCCTTTTTAGGAATGGCCTTGTTTGCAGTTGCGATGTATCGTAAAGGCGAAAAAAGACACCCCAACAAGATGGCTCTAACTTGGACATTGGGGACTGCCATTGTTTCCTTTGTTGGTGCGGGACTCTTGGGTGTAGCACATACTCTGCCAGCTGTAAACCTATGGACACATGGAACATTTGTAACCGCTATGCATGGGCACTTAGCGTTTTGGGGCGCATATGGAATGTTAGTATTGGGAATGATCACTTATGCTATGCCACTCATAACGGGAAGAAAAATGTACACCAAACCAAGTGCGGGTTATGCCTTTTGGTTGTCCAACATCGGAATGATTGGAATGACGACAGCTTTTGCCGCTGCTGGGGTAACTCAAGTATATCTAGAACGAAAAGTGGGGATGGATTTCATTGATGTCCAACAAGAAATGGAAGTTCACTTCCTTATTCTAATCGGAGCAGCTAGTATTTTCACCATCGGTATTATCCTATTCATCATTAACTTCTTTAGATACGGTAAACCTACCGATGAAGCACTAGAACCTATTCAAGTTTAAGTAGTTATGCGAGCCAAGGCCACCTAGGTTTATGCTGTATGAATGGCTGCTGCTTACTCAGCCCAAAGCATTTGAAGGCATAGCTACAAGGCTGCTTAGTATTTGTAAAACTTTGATGAAAAGCCACCTGTATTGGAAGCGTTTCACGTCAATTATGCAGGTGTTCAAATCATTCATAAAAGGGTCTCTGACAATTTCTGTGTTTTGGAGTCACTCTTTTAGCTAAAAGCCTTGCTGCCGTTGGACGCAATTCTTCTAGCTAAAACGCTGGCCACAAAAATTGTCGGAGAACGTCAAAAAATAGAAGCTAATGACCAAATTAAAAATAATCTTCCCGCTGCTAGTAGTTGCTGTTTTATTCAGCAATTGTGATAGCAACAATACCGCCATCGATATCGACACTTCAAAAATAGAGGTTGAGTCTGAGATGACCGCTGAATTAACAGCGCCACCCTACGTACCAAAACCAGTTGGTTCTAGAGCAGCGACCAAGTTAAAGGTAGACATGGAGATCCTGGAGAAAGAAGGTGAAATGGCTGATGGTGTAACCTATGTTTATTGGACTTTTGGTGGCAGCGTACCTGGTAGCTTTATTCGAACAAGAGTCGGAGATGAGGTAGAATTTACTTTAAAAAACCATCCTGACAACAAGCTACCACACAACATTGATCTGCACGCAGTCACTGGCCCTGGTGGAGGGGCAACTTCTTCCTTTGTTGCACCAGGCCATCAAGCTACCTTCTCATTCAAGACACTTAATGCAGGTTTGTATGTTTATCACTGCGCCACAGCACCTGTAGGCATGCATATTGCCAATGGAATGTATGGCCTGATCCTTGTAGAGCCGGAAGGTGGTCTTCCTAAAGTAGATAAAGAGTACTACATCATGCAAGGTGACTTTTACACCAAAGGCGAAAATGGAGATCAAGGCCTCCAACCTTTTGATATGCAAAAGGCGGTTGATGAAGATGCCGATTATGTTGTTTTTAATGGAAAAGTGGGTGCTCTCACTGGAGACAATGCCATCTCCGCAGACGTAGGTGAAACCGTTCGGCTTTTTGTCGGGAATGGCGGGCCCAATCTGGTTTCTTCATTCCATGTGATTGGAGAAATTTTTGATAGAGTTCTTGTGGAAGGAGGAAGTTTCATCAATGAAGATGTACAGACGACCTTGATTCCCGCCGGAGGAGCTGCCATTGTGGAATTTAAGATAGATGTTCCGGGTACCTTTATCCTGGTTGATCACTCCATTTTCAGGGCCTTCAATAAAGGAGCGCTTGGGATGCTCAAAGCTGGGGGTTCGGAAAATACAGTGCTATACTCAGGTAAGCAACAAGAGGGCATTTACCAACCAGAGGGTGGAACCATTCAAGAAATGCCAGAGGACGAATCTAGCAGTCCGCCAGTTGCTTCCGCATTGACACTTGACGAGCGAATAGAACTGGGAAAAATCGTCTACAACAAAACCTGTATTGCTTGCCATCAACCAAATGGAGAGGGTATAACGAGTGCTTTCCCTCCCCTAGCAGAATCGGATTACCTAAATGAGGATGTTGATCGAGCAATAGATATAGTTCTCAACGGGAAGTCGGGTGAGATTACGGTCAATGGCGAGAAGTACAATGGCATTATGACAAAGCAGGTTTTGAATGACCAAGAGGTGGCAAGCGTCATGACCTATGTTCTCAATAGTTGGGGCAATAACAAAAAAGAAGTTGTTGAAAATGACGTTGCCAGAATTCGAAACGCTCACTAAGCATGAAAAGTAGCTTCTTCATTTTAGGTATTCTATTTATCCAGGCATCCCTTTGGGGGCAGGATAATATCGATATGAAACAGATCGTTGGGGGGGACTTTGTCCCCCTCTATGGTACTGATTCTATGGAGGTATCAGTAAGTGACTTTCTACTAGATATTTTTCCCGTGACGAATGAGCAATATTTGGCCTTTCTGAAAGAAAGCTCCAAGTGGCAACGATCAAAAGTAATAAGGCTATTTGCTGACGAGAATTATTTAATCAGATGGGACAATGACTTTGACTTTGGAGATAAAGCTCCCCCTAAAGCACCCGTAACCAATATTTCCTGGTATGCAGCAAAAGCCTATTGCGCCGCTCAAGATAAAAGACTCCCGAGCATGGATGAATGGGAATATGCAGCTATGGCTAGTGAGACCAAGTACAATGCGCAAGGTGATAGTTTATTTAATCAACGAATTGTCGAAGGCTATGAAACGCCACGAACCTACAAAAATGAAGTCGGCAGTACTTTCAAAAATAAATGGGGCATTTATGATCTACACGGTTTGGTGTGGGAGTGGACAAGTGATTTTAACTCTGTTTTGATTTCGGGGGAATCTCGAAAGGATGTGGACACCGATAAAAGCTTGTTTTGTGCAGGTGGGTCGGTCAATGCAACAGACTTAATGGATTATGCGGCATTTATGCGCTATGCTTTTCGTGGCAGTATAAAGGCAAATTATTGTATCCAAACTTTAGGTTTCAGGTGTGCTAGAAGTCTTAAAGAATAATACCAATGCGTACAAACATTTTTAACTCCTTCCTTTTCTTGTCACTTTTATTCCTCAGCTTCTCTTGCAAAAAGGAAGTGAATGGGGATGCTTCTTATCAATGTCCCATGAAATGTGAAGGAGAGAAAACATATGTAAAGGAGGTCAGCTGTCCGGTTTGTAAAATGGACCTAAAACCAATTGTAGAAAAAGATTTGAAAGCTGAGAATATGGGTGAAATTCCGGAAACTTCCATTTTCAATCTAAGTTCAAAATGGACTACGCAAAACCAGGAAATAATTGAATTACAAGATTTAAAAGGGGATGTTTTAGTCGTTGTAATGATTTATACCACCTGCAAAGCCGCTTGCCCAAGGCTAGTGGCCGATATGAGGAATATTCATGCAAGCGTCAACGATGAAAGCACGAAATACATTCTCGTAAGTATAGATCCCGAAACAGACCATCCAAAACGCCTAAAAGAGTTTGCTATTGCAAATCAACTAGACAATGATCAATGGATTTTCTTGCAAGGAGAAGTGGATGATGTCAGGGAGTTTTCCAATGTCTTGGCAGTGAAATACAAACAGATATCCCCCCTTGATTTTTCACACTCTAACATTATTTCTGTCTTTGATCGAAAAGGCGTCTTAGTACATCAACAAGAAGGGCTGGGCGTGGACAACAAAGAGACAGTTGCCGCTATTAGAGAGGTCTCAAAAAAGTAAACAATGCCGGTACATTATTTTCTAGCAATACTCGCTTTATGGCAGACCAATAACTGTCCATATAGATACTCTAATGTCAAAGTATGTCACTGGTTTTAGATTTTTTCATTAAAAAAGAAGCGTAAGACAATGCTAATTCAAGATCAACCCTACTATAAAGCAATGGGCAAAGAAGTCGACGTCTTCACCCATTGTTACCACAACAAACTTTCTGTGCTTCTAAAAGGTCCGACTGGAACCGGCAAAACCCGCTTTGTAGAATATATGGCCCATCAACTCAACGTGCCATTAATTACCGTGGCCTGTCATGAAGAGACTTCAGCCACAGACCTGACCGGGCGCTATATCCTTAAGGGGAAAGAAACCATTTGGCAAGATGGCCCGCTCACTACGGCAGTACGGCAGGGTTGCATTATTTATTTGGATGAGATTGCAGAGGCACGCCCGGATGTAATTGTAGCTATTCACTCTTTAACGGACCATCGAAGACAACTATTCTTGGATAAAGTCCCAGAAGAAATTAGGGCAACCGATTCATTCATGCTGGTAGCCTCCTACAATCCAGGATATCAGAAAGGATTTAAGGAACTCAAACCTTCGACACGACAACGGTTTGTCTCACTCGCCTTTGATTATCCTATACAGAAATCCGAACAGGAAATTATTGAAAAGGAATCCGGGATTGATGCTAGAGAATCGAAAAAGCTTGTACAGATTGCTTCTAAAATTAGAAACTTGAACGAACTAGGGTTGATGGAGACCGTATCAACACGTCTTATCGTGGATACAGCTAAGTTGATAAAATCTGGCCTTCCCAAGCGTTTATCCGTGGAGGTAGGCATGATCCAACCATTAAGTGATGATGAGGAAACCCTGATTGCTTTGAAGGATCTAGCAGATTTGATGATATAATGTATGTAGTTGGCTAAATCATAGGCATTTTGGAACTGGACCAGATATTATTTAAGAAAGTCTTTAATTTTTTTGGGAAATGGAATAGCAAGGATTCGAAAGAGGAAATTGCGAGAACCATTTCTCTAAAAGATATCAGTAGTCGTCTAACGCTCATTGCCAGGGCATTGACCGGAGCGAATATTGACATCTTTCCTGCGGAAAAAGAAGGCGGTTGGAAAGGACATACTTTCTACCTTCCCACCTCCTTTTCGTTGTTGCCTACCATAGAAGAGAATCTCAATTTTTACATTTTTCGCATTGTGTATTTAAGCATACAGTGGGAAGAAAGATTAAATTGGAAATCCGAAAATAACCCTCCATCTCTAGAAGAATCTCGCAATCAAGCAAAGAAAGTGGCTCTTAGCATTTTGAAGAAAATGGAAGAGGAATATCCTCCTGTCTTTACCTTTCATCACTCTATCCAACAATATTTTCCCAAAGAGAAGCAGCTTTCATTTTGGTTGTATGGAAAATACATGTCCAATCGGGATGTATTTGAAAAGGGAGCCGCCGATAGCTTTGACCAAAATACCGATGAAAGCCAGCCTAGCAGCCCTAGCACTGAGATAAAATCTAAAGCCGTAGAAGAAGTAGAAATCATTGCTGTAGATAAAAAGGCGCAAGAGGATTTCATGCTAACGCACAATTTTGAGAAAGTAGAAACGGTAGAAGAGTTTAGTGGCTTGTGGAGGGGGTTCGATGGAGACGATAGTTTGCAGGAAGATCAGGATGCGCTAAACCAAATTGACCTCAAGCACTTGGTGCGTACGGATGAAGTGGCCCATTCTATTTATCAAGCTGATTTCAGGGATCTAGCCCAAATCGCAGAAAGTGTAGGGGTAGAAGATGGTAATACCTGCCTAATGTATAAAGAGTGGGATTTCTCTAAGAAAAGGTACAAACCTGATTACTGCAAAGTATTCCTAAGAAAGACAAAGGGAGGGGATATGACTTACGCCAAACAGTGCCTTTCCGAACAATCTAAAAACCTCCATGCTCTTCGAAGAAAGTTTGCCCAAATCCACCAAAAACGGGTAACTGTCAAAAGACTAGCAGAAGGTGAAAGTATTGATATCGACACATTGGTTGATTGGCACGCTGATCTTCAATCAGGACGAACACCTTCGGATAAGATTTATCTATCGAAACGTAAAAAGGAACCCGATTTAGCCATCTTGTTTTTATTGGATTTGAGTTTGTCGACCGACAGTTATGCTAATGGGAATAGGGTTCTCGACGTAGAAAAAGAAGCCGTTATCTTATTTGGAGAAGTACTCTCGGAATACAATGTTGATTTTGCAGTAAGTGGTTTTTATTCTAAGACAAGGAACAATTGTGTATACCATTCTTTGAAGGCCTTTGGAGAAAACTGGGCCAAGGGAAAACAGAATATTGGCGCTGTGCAACCACAAGGATATACACGAATTGGTCCTGCCTTACGACATTCTCAAACGCTAATTGAAAAACAAAACGCCCGGCAAAAATGGGTCGTCCTCCTGTCAGATGGAAAACCAAATGATTACGACAAGTATGAAGGGAAATATGGTGTAGCAGATGTAAAGCAGGCACTGCGTGAAATGCACGAGCGGCATATCAGCACTTACGCCATCGCTATCGAATCTATAGCTCGATATTACCTACCACAGATGTTTGGTCAAAATCATTATAATATTCTATCCCATGCGGATATGTTGATTCCTTCCCTGGCGACTCTCTATCGACGAATCAATAATGCTTAACTAAACCATGGAAACCATCGATCATAAAAAGTTCTTCTACCCTCCTGGTGGCATTTTAATCTGGATAATTATCCTAGTTGAGGTGATAACTTTTTGTGCCGGCATTATAGCATTTGCCTGGCAAAGGAACTCGTCAGTTGAAATATTTGATAAGGCACAAAAAAGCATGCAGATCGAGATCGGTATAGCCAATACCTTAATGCTGCTAATTAGTGGATTCTTTCTGGCAGAAGCTGTACGCTTTATAAAAGCAGGAGATACAGTAAAAAGTCAAAAATGGACAGGTACAGCGATACTATTTGGTATAGGCTTCTTGGTGCTCAAAGGATTCGAATACGCGGATAAAATCCAACATGGATTTGATTTAACACATAATGCATTCTACACCTATTATTGGCTATTGACTGGTTTTCATTTTTTGCATGTGGCAACTGGCCTAGTCATACTATCGGTTCTTGTGTTCAAAATGCGCCGAGGTGTATACCATAAAAATAATTTCTTTGACATTGAGACCGGAGCGGCATTTTGGCACATGTGTGATATGGTCTGGCTACTCTTGTTTCCAGTCCTGTATCTTTTATAAACTTTCTCCATGGCAAATAAGAATAGCTGGATCCTATTGGCACTCATTCTACTCACTATCAGCAGTTACTTTTTTTCTGGACCAGCAGAAGGGGCTTGGCAAAGTGGGCTAATTCTACTTTTCACATTAGTGAAAATTTCCCTCCTTGTTCTGTACTTCATGGAATTACAAAAAGCTCATTATGCCTGGCTACTTATCCTAGGCCTAGTTTTGGTGATATATGTTGGATTTATCTTGTCCCTACATCTCCCAGGTCATTAAATACCTGTCCAATAAAGATTCATTTCGTACCTCATAGGCTTGGGTACAGGTGCTGGATTATGCTACACCGCAAGAATTTAATCTTCTATTAAGTTACTCTGTCGAATTTTTCAGAAAAAAATGTAGCCAGCGCTTCTAAGCATCCAATCAAGAAATATCAGGTATTTATGTTTTTGTAAGATGCATAAGCGGGAATTCTTTTCGCTCTTCAAGGTAGCAACCAAATTAAATTTCGTTTTAACCGTATTATTTTAACCCGCCAGCGAGTACTTTTTGCACAAATTGTTAAAATAGCATCAAAAGTGGTCAGTATTATGGTAGATGGAAGAGTTAAAGCGTTCTACTTTTGTCTTGTAATTAATCACAAACTGAACAAGACTATAGAGAAGAATTTTAGCAGATATTAATTTACAAACCTTCCCTAATTCGGGCTTAGGTAATTTTTCAAAAACATATTCATTCATTGATGTAATCCTTGAGGTTTAGGCCAGTAGACGGCGGCGCAAACCGGATTTTCACCTGGAATAAACAAGTATTCCCTGCTCGTTGGTACGTACCTAACTTCCGACGCCCAGCCTCACACTTTGCCATCTTCTTAAGGATTGAACTTGCTGATAAGCAAGCCTTTCGGCTATGTCCGAAATCATTCAATTATTTAAAAAAGTATTATTATGAAGACAATAAAGTGTGTTATGATCAGTGTTGCCATGGGCTTATTGTTTGTTAATACGGCCTTGGCTAACAATTACATTCCGGTTCTTAAAGTAGTTAATAAAAATCTTCATTTATCGCTGGATCACGGCTCTACCGCAGCTACGGTGCAAGTATTGAACAAAGCTGGTAAATCTCTTATAGAAGAGCAAGTGATGGCCTCTGAGCAATTTGAGAGCGTTTTCAACTTAGAAAGCATCCCATCTGGTGTGTACACCTTAGTTATCAAATCTGAATACCAGGAAACAGTACAGCCTATTACCATCAACCAAGAGGGCGTAGTAATGGACAAGTCAGATCGTAAAGTCTATTTCCCAGCTATTTTCTCTACGAAGAGAGGAATCTTGAAAATATCCATGTTGAATCCTAGTAACAATGATGTAAGACTTTATGTACTTGATGCTTTCGGTAGAAAATCCTATCAAGAAACCATAAAGAGTGAAATAAACATTGAAAAGAACTTCAAATTGCGATACCTACCAGCGGGACAATACACTGTAGTGGTTGACAATGCGAATCGCCTGTACACCAAGAATGTAACCGTTCAGTAGTAGAACTGATTAAAAAAGGTACTACTATAAGACTTCTTCTTACAAGAGAAAACTAGGAGAAGAATGACTTCATCCCGAATTTTGGCAGCTGCCGAAATTCGGGATGCTTTTTTACGGCCCAGCAACAGTAAGTTTTCTGCTGATTTCTACCGTCTTAATCTTTAAGTCTTTGGCGTTTTCATTGCACGGTAACAAATTCCTTCTTAACTTCTCACTGGCCAGGGGGCAATTTCGGGTTTTATGGTAGCATAGCTTTAAGCAAATTTTGGAATACTCCGGCTTGTCTAACTCTTATTGTTGCCCGGTACGCTATAAGAATGAAACGAAAAACCACCATACTACTATTTTTTGTATGGGTTGCTTCCCATTTTTGTCTCTTTTCACAAGAGACACCATCCCATCTTAGCTTCAAATTCAAAAACATCAGCGTGGAAGAAGGGCTATCCAATTCTTCCGTTAGTAGCATTGTACAAGACGATTATGGTTTCATCTGGATTGGCACACGAGATGGGCTCAACAGGTTCAACAGTTTCGACTTTGAAATATTTAGAGAAAGTCCTCAAGATACCAATAGTATTAGTGATAATTGGGTTCGAGATTTAATCGTAGATAAGGAAGGTGCACTTTGGATAGCCACTAAAAACGGTTTAAATAAGTATGATCACCGAACAGGTTTTAAAACCTTCTTCCACAACCCGGATAGTGCTAATACGCTAACAGACAATAACATTTTTAAGCTTCATGAAGACAGCCATGGATTCCTATGGATAGCAACAGCACAGGGCTTGAATCGCTTTGATCCAATACAAAAGATCTTTACCCGATTCTACTATAAACAGCAGACTCACCACAGCCTATCCAGCAATTTGGTTAGGGCTGTTTATGAGGATAATGAAGGCCATATTTGGCTAGTAACAGGAGCAGCCATAGATCGATTTGATGTAAAGAAAAAACTCTTTAAACACTACCCATTATCCGATATGTCTACGGGTAAATTGGTTATTAATGAGCCCGCTGATATTTTGCAAGATCGCAAAGGCCGAATTTGGGTCGGTCTACCCAATGGCCTCTGGAGCTATGATGCCAAGAAGGATGAGTTTGTACCCTATTCAGAAGTGACCACTATAAATCAAAAAGGCATTGAACGGGTTAGGAGTATTCATGAGGATAGCAATGGTGATCTGTGGATAGGTACATACGATGGGCTTTTCTTAGCTAATCCTGATAAAGGATATTTCCGGCATTTGGTACATCAAGAACAAAACCCGTACAACCTAAACGGCAATTCCATTTACGCCATTTTTGAGGATCGAACCGGCGATATGTGGTTCGGTTCCTGGTGGGGTGGACTCGGTTACTTAGATCGAGATTTCGATAATTTTCTCCACTTCAATGAAGTTAGTGGGCTTAGTTTTTCGGTGGTCAGTTCCTTTGCAGAAAATGAAGAGGAGAATTTTTGGATAGGTACGGAGGGGGGAGGTGTTAATTTCTTCGATCGGTCTACCAAGGCCTTTCAGGCATACGAACATGATAAAAACCTACCTAATAGTCTGGCTTCCAACAATGTGCAGGATATAGCGCTTCACCAAGGGAATAAACTCATTCTAGGAACGCACGGTATGGGCTTGGACATATTCTGGTTCCAACAGCAGAAGCCTTGGTTTCAACATTTCTCCCATCAAGCTGGTGATGAAAACAGTATCAGTTCAAATTGGACAAATACAATCTTGACAGATAGTAAAAACCGGGTTTGGGTAGGAACGAACAATGCCGGTTTGAATCATTTTGATGTAGAAAAGGGCATATTTATCAGATATAGAGAAGTAGGGAAAAGCAATAGCCGTGTCAATACCATATTTGAAGACCGCCAGAAAAATATTTGGGCTGGCACAGATAAAGGACTTGGTTTTGTGGACGAGACCAAGCAGGAAGTGGACTATCTAGTGGCCAAGAAAGTGAATGAAGAGATAATAAAGGATGTCTTGTGTATCTACCAGGATAGTAACAATAACTACTGGCTAGGGTCTGAAGGAGATGGACTTATTTTCTTTGAAGATGGGTTTTCTAACATCAGGAAGTACCGGCAAGAAGATGGTCTTCCAAACAATGTCATTTATGGAATTCTGGCAGATGATCAGAGAAACCTATGGCTGAGCACGAATAACGGGCTATCCAAATTCGATCCAGAAACTCATCGGTTTGAGAATTATGATATTAAAGATGGCTTGCAGAGCAACGAGTTCAACAGAGATGCTTTCACTAGAAGTAGTAAAGGGGAATTCCTATTTGGAGGAGTTGATGGCTTCAATATCTTTTACCCCGAAAAGGTTGAAAAAACCACGTATCATCCTCCTTTAGTCATCACAGATCTGCGGGTCAAGGGAGAACGAACTTCCATGATGGCTATTTCAGGTATCGAAGGTCCAGCTATTACCCTTAAGCATAATCAGATGCCTTTCAGTTTGGATTTTGTGGTACTAAACTATGCCAAACCAGGGAAAAACAAGCTGGCTTACCAACTCTATGGGCAGGATGACAACTGGATAGAAATTGACAACAATCGCAATCAAACCTTTACAGCACTCGATGCAGGCACCTATATTTTCAGGGTAAAGGCGGCAAGCATTGATGGTCAATGGAATCAAGAATATGCTACGGTCAAGATCAAAATACGCCCTCCCTGGTGGCGCAGTTGGTGGGCTTACCTCCTCTATTCGCTATCAGTGTTTTGTGCTGGCATGTTGATTCGACAGCAAATCTTGGTTCGAAAGAAAGACAAAAGAGCCCTTAAAAAAGAAAAAGAGGAAAGAGAGAAATTAGAGAGCATCAATCAGTTGAAACTCCAGTTTTTCACTCAAGTATCTCATGAATTGCGGACACCTTTAACTCTGATCTATGGCCCCCTCGAAAAGTTAAAACAGGGGAAGAAACTTCTAAATTTAGAGCAACAAGAAGCGCTGCAATTGATTGACGCCAATACTCAACGACTCCTCCGGCATGTTAATAATATACTAGATTTTCGAAAGGATGAGTTTGGCTTATTAAAACTTAAAGCTTTTGAGGGCAATTTCGTCAAGTTTGTCAAGGAGGTTTTCCTGTCCTTCCAGGAACTCGCCAAGTCCCGAGCCATTAATTATCAGTTTGAAACGCCCAAAGAACATTTCTCTCTCTATTTTGACAGAGATCAAATGGAAGTCATTTTATTCAATTTACTAGCTAATGCCTTCAAATACACCTCCGACCAAGGAACCATCCGCCTCCGCATCTATCAAACACCTGCAAGTAACTCCATCTCTTTAGCAATTGAAGACAATGGTCGAGGAATAGCCCCCCAACATCAGGCCTATGTTTTTGAACCTTATTTCCAAATCGAAGAGGCATCGGCATCTGAAGCGCATGATCCAAAGGGTAGCGGCATAGGCCTCGCTTTGACCAAAAGACTTGTAGAGCTACATCATGGACTGATTGAAGTTGCAAATTCAGCACTTGGAGGAGCTTGTTTTATCGTTCATTTTCCAATTGGAGACAAGCATCTCACGGTGGATGACATAGACGGCCAATACCAGAGTAGTGAAGATATCCAGGGCTACCTAAAGCAGAAAGGGGCATCAGAAGAAAGCAGAATAGCGGGCATTGAAGACAAGAAAAAGCAGCCAACGTTGCTGATTGTAGAAGACAATAAGGAAGTTCGAGCGTTTATTACCAATTGTCTGAATTCTACCTACAATATTGTTCAAGCAGTTGATGGAAAGGAGGGGTATGATAAAGCAGTTATGATAATGCCTGATCTCATCATTAGCGATGTCATGATGCCAAAGATGGATGGTATCAGCTTATGTAGTAAACTAAAAACGGAATTCCACACCAGTCATATTCCCGTAATTTTATTAACAGCGAGAACCTCTCTTATTTATGAAAAAAGTGGCTTAGAGACGGGAGCTGATGACTATATTACCAAGCCATTTTCCCCTAGCCTATTGACCCTAAGGGTAAGGAATCTACTGGATGCTCGAAAGAAATTACAACAACACTTCGTCCGCAACCTAAAAGTGAAACCCAAAGAGGTCACTGTCACTTCCCGAGATAATCAATTTTTAGCGCAGGCCGTTGAATGCGTAGAAAAACACCTCACCGATGATAGTTTTGATGCTACCGTTTTTGCACAGAAAATGAATTGCAGTGAGTCTACATTATATAAAAAACTTAAAGCAATCACCGGACAGAGTATCTCAGCCTTTACTCGAACCATCCGCATCAAAAGGGCAGCTCAATTATTGGAACAGGGAGAGTCTTCTATTGCTCAGGTGGCTTACTCGGTTGGTTTTAACGACCTGAAGTACTTCCGCCAATGTTTCAGGAAACAGTTTGGACAGTCCCCTTCAGCATATAGCAAAGAGCACAAGTATTACTGATTTACCCCTCTTTTTGTACGGATTTATCCCGTCATAAACTATTGAAGTCGCCCTATCTTTGAATTAAAATCACTGAGTAGCCACCTGGCTTAACCCCAAAGTACCTAGTATCATCAACTAAAAAGTAAGTTTTGAGTATGAATAGTTTTTTCTTAATAAATTCCTCAAAAGCCTTAACAAGCATACACTTATGGTTTCTTTCAGGGCTGATGTGTATTACCTTAATCTCCCTGTCCAGCACCTTGATTACAGCCCAATCCTCCTCAAAACCTAACCTGGTCATCATTCAAACCGATGAGCACAATTTTCGAACGCTCGGGTGCTATCGCCAACAACTCCGACCCGATCAAGCTCAAGTATGGGGAGTAGGTAATGTGGTACAAACGCCAAACATTGACCACTTAGCAGAAAATGGAGTCTTATTTACCAAGTTCTATGCCGCCTCTCCAGTCTGTACCCCCTCCAGAGGAAGTTTCATCTCAGGTTTGTATCCTCAAAATAATGGTGCCCCTCATAATGACCTCCCCTTGCATGACCAGACGATTACCTATTCAATGGTGTTGCGCGATGCGGGCTATAAAACAGGGTTTATTGGAAAGTGGCATCTAGATGGAACGGGAAAACCTCAATGGGAACCAGCTCGGAAATTTGGTTTCGAGGACAACAGGTATATGTTCAATCGAGGACATTGGAAAAAATTTAAAATCGGCCCGAAGGGGCCTCAAGTAGCAGCAAAAAACAAAAACGGAAAACCAACTTATGATTTAGAAAATGCCGACGAACAATCCTACAGTACTGACTTTTTAGTGGACAGAGGTATCGATTTCATCACAGAAAACAAGCAACATCCTTTTAGTTTGTACATTAGTCTACCAGATCCTCATGGTCCCGATAGAGTACGCTCCCCCTATGATACCATGTACCAGCATATGGACTTCAAAGCACCGCCAACCTATAACAAACCCCAATCAGATATCCCTGCTTGGGCGGCTCAAGCCAAGAATGCCAAGTTGGAACAAGCCACCTATTTTGGAATGGTAAAATGTATAGACGACAATGTTGGTAAAATCATTACTCATTTGCGGGAAAATGATCTCTTAGAGAATACTATCATCATATTCACTTCAGATCATGGCGATTTGAGAGGTGAACACCATAGACATAATAAAGGCAATCCACTAGAAGCTTCCGCCAAAGTGCCGTTCATAGCTTTTCACCCAAAGAAGATTCCTTCAGGGTCCGTAGTAAACAAGACTGTCAATACCGTCGACTTCACACCGACGATATTAACCTTCATGGGGCAGGAGGTACCTGCCCCTATGCAAGGTCGAGATTTCTCAGCTTTATTAATCAACCCAGTACTCGAGAAAGATTGGGAAGACATCGCTTTTATGCGGTATGGAGGAAGAAGTAAAGAAGGACGGTGGTTAGCTGCCGTAACATCGAGATACAAACTGGTACTATCAGAACAAGATACCCCTTGGCTGATTGACATGAAAGCTGATCCTAATGAGATGACCAATTTCTTTGCGGCCCCAGCATACCGCGACATTATTAAGAAGCTGTCTATCCAATTACGAGAATATGGAAAAGTACATCAGGAGCCATACCTAATCGAATCAAAAATAGAAGAAGACTTGGAAATCTTGTGTAGCGATAAGTTTTAGTGGATCATTTTGGCCCTTTATATTTGTTGGCAACAACGACTGCAAACATGAAAAAGAGTTCGATCCTATTTGGTTTATTGATTCTTCTATTACCCAACCTCATCGGGCAGAATACAAATCAGCAAAAATTTGACGCCCTTCGGCATTCATCAGATTGGCAAGAAAAGTTTCAAGATCAGTGCACTGAAGATTGGCAGTCCAGGTGGTTTTTAGATGGCCTACGAGCAAGGGTCGATAATACGAAAGACGGGATGGTCTTTTCTGCGGGGCCCGTAGCCGGTGACCATGCCTGTCATGCTGTCTTATGGACAAAGGAAATCTTCCGTGGAGACGTCAAGATTGAATACCAATATACCCGAACCGACACCCGAACCGAATGGGTCAACATACTTTACATACAAGCAAGCGGTCTTTCTCCTTATGCCAATGATATATATACCTGGAAGGACCAGCGAAAAATCCCCTACATGAAGGCGTATTTCCAGAACATGGAAGCGCTTCATATTAGCTATGCCGCATACAAAAAAAATAATACAGATATCGATAAAGACTATGTCCGAGCGCGTAAGTATCCCGTTGAACCTGGAGAAAAATTCTCAACAACGACTGAAATAGCACCTTCCAGTTTTCAGACGGGGCTTTTCCAACCCGGAGAAACCTATCAGATCACCGTAATTAAAACAGCCAATCAACTACACTTTGAGGTGACAGGGAAAGATACCACGAAGCTTTTCTCCTGGGAACTTTCGGACACACAAACGGTAGATGTCGGAAGAATTGGATTGCGCCATATGTATACTCGCTCGGCCCTCTACAAAGACTTTAAGGTGTACGTCAAAGAGTAAAGAAAATAAGCGCTACAAAATGATTAGAACCTTATTCATCTGCATTTTAATCAGTTTAGCCTCTACCGTCTTCTCCCAGGAGCAAGAGCGACCGAATGTACTTTTCATAGCCATCGATGATTTAAATGATTGGGTAGGTGTAATGAAGGGGCATCCACAGGCACTCACACCCAATATTGACGCATTGGCCAAAAGCGGTATGCTTTTCACCAATGCCCATTGCCAAGCCCCAATTTGCGGCCCATCTCGCGCCTCCATTATGACGGGCCTATACCCCACCACATCTGGAAATTACTTACAGTTGCACGATACAGCTATCAAGAAATCAAATGACAAATCAGCTAAGTCTATTTTTCTACCCGATTATTTTGAGCAGCATGATTATAAAACAATGGGGGTTGGAAAAATCTATCATCATGGAGATGCCGCAAAGACCTTTGAGGAATATGGTAGTGCATGGGAAATGTTTGGTCCAAAACCCGCAAAGAGGTTTCACTATAACCCAGAGTGGTATGGAAAACCCAAAGGCACGCAAACGGATTGGGGTGCCTATCCAACAATGGATAGCCTAATGCCAGATTACAAATCTGCTAGATGGGCGATGGAGCGTCTAAATCAGGCGCATGAAAAACCTTTCTTCCTGGCGGTAGGATTTGTAAGACCGCACGTGCCCTGGTATGTCCCACAGAAATGGTTCGACAAGTTTCCAGTGGAAGAAATACAACTCCCCCCCTACTTAGCGGAAGACTTGGACGATATCCCTGCCTTTGGGCAACAAGTCACCGATGTACCTATGATGCCTACGACCAAATGGCTGATCGAAACGGGGCAATGGAAAAATATGGTCCAAGCCTACCTGGCCTGTATTCACTTTGTAGATGCACAGGTCGGTAAAGTTCTTGATGCGCTGAAAGAAAGTGCTTATGCCGATAATACCATCGTGGTCTTGTGGTCGGATCATGGCTACCATCTAGGTGAAAAAAACCGAGTCGCTAAACAAGCACTATGGGAAAGAGACACCAAAACCGTGTTGATCATCAAAGAGCTGGATGCGACACCAGGAAGGGTTTCAAATAAACCCGTACAACTCCTAGATATGTATCCCACCCTAGTGGATCTTTGCGGGCTGCCAACCAACCAACAAAATGAGGGACATTCGCTATCTCCATTATTGAATCACCCTAATTCTGACAATTGGCCACACCTAGCCATTTCATCTTTTGGAAAGAACAACATGGCCATTACGGACGAGCGATTCAGGTTAATCCAGTATGAAGACCATTCCATCGAATTCTATGATTTGCAAGAGGACCCCAACGAATGGGAAAACCTAGCGCACAGGAAAGAATATCAGCCAGAGATTAAGCGGCTGCAAGCAGCCATACCCAAAGAACAAGCAGCGCTGTCTAAGTATTCCCGGTTTAACCTAAACGACTACTGGCGCAATATCATTAAGGCCAATAAATAAAGGCGCTTACCCAAGTACATTCTACATCTAAAACATTGATTTATGAAAAGTGTAACCATCTCTTTTCCTAGGATAGTTATGTGTCTACTCCTAACTTTTGCTGCTACATCCTGCCAAAACCTTGAAGAAGATATCAGTAGTCATATTTTCATTGACAACCTAAAAAGTGAAGAAGATGTGATTGCAGCAATAACGCCTATTTATCGCCAATTGCACTATGTATTCGCCTATCCCCAGAGACATCTATTCACCGCTTTGGGAGCCGACGACCTGACGACCTGGTGGGCAGGTGGTAAAAGTACGATGCGTACATTCGATAGGTTTGGGTATGGTCAGGGACGGCATGCAGATCTCCATCCACTAAAAAGAAATTGGGATAGCTATTGGAAAATTGTTTATCGCGCAAACACTGTGATAGAAGGCCTAAAAACAGCTACTGCTCCTAGTGAAACGGTGGCTTGGGGAGATGGAGAAGCTCGGTTTTTGCGCGCCTTAGCCTATTTTTATTTGGTTAAAATTTATGGAAATATGCCGGTGGTCCTCGATGGCTATATTTATACTGGCAGGGAACAACGAGCTACCGTACGGGAAAACTATCTGCATATTGAACAAGACCTGAAAGTCGCAGAAGCTACTCTTCCCGGTCCCGCCAGTGTTCGTGAGAAAGGATGGGCTTCTTCCGTTGTAGCCAAAGCCTTATTAGCGGACCTCTATCTCACCTGGGCTGGCTGGCCTGTAAAGGATGCATCTAAATATGTCTTAGCTGCTGCCAAGGCGAAGGAGGTGATCGACATGAATTACTTTGAGCTGCTTCCTATTGATGAGCTTTGGTTACTTGAAAACCAAAATAGTAAAGAAGCCATTTTTTCCATTCAGTTTTCCAAAACAGAGGATCTTCGTTCTGGATACCCAGCAGCCTTTAGTTTTCACGAATCACGTGGCTGGTCAGATGCTTATCCTGAACTACAATTCTTTCGAGACTTCCCCGATGGGGCACGTAAAGCGGCTACCTTCACAACTGAGATTCCGCAAAGGACCGTAGTTGATCGGCAGATCGTCTGGAAAGATCCGCCCACAAAACCTTGGCAGGACTCCAATCGGAACCACCCGATGTACAAAAAGTTCACCCTTTCAGAAGACTTGACCATTAGCAGTAGAACGTCGGGATACCGAGCCATCGAATTATTTCGCTACGCTGAAGTTTTACTAATTTATGCGGAAGCACAAGCCGTACTCGGACAGAACTCCAGTTCCTTAGAAGCTTTGAACCAAGTGAAACGCCGGGCAGCAGGTATACCTTACTTAACACCCTCACCTTCGGTGGATGTGGTTAGCGCAACGCCTTATGAAATAATAGATGAAAAAGGATGGGAATTGGCCGGAGAATTCAAACGATGGTTTGACCTTATTCGATCTGAACGTCTGGAAGAAGTTGCCGCCCAAAGAGATCCACTTGAACAAGTAACGCTAGAACACCAACCCAGCAAGGACCAGTACATTATTCCTATACCGGCTGAGGTAGTTCAAACAAGCCTCTTATTGCAAAACCCAGAAGGGTTTGTCTCCCAATGACTTACACAGCAATTACGTATATACCCCGCTATTTGTACGGATATGCCCCGCTGCCGTAAGAAAGGCCATTCTAACTTTAACTATATCAAAATTTCCCATTCTTAGGGTTTGTGCCATTCAGTATTAAGATGCCCTGAGAATCAAACTCTGTAAAACCTAAAGTGTGGGTTAACCGCCTAAGCCAATACATCAATAGATCCACAATTTTGGTCAATTCAAAATCCTTCACTCATGCGAAAACAACCAAACAAGTTTATGAAACACTCCTATTGGGGAGTCTTCCTCTTCCTATTATCCTCATTTACCTTGCAGGCTCAACAAAAGGTTTCCGGGGTCGTGACCGATACCGATGGAACGCCCCTCATTGGCGTCAGCATTCAAGAGCTCGGCACTTCCAATGGAACCATCACCGACATTGATGGCAACTATGCTTTGGAAGTTAACTCTAGAGCTAGTTTAACCTTTAGTTACACGGGGTATCAGAATCAAACCCTATCGGTAGGTGGCCAAAGTATAATCAATGTTTCACTTGAAGTTGGAGCTGTATTAGATGAGGTAGTCGTAGTCGGTTATGGAACTTTAAAGAAGTCGGACCTAACGGGCTCGCTTGCTTCCGTATCCAGTAAAGACTTTGATCAGCAACCCCTCACCCGCCTTGATCAGGCATTGAGAGGGAGAGCCGCAGGCGTGGCCGTAACGCAAACGAGCGGAGCACCAGGTGCTGGGTTCAAGATAAGAATTCGAGGCGCTAATTCAATCAGCGGAAATAATGCCCCTTTGCATGTAGTAGACGGTTTGGTCGTCGGCAATATCAACTCCATTAATGTGAACGATATTGCTTCTATGGAAGTATTAAAAGATGCTTCAGCAACCGCCATCTACGGATCTAGAGGAGCCAATGGTGTAGTTTTAATCACGACAAAAACCGGCAAGCAGGGTCCGGCTAAAATAGAACTTGAAGCTTTCTATGGGATTTCCAACGTAGCACAGGAACTAGATTTCATGACGCCAGCACAATTTGCCGAAGGCGTCAATTTTGCAGAAGGCAATGAGCTTTACACAGCTAGTGAAATATCCGCATTGCAAAATGGTGGAGGAGAGGACTGGCAAGATCGTTTTTTTAGAAGCGCGGCCTTCTCTAATGTACAATTGTCCCTGAGTGGAGGAAGTGAATTCATCGATTATTATGTCTCTGGTAATATTCACAATGCCGAAGGCACTATCATTGACCAAGATTATACACGGTATACCTTACGGGCTAACCTCAATGCCAATCTTTCAGATAGACTCAAAGTAGGTATAAACAGTTTTTTCAGTAGAGATGAGAATGAAGGTGTTCGAGCCAATCTAGCTACCGGCTTGACTTGGGACCCCACCACTCCTGCCTTTGATGACGAAGGGAACTACAATTTCACCCCACTCAAACCCGGCATCGGAAATGGGTCTCCCAATCCCTTGTTACAGCCCGACAACAATATCCGTTTCAATTTAAATCATCAGATCATTGCTAATGGATACCTGGATTATAAACTACTGGATAATCTGGTTCTAAATATTTCTGGTGGTGTAGAACAACGAAACATAAATCAGAATAGTTATACGTCCTTACTGGTGAATAATACGGGAAATGCTACCGTACTCAATCGAGACATCAATCGTTTCCAAAACACTAACCGACTTACCTACACCCATAATAAAACCCCCAATCACCGCATACAAATTGATGCTATTCATGAGCAGCAACTGGTAACAACCGTATGGACAGAGGCTACTGCAAGAGGTTTTTTCTCTGACAACACAAGTTATAAGGACTTATCATTAGGTGCAGTTCAGCGGGCAGCAAATAACTCGACTAGTGAAAGTCTGCAATCCTTTCTGGGAAGGGTCAATTATTCGCTTTTCGATAAGTTATTATTTACTGCTTCTGTACGAACTGATGGTTCCAGTAAATTCCAAGCAGGCAATCGTTGGGGCGTATTCCCTTCCGGTTCGATCGCTTGGCGATTATCAGAAGAAGGCTTTATCCAAAATCTCAATGTTGTTGACAACCTGAAAATAAGGGCAAGTTATGGCGTTACTGGAAGTCAGGCTATAGGCCCTTTGGCTACCCGATCCATTCCCATTGTAGACCCAAGCGTCAATTATCCTTTTGGTGGCGGTAGTTATACCGTGGGCGTTGCACCTTCCAGCCGCTTGGCCAACCCTAATCTTACCTGGGAGACGACCACACAAACCAATATCGGCTTTGATTTGGGGTTATGGAACTCCAAAGTTTCCTTATCGTTGGATGTCTACCAAAAGAACACAGAGGATCTCCTACTAGAACGAACTTTACCTTCTTTCGTCGGCCCAACCGTAGTAGTTGAAAACGTTGGAGAAGTAGAAAACAAAGGATTCGATATTAACCTGGGATTAATCCTATTGGATAAGGGGGATTGGCATATAAGTTCTAACCTAAATTTCTCTCGGAATGTGAATAAGGTGATTGCCTTAGTAGATGGTAATGAATCTCTGGAATTGGGCAACATTTATTATGGCAACACCTTTCCGGTCAATCCGACCCGAGTTGAAGTAGGTCAACCTATCAGTTCCTTTAGAGGATATGTTTTTGAAGGAGTCTATCAACAAGATGAAGCAAACGCCGCAGCGGAATTCGGGAAAGTCCCTGGACAGGCTAAGTACAAAGATGTGAATGAAGATGGCGTGATTTCTTCTGATGACATCGTAACGGTTGGAGATGGCAATCCTGATTTTACCTGGGGCTGGAACTGGAACCTTAGTTGGAAGAAGCTCGATCTAAATTTGATATTGCTTGGTTCTCAGGGAAATGAAATCTACAATTTCCAACGCATGCGCATGATGGGACTGGGTGCTGCCCAATTTCACGCCGTTCACGCCGACTACCTAAACCGTTGGACTCCAGAAAACCCTTCAAACATTCCTTCCGCTAGAAACGGAACCGAGTTCTTGTCCTCTCAATTTATTGAAGATGGATCTTTTGTTACGCTAAAGAACATTGCCATAGGCTATACCATTGATCGAGGCTTGGACAAAATTGGAGCTCATGCTTTACGCTTGTATGTTAATGCCGAGAACCTCTTCATACTAACGGACTATACAGGATACGACCCGGAATCTACTGCTTCCGGAAACTCAGATGTCGACCTAGGGATTGACTACAATGCCTATCCCATCAACCGCTCCGTTTCTTTCGGATTGAAACTCACTTTTTAGCGCTTACCTACAAATACTATACATTATGAAAAATATAATCAAGCAAATACTATATCTCTGTTTTTTCCTGACCTGCGTCTTTACTAACCCAGCCTGTATTGACTTAGAAGAAGATGTAAGTAGTGTACTTTCTATCGACAATCTTAAAAGTGAAAGTGGCGTAAATGCTGCCCTGGCACCAATCTATCGAAGTATCCTAGCAGCCTATGCCTTTCCACATGGGGGCGGAGTGCCTACCTATGGCGCTGATGATCGCACCACTTGGTGGGCAGGTAATAAAGAGCCACTAAGGGTATTTGATCGATTTGACTATGGCAATGGAGAAAATTCGGCTATCAATTGGTTGGATCGTGGATGGAATGCCTATTGGGAAACCATCTATAACGCCAATACACTAATTGAAGGGCTTAAGACTTCTACTGCCTCAAAAGAGATCATTCAATCAGCAGATGCAGAGGCGCGGTTTTTACGTGCCCTTGCTTATTTTCATCTAGTACGAACAAATGGTAATATGCCCATTATTCTCGACGGGGATACGCCTACCGGAACTGAACAACGAGCGACGGTACTGCAAAACTACTTTCACATAGAAGAAGATCTTAAAATAGCAGAAAGCAACTTGCCGGGCCCCAGAGAAGTCAAGGAGATTGGACGAGTTTCCTCAGGAGCAGCCAAGGCCTTATTAGCTGATCTATATCTAACCTGGGCTGGATGGCCCGTAAAAGACGCTGCTAAACATCCATTGGCCGCCTCTAAAGCTAAGGAGGTAATTGATATGAACTACTACACCCTAATGCCAATCGAAGAGTTGTGGTTGTTGAGTGGTCAGAATAGTACCGAGTCTGTCTTTTCTGTTCAGTTCTCAGAGGCCGAAGATTTGCGCAACGGTTGGCCAGCAGGTACCAGTTTTCACGAAGCTAGAGGCTGGTCAGATATGTACCCTGAACTCCAGTTCTTCTTTGATTTTCCAGAAGGGCCACGAAAAGAATACACCTTTTATACCGAAATACCACAAAGGGGAGTAAGTCAAGGGAAGATCTTTACAAAAAACCCTCCAACTAAGCCTTGGCAGCAATCTCAACGCAAGCATCCGATGTATAAGAAATTTGCCTTGTCCGAAAACCTAAGTCTTGGTAACAGAACTGCTGGATATCGGGCCTTTGAAGTAATAAGGTATGCAGAAGTACTACTCATCTATGCAGAAGCACAAGCAAGGCTAGGAGAAAATGCTTCCTCACTGGAAGCTCTAAATCAGGTGAGAAGGAGAGCTGCAGGGCTGCCTTATACTGTACCAGACGAAACCGTTGATGTGAGTACAGCTACAGCCCATGACGTTATTGATGAAAAAGGTTGGGAATTAGCCGGGGAATATAAACGTTGGTACGATTTGATTCGATCCGAAAGGCTCGAAGAAATTGCCGCTAAAAGAGACCCAAGCGAGCAAGTGGAGCTCTTGCGACAACCCACTAAAGCCCAATACATAACCCCCATCCCTTTCCAAGCTATTTCCACAAGTAGTCTAAAACAAAACCCAGAGGGTTTTGTCATAAAATAAAGGATAACTAGGGCCATTTAGAACATTTATACTAATCGTAAGGGAGGCTATGGTCTCCCTTACTTTCGATCAATTTCAATTGAATTATGAATAGGTTCATACTTCGAACGAGTCCCTTTTTGTCAATACTCCTAGTTCTTTTTAACGCCTGTACATCAAACGACGGAAGGGATATTCGGCAGTCCTCAACTGCCGAATCCCTCCCTAATATTATCTTGATCTATGCCGATGACTTGGGTTACGGAGATGTCAACGCCTACGGAACCAGTGAAATCAAGACCCCCAATATGGATTGGCTGAGTAATGGAGGGATTCGATTTATGACAGGCTACGCTTCATCGGCTACTTGCTCCCCTAGTCGATATGCGCTATTAACAGGTAGATATCCTTGGCGAAATAAACGGGCTAAAATCCTATCAGGGACGGCTCCTCTATTGATCGACACCCTCGAAATGACCCTTCCAAAAATGCTAAAGCAGCAAGGGTATCATACTGGTATTGTGGGAAAATGGCACCTTGGACTGGGCACTGGTCAAATTGATTGGAATCAATCTATTGCTCCTGGCCCCAATGAAGTAGGATTTGATTATTCCTATATCATGGCGGCTACGCAGGATCGGGTCCCCACCGTTTACATTAAAAATGGGGCCGTGGTAAGATTAGATGCGGAGGACCCCATTCAAATCAACTACAAAGAGAATTTTCCTGGAGAGCCTACTGGCAGAGATAATCCAGAATTGCTAAGGGTTAAATGGGATCATGGCCACAATCATAGCATTGTCAATGGAATTCCCCGCATTGGATACATGAAGGGCGGGCAATCTGCCATGTGGGTGGATGAGAACATGGCTGACACCTTTTTAGTACAAGCCCAACAATATATAACAAGACATCAGGCTGAACCTTTTTTCTTGTACTACGCCTTACAGCAACCACATGTACCTCGAACTCCACACCCACGTTTCGTTGATAAATCTGGCTTAGGCCCGCGAGGGGACGTCATTGCCGAGGCTGACTGGTGTATTGGTGAAATAGTAAAAACCCTGGAACAGCAAGGACTGCTTGATAACACCCTTATTATCTTAACCAGCGACAATGGACCGGTCCTCAATGACGGCTATGTCGATCAGTCCGTGGAAAAACTTGGTAATCACAATCCATTTGGACCATTCAGAGGAGGAAAGTATAGTTTATTTGAGGCAGGGACAAGAGTCCCCTTCATTACTTATTGGAAAGGCCATATACAACCGAAGGTATCCGAGGCAATGGTATCTCAGTTAGATCTCTTTTCCTCTTTAGCTGCGCTAACAGGCTCCCAAGAGCGTGGCCCAGACAGCCAGAATTTGTTAGATGTATTTTTGGGAAACAGTCAAGAAGGCAGAAAACAACTAGTGATTGAGGCTACTACCCGGACCGCTTTCCGAGAAGGGGATTGGGTCCTCATTCCTCCCCATGATAAACCCGCAAAAAATAAGCGGGTCAACATAGAATTGGGCAACCTCTCCGATTTTGGTTTGTATTGCCTAAAGGAAGACCTAGGGCAAGAGAAGAACCTAGCAAAAGAACGACCCAAAAAACTTAAGGAAATGATCTCTGCCTTTAAAAGTATCAAAGAGAAATCAACAAGTGCAATAATTCGCTGAGCTTGAAGTTTAGGAAGCTTGCATGTTGATAAAGAGAATTAGGAGTTATAGCTGTGCTATGCAAGATTAGGCAGCGGGTGCTAGTGTACTAGAATCTTTGAAATTCATTTGTATTTTACAAAGCGGCAAATAGGTTGGCAAGCTTTCCATTGCTCAATTCTACCAAGTGCTAGCTTTTATACAAAACGAAAACACCATGCGATTTCTTTTTCTCTTTCCTTTCCTCTTGCTCTTTATAGCAGGGCAAAGCCAATCTTTACCCAAATTGCAGTACGATAATCCGGGGCTAATTGTTGACCTAGGCGTTGGTCTCTGGGCCTGGCCTTTGCCTATGGATTATGATGAAGATGGTGATCTTGATCTAATCGTAGCCTGCCCGGATGTCCCTTATAATGGCATTTACTTTTTTGAAAACCCCGGAGGAGATAGCGAAATGCCCATTTTTAAAGCGGGGATAAAAATCGGGCCTAGTGCTAGAAACCTACAACTATCTCAAGTCAATGGTGCCCCAATGGTGTTAGGGCCACAAAAGCTTTACCAGGGGTTTCGAGATCATGTACTAAGCCAACCAAAAGAGATTCCGCTAGGTGTTGATTTCAAAGCCATGCATGGCCGCACGAGAGCCAATCAGTGGAAGCTCCTAGATTATGATAACGATGGTGATCAGGATATTGTCATCGGACTGGGTGTATGGGAAGATTATGGCTGGGATAACGCCTATAATGGAGAAGGACAGTGGAAGAATGGGCCGCTGCATGGTTATATCTATCTCGCACTGAATAAGGGAACAGATGAGCAGCCAGCATATGCCCCCATAGAAAAACTCAGGGCGGGTGAGCAGGCTATTGATGTGTATGGCATGCCTTCTCCCAACTTTGCTGATTTTGATGGTGATGGCGACTTAGATTTGATCTGTGGAGAGTTCCTGGATGGTTTCACCTACTTCCAAAATATTGGCAATCGATCCCAACCTCAATTTTCGACAGGTCAGCCACTTAAACACCAGCAACAGCCTCTTCGAATGGATCTCCAAATGATCACTCCCATATCAATTGACTGGAATCGAGATGGACATATAGACCTCATTGTAGGAGACGAAGATGGGCGAGTTGCTTTCGTGAAAAACACGGGTAAACTAAAGGACGGCATCCCGCTGTTTTTACCCCCTAGGTATTTCCAACAGGAAGCCAGGGATGTCAAGTTCGGGGCCTTAATCACTCCCTTTAGTTTCGACTGGGATTCGGATGGCGATGAGGATTTGATTTGCGGGAACACAGCAGGCTATATTGGTTTTATCGAAAATCTAGATGGCGCCAATCCTCCTCGTTGGGCCGCTCCCAGATATTTAAAAGCTGACGACCAGGTGATACGTCCAATGGCGGGCCACAATGGCTCTATTCAGGGCCCCTGCGAAGCCAAATGGGGATATAGTACGCTCAGTGTAGCCGACTGGGACCTGGACGGCTTACCAGACATTATCCTCAATTCCATCTGGGGTAAAGTAATCTGGTATGAGAATGTAGGCACACGTAAAGAGCCACGCCTGACAGCTGCTCGGCCGATCACCGTAGAGTGGACGACCGAGCCCAGGCAACCGGCCTGGAACTGGTGGTCTCCCAAGGGCAGAGAGCTAGCTACTCAATGGCGTACTACGCCCTATGTCATAGATTGGAATGCAGACAAATTACCAGATTTAATCATGCTTGACCAAGAAGGCTACTTGGCCTTTTTTGAACGTTATATGGAAAATGGGCATTTACGACTAAAGCCTCCTGTACGTATTTTTAAAAGCAAAGGAAACGCAATATATGACAGTAAAAATCGACCTCAAAAGGGAGCAATGGATAGTTTTCTACAAATGAATAACCGAATCGGAGGAGGAAGCGGTCGACGAAAATTTTGCTTCACTGACTGGGATCAGGATGGTCGGATGGACCTTTTAGTAAATAGCGTCAGTATCAATTTTTTCAGAAATGAAGGTTCCGATAAAGACGGCTTGGTCATCTTACAAGATAAGGGACCACTTGTTCCGGATGAATTGGCCGGGCATACCACAAGTCCGACCATCGTGGATTGGGATAAAAATGGAATTCCTGATCTTTTGATTGGAGCAGAGGATGGAAGGTTGTATTTCCTGAAGCATCCCAATGGTATTAAAAAATAGGCTTTTAGGCAGTTTTAGTCGTTTACCCACCAGTTTGGCGATCTCTATATGATTTTACCTAACGACCATTAAGTCCCCTGAAAGCACTTTTCGTTCTCCATCACCTACTGTGAGTTCGATCAGATACATATAGACACCTGAATTCACTGGGCTGCTTCCATAATTTCCATCCCATTCAAAGTGATCTACATCTTTCTGTTGGAAGACTCTATTTCCCCATCTGTCATAGATCACCAAAGACTCAATACGGATTAGATCCTCACTACCAAAAAACTGAAATGTATCATTGATCCCATCATCATTAGGCGAAAATGCATTTGGGATATAGATAGGGTACTCCTTGAGTGTTAACTCTACTATGCTGTCGCAGCCGAGGGAGGAAACAAATCGTAGTTCTGTTTCTGTAGGAGAGTATAAACTATAGGGCCCCATCTTGAAGGCATCCCCATCAAAAAAATAAGCTTCGACGGTATCTCTTAATTCGGATAACATGGTCAGGTTTAAAGTGATTGTACTATCACAACCATTTTTAGTCTGTACGGTAGTCGAATAAGTACCTGTACTAGCGAGTTGCTCCCCACCAAAGGAGTAAGTACCTCCGGGGCAAATATCAATATCAGCTGTACCTGACAGTTCCGGAATGGTATAATCATAAGCATCAGATAAAATGCAGCTTGTATCTGTTCTTGCCAAGACTTGATAGCGACCTTCTATCCTATCCAGGGTAAACGTTGTGGACGTTGCTCCTAAAATAGCAACCCCGTCTTTATACCACTGGTAGGAGGTATTCGCTTTTTGTGCCGTCTTTAAGGTAAAGTCATTAGAACAAGGATGATCTATTGTTCTGATGTCGGGTCCAAATAATTCGGTAGTAGCCAAGACGAGATTATCCAGAAAATAATACGGGTTTTTGGTAATATTTAATTTATCACAATCTGGGCCTATCGCAATAGCTGTGATATTCTCTGTAGGAGTCGTATTTATCTGATAAGGTATCCAGGAATGATCTCCGCCCACTTTAACACTACCTAGCCTTTTCCAGTTGGGTCCATTAGTTGGGCATCCAAATTCTTGATCACCGATGCCAAAAGGCAAGTTTTTACAATCCGATGTACCATAAAGCACCACGTTCATGGGAGGAGAGTTTTCGGCATCGATAAAACCGATGTGAAATCGGAAGGTGTAGGGGGTGCCTGCTTCCAGCGGAGAGATTAAGCAAGCGCCGGTGTATTCTTTCCAGTTTGGATTGCCATTTCCGATATACCGGCCATTGCGAAAACCGATGTAAGCATCCCCATCTGGCAAGGGCAAGGGCACCGTAAATTGGTAACGCATGAAAAAACCGCAGCGGTGATAAAAATCGGTAGTCGCCTCCGATGCCTGTATCCAGGAAGTGGCGCAGTAGAGTTGACTATTATTAGTAGGACAGCAATTGGTATCTTCAAAAGAAGGGTTCGGCACGAGAGAAGGCGGTTCGGCAGGTCCACAATCACATTGTGAATCGTTCAAATCAATTAATCCATTACCGTCGTCATCTATTGCATTGTCACAAATCTCTATGTTTTGAGCCAGCACGCCAGGTGCGGCATAACTGATTCCCATCAGCACAAATAGAAGACAGTATAGATTTTTCCCGTGCATCCTCTAAAGATATGTATAAGTTCTAAACTAGAACTGACAAGATGACGATTTGAAAAATCCGCTACACTTTGTTTATCCATCAGCCATTTCTCGCTGTTTATTAGTAATACGACGGAACGTTAATACAGCTACTAAACCAATCAATGCAAAGCCCGCAATCATCCCAAATACATGCTGATGCCCTAAAACCCCTGGAGAACGATCAATTAGATATCCCATAATCGGCCCCATAAAGATATCCGGTGTAAAGCCCAAAACAGATACCAGTCCTACGGCACTCCCTGTAATGGCCAAGGGAATATTAGCTTCTTGAAAAAGCGCAAAATAAATACCTCTCAGAGCATAAATCCCTAGACTAGTTCCCACTACCGTTAAAACGAGGAGCCAGTAGATACCTGGCGGGACCATGCCCAAAGCAATGACCAGGCATCCAATCATCAGCAGTACAAAACTCCATAACACCACCTTGGATATACCAATTCTGTCCCCTAAGATACCTGCCGCAATGGCCGCAAAAGGTCTTACCCAATAAGATACGGTACCTATTTGTGCCGCAGCTACATCATCATAGCCAAAAGCATCATAAGCATACAGTGAAAAATCATCAGTTCCTTTAAAACTGACATAAGCGCAAAGAACAATGATAGCCTGTAACCAAATAGAAGGGAGGCGAATAACTTCTTTGACGCCTGTAAAGGTCAAACGCTTCGATGAAGCAGTTTTGGACTTACTTGGCCCCTCGGGTACGACTACCCATACCAAGGTGGCAGCAAATACCACAAAGCCTGTAAAAATCCATATGATCTGCATCAAGGCATCAGTCCGCTCAACCAGAGTGGCATCTGCTGGATCTGAAGGAAGAAGAGCAGCGAAAATAGCTACTGAAATAGAGGCTAACAAGGCCGCAACCAAACCTCTTCCGCCATCTAGAACGCCATAAGCTCTCCCCTGACTATTTTGACCTCCCCATTCTCGAGTAGCCCGGATCAGTGCCGCCCAAAAGAGCAATATAGTCGTTAACCCCCAAAAGCCGTAAAGCCACATGAGAACGTTTAGCGGTGGCGTATTTGCCAACAATATTCCACCTAAGGAGGTTGTAAATAGCGCAATAGCCATAAGTCTCCTAGCAGAAAAACGATCCGACAGTGGCCCGCCAGCAAAATAAGCAAGCATGGCTACAATTCCGTAGATAGAGAAGGCTATACCTAGCTGTAAATTGTTGAGATCGAAAACATCTAGTAGTGTTGGACGAAAGATGCGAGGCACTACAAATGGCAGCAAGAATACTGTCTCACCAGCAATGATCAAAGTCGTCATTACCAGGATTCGACGGAAGTTAATCGGATCGGATTCAAGGGATGGGGTTTCGGGGTCCTTGGTGGGTATTGGCATTTTGTTAGTATGGTTCAATCGTCTAAAATACGAACTGTTATTCGGAGTTTGGAGTGAAGGAGGTTGTTATTCGGAGCTTCCCCTCTAATTCTTTGATCAAAGCTTTCGCCCCCTCATTTTCCTGCTGCTCCAGTTCTTCGATCATTCGACGCACAGTAATAACATCACAGGTCTGTGTTTCCTCTCGCAAAAAACTCTCCTCCGGAGCTAAGGAGAAAAATAGTTCATCTGACCAATCATTTCGTTGGCCATCAATCACCAAATGGACTCGATCCGAAGTCCCCCTATTTGCCACAGAATGCACAAAGTTCACATTCGTATACCAGCATTCACCAGGCCCCATGATCAGCCGTTCACCTTCAAGTGTAAAATCAACCCTGGGATTAGTGACAATCGGGATATGGAGACGGAAAAAATCATCCTCATAGCCAGACTTTAAATCACGATGGGGCTTGATATAACCTCCGGGTTCTAATCGCAATAAACGGATAGCTGAGAAAGAGCATTTGAAAGATGAAATGACCTCCTTGAAGTAGGAACAGGCCGAGAGTGTTGGTGTTTCTGACACACTGGTCTCATCAGTATTCAAAGCAATTATATTATTAGGATCTCCACCTGGAGCATACAATGGGAGTGCACTCCAAGACCCAGTATATCCCTGTCGATTGAAATGTGGAAGCCAGCTTAATCTCATTACCTGCTCTAAGTCTCTTACCAATGCTTGTCTATCAAACTGCAAGGGTAGTTTCAGATATTTGGTGCGCTTAATCTCTGCCATCCTAGATCTAGTTTCTTTTTCTTTCAAGTTAAGGAATTAAGTAGCATGCTACTTACTGTGAAGCTATTTATTGAAAGAAGTTGTTTAAGAATGGCTGCTGAGTCGAGATGGAGAAGGTTTTTTGCTCAATTGAGGTTTTTTTTGAGTCGCATAGCAGCGCTACGCGGCGATAAAAAACGAAGAGTGAGCCCAAAAGAGCTTCATCGCGGCCAGTGAGGTATTTTTCAACAAAAAAAAAGAAAAGATAAATGAGATAGGCATAGGGGGAACTGAATTTTTAATCGTGTTGGGAACAGGAAAGGTGAAAACCGTGGTATCACCCTAAACTGAATTAAACTATTACCTATTGCGATTTTAGAATCAAGAAATGCGATTTGCATTTTCTAAAAGCTTGAAAGCTATGAAAACAAACTTCTTACTCCTAGCCCTCATGGCTATGTGCCTACAGCCCTTATTTTCACAAGTAGTCATCAATGAATATTCCGCTTCCAATCTTCAAGGATTCAGAGACAGTTTTGGGAAAACAGAAGACTGGATTGAGCTATATAACACCAGTGATAGCCCGGTAAATATTGGAGGCTGGCATTTATCTGATAAGGAAAATAAGCCTAAAAAGTGGGAAATACCGGAGGGGACCACTATTCCAGCCAAAGGTTTTCTGGTGTTCCTTTGTTCTGGAAGAGATCTAGTGGTTAACAATGAATTTCACACCAACTTCAAACTCTCGCAGACCACTGGAAAGGATTATGTTCTTTTATCAGACAAAGGTGGTAATACACTGGAGGTGTACCCCTTAGCACTAACTTTAGTGGAGCATTCTCGCTGTCGAGTAAATGATGGGGATGCCAGCTGGGCGATCTCTATACAACCTAGTTTTGGCACCTCCAATAATGCTGCTCCAAAAGTCAATGGCTATACAATAGCACCTAGTATCAACCTAGAAGCAGGTTTTTACAATGGGAGCCAGACCGTCGTCATAACCAATAATGAACCTAATTCTATTTTGCGATATACCACAGACGGCACCAATCCGACCAGCCAATCTCCCACCTACAACGGCCCTCTGACCATCTCAAACACACAAGTAGTAAAGGCCAGGGCCTTCAGCAACGATCCTTTGATACTACCCGGCAAAATGATCTTTAACACCTATTTCATTGACGAGACCTACAGCTTGGCTGTTTTCTCCGTGGCAGCCGATCAGGTCATTGAATTAGCGAATGGCGCTGGTGAATTGATCCCTATTGGGTCGATTGAATATTTCAATGCGGACAAAGAGCGAGAAGCTATTTCTTTTGGTAGTTTAAATAGACATGGCCAGGATTCCTGGCAACTGGATCATCGTAGTTTAGATTGGATCTCTAGAGATGAAATGGGCTATAATAAAGCCGTCGAAGCGCCTTTGTTCCATTACTCTGATCGAGATGAATACCAAAGATTTATGTTTAGAAACTCTGGTGACGATAACTATCCCGCAATCGATGATGGCAATCACGAAGGCAGTGCACATGTACGGGACGAATTTGTCCAAACCTTAGCCCAGGAGGGAGGATTAGCACTCGATGTTCGAGGTGTTAAACGTGTCATTTTGTTTCTGAATGGGAAATATTGGGGTGTTTATGGAATGCGAGAAAAGGTGGTAGATCACGACTTTACTGACGAGTACTACAAGCAGGATAAGTACGACCTCCAATATATTTCGACCTGGCAAACTACCGAAATTGAATATGGTGGATTGAAAGCGCTAGAGGATTGGACGCGATTGAGAGATTTCATTTTAGAGAATGACATGAGTCTCCCAGAAAACTATAAAATAGCCAAGGACAGCATCAATATGACTAGTTTGATTGACTACTTCTTAATGAATCAAGCCACCGTTGCTTCTGATTGGTTGAACTATAATACTGGCTGGTGGAGAGGTTTGAATCCAGATGGGAAACATAAAAAATGGGGATATATTTTGTGGGACCTAGATGCTACCTTTGATTACTACATCAACTATACGGGCATCCCAAACACAAAGGCAGATGCTTCCCTATGTGATATCTACCCAATATCTGAGTCCATCGACGACTTTTTTGGTCAAGTAGATACCTCTGGCGTGGATACCTTGCGAGATTGTTCCTCCTTAGGTGGAAACAATAGCCCCTACCCCGATACCGACTCCATTTTTATTCAGGTGATCAATGCCGACAACTTCTGTTGTTCTACCTGGGATGAAATCTGTCAGGACCTATATGATGACTTTGCAGACCCAACCAACACACTTCCTGTTGATAGTTGCCTCATCATAAAAAATGGCACAAGCCCCTATCCCGCCGATGACCGCATATTACAGCGCGTTATCTCGGTAGAGCCTGCCTGTTGTGAAGCTTGGGAAGGAGATTGTCAATCTATCTACAACTTTATCGAACAACAAATCATTGGCGATACTTCTGGCTTGACCGGCATCACAGGAAATATTGGTAAGCATGAGAAAATCCTGTTGAAGCTTTTGGATGAAAATGCTGACTTCCAACAGTTGTATTACAGCAGGTATGCTGACCTCATGAACACCGTTTTTTCTTGTGACACCATGAATCAACTCCTAGATCGAATGATCGCGGTGATTGAACCAGAGATGCCAAAACAGATTGAACGATGGGGCGGGAGCATGACAGAATGGCGAGAAAACGTGACTAGATTACGGTCTTTCATCAATGATCGCTGTACTTTCTTAAATCAGAAAGCAATGGAATGCCATGGTGATGTGCAAGGGCAATATGGTCTCACATTGATGACTGAGCCAGACGGCATTGGTGAAATTGACCTCAATACACTTGATATTGAGCAATTTCCTTGGTATGGTGAATACTTTGGGGGAATGTCCAATAAGATAAAAGCGAAGGTTTTCGATGAGTTTGATGACGATTATGAATTTAGCCATTGGGAAAGTAAAGCAGGAAATGCCATCAGCCCAACGGTCACTGACCGCAAGGCAAACTTAACGCTCAGTATCCCAGACACCTTGATCGCGGTCTTTCGGCAAAAAGGAACCACGAATACCAATGAATTACTGAACCAGTACAACTTCAATATGTACCCCAATCCGGCTACTGACCAGGTCACTATCACCTTTCAGTTAGAGGAGCACAGCACAGTCACCGCCGAATTGTATTCAATAAGTGGTCAAAAAATTATGACCTTTACTCCGCCCAGCCAGGGTATGGCTGCGGGTAGGCATACAGTCCATCTGCCTTTAACTCAGCGCTCCATTTCTTCCGGCCTATACCTGCTGAAAATTCGACTTGGTAAACATCAAGGCAACTTCAAGCTAAATGTCTTTAGATAAATGTTATATAAAACGCTTAATTTGCTAGTCTGTTAAGAGCCCATTTGGAATCAAGCGCTATCATTATTGATAGAACTGAAGGTGATAAGCCAGAAATATTTTCGGAAAATCTATATGCACCGCAAGTTATCTGGTCAAGACAACATCTAAACAGGCGGCACGACAAAAGAATAAATCTATCTATCTCTATTGTACAGCACAATAAACATCTCAAGGCCATCTTACAAGTAGTTGGGTTTCAGAGACGGTTTGTTGTTCTGTACATAGGTGATTTTTAAGACAAAAAAGGGCTTCAGAGTTTACCGTTGGTAGTCTAGACTTAGCTCACAAGCCTGCGGAATAGACGGCTTCATCAGTCTTTTCGATGCTACAAGCGACTAGCACCCAATAGGAATCTGGATACTTGAACACATACAGTATAGGGCTATGTTTGAATTTTTATTGACACACCATAATACGGAGAATCCAACCGCTATTAGCATCCTAATCACCGTATTATGTACTTTCTTTCTGGCTTCATTGGTTACCCTAACCTATGAGTATACCACCCGTGACACTCGCAAACCCTTTCAGTTCCTACAATCTATGGTACTCATATCCATTGTGGCAGCTATGGTCATGCAGGCCATTGGTGATTCGCTGGCGAGAGGTCTAGGAATGCTAGGAGCTCTAGCTATTATCCGTTTTCGGACCAAGCTGGACAATCCTCGAAATATGGCCTTTATGTTTGCGGCCCTGGCCACTGGAATTGCTTGTGGGGTTTTCGGATTTACCATAGCCTTTATCGGTACAACCGGATTCTGTACTGCTGCTTTCATCCTTCACTTTTCACCCTTTGGGCAAGAGGATCCCTTGGTCGGCGTATTAAAAATAGTTATTGTCAAAGACCCTGAAGTGGACACCCAAATAGATCAACTCCTTCTTACTTATTGTAGTGCCGTGATGATGGAGGACGTACGATTTCTCAATCTCAATAAAACTGATAAAGTCAGAAATGAAGAAGGCGTTATTATCTCTGAGACAAAACGACAAGTACTAAAAGAATTGAATTATCGAATTCGGATGAAGAAAAATAAAGGCATGGAAGAATTCGCCAGTGAGCTGGAACAGTTGCCGGGCCTAAAGGACCTGCGGTTGAGATTTAATAAAGAACCTTTTACCCTCTAGAAAAGATCTAAGCATGAAGCGTATCAATATATTCTATCTTTCTTTAGTATTAGTTGGTGCCCTAATCTGGCGTCTGCATAGCTCTTTGGGACAAGAGATCGTTTCCTTTTATGGCTTTGCAGAAAACAAGGAAACAGAAATCAATTTCAATTATCCCGTGGTCATTAGAAAAATCCATGTTAGTCCAGGAGAACGTGTAGAGAAAGGAGCGCCCTTGCTAGATATTTATCGGATCAAATCAAAAGAAACGCTGAGTGACCAACCCTTTAGAATCGCTGAGTTGCGGGCCAAGGCTGAAAATTGGAGCGAGGATAAAAGAGGAGCGATCAAATTGGTGGAAATCCAAAAAGAAAAAAAACTCGCAGAGGTCAATGCCTCTATTCAGAAGGTACAGGATGAAAAACAGCTGCATGCGAAATTGTATGACGGGCTTAAAAACGTCGATCAGAAAGCTGGTCAGAATTCATCTTTTGATGACAGAATCAAGGCATTGGAAGAAGCTAGAGACTTGGCTGCTGCTGCCTTTGATCAAGAAACTCAAAACCTGGAGGCCTCGCTAAAAATTGGCAATAATCCTTACTATGCCGAAATCGAGCGACTTAAAGCCGAACAGAATTTTGAAGAAGAGCAGAAAGTCATCGACTTCCAATTGACTGCCCCCACTGATGGCTTGGTTGGAACAATCTATTGTAAAGAAGCCGAACACATTCCCTCCTACAAAACCCTTATATCTTTCTATGAACCAAATCCTTCTTTAGTCAAGGGTTTCATTCAAGAAGACCTCATGCTGCAAGTAGCAGTGAACGACTCTTTTTTGGTCCGGTCTACTAAGGATCCGAGTATTGCGTATTATGGAAAAGTCACTGGCTTGGGATCAAGGATTGTAGAGATACCTGAGCGCCTTCGCAAAATACCTGCCATGAAGACTTATGGCCGTGAACTATTGATCACGATACCTAAAAAGAATGCCTTTTTACAAAAGGAAAAAACCATTCTGGAATTGCAACAGCATGAAAACCAGTCAACCATGACAAGGGGCAAGAAATCGCTAGTCGATCTGGGGTCGAAGTAATGCAAAACAATGTTCCTCATTTATGTAGTACGCCACAAGTTCAATCGTCTAATGAAAAACATACTGAGTCTCTTTATCTGTCTAGCATTATGCTCCACAGGGTACGGACAATCTACAATTAGCCTAGATGAATTCCTAAAAAACAGTATCACGCCTTATTTATCTACTACCCCCTCCTCCAGTATACGTTTTAAACCTAGCTGGTTGGATCAAATAGATTTTCGGACGCAAACGGATGAATTTGAGCCCGACCGTCAACAATATACCTTCCGATTCACACCAAGTTCAGCTGGTGTACGCAAAGCACAAAAAAGGTTGTTCCAATTATCTGAAGAACAAGCGCTCGACGAGCAAAACAATCTTCAATGGAACTATATCGAAGAAACCTACGAAGCCATATTGGATCTGTATGAACTTTCTCGGAAAATAGCCATCAAAGAAGAATTGTTAAGCGTTTTATCGGATAAGGAACAGGTATACACCAAGCTCATCCAAGCTGGACAAAGTTTGCCCAAAGAATGGATCTCCACCCAACAAGCCATTGCTCAATTGCAGGTAGAAATCTTTCAACATAAAGAATGGCTCCAAACCCTATCTACCCCAGAGCAAACTATAGACTGGTCATCCTTGGTTGCAGCAGATTCCATCGCCCGGCTCGTGGAACGGTTGAACAAGGCGGACAACTTTGTTTTTGACAAAAAAACAAGATCATTAGATATACAAATCATCGACAGTGAGATACAACTCAAAAAGGCAGAGGGAAGAAAGATATTTGATTTTTTCCAGGTTGAATACCGCGGGCCTACTGATAAAACCTTGGAAGAAAAAGTATCCCTTACCGCCGCCTTCCAATTCCCCTTCTCCAACAAACGAAAACTACAAGTAGCAACCTTGGCCATTGAAAAAGAAATTGCTCAGGAAAAAGCTATGGCCAGGCAAGAGTGGAATGAACATCGAGTCCAGAAGCTCATTCAACGCCTTCAGCTCCATACTAAAGAACTAGCTTTTAGGCAAGAGGTAGAAGATCAACAAAATCAACAAGCATCAGCACTAATCCAAGACGCAGTGACTACTCCTTTACTAGCGCTTGGGCAACAGGAAAAAGCGCTGGAACGCCAGCTAGATCTATTGAAAGTAGAACTCCAAATCTACCACACTTATCTCGACTATCTTGAGTTAACTGAGCGATTGTATCAGCTTCCTCTACAGAATTACCTGAGTCTTTAATGCTTCATTACTAGGTGGATGATACGGATAGCGATTTTGGCTGCCTGGCGAGGCGTGAAAACCGCCCATAGCCGTAAGGTTACGGGAGGTTTTGAGTAATGAAGAATGTTGGTCAATACCGCAGCCAAAAAATTAGCATAACTGCTGTCACAGTACTTATAGGAAACGATCTGTCGTTATCCCGAGCATCATTTCATACACCGCCCGTCGAATAAGACAGACGAAGTAAATCCACGCAAGGGATTAGTTGCCAGAAACTGTCAGCCTAGCCTGAAAAATCTAGTGCAAAAAAACCGAAGGCGCTTTCCCAAATCTTTCTTGAAACACTTTACTAAAGTATGCGGGTGTACTAAAACCTGAAGCTCTGGCTATTTCAGTGACATTATCGAATCGATGCTGATTCAAATAACGGTGGGCCAATTGCAGTTTGCACTCCTGTATGTATAGCTGTGTAGATAAACCTGTTGCACCCTTTATCTTCCGCAATAGCTGCCGGTTACTAAGATTCATAGCACTCGCCAAGGCTCCAGCCGTCAATTCCTGCTGAGATTTCAAGAGACGTTCAACCTGTGTTTCCACCCCCTTTAACCATCGGGTATCCGGAGGGGTCTTCTCCTCTTCAATTCCTTGATCTACAACTTGGTTTTCAATTGGGTGCGTCAATAATCTTTCAATCCGTAATCTAAGTTCCTCCGTTGAAAACGGCTTGGTGAGATAATCATCAACTCCGATTCGTAGTAAATTGAGCTTTTCCATAGAACTATGCCGAGCCGTCAGTATGACTATTTTCGTTGTTCGCAGTTGCTCATTAGCCTGGATATGTTGAACCAGCGTCGTTCCATCCATTTCCGGCATCATCAAATCTGTTAGTAGCAATTCAATCGGTTCTTTTTTAGTCTTGGCTCGCTTCAATGCTTCTAAAGCCTCCAAACCATTATTTGCTAGGAAACATTCATGCTCGCTCAATGCTCGAGCTAAAAAAGACTGCAATTCAGGATGATCCTCAACGATTAATATGCGCCCTCTGCGTCCGGAGAGTTTAGATGAATCCATACCCAGAGCATGTAATTCTTCAGATTCATGAAGCCCGGAAATTACTGGAATTTTTAGTGTAAAAAGACTTCCCTTTCCGCTCTCACTCTTCACCAAGATCTTTCCTCCTAAAAAATTTGCTAGCTCTTGTGCCAAAGCAAGTCCAATCCCCGTTCCCCCGGGTGTGATCTCGAATTCATTTACAGCCTGATAATATCGATCAAAAATTTTCTCCAAGTCCTCCGGGGCGATTCCAGGCCCGGTATCTGCAACTTCCACTTTTAGCTCCTCTACCGGATTCCCGATACAACTAGTAGTGATTTTCACCTGTCCCCCAGCTGGAGTGAATTTCAGGGCATTGCTCAATAAATTGTCAATGACTTTTTCTAGTTGGCGAGTACCTACTTGTATCACTAGATCACTTTCGCCTGCGAAGGTGAAGTCATATTGGATTCCCTTATCCTGGGCCAATAATCGGTAGTTATCAAACAGTTGTTGTAAAAAAGGCCGTATGACAACGGCTTGCTCTTCTTTGGCTATCGTCCCTCCTTCTAATTTTGCTAACTCTAAGAGTTCTTCTACTAAGTGAAGTAATTTATTGGCATTTCCCTGTACTGTTCCAAGTGTGCCCATCACTTCCGCTGATAATTGACCTTGGTTTTGTTTCAGTAATTTCTCCAGCGGACTCACAATTAGAGTAAGCGGCGTTCTCAATTCGTGTGATACATTATTAAAGAATCGATCTTTAGCCTTCGCCATTTCCGCCAGTTCATTAGATTGACGTAAAATAGTTGCCCGATCTGTATCAATTTGTATATTTTTCTCCTGCAAAATCTCATTCTGTTTCCTCCGCATTCTACTGCCCCACAAAATGAACCAACTCAGCAGCCCCAAACCGATGGTAAGGCCTACAAAAACCCAACGCAGCAAACGTTCTCGCGCCGCCGTACTACGCAGGATCATCTGCTCAGTGTTTGCATCAGACAATTGTCGCTCATAAATGAGTTGGGCCTCCATTGCTGCGATTTCTCGGGTATTCTTGTCATTAAATATTGAATCCTTAAAGGCGACATACAATTCATATTCCGAGAGCGCTGTTGTAGTATTCCCCAAGGCCTTATGTGCTTCGTACAAACACTTGTGACAAGCCAATGCTGCTTGCCATAGCACATCTTCTTCAGCAATCCTGCAGCTCTGACTACACCATTCCAAGGCTTGTTGTGGGTTTCCCTGGGCGCGAGCTAAATCCCCTAATTGAGTCAGAGAACGAGTTAATTCATCCCTGATTCCTAGCTCTTCCTGGAGTTTTTTGGCTTCTAGAAAGTACTTTTTAGCCATCTCTAGTCTGCCCCATTCAACATAGATATCTCCCAAACTTCCGAGCGTGTTGGCCATCCGTCGCTTATCGCCACTTGCCTTTTTCATTTCCAAACTAATCTCGTAGTACTCAATAGCCTTTTCATAGTCACCTGTTTTGGCATGTATTAGGCCTAGATTATTGAGGTTGCTGTAAATGCCAGTTTCTCGCTTGATCGCACGATGCAGGGCCAAACTAGCCAGATACTTCTCCTTGGCCAAATCATATTCTCGACGGTTGAAATAAAAACTCCCCAAACTATTGAGGATGGCAGCCTTGGGTCGTAGCCCTTCTTTTCCCGCTCTATCCGCCCAGCGAAGACTAATTTGATAACTATTCAGCGACGCTGCATCAAGGCCCATTTTGCGTTGAGCATAGGCAATTTTTTGATAGGCAAAGGCTAAGAGTCCCATATCCTGAGTACTATCATAGGAAGCAATTAAATCCTTCGTCGCTGGTATCAGGTTCGGATAGTCTCCTATTCTATTGAATAGATCAGATCGATTTTTATAAGCACGCGTTACCCAATTTCTTGATCCCTTCTCAAGCCCCATCTCCAATTGTTGATCAATCAAGAGAAAGCTACTGTCCACCTGCTTGCGCCAATAGACCTTACGGATAAGACTATCGAGCAATTGTAGACGAATCGTATCAGGGAGGTAATCGTTTTTCCTATCATTGAAAACCGCTGAGGCTTGGGCAGGGAGGACTGTGATGCATGCAAGGGAACAGCATCCAATAATAAATGGGAGGAGAAAGTAAAGCAGCTTGGGACGATACACGGCGAACATTTTTTTGGAAGCTCACCATTTGGTTCAATAGGATCAAGAATCAGTAGACTTTATTCTGAAGTAGTTTTATAGTGGCAGGTAGATGAATTTTGTGGCTGACCAAGGCAGGCCCGGACCCTAATAGCCATAGCTCTTAAGGGGAGGACCGAACACAGGGCAGCCGCAAAAGACACTTCTTGCTACATACAAATTATTTTAGAATAAAGTCTAGCATACAAATGAAGTACTTATTGCTGGATTTGACGCCTAATTCGAGCATTTTTTTGCGTTAATGTCCGATCAGTTCAATCTGATGTCCGATTGGTTTTAGCATCTCAGAGTATTTTGCAGCCATTAGCTAATCAGCTCAAAATTAGTCTGTGGGCACTTACAGAATGTACTCAGGCTACGACGACAAATCATTGATCTCATGACAAAGCTTTCTCCTTCGGTGTCAGGCTACCGTCTATTTCTACTCTTATGCTATTCTTTTGTTGTTTCGTCACTCCTCGGTCAAAACACCTATACTATTCAGACGGACGGTGAAACCTATCGTTTTGGCTACGGTGGTGGCGATGATAAGTATCGTGACTTCACCATTCCTTCCAATTACGATCCAAATTCGAGCTTCAACCAAATCACCTTTGCTCTCCGGGGTGGTGATGGTGGCCGTCGGCGTATTCAAGGTATTTGTACTGAACCAGGAGGCAAAGGAGCACGCGTGGACGTTTCCTTTGAAATTGGATTTGGCGAAGGGAAAATTGAGCCCGGCGGTACTATCCGAATTATTGTAGGACAACAAGGCGGTAGCCTTAAGTCAGGTGGATTGGCCGGTGCTGGCGGCGGCGGCGGATCGGCCGTTTTGTACCGACCTGCGGCCTTGACAGGCAATGGTGTTTGTAGCGAAGATATCATCGGGCAATTCGGAAGCACGACTACTGCGGCGCCAAGCATCAACTGGGATGAAGATTGTTGGATTCTACTAGCGGTAGCTGGTGCAGGGGGGGGGGCTTACGCGCCGGGAGGCTGCGCCCAAGCTTCCTCCGGAAAACCCGGTAATGCCGGAGAAAGTGGTACGGATGGTAAAGGTAATCCTGGCTCGGGTGCAAACAACGGGCGAACTGGTGAAACTGATGACCTTTTTGGGGAAGGAGGAAGTGGTTGGAAACCGGTACGTGATGGAGATGGAATACTATACGGAGGACGACTTACTGGTGATGAAGGTGATCCTAATGGATTGATCGATGTTCGTGGCGGCTACGGTTACGGTGGCGGCGGTGCTGGAAAACGTGGCATTTTATTTTATAGTGGCGGTGGCGGCGGTGGTTTCTCCGGCGGCGGCGGTGGTGGTGCTGCAGATGGTGGTGGTGGCGGTGGCAGCTTTACCAATAGCTTCGCTACCTTCTCAGATAAGCGTGATGGTAAGGGCACCGATCGCACCCCCAATAATGGCTATGTCAGCTATCGTTTTGAGCTTAACGCAGATATCGTAGATGCCCCGATAGCTGTCTGCCGGGATACCACTGTTACAATCATAGGAGAGTTAGGTAGTGTAAGTGTCGCCGATCTGGCTCCTGAAAGTACCGACCCAAATGACCGCACCCTGGCCTATTGCGTACAAATAGGTAACCTTGGTTGTGTGCCTAATTTGAGCTTTAACTGCGGTGATATAGGCGATGAACAAATCTATACGGTCACGGTTGACAATGGTATACTCTCCAGTACCTGTACCTCGAATATTGAAATCCAGCAAGGAGTAGCAGGTACCCTGGTTTGCCCAGACCCAGAGCCGGTGGATGTAGATGACTGTGGGAGCGCAATATTGAGTGGCTTCGATGTAGAAATCAGAGACTTCCCGGCTTGTGAATACACAATAGATGCGTACATCCAACAACCAGACGGAAGTATTGACACTGATTTTTTACTGTTTGACGAGGATCAAGGCCTCGTACAGGAAGAATTTGAATATGGAACCAGTCTGCTGGTTTATACGGTCACCTATGACAATGGGGATGCAGTAGAGGAGGTACAATCTTGCGTAGTTACCGTCACCGTGTTAAATGAGGAGGATACGGTATTAGAATGCCCAGATCGTGTGCGGGAATTTGCTGAAGAGAACGAATGTGAACGATTGGTAAGTGGGAACGATTTAGCTTCTGGCTATGTTGGTTGTGGAACATTAACCCATACGGTTACCACCAGTGACATCAATATACCTGAGTTTTCGGGTACAGGTGAACTGACCAGCTTTGCGTTTCCGGTTGGTACGAGTATCGTCACCTATACCGTAAATACACCTGTTGAACAGGTAATCAGCTGTTCCTTTGAAGTAATAATTGACGCATCAGGTGGTACCTCCCGCCCTCAGATTTTTGACTGCCAATCAGGTGATGTCACAGTTGAGATTTACGAAGGCATTACGCAGGAAGAAATACTAGCACAGATTGACTATGAAATAAGTGATGACTGTGGTATTGCATCCGTAGCAATTACCAACCTCAATTTAGGTTGTGATAGAATCGGGATACGTCAGGCTAATCGTGTAATTGAGGTTACGGATACAGATGGCAATACAGATAACTGTAGCGTGAACATTGTGACCCAAGGTGCTCCTGCCGTAATCACTTGTCCAGGTAATATGTTTCGAGTGGCCGATCAAAATGACAATACAATTGCTGTATTCCCGAGCAGTATACTAGCGCCACTTGAGTTGCCGACTTGTTTCTTTGAATTGAGGCATAGTATACAAGATTTGAATACCTTATCTGTCGTTACCTCTGGAGATGGTACGCTGCCCACACAATTATTAGGTCCTGGCAACTATCAAGTCTCTTACATTCTTGAACTTGTTGAGGACGGTGAGATTATTAGCTGTAGTTTTGCTATTGATGTCGTCGATTGCGCAGTAGCGCCGGTGAGCTGCCAGGATGCTACGGTGAATCTGAGTGAGCTCCCTGCCAATCCCGCTGATTTATTAGTGGTAGAAACGGAGGATTGTTCATTGGAGTATATAGCCAGCATTGACGAAGTACTGGGTTGTGATGATGTAGGGGTGAATACCTTGCTGGTTACCATTACCGATGATTTTGGCAACGAAAATACCTGTGGAGCTGTACTCAATATAATTGATGATGATATACCGGAGGTAACAGCTTGCCCCACAGATCGCACGATTAACCTGGATGTTAACTGCGAAGCCAGCGTGCCCGACCTGACCGGCGAAATCATGGGTATGAGTATTTGTAGCTCGGTAACTCCAGTGCAGGAACCAGCGGCAGGAACGCTAATCACAGAGCCTGGAATCGTTGAAATTGGGGTAAACTTACTAGATGAAGATGGACGAGGTGCAGCTACCCCCTGCTTAGTACAGATTACGGTGGCAGACAACACAGCGCCTACTCCTGTTTGTGCCGATGTAGAGGTTTTCTTAGATCAAAATGGGCAAGGAAGTATTGACATAACAGATGTTGACAATGGTTCTTTCGATAATTGTGGAGAGGTGAGTCTCTCATTTGATGCCACCTTAGATGTTACTCAGTTGAATTTTGAATGTCCAGATGCGGAAGCAAGCTCCGTCACTTTATACGTTACTGATGAAGCTGGTAATCAGGTCAATTGTATGGCTAATACTACTATAAAAGATAATCTCCCCCCCACTGCCGCCTGCATAGAATCATTAACCATTGGCCTGTCCGAATCTCCATTACTGGCTACTCAAGTAAACGATGGGAGTACAGACAATTGTACCGATCCCGAAAACCTTAGCCTCTTTCTATTAGCTACTGACGTAGGTGGGGCGCCTTTAGGGACAAGCTATAATCTTGCTTGTGGAGTCGTAGGCAACTTGAATCTAACGCTAGACGTCCGGGATGAAGCCAACAACCTCAGTTCATGTGATGTAAGCGTAACGGTGGTAGATGATATTGCGCCCACTGCCCATTGCCAAGATATCACCGTCAATATGGATAGTGAGCCCAAATCGATCACGGCAGACGATATTGATAATGGCTCCAGCGACAACTGTGGCTCGGTCATACTGAGTCTAGATCGCACTGATTTTGGTTGTGCAGATGTTGGTCAAATGATTGAAGTGACCTTATCCGTCGGTGATGGTACTAATAGCAGTTCTTGCATCGGAATGGTAACGGTAACCGATACTACACCACCCACAGCCACTTGTGGTTTAGGGATAGTAACCTTGGATGAGAACGGGGAAGGTACTTTGTTAGCAAGTGATTTAAATGGTTTTGGTGGAAGCACTGATGCCTGTGGCCCACTACTATTCAGTCTTGACGAAGCGGGCATCGTGACGACTATGGACTATAGCTGTGCGGATATCGGCCAGCCTGACATAACGCTCTACATTACGGACGCTAATGGCAATACCACCTCTTGTACTACTTCCGTTTTGATAGAAGATCAATCCGCACCCAATATTGTTTGCGTAACTGAACTGACAGTTGGCTTATCTGAATCATCGCTTTTGGCTACTCAACTGGATGGCGGGAGTTCGGATAACTGTACAGCCCCAGAAAACCTGACACTGGTAATGGCGCTTAGGATTGATGATACTGGTGATCCGGCAAACGATTTCTTGTTCCTGGGGGAAAGCTACGATTTGAGTTGCGCCGATGTCGGAACACAAACTTTCCTCTTGAGTGTTTCGGATGAAGGAGGAGAAGGGAGTACTTGCCAGGTAGTAGTGACGGTGGTAGATGATATTCCACCTACTGCCAACTGTCAGGATATTACAGTTAATATAGATAATGATCCGCAAGCCATTGCACCCGACCAAGTAAACAATGGCTCCAGTGACAACTGTGGTTCGGTCATGCTGAGCCTGGACCGTACTGACTTTGGTTGTGCTGATGTCGGCCAAATGGTTGAAGTAACCTTATCCGTCGATGATGGTAGTAATAGCAGTACTTGTACAGGCAGCGTAACAGTGACGGACAATACCTCTCCATTTGTCGACTGTCAAGCTGGTATAGTAAACCTAGACACTGAAGGTAAGGGCACGCTATTGGCCAGCACCCTGAATGACAACAATGGCAGCACAGATGCTTGTGGCCCTTTATTATTTAGTTTCGACGAAGCTGGCTTAATCACTAGCCTGGATTTTGACTGCGATGATGTAGGCACACTTCAAGATTTTGTATATGCAACAGATGCAAATGGTAATGTGAGTTCACCATGCCCGGTAACGATCTTCATCCGAGATGAACAAGTTCCTGCTGTGAGTTGTCAGGATATCACCGTTGAATTGGGAGATAATGGAACTGCTTCAATCGTTCCTTCCCAAATTGGTACAGCTTCAGATAACTGCGGGATAAACACAGAAACATTGGATATCAACACTTTTGACTGTACGGATGCCTTCTTTGCTACCCAATCAACGATAACGGTAACGTATAGGACCACAGACAATAATAGCAATCCAAGTTCTTGTACAGCAGCAGTAAAAGTAGAAGATCGATTAGCGCCTGAATTGATTTGCCGAAATCCAACCTATAACCTTACCCCTGATCCATCTGGCATCGGATTTGCAAGCTTGACGATTACCGAATCCGATCTGCTGGCAAGCTTTAGCGATAACTGTAGTGCAACTGCGTTTGGAGCGGATAGTTCTTTTGAATTTGGGCGTTGCGAAGATGTAGGAGTACATGAGTTGCTCGTTAATTTCACAGATGAAGCAGGCAATGAAGCAAATTGTACATCAACCGTAACCATTACAGAAACGGTATTACCGAATGCGCTTTGTCAGGATGTGATAGTATCTCTAGATGCTTTGGGTAAAGGAGTCCTTAGCGTAAATCAGGTCAACAATGGTTCGTCAGATGAATGTCTCCCACTTACGCTCAGTTTCTCCCCTGACGCTGCCGTTCAGGAGCTCCATTATACTTGTAGTGAGGTTGATACGGAGCCGCAAGTAAATCTATATGTGACTGATAATAGTGGTAATACCCAAGCCTGTACTGCCAGCATCACCATCCAAGATGTAATCTCGCCGAAACTAGGTTGTCCTTCGGATTTGCAAGTAAACACGGATACAGGAGAATGTGGTGCTGATGTAAACCTCTCGTCACCAAGTGCCTCTGATAATTGCAATACAGGGGATCCTCAGGCCCGCTATCGAAAAGTTGATGCAGTAGGGAATCCTTTAGAAGTCTGGTCCGATTGGGCTCCAGACCCTAGTGGTTTCTTTGAAGTGGGTAGCTACGAAGTTCAATGGAATGTCAAAGACCAATCTGGCAACGAAGATTTCTGCGCTCAACAATTGGAAGTGGTTGATGAAGAGTTCCCAGAACTGACCTGTAAGGACTTCACCGTTTCTTTTAACGGCGAAGCCACCTTGCCTATTCCTACCCCTTCCATTTTTGATACCGATGCCTCCTTCGATGCTTGTGGAGAAGTAAGCTTCGTTAGTCAAAGTAGAACTGAAGTCAGTTGTGCGGAAATAGGACAAATAGTGGCAGTCGAAGTAGTGGGCGTTGACCCTAATGGGAATAGTAATACTTGTAACGCTTATGTTAAGGTGATAGGTATGCCCTGCGGTTTTGAAGCTACTGATGTAGATTGTGCTGAGGGCGCAGACGCTAGCTATGATTCCTCTAATGAGTCTTTTACCCTCACTGCCAATGACTGCCCGGGTTACCCTGATGGGAAATCCTCCTTTGTCGGCACCTCCTTATGTGGAGACGGTGAGATAATTGCTCATGTGGCCGACCTGGATCTCAATGCACGAGCAGGTGTAGTTATGATGGAAAATACGGATGGCGGGGCTAAGATGGTAGGTATTGTCAAAGAGGTGGGGAGAAGAGTCAGAACGGAATATCGCTCTTCCCCAAATGCCAATGTTTCCAGTCGATCCAAAACACGTTCGGGTGTAAATTGGCTTCGCATTGTGAGAAGTGGCAATCAATTCAAAACCTATACCTCCACGAACGGCAGTTTCTGGCGGCTAGCCCATCGTATTACTTTCCCTAGCTTTGCAGAATGCATTCAGGTAGGTATATACGTCTATTCCAAGAGCTCTTCCCAACCCATATCAGCCGTCTTTGATCAAGTGGAGATCATTCGCTCCGATTCGAATCCTTTAGCAACCGGAACGAGCGAATTTTCAACTCTTTCTATTCTCAAAGAAAAAGTTCCTTCTGATGTTACCTTAACAGCAGCTCCTAACCCCTTTTCCATCGAAACAAAAATCACCTTTACCTTAGAGGAGCAGGCTGCTACCCACTTAAACATCTTTAACCTCCAGGGACAAAGAATAAAATCTTGGCCATTGGGTGAACTAGACAAGGGGGAGTATCAACAAGTATGGGATGGTACCGCTAATGGCAAAGCATTAGCTGCGGGCTTATATTTCATCCAAGTACAGCATGGTGATAAAAGCATTACAAAAAGAGTAATACTACAATCCAATTAAGACAGCTACAACATCCCGGGAATTATCCAGAGACAACTTTCCGGGATGTTTCTTAATACACTCTAACAAAGAACTTGGTGGAGGCGTGGGTGAAAGACACTCACACGGGCCGTTAGCGTTGGTCGGTGCTTACGGCAGGCCAAATGATATTTCCCCCAAAAGCCGATTTTAATATCATTAATATGTTCATGTAACAACGCCTAGCCCTGTCTTAGGGAAACTTCGGGTATTCCGCATGGGCTTTTAATAAAGAAGGAGTCTAAAGTACTTTTTTCAAAATAGCTAAGCGTTCTTTAATTTCCCTTACCGTAAGCGAGGCAAAACCGAGCCGCAATGCATTGAAATGGGGAAGGTGATGGTGGGCTGTAGTTAAATGAAGCCGCTTGAATAGAGCTTTTTTGGCTACTACTTCCAATTCAAGGGGCTTTTTCAATTTGGCCCAAATCGCCAGCCCACCCTCCGGCACTCTGAAATCTAACTGTTTAGAAAACAGCGTATCCAACTGTTGACAAAAGAAATCTCGACGTTGCTTATAAACCTTCCTCGATCGCCGAAGCATTCGCTCCACTTCTCCTTCTTGTAGCAAACTAGCCATTACTCGCTCCATGATAGTGTCTCCTTGATGATCAATCACCTGACGGATCTTGGCGGCTTTCTCAATTATATTTTTCGATGCTAATAGGTAACCAACTCTAAGGGCAGGTGCAATGGCCTTGGAGAAAGAGCCGGTATAAACTGTATGTTGTAAACCGTCTATGCTAGACAGGGGCAAGATCGGGGAATTCCCGTAGTGAAAATCATAATCGTAATCATCTTCCAAAATGATAAAACCATAGGATTCTGCCAATTGCAAGAGCTTCATTCGGCGAGCAGGACTTAGGGTTACAGTGGTGGGGTGATGATGGTGCGGGGTGACATAAACTAACTTTACTGTGCGCTTCTTACAATGATGTTCAATAGCCTCTATGTTAATTCCCTCTTGATCCACCGGAACAGTCAAGACGCTAGCACCTAAGAAATGTAAAGCATTATTAGCCCCAAAATAGCCGGGGCTACTCACAATGGCAGCTTCCCCCTTTCGCAAATGAGACTGGATAGCCAAGAAAATAGCCATTTGACTGCCTCGGGTAATCATCAGATTGTCAAGTTGGCAAGGAATTCCACGGGTGTCATTGAGGTACCTCACCAATACTTCTCTAAGGACAATATCCCCATAAGGCTGGGTATAAGACAAAAGAGCATGATAGCTATTGACTCTCAAGATACTCCGGTGCGAGCGACCGATCGACAAATGATCCACTAACCTGGGATCTGGGAACCCATCATCAATAGCTAAAAGGCCGCCCGTCCTGGTATCTGGCCTGCTGGGAATATCATAGAAACTGGCTTCTGCTTGAGTAAACTCCTTTCTCCTGACGGAGATACTAGCCCAATCTTTGGGTTTAGTTTCCGGTAACTTCTCTGATACAAAAGTTCCTATTCTTGGAATCCGGACAATCCATTGTTGTTGTTCTAGTTCTGCATAGACGGCCTCAATGGTTTTTTTGTTGACCGCTAATAAAGCAGCTAGAGATCGTACCCCCATTAACTTGACCCCCGGACGAAACCTGCCTTGCTGTATTTCCTTGATAAGTGCATTGCAAACCTGCAAAAACACTGGAATACTGCCTTCTCGCTCAATTACTATTGTTGAATAAAGTAATTCCTGACCCATTGTTTTTATTCATTTTGACCCATTCAGATAGGTCAAATCTAAAATAAATTTGCCCCTATAAAAAATGGTTCTCTGACATTTTAGGAAATCAAAAATGAACTAATCAATGAACGATATTACCTTATCAGCAAGAGCAATTGGCCATAGATCAATCACCACTATCGCCTTAGGGTTTGCGGCTATAGTCATTGCCTTCTTCTATCCAAATATTCTATCCGCCTTTTCTAGGATCATTGATCTACTAGCACAAAACAATGGGGAATACGGAAGGGGAAGCTTAGTCATGACTGCCATATTACTCATGTCCTTGATCTTCTTTATTCCTGTCTTAGCCTTTTGGAGTATACATAAGATTAATCAGGAGGATGGGTGGAAACATCCACGAGCTTTACGACGAATTCTCCATTTCGTCTGTGCCAGCTCTCCTTTCTATACCATGATCGTTTTGGGCCTATTTAAAGCAGGATTGGGGCAATGGCAGCTTTATGCCTGGTATCTATTTACAGGAGTAGCTGGCATCTTATTGCTCTACTTTTCGAAAAAAACAACCACTCAATCACGTCTTAGTCAAACAGAAAAAGAATTCGGAGGGAACTGGCGGTTTTCACACGGAGTAGCGGCCTTAATCCTAATGTTAGCGTTTGTTATTGTCCACTTATTTAATCACATGTTAGCCCTATGGTCACTAGATTGGCAAGCAGCTGCGATGAATTTCTTACGGAAATGGTATCGGGCAGCCTTCATAGAACCGATTATCCTTTTGCTAACAGCCGGTCTTATGGTATCAGGCATTAAAATGACCTGGCATTATACTCGCCGACCAAGTGACTTTTTTCGCTTATTGCAAACTTGTGCTGGCGTGTACTTATTCATGTTTTTCTGCTCACATATCTCAGCCGTCTTTCTGGCCAGAATGGGTGGTGAAGATACAGATTGGGTATTTGCAGTAGGCACCAACGGACTCTTTCATGGTTTTGTAATGTTATTTCCCTACTATGCCTTAGCTTCCTTCTTGATTCTCTTACATGCTTCATTGGGCTTACGAAAAATTTTGCTGGATAGAAATTGGGTAGTTCAAAAGGCAAATCAAATATTCTACGGACTGGCTTTTATTGGCTTAATAGTTAGTCTAATTATTAGCCTGGCTACCACGGGAATAGAGCTTTAATTGCAAAAACCTCTCTCTATTGTGTACCTTTTTACTTTCTCTGTCGTCATAAGAACCTAAGACGCACGGATAACCAAGATCGTTTCTCCTAAAAGGATAACTTAATTTCCCCTAGGGGAATAAGTAAAAGAGCGAATCTAACTTATCAATTTATGGTGGCCTCTTTTTCCATATATCTGCGTTGCGTACTCGTCTTAATAGCCAAGGCTATTAGGCTCCGCCGCGCCTTGATCTATGAAAAAATGGGCTCGACCAAAAAAGTAATCTAGATCTGCTCTTTTACTTAAATATTCAGCAGTATTTCATTAAAATAATCCTTAAGAGAAACTTAAAGTCCAGCGATCTGAAAGACCTCATACAACGAAAACCATCTATGAGCGTTCTTTTATCTGGACTTTAAAAACAAGCCTTGGTTAAATCGTTAGCTTTCTCTAATTATCCTTCAGTACTCAAGACTATATGATGCTCAGAAAAGTATTAACCTTTTGTTTTGTCGTTGCCACCTATTGCTTAATTGCTCAAGACCGAACCGCGGAGCCTTATGCCACTTCTCGTGTGCTGAATCAGTCCCCTGCAAAAGGCTTGCTTCTAGACTATACACAACTTGGGGGTTTCAATTACAAAGGGCCTAACAATAACAGTCAAGTAGCAGAGAGTGATCGACTAGAATTAAAACTGCGTATACCTATATTATTGAAAGAGCGTACAAAAGTTTTGTTAGGGTTACAGTACTTTCAAGAATCTTATGAATTTGAGGAAGATGGCCTGCTTGAGTCCAATTTTGTCTTTCAACGTTTGAATGAAAGGGTGTTGAAGAAATCTCGACTAAGCCTTAGCGCTGGTCACGCCCTAAATAGCAAATTCTATACAGCTTTTAGACTGGAAGCTTCGTACTCTGGCGATTACCAAGGAATAATCAACATGGATAACCGCTTTGCTACCTATAGAGCTACAGCTGCATTGGGGTATAAAAAATCTGAAAGGCTGACCTATGGAATTGGTACATATTATAGTAACAGCTTCCGCCGCACCCAAATTCTGCCCTTTGCCTTCTATAATCAGACCTTCAGCGATAAATTCGGTTTAGAATTTACAATCCCTGTCAAGCTAAAAGCACGATACAATATTAATGACCGATCTCTACTTCTGTTTGGCCCACAGTACCAAAGTCAGACCTATTCTTTGGATGTGCCGAATGAGCACGGAGATTTGAGTATTGCTCATTTCCGAAGACAAGCCATCGATTGGGGTGCAACTTACCAATATAACATCGACGGATGGACCTGGCTACAAGTTGGGATGGGCTACTTAACCAACTTCAACACTCGGGTAGAAGATCCTATGGCAGGTACAGCCTTTGGTATTCAGCCAGGTGATGGAGCCTACTTGAAGGTCGGGCTATTTTTGTCCCCGACGAGGAGGAAGTAGCAATAATGGTTTGAATTCAATGGCCTTTTCCTATACTGCGCGAACTAGGTCTGAGTATATTTCAGACCTTACATTTTCCGACATCATCGCCCAATAGGCGAATTGCATAAAACATCCTCAATAAAGCAGATAAAAAGCTGTGTATTACGGCAATAAGCAATAGCTTTATGTTCCATATTTGACCATCTGCCGTAGTCACATGCTTCTTCGTACACTAATTTTTGCTTTACTGTTCAACTTCCATGCTAGATCGGCTGTCATAGCTCAAGCAGTTCTTGTCCCGAGTATCCACGAAGGTGCCCAAATCGGCACCTATGTTTCTGTTTTTTCTGACGCTTCCAAATCCTTAGGAGTAGAAGATATCCTTCGCGATGCTACTCTTCCTTTCATTAGACAAGGGCACGAGCAGGTCATGGTGGGGCAAAGGCGAGAAGCCAATGCTTGGCTTCAAGTTGAATTCGCCAACCCTTCCGATTCTACCTATTCCATGGTGCTCTACCTGGGGGATATTTTTACCCGCCATATGGATGGATATTTGGTGGAAGATGGACAGGTTTTGCAAATCTATACTATCGGTCTAAAGGGTAGTTTTTCTGAAAGGATTTTGCCCTACCGTAGTTCAGCACTCCCCTTTGAAATCCCCCCTAAGGCTTCTCGAAAGATCTATCTAAGGATTGAAAACCGCTGGGATCCCGTTCAGTTTCCGATCTACCTCTGTTCCGCTAAATACTTCCCTAGCTTTGTTGAAAAAGAGTATTTATTACTGGGTGGGTTCCATGGGTTTCTTATTCTTATTGTGCTGATTGCCATCATTCTATTCTTATCCACCCGAACTCGCCTATTCCTGATCTACTTGCTTTATGCCTGTGCTTCTTTCCTTTTTTCTTGGAGCATTTCCGGACTAGACTTTCAATATTGGTACCCAGCAGAAGGGGAAGCCGTCTATCCCTTTCGGATGATCATGGGCGTTACGACCGTGCTATTGCTGTTCGCACTTATCGGGGAATATTATCGTTTGGAGAATATCCGACTTTCCTTTACCAAGCATTTCTCTCGTTTCTTCGCGGGCCTACTTGTAATCGCACTCCTCTCTTTATTACTGCAAGAACCGCTCGGGTTTAGCAGTCCCGATGTGTCGACCTCCTACCACGTAATCCCTGGCATCATCATTAGTTTATCTTGCCTTTATGTCTTTTTTCTCCTATTTGGAATCACCTATAAGCACCCTAAATGGACCAACTTTGTTTTTCTCATTGGTTATTTAGGTATTACCATCTATGGTCTTCTGGCCACTCCTATCCAAAATGCATGGATTGCCATTCCGTTCGACAAATTCAACCTATTCCGGATATCGACGATATGCGAGATGATTGCGCTAACGGTATTGATGGTACATAGAATAGTCAGAATCCATCAGGAGTCGATTTTAAAATCAGAACAATTAGAAAGCGTCCAAAAAATAGAAGCTGCTAAAAGTACCTTATTTACTAATATCACGCATGAATTCCGGACGCCTCTAACGGTGATCAACGGCTCCCTCGATAAGATAGAGGGGCATGAATTTGAAAAAACGCAAATTCAGAAAAGTAGCAACGATTTACTGCTCCTGGTAGATCAGCTCTTGGATTTGGCTAAATCCGAAAATGGCAACCTGCAACTAAAACCACAACAAGCGGACCTCATTCCCTTTTTACGACTAGAATCTACAAGCTTTCACCATTGGTGCCAGCAAAAAAGTATAGCCTTTCACTTCAACTCAAAACTTGAAGAGTGTTTGATGGATTTTGATCCCATCCGATTGAATGAGGTTCTTAAGAATTTGATCTCGAATGCCATCAAGCATACCTCACAAGGCGGTCGGATCACCCTGGAAGTCGAAAAGATTCTAGATCAGATACAGCTACAGATATCAGATAACGGCAGTGGTATAGCCCGAGGGGATATTCCGATGATCTGGGATCGATTTTACCAGGTAGATAACAAAGATTCTGGAACAGGAATTGGTTTGTCCCACACCAAAATGCTAGTGGAGCTCATGCAAGGTAAGATCGAAGTGGATAGTGAGATCGGACAAGGAACAACTTTCACGCTAAGCCTACCCATTACTAGAGAAGAAACACTTAGCGCTCAACTCCAAAAGACCAAAGCAGTAAAATCCGCCGCAGCCAACCTTGATCAATATCTCAACCTAGTCACCGCCCAATACGATCCTCGCCGCCCCAACCTCCTTATCATAGAAGATCAGAAAGCAGTAGCTTATACGATCGCAAGTGCCTTGGAACCTCAATACAACATCCAACTAGCCTATGATGGCGACGCAGGCCTAGCATTAGCCCTGAATAGCTTACCTGATCTCATCCTCAGCGATATTATGATGCCCAAATTGGATGGTATACAGCTCTGCAATACATTGAAACAAGACATTAGCACCTCTCACATTCCGGTGATTATGTTGACAGCCAAAGCAACAAAAGACGATAAACTCACTGGGCTACAAGCAGGAGCAGATGCCTATCTCACCAAGCCTTTTGATAAGGAAGAACTGCTAGTCCGAGTCAAGAACCTAATCCAACAGCGAGAGAAGATCAAGGTAGCAATCCAAAACGGAAGCTATCAGAGGATGGCTGAAAAATTAGGCCCTGACTACAACTGGCTTAGGAGATTGGAGGCTTCAGTATTGGAGCGAATTGCCGACCCCGATCTCAATCCTCCCTCACTAGAGAAAATAGTGGGTATGAGCCAAGCCAAGCTGTATCGAAAACTCACACAACTAACTGGGCTAAATCCCAGTGCTTTCATTAGAAATATCCGTCTAGAAGAAGCTAAAAAACAGTTACTCAATACCAGCAAGAATATCAAGGAAGTAGCCTATGATGTCGGGTTCTCAAGCCCTGCATATTTTTCCACCAATTTCAAAGCAAAGTTTGGTCTTACGCCTAGTGAGATACGCAAGTAGCTACTCCTGCTTCTATCTTGAATAAAGATTGAAAGCTTTAGAATAAGAATTGAAAGCCCTTTTCACTGATTTCCTGCTCTTTTACAGTATTCAAGACAAGCCTCTGTTTGTTTTGACAGCGCAAATGTATAATGAAGTGGTTTCGATTCTGTTGGCTGAATCTAGGACAGGCTTCCATTTAGGAACTCATAGTAAGTCAGGAAACAAGCTTAGTACGGCTAGGAAAGTCGAGACCACTTCCGTTACACATCATTATTGACCGAGATCACTCCTAAGTCATTATAGCAAAATCCAGCACACTGTATATTACCCCAATACCAGGTTTTCCAAAGGCTGCATAAGATTGAGCCTAACAACAATTCACTATTGGCCTCTAACCATAAGCACAGGGCATGGAGCGGCTTGATCATGTAGGTCACTCCATAGCCCACTGCTATTTGCCTTGTTAAAACAGTTAACATTTGGATCTTCCCTTATCAATAGTTTCCCCACCTTCATGAATGTATCGAGGATTAGTTCTATAGTATCAGCTACCAGCTACACCTTTCCGCTTTTCTTCTTACTTTAGAGTCGCCCCAATAGAGCCTTCCCTGAGCACGATCAATCAACGCATTTATGAACATGAATAGACTATTAGCCCTAGGGGTTTACCTATGTTTACTACAGGCCTGCCAACCTATTTCGAAGCAAGCAGAACTACTCCCACCAGAAGAAAACCGATTCACTACTTCCGTCCTTAGTCAAGCTGGGAGTCTAGATGAGCCCATGGCCTTTACCTTCTTGAATGAAGAGGAAATGCTCATCGTTGAGCGAAAAGGGGACGTGAAGTCATTTCATGTGGAAAGTCGGCAAATGCGCACCGTAGGGCATGTTCCTGTGAACACCAAGTATGTGAATAAAGCCGGCCGTTCTCGGGAAGCCGAGGAAGGGCTACTGGGCATCATTGCACATCCTAATTATGCCGAAAACAATTGGATCTATATGCTTTACGCAGATCCAGATGAGCCAAAGCATGTGTTAGCTCGCTGGGAATATAAAGAGAATGCTCTCCAGGAAGACAGTAAAATTGTAGTACTCGACTATCCTACGCAAAGAGAGGAATGCTGCCATACCGGCGGCGGCATGATATTTGACAAAGCAGGGAATCTTTACATTACTACGGGAAATAACACCGTTAATCCCCCACAAGGCACTTCCAACTTAGACGAAAGGCCTGGGCATAAAAATTCAGATGACCAACGCACAGCCGGTAATACTAACGATCTGCGCGGTAAGATCTTAAGAATCCACCCTGAAGATGATGGTACTTATAGTATTCCAGAAGGCAACCTTTTCCCTGAAAATACAGCCAAGGCACGAGCTGAAATTTATACCATGGGACATCGTAACCCCTGGCGAGTCTCAATTGATAGCGAAACAGGGTACATCTATTGGGGGGAAGTAGGGCCTGACGCAGCAGAAAACACCGAAGTGGGGCCGAGGGGGTATGACGAATTCAATCAAGCTAAAGGTCCTGGTTTTTTTGGTTGGCCTTACTTTGTAGGCAACAACCTGCCTTACGTGGATTCTCTAGGGACCCCTTTTAATCCTGAACAGCCCGTCAACCATTCACCAAACAATACAGGTCTAACAAACTTACCCCCAGCCGAGCCCGCCTTTATCTGGTACCCCTACGCTTATTCCGAGGAATTCCCTGAACTCGGGAGTGCTGGTAGAAGTGCTACGGGTGGGCCAGTGTTTAGGCTGGCTGATTTCCCTGAATCAGATAAGCGTTTTCCGGCTTACTATGAAGGAAAATGGCTAATCAGTGAGTTCATGCGAGGTTGGATTATGGCAGTAAGTTTGGATGAAAATGGAGACTACGTTTCCATCGAACCCTTCCTCCCCAATGAAAGTTTCATTAGCGTCATTGACATGCAATTCAGTCCAGATGGAGATTTATATGTACTTGAATATGGCTCCGCCTGGTTTAGAGGCAATGACAATGCCCTAGTCAAACGTGTTCAGTTTAATGCAGGAAACCGACCTCCCGTAGTTCAGGTAAGTGTAGACAAAGCAGCAGGTGCTCTACCATTAGAAGTACAACTTTCAAGCGACGGCACTATGGATTATGATGAAGATCAACTGTCATACAACTGGACCATTACCTCAGACAATGGTTTCGAGCAGACTTCATCAGAGCAGAATCCAAAGCTAACCCTAACAGAAGCCGGTTTGTACCGCGCTCGCCTAGAAGTAACCGATGCGGCTAATAATATAGAAGCGCAGGAACTGGAAATTATTGCTGGCAATGCGCCCCCACAAGTAGCTATCAAAATCACCGAAGGAAATCAATCCTTCTATTTTCCAGGCAGTACCGTGACCTATCAAATTGAAGTCCAGGATGAGGAAGATGGAAATAGTTCGTCCGGCGGTATTCCCGGAGATGCTATCGCCATCAATTTTGACTATGTCCCAGAGGGCTTTGACCCAATAGAAATCGCCCAGAATCATCGCAGTACCGATGATTGGGTAGCCTTCTCCAAAGGCCGCACATTGATTGATGGTAGTGACTGTTTTTCTTGCCATCGAATAGATGTAAAGTCCATTGGGCCCAGCTATCTAGATGTGGCGAAGAAATATCCGAATTCTCCCCAAAACCGTAAAATGCTGGCCGGCAGGATTATCAACGGTAGCGTAGGCATCTGGGGGGAGCATGGCATGAGCGCGCATCCAGATTTTTCGCAGGAAGAAGCAGAACTGATGGTTGAGTATATTATGAGTCTGGATGATCCGCAATCCACACCAGATGTAATCTCATTGGCGGGCACCCATACCTTGGTGGCTCCGGAGAATAGCCAAGGAAGAGGGGGGTATTTGTTACGAGCCGCCTATACAGATCAAGGCGCTGAGGGCCTAAAGACGATTGCCTCAGAAAAGATAATCCCCCTACGTAACCCTTCTTTACTGCCCGAAGGAGCTGATGAAATCGAGGGCGTACAAATTCTAACTAGCCCGAATCGAGTCATTAATATAGCACAAGACAATGCAGTACTCGCCTACCGCGACCTCGACCTTACCGGAATTACAGCCATCGAAATGGTGGCGGAGGCCTCTAGTAGAGATGATGCAGCAGGTGGATTAATGGAAATACGGCTAGCGGGACCTGATGGCAAATTATTAGCCACCTCACCTGAAATTCAGGAATTAGATATCGATTTTGAAGCGGAACTAGAAAAAATGAGAGCCGAATGGGTCAAAGACGGTAAGAAAGGAAGAGAACCCAACCGATGGACGGTCAGAAATAAGTTTAGGCCACGATTCGCTCTTCCTATCGAGGGAATAACAGGAAGGCATGATCTTTATTTTATATTCAAAAATCCAGGAGCCAAACCGGGGCAAATATTGCTGCGATTGTACTCCATCACTTGTAAAAACACGAAGTCTCCAACTTAAACATAACATCATGACAAATCGAAAAAACCAGTCTCGACGGCAATTTATCACCACTTCTGCAGCAACAGCGACAGGCTTATTACTAGGGGCTCAGCATCTAACCGCTGCTCCAGCTATATTGAAATACTACAATAAGCCAAATTCACGGATCAATGGCGTACAAATCGGGGTAATCACCTACTCCTTCCGCAGCATGCCAGATCAAGGTGCTGAGGCTACGCTGAAGTATATTTTAGAAAGTGGTATTAGCGCTATTGAGCTAATGGGAGGGCCAGCGGAGAGCTTCGCAGGAATGCCTAGTAGTACAGTCAACCGACGTGCTTTTTTCCAGCTTAGACGTAAGCAAAGAGCAGGTAATTTGTCAGAGGAAGAAAAGGGTCAGTTGACCGAAATGCAGGTCTTAAACAAAGAGCACCAAGAAAAGGTCATCAAATGGCGCACTGAGGTCTCCATGGACCGCTTCAAGCAAATGCGGAAAATGTATAAGCAAGCAGGTGTAAAGATTTATGGCTTCAAGCCCAACGCTTTCGGCAAGAATAATACTGATGCAGAGATCGATTATGGATTCCGAGCCGCCAAGGCTTTAGGTGCATCTCATGTAACATTGGAACATCCTAGCGATGATGCGCACACCCTTAAACTGGGTAAAATGGCAAAGAAACACAAGGTTAAAGTAGCCTACCACGGTCACACTCAGCAAACTCCTACTTTTTGGGACACAGCGCTGGGTCAATCTAAGTTCAATGCGATGAATCCAGATCTGGGTCATTATGTAGCTGCAGGCTTCGACAGTTCCTTGGATCTTTTACAGAAATATCACAAAAACATTTATAGCATTCATCTAAAAGACCGCAAATCCAAAGCCAATGGCCAAACCAATATGCCTTGGGGGGAAGGTGATACTCCCATTCCCGAAATCTTGCAATTGATGCAAAGGGAAAAATTCAAGTTCCCCGGCACGGTGGAGCTAGAGTATCAAATTCCCGATGGTTCTGATGCCATCAAGGAGGTCCAAAATTGCCTTGAGTTTTGCCGGAAGGCATTAGCTTAACCATAGGAGCAGAAGGGCATTCATTTCTTCGAACGGATGAGTGTCCTTCTGCAAAGTCTTTCACCTCATCTTCCCACCTAGGCATCTCCAACTTTCTGCCAATCATACCTTGATTACCTTCCACATACTGATGAAAATTATCTAGTAGTACCTGCTGACCAATTTATGAGTTAACCAGGTGAGCTTATTTACTATCACAGTTAAACATCCATTGAATGCCATACTTATCTGTACAACTTCCATAGTAAGCACCCCAAAACACATCTTTAAGCTCCATGGTAATCGTCCCTCCTGCTGCCAATCCATCAAATAGTTGCTTGGTTTCTTCACGCGTTTCTGGGGATAAGCTAATGTGAAAATTATTACCCATATTTACTTTGAACCCCATCTCAGATGGACAATCATTTCCCATGAGTGTATGAATACCACCGAGAATAGGTAAGGAAACATGCATGACCTTCTGCTTAGTGGCTTCTGACATCGGAGGTTGCCCTTCCTGAGGGGGCATATCTTTAAAGCGTCTAATGCCGCCGACAAATTCTCCTCCAAAGATAGATTGGTAGAATAGGAAGGCTTCTTCCGTTTGATCCAGAAAATTTAGATAGGTGTTGACACTCGCCATGATGTGGTCGTTTTTAAGTTAAATAAATTGGTGGGTATCTCATTGTAATCTTGGAAGCTAATAACTGCTTGGGGTTGCTCAAATCTTCAGCTGTGCCCAGAACGGAGCCATTCAGCTACATCAAAGATCTTTTCCCAAAACGATAGCACCAATCAATAATCGTCGGGCTACAGATAAGGATCTTGCCATAAGTGCTCAAAAATCGGGCCTATCTACGGAAAGTAGCCTTAATGGTTGAAAACTACCTTGCCTAGTTAATTCCCATTCTTGACAACAAAGTACACGAGACCCGTTTTTGTTTCTTTTTCAATGAAATTTTGGAGACTGATAAGTAGGTAACACCAAATTCGCCTCCCTAAGAAATGCCGTAATGTTTACGTCCAGAATTGTACGACAACTGACCTTCAAAGGTTTCGAAGGCCGCTTCCATCGGCCCAATAGTCTACCGTACTTAATACCATGCATAAGCGCAAATGTCCTACGGAATAATCACCGTTCTCTCCATCCTATTTTACTATATTAGAGGCACACCTGACAATAAACTTTGAAAGCGACAATTAGCATGAGTGAAACCATACCCTTTCGCGATATAATTATTGTAGGTGCCGGCCTATCGGGCATCGGGGCTGCCTACCACATCCAAAGCAAGTGTCCAGGCAGTACTTACGCCATATTGGAAGCCCGAGAATCCATGGGCGGTACCTGGGACTTATTCAAATATCCGGGGCTGCGCTCTGATTCAGATATGTATACTTTAGGTTTTCCTTTCTATCCCTGGAAAGATCCCAAGGCTATCGCTGATGGCCCTGCTATCCTATCTTATATCAAGGAAACAGCAGCACATTTTGGGATCGATAAAAAGATCCAATACAATCATAAGGTGATAGATGCAGAATGGTCCAATGCAGAAAACGAATGGACGGTTCGTGTTCAACCGCACGCAACAGTAGAAGCCACTGCCATACGCTGTAAGTTTCTGATGATGTGTAGCGGTTACTACGATTATGATCAAGGCTACATGCCGAAATTTCCGAATCAGGAAGCTTTTCAAGGGAAGTTATTCCACCCTCAGCATTGGGATACCACAGCAGATTATAAGAACAAGAAAGTAGTCGTCATTGGTAGTGGGGCCACCGCCGTTACGATCGTACCAGAGATGTCAAAGACCGCCGAAAAAGTGGTTATGCTACAACGTTCTCCCACCTACATTATGAACATGCCCAGTGAGGATGTGGTCTCCAATTTCCTGAAGAAGATCCTACCTAGTAAGGTGGCACATCATTTAGCTAGATGGAAGAACATCTTATTCAGCATGTTTTTCTACAACCTATCCAAGTGGAAACCGCATTGGGTAAGAGGTATGATTCAGAAAGCTGCAGAAAAAGAACTAGGTGATAAATATGAAAAAAAGCATTTCGACCCCAAATATGATCCCTGGGATCAGCGCCTGTGTTTAGTTCCTGATAATGACCTTTTCCAGACCATCAAGGAAGGGAAAGTAGAAATCGTTACAGACACCATAAAGCAGTTCACCCCAAATGGTATCGACCTAGATTCCGGTGACCAATTGGAAGCGGATATCATCGTAGCAGCCACAGGACTTACGATGAAGCTATTCGGCGGAATGCAGATCAAGCTCAATGGTGAGACCATGCAGATGAATCAGCAACACGCCTACCGCGGCGTGATGTTCAGCAACCTCCCCAATTTCGCCATGGCTGTAGGCTATACCAATGCCTCTTGGACCTTGAAATGTGACCTGAACTGTCAATTTGTGGCCAAGCTAATCAACTACATGAACGACAAAGCCTATAGCAGTTGCACGCCGGTTTTTGATAAAGCAGAATTTGGTGAAGAAGATCTTTTAGATCTAAGTTCTGGCTATGTAGAACGCGCCAAAGCTATTTTACCTAAGCAAGGAAGTAAAAAGCCCTGGAAAGTACATCAGAATTATATCAAGGATCTATTCATGTTGAAATATGGAAAGGTGGACGACGGGTACTTGGAGTTTTCTTAGTTCTTCCAATGTACTGTTACTACTAATTAGCTTTCCTCAGAAATTGAGGAATTGTCAGGTATTAAAATTTAAAAGATGAAAAAAGTAATCTTATTTATTTTCTTGATAAGCTTAATGATTAGTTGTCAACCAGAGAAGCCAAAAGCCAAAACCAACCCCCAATTGGACAAACAAGAAATACTACAAACCATTGAAAATTGGAATACTGGATGGGATTCGAAAGATGTAGAATTGGCAATCAAGGATTACTCAGATGAAATAGATTGGACAAATGCATTCGGAGATAGAATGACATCCAAAGAAGAACTGAGAGCGCTTTTAGAAGAGATTTTTGCGATGGAGTTTGTGATGACTGGCAAACAGAATTACATTGAAAATGAAGTAGAGTTTATAAAGGATGATATTGCTTTGGTAAGATCAAGAAATTTAAGGAAAAATCAAGAATGGAGTGACGGGAGTCAAATGGGAGACAGGAATATTAATCATTTGCGAGTTTTTCAAAAACTCAATGGAGAATGGAAAATTATTAATCATATGATAAGTCAAGCCCAGGAGAAAAAGTAAAAACAAACGGACTATAAGGGATCGTTCCCTATGCTTCTCATCCGGTCAGCGCATCAGCTATGCTGACCGATATAGAGATTTAAGAAATAAACACCATGAAAAAACTACTGATCTACATTCCACTCCTTTTGCTATTTGCTTGCCAGCAGTCAACTGATGGCGATAACGGGGATGCTTCAAAAACGGAAGAGGAAAAAACCTCGGACATTGAGCAAACGAAATCAGGGGACATAGATAGCTCAAAAGGAAACGAGGACCACATAGACATGAAATCTCTTTTTAGACTGAGCCCATTATCCATTTTCGATGAAACTACTGAGGGCCTAGCTCTTTCTGAAAAGACAGATTTACTACAAAAAGGAGAATCAGCTACCTGGAAGATCACTGATGAAAGCAGGACGAAACTCACCATACAATGTAAACATCCTTCCAGCGAGGTCACCTTATTCTTTTTTAAACATAGAGTTAATTTAGATGGTGTGTTATTCGCCAGGATAATGAATGAGCAAAACAGCAAAGTTCATTCATGGAGATATATTGATGATAGTAAGACACTACAAAAAGCTGATGTTTTGAAAAAATACAGTGCCAATGAATTTGTAAGTGAAGAAGATAGATTGCCAGATTCCTATACGCCCGTATTAAATTATCAGTTTCTTGATGATCAAACCATTGAGGTATCCCTTCAGACTTGGATGGATAAGGAATTTGAAAACCGCGAAATCATCAATAGGATATTGCTACAGTGGAATGGGGAAGACTTTGAGGAAAAAATTGTCAAGAATCAACCCCTTCAGGAATCTGGCAAATTAAGCCTACTAAACAAATCTAACTATGACCTTAAGAAATTGGATCATGATGGCAAAATTGTAAATCAAAGAATCTGGAATGATGCCAATGGCGAAAACATTGTCTTGTTCACCCAAAAAGAAGAGGAACTTTTTGTTTATCACTATGCCATTGATGCTAACAATCCTAAGCTCTTGAGGAAGATCTACGATGCTGAAAAGGATTGCGACTATGACCTTACCTTGGAATTTGTAGGAGAGGCAATTAAGCTGACGGATTTGGATAACGATAATATTGGCGAGATTACTTTCGCTTATAAAATAGCTTGCATCTCGGATGTTTCTCCAGTAGACTTAAAATTAGTGCTGTTGGAAGATGGAAAGAAGTTTATAGTAAGAGGTCGTACTGTAGTCAACATGGGTGATAATAAGTTGGGGGGTGATAAAAGTGTTGATGCCTCCTTTAAAAGTGGCCCGGATAATTTCCTTTCGCATGCCAACAAAATTTGGGATAGTATAAATCAATAGCTCTCTCCATCTAGTGCCCTATTGATTCTTTCGGGAGGAATAGCATTTATGATGGGAATCAGCGATTCTGGTGAAGGATTAACAGATAGTAAGTCCAGGTATGCGTACTTGCTCCTAGTTGGATACTTCATAGCTATCGGGGTATTGGCATATCTACATTATCGAAGGTACTTAAAACAAAACAAGGATTGGGGAGCGGTATGGAACGAAGCATTGGGGAGCGGTATGGAACGAAGCATTGGAGTTAACAATTACAGGTGAGCACAATTCAATAATGGACACTATCTTTCACACCTTGAATGAATTTGGCTTTAAGATCAAGAAGTACAACATTGATAAAGGACAATTGGAGAGAAGAAAATGGTGGCTCGGGCATACGAGAGTTGTAACCGTCCAAAAAAGTGCGAAGGATGCAAATGTTCTGGTTTCTTTAGATTACTTGTATCCATCTGCCATCTTGATGCAAGAAGGGACAAATAAAATATTGCTTAGTAGACTAAAAAAGAAGTTGATAAAGAATTTTGATTATTAAGCCCTACTACCAACAAAGTGCAAGCGGTCAGCGTGACCTCTATGTTCATGTAAGAACATGGTCAGCAAAGGATTTGACCCGATTACTAGATAGGAATATCTTGGGCATTCAAAGTCTTGTGAGCTACCTAACTTTTAACCTTTACCGGTATCAAGCAGTTGTAGGACATTCAAAAAGATTAGTATTCAGATATGAAAGTTGACTTTAAGAATTTCGAAATTGAATTGAAAGACGATGCCTCGTATAGGATAAAATCTGCAGGCAATCCAATTTACAAGTACGAGTATTCCAATGGAGAAATCATAAAAAACCTGGCTTTCACCATCAATAAGAGAGCTATTATAGTAAGAGACTTCGAAAGAAAGCAAGAAATATCCAGTGCTATCCTTTGCGAAAACGGGGGCAAAGCGGAACTAACACAAGACTGTTTTAAACTAGCGGAAGATGAACTCTGGATTTGTGTGGGTGATAAAATATATTGCTTAGCTATTCCTGGCTTAGAGGTAAGTTGGTTTCGCAATGTCGACTTTGGCACCATTCACTCCATCAACTTTTTTGGTGGCGACTTGATCATCCATTGCAATATAGGTTTAGTTCGAATAGGTAAAGACGGAGAGGTCATCTGGAAATTTAGTGAAGGAAATGGAGTATTCATTCCTGGTGAGGGGAGACTAAGAATATTCGAAAAACATATTGAATTGATAGATGGGAATGACAAACAATATATTGTCGATGAATTTGGAAAAACACTTCCCAGAAAAAGCAGTGATGCATGAGGTATCGCCATGGAATTTCAAGAGAAAGCTATTAAACTGACTAGGGCTTCGTTAGTTCCACCTGATTTTAAGATCAACAATAACTTTTCTGGCAGCTTTGGGGAGTAAGCTGTAGACTTTTATTAAAAGACGAATGGTTTATCGAAAAAGCCCCGCTTGCCAAGCCTTGACAATTATCTTAAAAATTGACAATTAATAGAGCATCTCTTCAAAAGAAGGGAAAAATTCAATGACTGAGCTAGGTACAAATAGGGCAGCAGCTTGCATGCCTATACCCTCAGACTTTGAAAAAACGTTTGAGGGCCAAACAATAGGTGAGTTATGGTCTTGCCTGGCAGAATAGGATTTTAGTGCGGGCAAACTCCTAGGCATTTGCATTATATTCTCTAGTGCAGTTGAGGCTTTTTCACAGGCTGCCTCCAGGTCTGTTCGAAACAGTGGATAACAGTTTATTATAAAAATTTGAAGCTAGATGTTTTTAAAGTAATGCAAATGAGGGTATTTCTTTTATTGGTTATATCAATTCAAGCTGTATTAATTGCTGCACAAGATGCCTCAATAAGTGGAAGGATAACATATAAAAACAGTTCTATTCCTGTAGACTCTGTTCGTGTTAATTGGCTAGATTCCTCAGATGAAATAATTGAATATGTACATTCTGATATCGAGGGGTACTAGGTAATAGAGAATATTCAGGCTAAATCAAAAGAAGACTATACCTAATAAGGTGGAGTGCACACATGCCGCCATTTCAAAAAATTGAGATGCAAGCTAGAGCGCGTTTTGTTGGATAAAATCAAAACGGTTCTTGGACGGAATCAATTAGGCGGCACATCGCCTAAACAGCCCTCTGTAACTGCTTGACACAAAGATGACGACAACTTGACGTGACTAGTAAATATGTTTCCAGTATACATTTGCTGAAACAATAAACCACCGTAAAATGGAAACAAAAGATTTCGCAAAAAAACTAAAGAAATTAAGAAGGCTTAGAGGAATGTCTCAAGAATATTTAGCGGATCAGTCGCGAGCAAGTTTGAGGACAATCCAAAGAATTGAAAACAACGAACCTGAATCAAAAGGGAAACAGTTAAAAGAATAACCTTTGCGTTAGATGTAGAGTTGACAGAATTAATTGGCTCAAATTTGATACCCGAAACAACCGATTTAAGGGCAACTATAGTCTTTCTTAAAAAGCAGCTTTCAAAAACCAATGAAAAATCGGAATTGGAATTATCATGGATGTAGGAACGAAAAGACAGGAATGTTCAATTAGCTTCTAAAACAACTGCTTACAAGCATGTATAACCTTAAGTAAAAATGAAAGAAATACTTCTACTGGTAATATTTGTATTAGTTAAGAACATCGGGTTTTCCCAGGATTTCGATACGAATAAATTAGATGCCTATTTTAGTCAGTTGACATCCAACAACAAGTTTATGGGTAGCATTGCAGTGTATAAAGACAATAGCATTTGCTACCACAAACAATTCGGTTTTTCGGAGGTATTGAATCGAGTCATTCCCAATAAGGAGACCAAATATAGAATTGGTTCGATATCTAAAACCTTTACAGCAGTATTAGTTTTCAAAGCTATTGAAGAAAATAAACTAAGCTTAACAGAGACAATCGATAGTTTTTTTCCAGAAATCAAAAATGCTACTAAAATCACGATTGCAGATTTATTACAGCATAGAAGTGGTATTCATAGCTTTACAGATGATATGGATAAGTACTTGAGCTATCATACCCAAGCGAAGTCTGAAAAAGAAATGGTCAAAATTATTGCTGCCTATGATAACGATTTTGAACCCAACACTCAAGCTGCATACAGCAATTCGAATTATCTTCTTTTATCCTATATTTTAGAGGAAATATATGATAAAACATTTGCCCAAATATTAGAAGAAAAACTGTGTGAACCTTTGGGCTTAGAAAGCACTTATTTCTCCAAAAACTTAGCAATTGAGCAAAACGAGGCCTACTCTTATCAATTTGATAAAGAGTGGAAGGTACTCCCCCAAACAGATGGCACCATAGGATTGGGGGCTGGCAGTCTTGTTTCAACGACTTCAGATTTAATTCAATTCTCTAAAGCGCTATTTGATGGACAATTAATATTAGATGAGCATTTAGAGCATATGACAACAATCAAAGACCGATTTGGTATGGGGTTGTTTCAAAGCACGTATTATGGTTTGGTCAGTTACGGACATAATGGAGGCATTGATAATTTTGTGTCGATGTTTAGGTATTTCCCAAAGGAGAAGATCGGCTTTGCAGTAACAGCTAATGGATTAGATTATGACTTCAATTTAATCGAAACAGTAATCGTAAAGAGCCTATTGAATAAATATTACGATGTACCGATTTTTGCCATTTATAAGCCGCAATCAAAGGAACTAAACCAATATATTGGAATGTATTCAAGCGATACCTACCCTGTAACAATACATGTGATCAAACAGAAAAAACAATTAATTCTACGGGTAGCTAATAATGCTCCAATGCCACTTGAAGCATTTGCCAAAGGAAAATTTAAATTTGACAAAGCAGGTATTGTTGTTGAATTCATTCCAAGTAAAAATGAAATGCAGATTAAACAGTCAGGAAAAACAAGTTCCCTTAAAAGAGAATGAAACCACTCTAACAATATGTATGCAACCACACTCCTCCTATGAAAATGTGATTGAGGTGAAAAAGGGGTTGAATTTCGGTGAACAGCTACCGATATTGGAAAATAGGAATAGGGCAGCAGCTTGCATACCCAGATCGTTATATCTCACTTGTACTGAATCAAGAGGAAAGCATTGAAAAGTGAAATCAAAATTGAAAGCGCATTACCAAACGAAGCCTTAACTTACTTTGTTAAGGAGTTTTTCTATTTACACATTGAAAGTGATAAGGAGCAAGCGATGGTGGCCATTGATGATGGGTGCTATGATTTTATGTTTTACAAGGAAAGACATGCCACGCTAGAATTTGAACATACCCATTCAGTGAAAATTAACACTAACTTTCTAACGGTTCATCAATTAAATCCACCGTTAAAGTACATATTTGGAAAATCTGTCTCCTACTTTGGTGTAAAAGCTCAACCATGGTTAAACAGCTATTTCTTTCCCAGTCACCATGATAAAGGAGTGCTAAACCTTGCAAGCGTATACAGGAATCAAATGACAGATGTCCAGGCGATTCTTAGGAGTGAATCTTTCCCAGAAATGGTTCAACTGGCTGAAGCATTTTTAGTCAAAATTAAGCCGGACTACAATGACAGCAGAGATCTAATTAAACAAGTGTGTGAAGAAATATACAGGCGGAAGGGAATGATTACGGTTAATGAGCTGTCAGATAAGTTTGAGCGCAACAGACAATTGCTTAACAAGGCCTTTAAGGCACATGTAAATTATACTCTTAAAAAATTTATTATTACCGTTAGGATAATAAGCTTGGCAAAATTTAGAATCAATAAGCCGGATTACTCTTTAACTGAGGTTGCCCATGAATTCGGCTATTTTGATCAAGCACACTTCAACTATGACTTCAAAAGAATTAGTGGTATTACGCCAAAAATGTTCTTCAAGAATTTGCCACCTTTTTTTCACAGGCACAAAAAAATCTGAGCCGATACCATTTTTACAATTTTTCCTTAAGGATGCTGGATAGATTTGTTCAAAAATATATCCTTTATGAGAAAAGCAACTTTATTGTTTGCGCTAGTTCCTGTATTGGTACTAGGGTGTGTTAGTAGTAAAAGATTTTCAAATACGACGCTGGTTGAATCGACAGATTTAAAGCACCAAAAATATACAGGTCAATGTTGGAGTTTTGCTTCTACATCATTATTGGAAGCCGAAGCGATAAGATTAGGTTACGATGTCCCAGAGCTGTCCTCCTTCTTTTTTGTGTACCATAATTACCTGGACAATGCAAAAGACTATCTAAAGAACAAGGGTACTTCTCATCTAAATAATGGCGATCTCACCTTTTCTGTTCTCGATGTTTTCGGAAGATATGGCGCCGTTCCAGAATCGGTTTATGATGGTAAGTTAACTGAGATTATCTCTAAAAGGCAAATGAATAATCGGTGGAAAGAAGAAGATAAAATGAATGCCTTAATAAAGGTAAAATTAGACTCCTTAATCCAATCGGAATCAAATCTTGATGAGTCTTTAGCAGTAGTAAAGGATATATTGAATACATATATTGGTGAAGTTCCCGAGGACTTCAACTACGAAGGACAATCGGTGACATCAAAGACCTTTGCCAAGAATTTCTTGCCTTTAGATGCTGATGACTACATAGAACTAACCTCCTATACCCATCATCCGTTTTATGAAAAAATAATGCTTGAAATTCCAGCAAACTGGAGAAACAAAAGCTATCTAAATCTTCCCATAGAAGGATTTATAAACAGCATTGATCATGCCTTAGATAATGGCTTTACTTTGGCTTGGGATGGGGATATTGGTGGCGGTGATAAGGATGGTTTTAAAGACAATGGTTATGTAAGAGTAAAAGGTGAATATGAAGATCAAAAACTCATATCTCAAGAACCACGTCAAAGCGCTTACGAAAGAGGAACAACTCGTGATGAACACAATATGCATTTGGTTGGATATACCTATGACCGTAAAGGCGAAAAATTCTATATTCTCAAAAACACTTGGGGTAAGAACAGAGGTATAGATGGGTCTTATTATTTATCAGAAAATTACTTTAGATTAAGAACGATTTCTGTTACAGTTCATAAAGATGGATTTCCTGAAGGAGTTAAGACAAAAATTGAAAGTGAAAGTTGGAGATAACATGTTAGTATTACATAAGGACTGACTGCCAGTCCTTAGAGTATCTTTACAATCTAAAAATGGCATGTAGGTAAGCCGCATTTCCTCAAAAGTACACGCATGATAAGACTAATAATTTTGGCCTTGTGGACTTCCGTATTGAATCCTGTTCTTTTCCAAGAAAACAAGGACGCAAAATGCACTATTAAGCCGTTTGAGGTTTATCTGGATGATGAAGATGAGTATTCCAATATAAGAGCAACCCCAGGTGGGCAAATCGTTTTAAAGATTAACAATGAGCATTCCTACGGTTATATCTTGAATGTTATTGACATCGAAAAGGGTTGGTTGAAAATCAACGAAATCAATGGCTTAGAGGATTATAGAATATCGGAATTTGAGGGCTGGGTTCATACTTCAATCGTTGGTCTGGGAACCACCCACGATATAGACATATTGGATAAACCCAACGGAACAAACAAGATGGGCAAGCTCCTAGGAGAACAAGATAGATTCAAGATAAAGGATGTGTATTGCGAGTGGGTCAAAATTGAATGCAAAGGTGTCACGGGATGGATTGAATCCGAAAAGACATGCGGAAACCCGGTCACTACTTGTCCCTAAGCTATTCCTAACCAAACACAGGCGTACTGGATCTCCTGTCCAGTAAATAAGAAACTTTGGAGAGAGCGTGATTTCAGTCCATAGATATCGATATTGGAAGGCCGGAAAGGGCGGTACATAGCATCCCCCGCTCATTAGTAGCTGTTAGAAATATCTATAAACAAAAGCAAAATGACCTACACTCCAAAGTCTTTTAAGGTGAGAAAGTCGGCTTACCTAAGTACCATTCTCATCCTCTTAATTGCTTGTGGCCAGCAAGAAGAAGACACTGCCATAAAGGCACAAGCTGTAGCGGAGGAACCGCCAAGCGAACTGTTCCAAGCTATAGCTACAATGGATAGCTTGTATTTTTCTGCCCAGAACGCCTGCGATTTAGAAAAATATGCTAGTTATTTATCGGAAGACTTTGAATTCTTTCACGACAAGGGAGGTTTCACGCCATCCAAAGAAGATGAAATGTCAGGAATGGCCATCTTTTGTGGAGAAGAACAAAGAAGGAGACAACCCCTAAGAAGGGAATTAACTAAAGGTACACTGAAGGTTTATCCCATGGATAACTACGGAGCGCTTCAGTTTTGTGACCATGTTTTCTATTTGCAGATCAATGATGGAACGGAAAAGGTGGTTGGTTCTGGAAAGATGACCGCATTATGGCAAAAGGAAGACGACAGCTGGAAATTAAGCCGAATAATAAGTTATGATCATCAGCCTTTGGCCGAAGTTGAATTGTCAAGTGAAACCCTAGAGCAATATGTGGGGGATTATAGTCTTCCAGACAGAATAGTAAATATCAAAAGAGAAGGAAAGCTACTTCGGGCAACGGATGTGAATGATGGAAAGCCGGGTTGGAATACAGCGTTATTTCCTGAATCGGAAAGTAAGTTCTATTTTAAATATGAGAACGTTGTTTATGAATTTGTAAAGAATGGAGCTGCAGTAGAGGCCTTAAATGTTTATGAGAACGGTAAACTCATCGAAGAAGCAAAAAGACAATAAGGAAGCGTGTAGTACACCTGTGAATAAGTGAACTTGATGAAAAAGATGAAGACTCTTCTCTATCTATTGAGTTAGTTAAAATCCAAAGAGGGACGGTATTCATGCTAACGCACGCCAACATTTCGCAAGGGCAAATACAGTACAAACAAGGCTGGATTGGCCATTACTTTTCCCTAATAAAGGAATTTATCTCAAATCAAAAACTAACAATTTGTCACAATTAAAATCCTACCTTTAGAGGGGTGGATTTTGGCGAATAAATAGCGATATTGTAAAGGTGAAATGGGCATCATGAAGGGCCATTGATGTCCAGCAGAAAACCAAGAGCATGATCACTTGAACCCAAAAGATTAAGATATGGCTAACTACATAGATGGCTTCGTTTTTCCTATTCCTCGAATTTATCTGGATGAATACAAAAAAGTGGCTGCACAAGTAGCTGAAATATGGAAAGAGTATGGGGCTACTGCTTACTTCGAATTCGTTGGTGATGATTTGAATTTAGCAGGCACAAGGTCTTTCATAGAAACCGTAGAGGTAAAAGAAGACGAGGAAGTTGTATTTGGGTGGGTTGTTTTTCCCTCAAAAGATATACGCAACTTAGCCAATGAAAGAGTTCCTACAGACCCCAGGATGAAGGAATTAGTCGCTCCCTTGACCGATCCAAAAAGAATGATTTTTGACGCCAGTAGGATGGTGTATGGAGGATTCAAATCGCTTATTGAATCAAAGTAGCGGGTAAAAAACAAAAGAAATATTGAATATTTAGATTGGACCTGGCTTTCGGATCCGAGCTCGCAAGAATACATCACATCAAGCTGGAAACAGCAATGCTACCTTATGAACTGGTTGTGGAAGAAAATTTGAGCGTAATTGAGCGATTGAAAACTGAATCAGAATTACTTATTGGTAAAATTGAAAAAAGGAAGGCAGATTGAAAAGGTCTATACCATAGTAGATTAAATTTCGAGTAATACACTAACAAGGCACAACAACCTGATTCAATTGTGCGATGCTTAAGGGGCAGTAGCGAATTTGGCTCATAATTCATGGTGTACTTAGCGCGTACCTCAAAGCAAAATTGCATATATTTACGAGGAAGAAAATATTTATAACTTGAGAGTGATGCTGAAATTAATAGTAGCTTAATAATTGGCCGTTAAATTCTAGGGCTAATAATTCTTTGTTCGGATATTCTTCCGCAACAACTTTCCTTTAATCAATCTATTCGTGTTGTTTTATCAGCACTGATCATGGCTGTTGAGGTTTTTCAGCTTAGTAATTCATATGCTTTAGCACTATCGATGACTAGCACTGAATTAGCAGGAGGTAGACCTACCATCACATGCACCTACTTCAGCCAAGTATAAACTATACTGATCTATGAAAAATCAAGAAATAAAAAATAACCCAGCGTTTTTAAAATATGTGTATCAACTAACAGAGGGTACTGAACTCACAGAGGCGTTCACCCTAAGTTTGAAAGCAATCAATGATATTGATATCGATCAATTCAATAGAATTGGTTTGAATACTTACGAGAAAGGTAAATGGTCGATTCACAAAATACTACAGCACCTCATTGATTGGGAGAGAATTTGGTGTTTCAGAGCTATACTTTTTGCGCGTGGAGAAGGAACTATCCCGGTAGCACATGACCAGGAAATCATGGGCAAAAATTCAAATGCAGATGAGCTATCCATTGAGCAATTGGTCAATGAACTCCGAATCGTACGCCAATCAACAATAATGATGTTTGAATCATTCAGTCAGAAGATATTGAAAACCAACTGTATATTTTTTGAATACGAAATGCCACTTTCTGCCATTGGGTTTACTATTGTTGCCCATCAAATCCATCATTTCAACGTAATAAGGGAAAGATATCTTCCTTTGGACAAGGGATAGTCTTTTAACTTGAAAGCTTAAGGGCATGTTTGGTCAGGTATGAATAGTCGAAAGTGGGGGCTTTGATGCTAAGCAAGGCGAATTCCGGAGTCAAATTTATCTCGCTAACGCAATCCGACAACTGTGGGCAATTCATCAAAAGATCTCACGCAGCATAGAACGCTGACAGGCAACTGTGCCTTGACCAAACAGGCATTAAACCTTGTCGCTAGCAATGCGAATATATCCATGTTAGCACCAAAAGAAACACAAATGAGAATTACAATTACCCTATTAGCTCTTACCTTATCCATCCATTTATACTCAAATGATGGAGCATTCTTTATCAGTGGAAACCACTTGGTTCCAACAACGGAAACGGAAATTGAGGTCAAAAAAGAAATTTTGACGCTTAAAAAGATTCGCAACCAATACATTGAAGTAAGCGTCTATTACGAATTTTTCAATCCAAACGAATCCAAGGAAATCATAGTAGGTTTTGAGGCCTTTCAACCATCTGGAGATGTAAGTTTTATTCCCAAGAATGGAGGGCATCCCTATATGAGAGACTTCACAGTAAATTTGAATAGTGAAATGCTACCGCATAATGTGGCTTTAGTAGGTGACAGTCTATACAAAGAAATAGACCTAGCTAAGGTTAAGAATTACAAGGACTTTGAGTCCTTCCATGACTTCTTCTATGTGTACTATTTCAAGGCTAGATTTAAGAAAGGATTAAATATCATAAAACACACCTATAATTTTGACGTATCCGGTGGCGTAGAGTTGAATTATGACTTCAAGTACATATTGACTGCGGCCAATAGGTGGGCGAATAAACAAATCGATGATTTCACGCTCATCATAGATACCGGAGAGTTTGAGCGTTTTGATATCAGTAAATCCTTCTTTAATTCGAAGGAAGATTGGCTGATCAATGGAATTGGTAAATCCAAAGAAAGCAGCTTGTTCGATACTAAGACTGTAAGGTTCTACCTCCAAAAAGGGAATTTGATATTTCACAAGAAAAACTTTAGCCCAAAAGGAGAGCTATACATTCTATCTCAGCGGTTTTTCCCGTATGCCAAACCTGAATATTTGCCTTTCAGTTATTATCAACTAGATGATCTTCCTGAGCCCAAAAGTGATTACGAAAGAAAAGTATACAGAAATTTGCCTTTTGCCAGGAGGGGGTATGTTTTTAAAAATCAAGCCTTGAAGAATTTTTATGAGGAGTTAGATTGGTATATTCCTAATCCCAACTACATTCCTGAATTGGAGACTTTACATCCACTTGAAAAAGATTGGATAGAAAAATATAAATAACGGGTGTGTACATTACGGATAATACCCATCCCTTCCTTTATTCAGGATGTCACATTCATTTCCCGCTGTGGGTAATTGTAATGAAAGAAACTTATCAACCCAACACAAAGCCCCACAATCAACTACAAATCAACACCTTACAACCCTACATCACAGCTAACACAAAAGTATATTTAAGATATTTTTAGCCTGAAAAGTAAATTTGACACAAAAACAACACTATCAAGGTTTTACACAAAAAATTCTAGTTATTTTCGCGATTTTAAATGGCCTATCAATCGATATGATAGAGCTAGTACAAATGAATAAAAACGGTATTTGAGTTTGAAATTACATGACTTCTTTTACGAATTACCCGAGTCGAGAATAGCGAAGCATCCAACAAAGCAAAGAGGGACTTCTAAATTATTAGTGTGCCGAAAAGGAGAGGTTCAACATCATCATTTTAATGCCATAGTGGATCAGCTGCCTGAAGGTGCAACTTTGGTTTTTAACAACACTAAAGTTATCCCAGCTAGAATTGTTTTACATAAGCCAACCGGAGCTCGTATCGAAATCTTCCTGTTAGAGCCACTAGCACCATCTAGGGTACATGAAGAAGTAATGATTACTAGAAATACTTGTACCTGGAAATGTATGATCGGTAATGCTAAGAAATGGAAAAAGGGGGTACCACTTGTGAATGAATCCCTTAAGCTTACTGCCATCCGAACAGGGGAAAATGAGGTGACATTTGAATGGGAAGGGATGACGTTCAGTGAATTATTGGAGGAGATCGGAAAAATCCCATTACCTCCTTACATTCAGCGTGAAATTGAGCAAGAAGACAAAGAGCGCTATCAAACTGTTTACTCAAAATTGGATGGTGCTGTGGCTGCACCCACCGCCGGTTTACATTTTACAAATGAAATCATGGAGGAGTTGAAAGCAAATAGCATCCCGATCCAATATGTGACTTTACATGTTTCTGCGGGAACCTTCCAGCCCATCAAAGCTGAGAATATCACGCAACACCCCATGCACAATGAACAAGTATGGATTCAACGACATACAATTGAATCATTGCTGTCCTCTTCTAAGACCATTACCGTAGGTACGACTTCTATGCGGACACTGGAAAGTCTGTATTGGTTTGGAGTACGGCTACATCATAAGATGGAAAACTTTCATATTCGAAAAGAAGACCCGTATGAGCTGCCAGCCATTGATAGGAATGCCGCTTTGAAGCATGTGTTAGACTATATGGATCGCTACGAACTTGATCAACTCGGAGGGCAAACAGAAATTTTTCTCTATCCGGGCTATACCTTTAAAATGTGTGATGGAATTATCACCAATTTTCATATGCCAAACTCTACCCTAATTCTCCTAATTGCTGCTTTTATCGGTGAGGATTGGCGGAAAGTGTACCAGGAAGCTTTAGACAACGACTATAGATTCTTAAGTTACGGAGATAGTTCATTGTTGATACCTTGAATTCGTTCATCAGAAAATCGGTGATATAGGAAGTCATCCATTCATATATGACCAATAGCTATCCATTTAAATATGTAACGCTAATGATGTATCGTTTCAATTATCCTGGCATGAAAGGCCCCAACTGGACATATGGGAAGGTTTATCTTTACCATGGTCATGAGTAGATTCCTGTCCATTATCATTACTGCTGTGACTTGGAATGAGTCAATTACCATGCGAAAATAAGAAGAATACAATGGCTAATAATACCACTAGCAAAAGTTCACTTTTCCAGAGGATAATTAATATTGGTGCCAGTGAGGAGTTTTCTGTAACGGAGAACAGATATCTGCAAGTAACAAATATTGCCTCTATCCTTGGTCTCTTATTCATGGTTGCCTGGATGATCACGGCTCTTAGTCTAACAGGCATACCAATGATTTACGTAAGCAATGGATTGTTGGCCTTGCTCTTCTCATTCGTTCTAATCTTCAATGCCAGAGGATGGCGGGTATTAGCTTCCACTTGGTTTACTGTCATGGCCTATCTTGGCACTATCTTATTCCTTTATTTATTGGGATACTCCTCTGGGGTATGGGTTATTTTTTACATCATTATCATTACGCCGTATATGACCTTTCCCCAAAAGGCGCGGAAAGTAGCTATTGGTTTCAGTATTCTGGGAGGCTTGACCTTGATTTGTTCGGTAGCACTTCAATCCAAAATCCAGGCTCACTATGATGTAATGGATCCCTTTTTCCTACAGATGGTTAATATCAGCACAACTGGGTTGATTTGCCTTACCATTGCCTGGACTTTGTCTGTCCTGATTGATCGATCAGAGGAGTCTTTGAAGGCTGAGCAAAAGAGATCAGATGATCTACTGCACAACATTCTTCCAGTAAACGTGGCCAGAGATCTAAAGGAAACGGGTAAAACAGTGCCCAAAAGGCATAATAATGTGACTATCCTATTTACTGACTTCAAGGGTTTTACGGAGTTAGTAGCAAGTATTCCGGCTATCACTTTGGTCAATGAGCTGAATGATATTTTTGGGCGATTTGATGAAATTGTAGAAGAGGCAGGAGTTGAAAAAATTGAAACTATTGGTGATGCCTATGTAGCTGCAAGTGGCCTTGAAAAAGAGATAACACAACATGCCATTAATTGTATCACAGCTGCAAAACAAATGTTATTCTACCTAGAAGAAAGAAATAAAAAGCATGAAATAAAATGGAGTATGAGAGTGGGGATACATTCCGGGCCCATCGTGTCCGGAGTAGTAGGAAAGAAGAAATTTAGCTATGATCTCTTTGGAGATACCATCAATACAGCAAGTAGAATGGAATCTACCGGAGAACCCGGCAAAATAAATATTTCAGGACCGACTTTTCAGCTTGTCAAAGACGACATTGAATACGATTATAGAGGGAAGATTCATGCCAAGGGAAAAGGAGAAATAGAAATGTACTTTGTAAAGTAAATCAGTTTGTATACTGAAGAAAATAAAATCCAATGGCAAAATTTTTTAGAAGAATCAGGCATCAGCTTCTTAGGAAGAATAGGATTGCCCGGTATTTGGTTTATGCTATTGGTGAAATTTTCCTCGTTGTCATTGGAATTCTAATAGCTCTTCAAGTCAATAATATCAATGAGCAACGGCAATCTAATGCAAAGGGCAAGAAGTATTTGATGTCATTGAAGAATGAACTATTGAATAATCTGGAGGTAGTTAAAACCGGAATCGAAGATTTAGACAAAAGTATGAGTGGGCAACGAGAATTGATAACTTTGATAAATGCTGAAAAAGACACAGCTAATGACATTGATTTATCGAGAATCCTTGCTAAGTCATTTTCAAGTGTGCATGAATTAAGGTACCAAGATGGAACGTTTAAAGAGCTTTTATATTCAGGAGGATTGATCTCAATAGACAATGACAGCATTAAAAATGAAGTCACCTCTTGGGAAGGGCGAATGACTGCAGTACGAAAACAAGAGGAAGGAGTATACGAAGTAAGAAAAAAAATTATTGATTATATGATAGATAATGGGGTCTTTAAAAACATGCTGGACGATGTTGGGGCCTCAGATCACTTTCAAATAAGAAAATCAATCAGGAGGAATAGTAATAAGGTCCTGTTAAAATCTCAAAAATTTGAAAACTTGCTTTCCTATCATATTGCGTTGAATGATTCCCAAAAATCGTATTATCTAATATTGGTAAATGACATTAAAAAATTGCTCAGAATAGTCGAAACTGACCTGAATTAAATAGAAAGGAAAACGAGAGATCAGCAAAGGCTAGAAGGGTATATAGGTTATGCCCCCGTTCTGTGTTCAACTGAGACCCGTATACACCATCAAACATGATCAACAAAATTATTTTTCTGCTGCTAGCTCTAGTTTTCCTAGCTCCAAGCAAAAAGGCGCTCAGCCAATTTACGTTTAACACTTATGCCATACATAAAGTAAACGTCATTGACGTTAAGAACAACTTGATCATTGAAAATCAGACTATTATCATTAATGATGGTATGATAGCAGCAATAGTTGATGCTGATACATACCGTAAAAGTGATTCTACGCAAACCTTAAACTTCAAGGGCTATTTCATTACTCCTGGCTTAATAGATGCACATGTTCATTTGGGCACTAACCCATCTTCCGGTGATAATTTAGCGGCAACTTTGGACCGACTCAATTACCTCCTGAGCAAGGGCGTAACAACGGTCAGAGACATGGCTGGTGATGCGCGATATCTAAGTTATTTATCCAGGCAGGCATCTTTAGATGAGATACCCGCTCCAAACATCCACTTTTCTGCCCTATTAGCCGGTGAATCTTTCTTTAAAGACCCAAGAACACGGGCCGCTGCTCAAGGATTGCCGCCTGGTACTGCTCCCTGGATGCGGGCTGTCAAAGCTGATTCCGATGTAGACCAAATTATAGCAGAAGCAAAAGGAACCGGTGCTACTGGAATTAAGATCTATGCTGATTTAGACTTTACCCATATAGAAAAGATAGTTCGAGCAGCTCACGCTCAAGAAATGAAAGTATGGGCGCACTCTTGTGTATTCCCGGCAAGGCCTTCTGAAGTTTGTCGAGCGGGAGTAGATGTTATGTCACACGCCACCTATTTGGCTTGGGAGGGAGAAAAAGACATACCCAATACAGCGGCGAACCGGCATAGAAAACATGCAGAATTTAATGCTAAAAATCCTGGCTTCTCAAGCCTAATAGAACAAATGAGCAATAGAAAAACCATCCTAGATGCAACCCTTTGCGTTTACAAGCGGTATTTTCCCGACTCTACTTTGTACCAATATGGGGTGTCATTGACCAAGCTCGCTTACCAGAATAATATCAAAATTGGAGTGGGAACAGACTTGGCTTTAACGGATTTATCGGGTACCGTACCCCTTATTCAAGAAATGTCGGCCCTGCAGGAAGATGTAGGTATGCAACCTATAGAGGTCATCCAAGCTGCCACCATTGTTAATGCTGAAATGATTGGAGAAGCGCACAGCATTGGCTCTATTGAGGTGGGCAAAAAGGCCAATCTTTTAATCTTAGAAAAGAACCCAGTGGAAGATATTAACTATCTAAAGGATTTAGAAGTAGTTATAAAGAATGGGCAGCTATTTAACTCAAATTAAAGAGTATAAAAACATGAGAATTACAATCCTACTCATCTTATTATTGAGTGCTTGCAGCGCTCCCAACAATGAAAAAGAAAGTGCCTTAACGAAGGAAGAAGAACAGCTGGCCAAAGAACTTATCCAGGGTTCATTCGATAAAATTTGGGGTGGAGTAGATTCCACTGAAATCGTCAATTATCACACTGATGATTATATCATTCTGGAGCATGGAGAGGTATGGAATAATGACCGAATCAAAGTCTATATTAGAAGTCAACATCAAAGAGAAAACAGGCCATTAAGAAAGAATAGAATGGAATATATTTCCATTGAAAAATATGGCACATCCATACAGATGGCTTATCATAATTACGCAGAATTTTATCGCGCAGACACCTTGGTCAGTGAACGACAATGGCTGGAAAGTGCATTAGCAGTTAAAACCAATGAAGGCTGGAGGTTGAAAATGATGCACTCCACAAGGGTGGCAAGGTAGTCTCTGATCCTTCTGTTGCCCCTTCCTCTCATCTGATATTCGGGTAATGTCTAGCCTGAATAAACAGGTTATCATTTCATGGCTACTTTCGCCAACAATAGGCTTTCCAGGTTGACTTGGTACGGCTCCAACCTACCCCAACAAGAGACCTTATCTTGCAATAGTTCAGGTAGGATTCGCCACATCACTCAATCTCCAGCTGGGGTTATTTACTTGTTGATGGATGATGACAAAGGCGCCATCATTATGTTAGCAATAGATTAAAATAGCGATTAAGGGAGGCTGCCGGTCAGGAGGGCAGCTCAAAGATATCTTAATATGCATACAGTAGAATTAGCCAAGGGCAAAGTGTATGTGATCCTGCTATTCTGATGACAGGTTAGGAAGTGAAGGATCATAAGTTGATTCTACCTCTTTAAGCGAAGAATCACTTTATTGCCATTTAATAAGCAATAAATCAGAAATTAAATTTTAGCATTAATATCGAATCCATATATTTGCCTCCTATTTGATATAGAGGAGAAGAATAAGAGTATCTGAATTGGAAGTAAAAGTAGAAAAGACGCAGTTGGAAAGTAGGGGTGGCCCTTGTCATACTACTTCATGTCTACAAGCTAGATTTTAAACCGTTCTCTAAAATACAAAGCATGGATTACAAGAAGAAAATCAAGTATGCGGAAGGAGTTGCAGTGCAACTACAAGAGCAGAAGAGTATTGAACTGATCAAATCTGAACTCAAATCTGAGGGGCTGTATGATCCAGATATCGATAAAGTAATGATCAGTGCCCGAAAGATTCTGGGAGAGAAGTATCAACCCACCATCAATGAATTCCTATTGAACAACAAACAGATCCATGGCTCCGAGGAATTCAAGTTATTGGATGATCAGATCTTAGATATCCTTATTGATAAAGAATCAAGAAAGATTGCTTCGGGAGAAAAGCAGAAGATTACTAGGTTGATGAGGGAGGGGAAATCCGGAGAAGAGGTTTTTGCCCAAGTTGATACTAGATTTCTGAAGGTGGAAGCAGCCGCAGCACATATCAATAAGCTGCAAGAAATAAAGCAGCAAAACAGTGGCAGTGGTCGAATGGTAAACATTTTTGGAGGTATAGGGCTAATTGCTTTAACCCTAATACTCTTATTTACTATAGATAGACTATTTTATGTCTTACCGATAATTGGACTAGTAATGATCGTAAGGGGGTTCACTACGGAAAAGATGGAGTAACTAACTATCTTGGATTAGCTATTGGTATTGGGCTTTTATTGCTAGCGTGAATTCTCAACGGGAAAGAGAAAACCAATAGCTAACAAACCATGCACGAGCACGCTGCTCTGTTCCATATTAGCATCTAATTATAAGAAAGTTGAATTTTGGTGGATAGATACCGACATTGTAAGTTGCAGTAGGTTGACAGCTTGTGTATATGTTGCAGTCCTGGCCGTATGGGTTTTGAAGAAAACAACTACAAGATGAACAGAGAAGTACTAAAAGAGAAAGCACTAGAGGACTTAGAGGGAACGCTATTTGAGGTCAAGAATATGTTAAAACCAGGAACATCCTCTAGGGATACTATTACGAATATGTTAGGGCGATTGAAGATGCTGGAGGACAAAGAAAAATTGTATGAAATCTTGAAACATTCCTATACTCAAGAGGGGAAATCTCAAAAGGAATTGTCTGGTCAAATCCTAGAATTCTATGTTACCTCTCTTAATAGGATACGAGGAAGTTTTCTAGATATCTTAAATGATATAAAGGAAGATGAATTAGAGTGATTCAATCCGCATCGAGAATGATATGTAAGGGAAGATCAAATATGCACAAGAATACAAGAGGATGTATTCAAAACTACTTCATAATCCTATTCCTAAATGTGTGACTTTAACAGGGGAAAAACACATTGTTACAAATTTTGATAATACCAGGCCAACTAAGCATAAGGTTGGCAAAGAATACCAAATCATCTATAACCCAACGGATAAGCGAGAATTTAAGGTGTATATAGCATTTCGGTGTACAGTCTCCTTATTATTGATCCTATTGGGGATCATTAAGGTACGAGATCTCATAGAGCAGCCAACAATTGTATTTCGGGACCTCCGAGCGCTCTTTCTTCCCCATTATCATTTTTCCACGCAACAAGGATATTGTCATTCCTAGGCCCAACCCAAGTCATGATACCTGCCACATAACAGCATTAATAGTGTTTCAAACACGCCCGGTTTTGCCGCGTCAACAGTCAAACGATCCTGTGATTGACTAATCAGGCAGACATCAAGGACTCCCCTCTAAATGCTTTCCAAAGTATCAAATCTCATCAACAAGTTCGCAATTACAATTCGATACGATGCGCCTGCATTCTCTCTACACCTTTGCATCGTCAGTTGATTTTATTTCACCCATTAAGATTTTGAAAATGAAAAGCTCACTAATTGTACTATTAACTTTTGTTGCCTTTTCCACTTCTGCTCAAAACAACCTGCAAACAGGTAAAAAGGCTGAAGTAGATCATAAGTATAGGCTAAGTCTTCCTGCGATAATCTTACCGCAGCTCGTAGAAAAATCCTGGAACGATCGAAAACATACGCAGCATATAGAACTCCACATTAAACGAAACTTAGATGATAAGAATATCATTGGGATAAAACTGGCCACTTGGCGACTATTCCAACCGATGGGAATCCTGTGGTCGGACGGACTTTTAAATAAGGTAAAATCTGAAAGCGAATTCTACCCCGGGCACGTGCGAGAGGCAGGAATCGGAATAACGTATCAACGCATGTTGTGGAAAGGCCTATTTGCTACCGTCGAAGCTTTGCCACAGTTCAAAACCTACCTAGATGAAAATAAAAATAAGGTAGGAGATGGCTTTAAGCTATACAATTCCTACCACCTCGGTTACCATGTCGCCTTTGGTAAGAACAAACGGTTTTTCATAGAACCTCAAGTACATTGTCAACACTGGATGTTTGATACAAAATCACCAGAAGGATTTGGAGCACTGGATGATAAATGGAGAAACTACTTCCTGTTCGAACCTAATCTTTACTTCGGGGTAAATTTCTAGATGATTAATACCTCTTTGCCAGGAAGGAGATGGGTTTCGGAAAGTGGAATTGTTTGTCCTACACCTTCATCAAATCTCTCTTCATAGCGGTGACCCGCTACTTTCAATGTCCGAAGACCTTTGAAGCAATTATTTCAAATACAAACAAAAAAGAAAATGAAAACTCAAATTCAAAAACTCACACTCTTATTTACCTTATTTCTAGCAGTAGCCATTAGTGGATGCAATAAGAATGATAGCCCTCCTGAACCTATCTCCGAATACACATCCGCTGAAGCTTATCTGACAGAAATCGGATTTAAAGGTAGTGCCTTGATTAGAAAAGGCAACACTGATTTGCTTAGGATCGGTTTTGGTATGGCCGACAAGACGAACAACATCCCCAATGCCCCATTTCTTATCTATCGCATAGGATCGGTTACCAAATCTTTTACCTCGGCGGCTGTCGTAAACCTTAAAAGAGATGGACTCATTGAAAGCTTTGACCAGCCACTCAGTGATTTCTCGGATGATTTCCCAACGGGCAATCAAATTACTCTTCGTCATCTAATGACGCATCACTCTGGGATACCAGACTATGTCGGTGCTGTCGAAGCGTACGCAGAAGAAAACAACTATTTTTTTGAGCTAGAAGAAATCTTTGAAATTATCACAGACGCTATAGAAGAAGATGGTCTAAACTTTACGCCTGGTGAGTTCTTCGAATATTCGAATTCCAACTATCTGATTTTAGGGCTACTCATTGAGGAGCTTTCGGGTAAAACCTATCAGGAGTACTTACAAGAAAAGGTCTACGGACCACTTGATCTCGTGAACACAGGAAAAGGTCCGAATCAAATCATGGATGCAAACAGAGCAAAAGGTTATCATGCAGGCTCCGAAGTAGGAGCCTATCAAATGCAAATTGCCTTTAGTGCTGGGGAAAATGAAAGTACCATTGCAGACCTAGAAAAATGGGGGGATATGATGTTGACCAATTATTACACTGCTGAAGAAAAACAAGTCATATTCTCAGCGCCTGCCGGCCAGGAAGGAGTCAGTACGGCGGGGGCAGGATGGTTTACGCAGAACATCAACAACCAGATAATCTATCATCATGGCGGGGATATCGATGGATTTACCAGCTTGCTGGTATTGATCCCGGAATCTAACAGTCTGATCATCTTGCTCAGCAACGAAGAAAATAAAGGTGAACAGCGCTTTCAGATTATGGAAACCATCATGAACAACGAGTTCTAAAAATGAAATGAGCATGATCTTATTTGATCGTCCACGCTGGGTAATTTTATGATTAGATAAGATCATGCGAAAGTTTTATCACTTCTGTAAGCCTTACCACCACTCGAATCACTCTAGCGGCTTTCTACCGGGCTGCAAAAGCTCCGCCATCAGGGACTCTCCCACTGTAGTTATATTCCCTACCTTCGTAAGCATAGAATGCCCTTGTCGAGTACATGTAAAGTACACCCTGTAGATAAGTCGAGATAAGCAGCTGTTTGAATCTATCTGGCTACTGGATAGATTCAAACGACTGCTAACATTGTGCCTCCTTTTACTGGTTCTCTTTCATAGAAAGTACCAATACATCCGTGTTTCTGACTCCTTTCTCATAAGTCAAACCCAAATTTGCCATGGCCTCCTTAAAGGATTCAGCATTTTCTGGGTCGAAAGAAAAATCAATCTCGTATAACCCATCATCTCCTGTTTCATCTACCACGGCCATGCCTACTATGCCAAAATGCTCGAGATAAGCACAGAAATCAGCCATACTAGCTCCTTCATTTTTGAATCCATCCCCTCGAGCTTGTGTAAGCCCCTTCTCCTGAACAGCCTGTGCCTTAATACCTCCTTCTGCCTTCTTTATTACTAGTACTTCTATTTCACGGGTCGATGGCTTTGCCAACACTTCTGTATGCTGGCTAAGCTGTTCTTTCATATATGGATACAACTGCTCAGGACTTTGTGCTATAACGTTCAGACAAAATCTGTTCTTCTTATCCTCCCAACCGATCCTGGATTCATCAAATTCATAGATTAATCTATAGCTAGATACTTGATAGGCTTTTCTGTATAGGCCAGCTACATTTAGGTTAAAAATCGTCATCCTGCGCTGCTTAAAAGGGGCATCCATATAGGTTCTACTAAAGGTTGGGATCCCACTCATATAAGGTTGCAACTGAAAAAGCTGTTGAACTTCCTCATCGAATTCAAAATACTCGTGGGCAGGATCAAAATCAAAATGATCCTTCTTAAGCGGTAAATTGATCTTCTGATCTGCCAATACTTGTTCAATTACCTGACCTGTAATATGCTCAGGTGAAGTGATAGCGACGAGCCTTCCATCAGGAGCGATCAATACACTATGGGGTATAACCTGATATGGAAAAAGAGTTCTTAAACTTCCCGTATCTCTAGCAAAGAGAAATTGATAAGGCCGCTTTTCTTGAAATCGGCTAATTCGCTCATATTTTTCTTCACTAGCTGAAACCACCTGAAGCCTCCCTTCAAATTTCTTTTGTAAGGCTTCCAAATGGGGCATACCTGCTACACACGGAGAGCACCAACTCGCCCAGAAATCGATCAGCACGGCTTTTCCAGTAGAACCATCAAAGCTGAATACCGATTGGTCTTCATCCACCAACTCTACTTGAAATGTTGGCACCTTTTCTCCAATCTGGATTTCTTGTGCAAATACACTTATGGCACTCAAGAGTAACAATACAAATAGGTTATTTCTCATCATCATTCTTTTTTTGAGGCTAAAATAGGTCTAGCCTATATTAGCAATAGTTAAGCCCAATCTAAAGAAGTGTAAATCTTTGTTAACGGAAGGAAGCTGTGCTTATAGATTACGTACATTTAATTTATGAATACTAAAATCAGGCAGTTGGCGCTACTACTCCTCTTCTCTTTACTGAGTATCATAGGACTGCAGATCTATTATGCTTTTGAAGTGTATCAGCAAAAGTCTATGGTATTTAATGCTGAAGTAAATCAAGCCTTTGAAAAGGCAGTGGATAAGACCAATGAGCAAAGACTAAGAAAAATCAACGGCTTCTTTGAGCAGGATATCAGCGATACCTCCCAAGTCAAACTAACCTATGAAGTATCAGAAGATGGCCCTAGGCTGGTGGTCATCAACCCCAAGACGGGGTATAAACACCTTACGATGAATGCCAAAGAGCTACCTGACACACTAATAGATAATGAAGCACTCATTCAGATAGCAGTCAATGAAAATTGGAAGCTTTTGAGAAACGAAAATATTCTATACTGGACGCAAAGAATTGGAGATCAATTGAAAGCCCATTCTGATTCACTGTCAATATCAACAGATTCGCTGGAGCAAAACATGAAAGCTGCATTGCTATATTATGGAATTGACGAAGAATTTAGTTTTGTAAGAAGTGACTCAGCCTACCGTTACGATTCAACAGATCAAAGCTTTAAAATCAAAATGTTACCGGTCAAATTGGATGGCGAGACCTTGCTCACTGCCCAAATCGACAACCCACAAATTGCCATTCTAAAACGATTGTCGGTGGTCTTTGGTATCACTCTAATAGCTTTGGCTTTGCTCTTCTACAGTTCCCTTCATCTTTACAAGGTTTTGAAGAAACAAAGGCAGCTCTCCGTACTAAAAGATGATTTTATCGATAATGTAACCCATGAATTAATCACCCCTACGGCAACACTACAGCTCGCCTTAGAGACATTAGAGAAAAGTGATCCTAATTCCGCTTCCAAATACATCAGTATTGCCAAACACCACTCAGATAGAATTGCAACCATAGTGGATCACGTACTGAAATCATCTCTCAGTCAAATAGAAGATGAGACTATCCCTTTGGACAAGCTTGATGTCAATTTTCTGCTTAGGGACATTATACAATATTACGAAGCTACGTACGGAGATCACCTCAAAATTGAAGCCAATTTAAATCATCCCCTAAATATATACACTAGTAGAGGGCACCTCTCTACCGCCCTTCATAATGTGATCAGTAATGCCATAAAATATGGTGACCATACCAAGCCAGAGATCCACATCAACGTAGAAGAAAAACAGCGCGAAATTTTCATTGATGTAGAAGACAATGGTATGGGCATCCCCAAAGAACACCAGACACTCATCTTCGAAAAATTTCACAGGGTACCATCCAGTACACATACGGTGAAGGGTTTAGGGATTGGCCTTTATCATGCCAAAATGCTCATGCATCAGATTAGTGGAGATATTAACCTTGAGCGTTCCTCTGCAAAGGGAAGCTGTTTTCGCATTCATCTGAACAAAAGGAGTCCTTATGAAACCTAGAACTAAAATCTTACTGGTTGAAGATGAAGCATCTTTAGGCATGCTTATTCAAGAAAACCTGGTACGAGAAGGCTACGAAGTATTACACGTTCAGGATGGTGAACTGGCTTTAAAGCGGTTTTTTGAGCAGGAAATTGACTTGGTTATTCTAGACGTTATGATGCCCAAAAAGAATGGTTTCGATGTGGCAAAAACCATCAGAAATACGGATAGGCATACCCCGATTTTGTTTCTTACCGCTAAAATAAAGTCAGCAGATGTGGTAAAGGGATTTGAGTCTGGTGGAAATGATTATTTACGTAAGCCATTTGCATTCGAAGAACTATTAGTTAGAACTAAAGCACTCTTGAGTAAAGAAAGACTAATAGATACGATCTCCACAAAGGAAGTTACCACATTTGAACTAGGAGATTACACCTTTGATAGTCAACGCTTACTATTATTTGATGGCATAGGAAAGAAAAAGAAGCTGACCATGCGCGAAGCTGAACTCCTGAAGCTGCTCTGCGAAAACCAAAACCAGGTGGTTTCTAAGACCAATATTTTGTTGAAGATATGGGGAGACGATTCTTTCTTTAATTCCCGTAGTATGGACGTCTTTATATCCAGGCTTAGAAAATATCTTGAAAAAGAAGAAAGCGTCAATCTGGTCAATTTGAGAGGAGTAGGTTATAAATTAGTTGTGCTTTAACAAATAGCGCTACAGCTTGATTTTTCAGTGTTCTTCTTATCGCATCTCTGGCGAAGTACTTTGTATCATAAGAGATGAACTTGTTAAGTTGAATTCAATAGCACAATTATTTAGAATCCATATAATAACGTGTCAGTGTGAGAATCAACTAGGCGCCTATCTGTATATCATCGGAAGAAAGGTAAGCAATAAGAAGGCTTGAAGAATACAGACCCAAATGTGAAGCATAGTGAGAATTCAATCTCTAATCAAATGTCCCTGCCTTGTCGGGTGTTTGTTCACCTACCCGATGAGGTCCAATCCAAAATTAACCCTTAGATAAGCCGTCTATAGTATCTTCTTTGTCCATTTTCCAATATATTTAGGTAATCCAACAAATGGAGAACCAAACAGCAATACTATGGGACAATACTACCAAATCATCAACGGCCAACGCTACAATGCTTCATTAATCCGAAACGCAGCATTCCGCACCCGCGGTGCTGGTGATGGAAGGATCTCCTTGCAAGACGCCCAAGACCTGTGGCAACTCGCCATGGACGGCGGAAGAATCACAGAGATCGAGGAGGCCACTATCGCTTATTTGCTGGAAGCTTTCAACTGGACCGATGCGGCATCAGAATGGATGCAGGAAGAGTTGTCTAAACAGGTAGAAGAAATCAAATCCTACTATCGAATCATCGATGGTTTGCGATATGATCGGAAAATCTTGGAGGAAGCCGATGCCCGAACCCGTGGCCAAGGAGACGGTCGGATTTCACAAGATGATGCAGAATTTTTGCTCCCCTTGTTTGGTGACTTTGGAGATGTAACTATCATCGAAGAAAGAACGCTACAATATATCCTCGAGAACTATAACTGGACAGAAGCTGCAGAATCTTGGTTCCTAGAAAGGGTTACTCGCATCAGCAGGCAATCACAAGTAGCGGGCCTCCTTATCGCCATCATGAAATATGAGTATGAATTCGAACGGCTGAGTTTAGCTTATTTTGAAGATGAAGCCCTACAGCAAATGTTGGACTTTGACAATAAGGTTAGCCTGCCCGATGCCTTGCGAAAAGCCGTCGATAATCTCTTCAGTTACAATGAACCCGGCTCTATCGCTAATATGCGATCCAACTATACTTCTGATGAGCTAAAAGATTTCATTGAAGGTGGCCGGCTGGTCCTTCTACCCGGAGATATGGATTCCGAACCCACGCTACTTAGCTTCCCTTCGCCTTTAAATGGAGAATCTCTCGCTGCCAATTGGATTTTTGGTTTGGAGCTTTATGACCTGACAGATGATATCTACTGGGTAATTGTTCCACGAAATGGCCAAGGCGAAGCCTATAACTATATCGGCGGCGCTAATGTAGAGGATGAATGGCCAAGGTCTGGTGGAGAAGCCTACTTCTTTGTCGAACTTAGGTCCTGTGATCTCCCCTACCCTGGCATTACGGTAGATATCCAGGATCCGGATGGCAATTATGTCATTGGGAAAAGCGATGAGGCTGGGCGAGTGAGAGTCACTGGCCACGCAGGTCTATATTCCATCTTCGCCTCCGACGGTTGGAGCTCCCAATCCAAGCGTTTTGAATGGGATGGGCAAGGGACGAATCAAGTGCAAGCAGTGGTGTTGGATTGTTAGAATAAATTATCCATATGGAACAAAAGTGTTACAACCTATGAGTGAAAAACCGCAACCCACCGAATGGTTCAGAGCAGGAGCCGGTATAGTCATTGTCAATGATCAAGGACAGGTCATGGCCTTTGAACGCGAAGACATTCCTGGCGCCTGGCAATATCCACAGGGAGGTATGGATGAAGGAGAAGCCCCCTTAACAACAGCTTATCGAGAACTAGAAGAGGAGACCGGAATCCTCAAAGAGCAGGTAGAGTTAATCACATCAACTCACCAACTACTCGCCTACGAACTTCCCGAATCTTATCGCAAACCCTGGTCGGGTAGAGGGCAAGTACAGTACTGGTTTCTCTTCCGCTTAATCATTAGTCCGGAACAAATTGATCTTACAGACAAGGAAGAATTAGCTGCCTGGAAGTGGGTCGATCCAGTCGAATTGGCTGAGACAGTAGTAGCCTTTCGGAGAGGCGTCTATCGGTCATTAGCTCAATTCGTTTCCTTGCACCTTCCTAAGGAGTAAACCTCAGATTTTTTCTTTCGAAACATCAAAATATATCTCAGCTCTGCCAAGTCTTACGCTTAGAATGATAATTGTCCCATTGCGATGAAATCTTCTTTCCCAATTGTTTAACTTAGAAGCAATAGCTTGAGCTACGCAGGCTCTCTCAACAACCCTAAAACCCTTAAAATACAACACTAATGGATTACTACTTAATCAAAGGAGAATTTCATGTAGTGGGCTATTCACCTGATGGAGATTCCCTCATGTTTGAAGCAAACAACAAGAAGCACTGGGAAAAAATTGTGACCGATCACCGTGAGATCTTCAACGAAAGGCTTGAGTCCGGAAAAGGCAGTGTCCAATTGAGACTCCAAGGAATTGATGCCCTGGAAACCCACTATTCCCCTTCTCCAGTTCCTAAACCAAAGGACCTAAAAAAGAAATCATCTAGCAAGGCTGAAAAACCTAAGATGGGTAAGTTTCGCCAGCCCGCTGAATATGGAGATCTAGCTACCACCGGGTTATTGGAATATCTAGGCGTAGAGAAAGGCTCCATAAAGTGGAAAAATAGCGGCTGGGGGGGTGCCTATCTAAGTCAAATAAAAATCAAGAGTGGTAAATCCGTACGAACTTATAAAAAGAAGAATGCCGACCCAATCAAGGGCTATGTCGTAGTCAATGACATGGACAGAAAGGGGCGGCCCATAGCCTGGGTATTTCCTGGTAAATCCAGCTCCCGAGATGGTTCTCGACTGAGCGCTAGTAAACTCGCTGGTATATTGAAGAAATCGGGTAACTATAAATTGGTTTCAAATGGCCTAGTATATCCTTACTTCTTCTTTACCTTGGAGGCCGCGCTGAGAGATATCCTCATGCATGCTGTCACCAATGCTCAAAGACAGAAAATGAATATCTGGTCCGCCGACAAAACCTCCAAAGGTATCACCACCAAGAAATTCTCGCAGATCACCGATAAGCACCTGATTTTCCCCTACCTCTTCCGGAGAATGGTCAAGCATCAATATCGCCGTATGATGGAAGGCTATTGGGAAGCGCTGAATACAGGGATCAAGTATACGCCTAAAACGGAGGGCTTGTTCTTGGACACTTTCTTTGATGACACCAATCCCTATATCTTCATGATCAAGGAACGAGAGTTCAAGCGATTAGACGAGGTAATTCGAGTAACAAAAACTAAAATCAGATTCTCTACACCACCAGAAAACATTGTTTTCCTATCGTAAAATCTAGTTCGCTCCATCCAACCATTATTGGTCCGGAAATTATCATCGGTGAAAAACACCAACGATGGCTGGGAAAATCAAGGTATTTTTGCACCATGCCGGGCGTGGGTTATTCTCTCCAACCATCGTTAGTCAACGCCCTCAGCCGTTGTTGGTGAAAAACACCAACAACCCCCCAACCCCCAAAGCCAAAAAGGCTATAAACTAACCCAGTATAACAAAATGATAATTTCTTTCCTAAAGAAACACATTTGTGGTACAATTAGTGGGAAACAGTATGTAGCTTGATATACCATTTATGGGTATTACAAAGTCCCATCTCAAGATCATATCTGAATGTAACAGCTCGGGTTAATAACCCAATCATCAAAACATCTAACAATACAGCAAATAAGACTGAGTAGCGTCATGGATGCTTTTCTTGGACCTATCCGGGTGATAGTTCATTATTTCTCTATTCAAATCTGGATCATGAAAACCCTACCAAAACATCTGATCTTATTTTTTTTTCTGCTATTGGCTAACCTTCTACTTGCTCAAAGTGAACAAATCTTTTTTGAGCAGATCACCACTAGAGATGGCCTTTCTCAAAATGACATCAACGACATCTACCAGGATAGTCGTGGCTTCATGTGGTTTGGCACCAATGAAGGTTTGAATAAATACGATGGTTATTCCTTTACAATTTACAAGCCAGACCCAAATACACCGGGCGCCATCAATAGTAATTTGGCATTCACCATCACGGAAGATCAAAATGCAGATTTATGGATAGGTACCACCGGTAGCGGGATTAATCACTTCGATCGTGAAAAAGAACGCTTTACCTCTTACCTCCAAGAACCAGGTAACAAGAATAGTCTCATCTCTGATCATGTCACTACAATCCATGCGGATGAGCAAGGTTTTCTTTGGGTAGGTACGCGCGCAGGGCTTTGCTATTTAGATCTCAACCAAAAAGAAAAGGGGTTTACCCACGTTGAATTCCACGATTCGTCAGATGGCAGTAATAACCTGTATGTCAACGCACTATATGACGATGGTAAAGGCAATCTCTGGGTGGGCAGTAATCAAGGTCTGTGGCAACTGACAGGTACTAATGAAACAACAAGCCAGCATGTTCAAAAGATTCCGGTTCGTGGGCCGGAACAATTAGATCGAGTGACAAGCATTTCAGCAGACAAATTTGGAGCGCTGGTCATCGGCACTACTGATGGGCTTTTCTACCAAACAGAAAAGGGGTTTCGCAATAAATTCATGCAATTCTCTGATCAAGAATTTCGCTCTATCCAAGTGGATGAAAAGAATCAGATTTGGGTCGGCTCAAATGTGGGCTTGTTCTGCTTTAAATCTCTCCATCAATCCAGCTTGCCTGCTTTTGTGGCTCAATACACCAATAACCCAATCGACCCCAATAGCCTCAGCAAAGATGTGATACGGGTGATTTTCACAGATCAAACGGGTATTATCTGGGTGGGAACAAACGGTGGCGGCTTGAATAAGTTCTTTCCAAAGGGTAAATCGTTTCGTGTCTTTAGGAAAACCTATCAAAAGGAAAGTTTAAGCTACAACAAGATTCGTGCATTGTTTGAGGATAGCAATGGTACACTCTGGATAGGGACAGAAGGTGGAGGGCTGAACTTCCTACCTAGTAAAGCAGGAGAGGCAGATTACAAACGTTTTCAACACATTGCATTCCCCAAAAAACCTTTTGCCCTGGAGGAAATTCTACTAAAAGGAAGAAAGACACTGCTCATTGGAGCCGAAGGATTGCAAGGTTTTTTCATCATGGATATCGAAGGATCAATTGCTCCGAATCCCATCCTTAAACCCGTCCCCAGTGAACAGGTAGACGGTTTCGTCTTTTCTCTCTTAGAAGATTTTCGAGGAAGAGTTTGGATTGGCACCTATCAAAATGGCCTATATTGTTGGAACCCCAATGCTAAAAATAAGGAAGAGGAATGGCGTAGTTTTCAACATAAACCTTCGGATGATCACAGTTTATCCAATGATATCATTCGGAAAATCTTTGAGGATAGTAAAGGAAACATCTGGATCGGTACCGGTAAAGGTTTAAATAAAATCTCTGCTGAAGAAGCCCTAAAATCGAAGCCGCGATTCGAACGTTTCTTAAATGATCCCAGTGACTCCAGCAGCATTTCTCATGATTACATCCTAGACATCTTCGAAGGTGAAGACGAAAAGCTCTGGATCGGAACCTTTGGTGGTGGGCTCAATCAATTGAACTTAAAAGACATCAAAAAAAGAGAGCACTTTAAATCCTTTAGTTTGGCAGAAGGCCTACCCAATCAAGTCATCAAAGCTATTCAGGAAGACGACACAGGAACGCTTTGGGTTTCTTCCAATCGAGGGTTGAGCAAATACGACCCGATCAGTGGGATATTCACCAATTATGATGAACATGATGGTTTACAAAGTACTGAGTTCAGCGAAATTGCTTCTTTACGTAGAAGCGATGGCGAAATCCTCTTTGGCGGGGTGAATGGGTTTAATGCCTTTTACCCTAATCAGATTCATCGCAACAAAAAAAGGCCCCAAATAACCTTTTCAAAATTATTAGTTTCAAATAAGCCCGTAGAGGTAGGTATGAAGGTAAAAGGGCATGTAATTTTACCTGAAGCCATAACCGAATTGGAAGAACTAAAACTTCGTAGCTCCGAGAATAGTTTTTCCATTGAGTTCGCTGCTCTACATTATGCAGCTCCTGCCAAAAACCGCTACGCCTATAGGCTAGAAGGTTTTGACCAAGATTGGATACAGACGGAGTCCGACCGGAGGTATGCCACCTATACCAACCTCTCTCCTGGCTCTTATACCTTGATGATCAAAGCCTCCAATAATGATGATTTATGGAATGAGGTACCCAAACAATTGAAAATTATCATCATCCCTCCCATCTGGCGACGATGGTATGCTTTCCTTTTCTATTTTCTTGTCCTGGTTGGACTCATGCTACTCTTCAGAAAATATACCATCATTGGCATTCATGAAAAACATCAACTCGTACTCGAAAAGTGGAAGAATGAACAAGCAGAAGAAATCAGCAAACTGAAGTTGCAATTTTTCACGAACATCTCGCATGAACTACGCACACCACTAACCTTAATCAAAGGCCCCTTGGATAATTTAATCGCAAATGACACTATCAGGCAGTACCCTTCTTTACTGGAGAAAGTCAATATGATGCATAAAAACACGCGCTATTTACTACGGTTGCTGAACCAATTGCTAGCGTTCAGAAAAATGGACCAAGGAAAGGTCAACTTATCCTTGCAGCAAGCGGATATCGTGGCATTCATACACAATATTGTAGACACCTTTCAGACACTCGCTAAGTCGAAAAACATAGAAATTGAGATTCACAAGACAACAGAAAAGATCCTATTGTGGTTTGACCCTAGCATCCTTGAAAAGGTATTGTATAACCTATTGTCTAATGCTTTCAAGTTCACTCCCAAAGATGGCCGCATAGTCATCAAGATGGCCACGGTATTTGAGGACAAAAAGCAGAATGAACAACATCGACCCTTACAGCATTATTTCGAACTTAGCATCCTCGATTCTGGACCAGGTATCGCACCAGAACATGTAGAACATATCTTTGAAAGGTTTTACCAAGGCGAAGAAAACCAACAAACGGGGGCAGGTATAGGATTGGCATTTAGCAAGAGTCTCCTGGAAGTTCACCAAGGAGAAATCCACCTTAGAAATCGAAACGGAGAAGGGGCTTGCTTTCAAGTCAAGCTCCCCTTGGAAAATCACTTCTATGAAAATGCCCACTTCATTACGGATGAAGCATTTGAACCAAAACAGTTAACCACAGCAGAGGAATACTTTATTCATGATGTAGAATCATCACAAGATTCTCATGTCATTCCACTTCATCAACAACTAGCTGACGCGGGACAACTCCTCCCCTGCCTTTTAATTATTGATGATAACCCAGATATACGAAGCTATCTCCGTCGCGAGATGGATTCTCACTTCAGAGTAATAGAAGCCAAAGATGGTCAAGAGGGATATGAGAAAGTCCATAGCGACTGGCCCGACATTGTTCTTTGCGATGTAAAGATGCCCGTGTTAGATGGAATTAGTTTCTGCTCGAAAATAAAATCTGACGATCAGACCAGTCATATCCAAGTCATTCTGTTAAGTGCTAAATCAACTGAAGAAAGTGAACTAGAAGGTAGAAAAAGTGGAGCAGATGCCTATATGAAAAAACCGTTTAATGTGGAGATATTGCGACTTAAATTGATCAATAGTATTCAGCTCCGCGACAAACTCAAAATGCGCTTTCGAACAGAATCCATCTTGGAGCCCAGCGATATTCCATATACCTCGCCGGATGAGGCCTTTCTCCAAAGTGCCATGGAAATTATTGAGAATGGTCTATCCGACTCTCAGCTAAACGTAGAGCTTATTGCCAAGGAGTTGGGTATTAGCAGAAGTAAACTATATGTCAGCCTAAAGACGCTCACCGGCCAATCGCCCAATGAGCTGGTACGAACCATCCGACTCAAGCGTGCTGCTCAATTGATGGAACGAGGAGACTATTCCATCAAAGAAGTCATGGCACTTACGGGATTTAATACTGCTTCTTACTTTTCCAAATGTTTTAAAAAGCAGTTTGGTGTACTACCAAGTGAGTATACTCATAAACTCAAAATTGAACATTCCTAGGAGCTATCGAAATCATTTATGTTACAACTATCAAATTTTACTCCGAAAAAACAGATCAAGTCAGAAGAAAAATAGGTCAAAACACTACAAAACATACAACTATTCTGTGCGAATTGATTTGTGCTAACCTTAAATTGATTTGTTATATGCAATAAATCAATTGGTGATTACTTTTAGATTCGTTAAACCCCCCTTACCTAAGTAGAGCCACACAAAAACAATTTTAGCATTCAAGTTTGGGAAGAAGATTATCTCCGATAGCTGTTCAGTGGCAGTTATTCGGCTGGATATTCTATTCCTTGTTCTGAGAACCCATCAAAATTTAGTTTATGAAATCAGGCAAAATAATTCAGCCAAAATCAAGACTTAAGATGATGCTATGCAGCCTCTTTTGTCTTTTTGTTTTTGGCAGCGCTATCGCGCAATCCACGACTGTAAGTGGTACCGTCACCTCGGAAGACGAGCCGCTAATCGGCGTCTCCGTGCAAGTTAAAGGTACAAGTACTGGAGTCGTTACAGACATCGATGGTGCCTATACTCTCGATGTAAGTACTACTGATGTATTGATCTTTAGCTACATCGGCCATACCACCCAAGAAGTGGCCGTCGGAAATCAAACAAACATTGATGTAGCATTAGAAGTAGATGCTGCTCAATTGAATGAAGTAATCGTTGTAGGATATAGTACGCAGCGGAAAAGTGATCTGACGGGCTCCGTCGCCCAACTTAAGGGAGAAGATATCGAAAAATACACCTTCGGTGATGCCTCTCAAGCCTTGCAAGGTCGCATGGCCGGAGTAAGCGTACAACAACAAGGCGGTGCGCCTGGAGCCAATGCTGTCATCTCAATCCGGGGATTCGGTACGCTCTCTGACGCCGGCCCACTTTTCGTAATCGATGGAATGCTAACCGGTGGTATGGGATCGCTAAACCCATCTGACATTGAGTCTATTTCTGTCTTAAAAGATGCTTCTGCCAGTGCCATCTATGGATCTCGGGCAGCAAATGGAGTAGTGATCATTACCACTAAGAAGGGGACCAGAGGAAAATTAACCGTTGATTTCGATCTTAGCTCCGGCTCTTCTAGTGTGATCAACCAATTCGACTGGGCCGATGCTAGGCAATACGCGGAAATTGTCAACCGAGCGGATGACAATGACGGGGCTCCTCGCTCTCCAGCCAATGATACCGAGTTTAATCCTAATAACACCAGCAATCTATATGATGAATCTCTACGTAGCGGCTTGTTCCACAATGCAAACCTACGTCTAGCAGGAGGAGGAGAACATACCTTATACAACTTATCCTTTAGTTACTATGATGAAGAGGGAATTGTGAAATTCTCTGATTTTGAACGAATCACTGCCAGAGCAAATGGTTCATTTAGCAAAGGGCGATTTAAATTGGAAAACACCATCGGTATCACTAGTGCCGTGACCAACCCTAACCCCTATTTTAACAAGGAAAGAAACCTGCTACCTACGATCCGCTTACAGGACGACAACGGAGATTGGAGTGCATCAGACATTCCTGATGTTCCAGGCGCACCAGCTTTAGGATCATTCTACGGCCAGGGTACAATCATCAATGAATTAGGCCTGGCAGCCCTTGAAGATCGCACCAACACTCGATATACGATATTGGCTAATATTGCAGCTTCTTATGAAATATTGAATGGTTTGGTGTACAAACTCAACTTAGGCGGTGAATACTATGACCAAAACAACTATAAATTCACGCCCTTGCATCCTGTTTTTGCCGCAGCTAGCAATAAGACATTTGCCGAATTATCTGAACGCAACACGCGATTCCGTTCTGGCTTGGTGGAGCACACCTTAAATTTCAAGCGCTTGATCGGCCAGCATAGTATTGATGTACTTGGTGGGTATACTGCACAGCAGACAAATTCAAGATCTCTGGGTATTGAAGCTAGACGATTCCCTACTAATGAAACGCGCATTGCCTCAGCAGCTGAAGAAATTGCCAGCGCCCCCTCTCAAGACTTGACTTCTGTGATTCAATCCTACTTCGGACGAGTGAACTATACTTTTGGCAATCGATACTTACTAACGGCTACCATCCGTCGAGACGGTTCTTCTTTGTTTAAAGAAGGTTTGCGGTGGGGTACTTTCCCGTCCATGGCCGTGGGCTGGAACTTGAGCAATGAGGCCTTCATGGATAATGTAACAGCAGTGACCAATATCAAGATCCGCGCGAGCTATGGAGAAATTGGTTCCAATAACGTAGGCGTTTATTCTATCGACCCCTCCCTCAACCTGTTCAGTGAGTATATTCTCGGTGAATCTCCAGGCCGAGTTACGGGTTATTCCATCACTAGAGGGGTGAACTCAAACATCACTTGGGAAACGACTAAAACGACAGATATTGGAGTAGAATTCAGCCTCTTCGATAACCGTTTAGATATTACTGCTGACTACTTCATTAAGAATTCTGAGGATGTGTTAGTTGGCTTAAGACTTCCACTGTATACCGGTTTTGGTAATGCCATTCCTTTCAACACCGCTAGCATAGAAAATAAAGGATTTGAATTCTCTGCCAGCTACTTCCAGGAATTGGGTGAACTGAAATTATCCGCTACGGGTAATTTCTCCATCTTGGATAATGTGGTTACTGCTTTAGGCGATGCGCCCCCAATCATTCAAGGATCATTCACTTCTAATACCATAAACAGTACCAAAACGGATGTGGGGCAACCGATCTCTTCTTTCTTTGGCTATGTGGTAGACGGAATCTATCAATCCGATCAAGAAGCGGCTGACGCCAATGATCAGGCAGGTAATCCTCGAGCTGGTGACCTAAAGTTCAAGGACCTAGATGGTGATGGCGATGTAGATGAAGATGACCGTACTTACATCGGTAATCCTACTCCAGACTTCGAATACGCCTTAAACCTTTCTGCAGAATACAAGGGCTTCGACCTAAACTTGTTCTTCAACGGTGTTTCTGGGAATACGATCCTCAACGGTACAAAATATCGAGGATATTTCGACTTCAATGGCAACTACTTTGCTGATGCTTTGAACGCCTGGACACCTTCCAACACAAATTCTGATATTCCACGAAACACACAAGCAGATCCTGGTTTCAATCGCAGGATGTCCACTTTCTACTTAGAGAATGGTTCATATTTCCGCTTGAGAAACGTCCAATTAGGGTATTCTTTATCCAATAATACCATCTCAAAGCTAGGACTAAGTAAGGCGAGAATTTATGTTTCTGGAACCAACTTATTTACCATTACTGACTACACCGGCTACTATCCAGAGGTAGGTAGAAATGGCAGAGGAGGCAGTCGAAAAATCTTTAACTCAGGCGTAGACGAAGGAGCTTATCCTGTGCCTAAACAAGTTCGATTCGGTCTTCAGGTCACCTTTTTATAATAGAACAATCCTGCAAAAAATGAATTATTATAAAACTTCAATACGCATTGCTTTGACAATGCTAGCTATCACGGTTTTGACCGTGAATTGTTCCAAGGAAGCCCTCAACCAAGTCAACCCCAATGCGGTGACACCTGGGTCCTTTTGGAAAACAGCTGAAGATGCTCGTAAGGGGGTATTTGGAGCTTACAGTCCATTTACTAACATCTGGTACTATACTCGTTTCGAAATTTTCACTTCGGATTACCGAGATGATGTAATTAATGGATTCAATACCTCTGAAAGAACAGCAGTAGGGTATTTCAGCGGAACATCTGATAGTAATGCCACATTCTGGGTGTGGAGCGCCATGTTTCAGTGTGTGACTAGAGCCAATGAGGTAATCTTTCACGTGCCTAATATCGAAATGGATGCTACGGAACGGGATAATATTGTAGGGGAAGCTTACTTTATTAGAGCTTTCAACTACTTCAATTTGGTGAATAACTGGCTGAATGTCCCATTAATTACGCTCCCCATTACCGAGATTGAAGATCCTAATTTGATCAGCCAAGCTCCACCTGCGGAGGTTTGGGCTCAGATCGAATCAGATCTCAAGAATGCAGAACAATTACTTCCTAGCTCTTGGCCTGCTGAGTATGTTGGTCGTGCCACTTCTGGTGCTGCCTCAGGTATGCTAGGAAAAGTGTATTTGTACCAGCAGAAATTTGCAGAGGCTAAAGCTTCTTTTGCGAAAGTGATGGATGGCCGTTACAAATTAATGGAGGATTATGCGCACAATTTTACCGAAGAGTTTGAGAACAACGCAGAATCCCTTTTTGAAATCCAACTCATAGCCGATGGGAATGGAGGTTGGGGTGCCGATGGCCCTGGTAAAGGTAAAGGATCCGGTTATCAACCAGATTTAGCCCCGGCTGGATTCACGAATCAAAATGGTATGCGGGTCAACGAATGGGTACTTGAATTGTATCAGGACGAAAGAACAATCAACGGAGAATTGGACCCACGAACCTATACGACACTATTCTTCGATAGTAATGAAACTACCAACTACCAAGGCAAGATCCTGTCTTCCAGAACCTACGAGTTCAAGACCTATTCTGAAGCTTATCCAGCAGGGAATACATTCATTTACGCTAATAAATACTTGGATTGGGAATTTAATGGCCATGATGGTGGTTTGGACGGCGGATGGCATGGAGCTGGCAACAACTTAAGGATGCTACGTTACGCAGATATTCTACTCATGTTTGCGGAAGCCGAATTTATGTTGAATGGATCAAGTGCCGCAGCGGTAGATGCCATTAACGAAGTTCGTGCCAGGGTCGACATGCCTCTTTTCGCATCGATCACCATGCAGGACATCGAAGATGAACGAGTGAAGGAATTGACTTTCGAACGTACCCGCTACTTCGACCTTTTGCGTTGGGATAGAGTAGTAGAACGAATCGTCAACAATCCCGATTTAAAATCAGAAAGTGCAGGAACTGGAGCATACAAGCCCGGTAGAGAATACATTGCGATTCCTCAAAACGAAATTGACGGAAATCCCAACTTTAAGCAGAATCCTGGTTATTAATGTTCAGCAATTAAAGATCAGTTTAATCGTATCCAATGGGAAGGCGATGCCTCTTCGGAGGTATCTGCCCCCCATTGGTTGATCTTTCACCCCATAAGCCACCCAGAAGACTCAAAACTTAACTTCAATATTCTTTATCCTCGCCCCCTCACTAAGCGCGACTATTCATGAAAAACCGCATATCCGTATTATTCCTCCTGATGCTTTTTTGTGCTTGCCAAAATATGGAGCAGGCTGTACAGTCTTCCAGTACACATTTTCGTGCGGTAGCAGCTCAACAGTCTGGCTTGAAGTTCTCCAACGACATCCAGGAAAACGATACACTGAATTACTACACTTTCCCCTACCTGTATATGGGTGGTGGCATTTCTATCGGAGATATCAATAACGATGGTCTGGCAGATCTATTTGTTACAGGCAATATGGTCCCCAATAAGTTGTATGTAAACAAAGGCAATCTTCAATTTGAAGACATTACGGATCAGGCAGGCGTAAGTGGCGATGAGCGATGGTATACCGGCACGACAATGGTAGACATCAACAACGATGGCTGGTTAGATATCTATGTTTGCGCTTCCGGCACGCACCCTCCTTTCAACAACCAACTATACATCAATAACAAAGACAACACTTTCACAGAAATGGCAGGCCAGTATGGTATTGACGATGCTAGCACTTCTATTCAAGCCAGCTTCTTTGATTATGACCTCGATGGCCTTTTGGATCTCTACGTCGGCAACTATCCTCAGATCCCGGTTAGCCAGGGCAATAGCTTCTATGCTATGAAGATGCAGCGCAATGAAGCAACAGATTCTGGGCACCTATATAAGAACAATGGAGATGGTACCTTCAGTGATGTAACAACACAAGCAGGTGTACAGAATTTTGGACTCACCCTCGGGCTCGCTACCAGTGACTTTAATAACGACGGCTACCCTGACCTCTATGTTTCCAATGACTTCAATGTTCCCGACTATTTATACCTGAATAACCAAGACGGCACTTTCCGAGAAGTAGTCAAGGAATCCACCCGACATACCTCCTTGTTTGGAATGGGAGTAGATGCTGCTGATTTCAACAATGATGGGCTAATCGATCTAGCTCAGGTGGATATGACTCCAGAGGATTACAAGCGAGCTAAAACGAATATGGCCAGCATGAGCCCCGGCACATTTTGGGAAGCTATAGATCTAGGCTTCCACTATCAATACATGCAGAATAGCTTGCAGATTAACAATGGAATCACGGAAGAAGGAATTCCTCTTTTCAGCGATATTTCCAGAATAGCTGGCATGTCCACTACTGACTGGAGCTGGGGCATCCAATTTATGGACCTGGATAACGATGGCTGGAAGGATGTTTTCATTTCCAATGGCATGAAAAGGGATGTCAATAACAATGACATTCTGAATCAATCCGATACCAAATCTTTTTTCGCTGAAAAAGAACTGAACTACGCCGATCTCCCCAGTCAACCGATTGACAACTATGCCTTCCAAAATATTGACGGTCTTCGCTTTTCAAAAACAACCAAAGATTGGGGGCTCTCTAAAAAGGGATTCACCAATGGATTCGCTTATGGAGACCTGGATAATGATGGGGACCTGGAGTTGGTGATGACCAATCTGGATGACCGGATGAGCCTCTACGAAAACCAAAGCAATACAAACCAAAATCACTACCTACAAGTAAAACTGAAAGGTCCTAAAAACAACCTCAATGGACTGGGAGCAAAAGTTTCTATAACCTATGAGCAGCAACAGCAAGTACAAGAGTTACACCTAACCAGAGGTTTTCAGTCCAGTGTCGCTCCAGTGCTTCACTTTGGTTTAGGGCAACAGTCCACTATTCAAAAGCTAAAGATAAGTTGGCCTGATGGCAAAAAACAGATCTTAGAAGATGTACCTGTAGATCAACTGCTAGAACTAAAATACCTAGAAGCTTACCCTGGCAAAGAGTTAGTAGAAAATGGCAACCAGAAATTCAAAAACATCACCCAAACTGTAGCATTAGACTTCATACACCAAGAAGATAATTACGATGATTTTTTGAGAGAGCCTTTGCTCCCTCATCGCTATTCGAATCTCGGTCCCGCTATAGCAGTTGGGGATGTAAATGGAGATCAATTGCAGGATTTCTTCGTAGGCAATGCCACTGAATCCGCCGCGCAGCTCTATATTCAAGATAAAGAAGGGCACTTTCATAAACATACTGGGCCTTGGGAAGACCATCCGCAGTATGAAAATACTGGTGCACTATTCTTCGATGCGGATTTGGATGGAGATCAAGACCTCTACGTAGTTCATGGGGGAAACAACCCCTACCTTCCAGCTGATTACTATCAGGATCGCTTGTATGCCAATACACCAGATGGGTTCAAATATGTGGAAAGTGCCTTACCGCCGATGCTTGCCAGCGGACTTGTAGTAGAGTCGGGCAACTTGGGGCCTGATGGAATTCCAGATCTTTTTGTAGCAGGCAGAATAGTTCCAGGAAAATATCCCCTTGCTGCGCCAGCTTACATTCTGGAAAATGAAGGGGGGATAGATGAAGAAATTCGCTTCAAGGATGTTACGGCTACCGTCGCACCATCCCTACAAGAAGCAGGCTTAGTCACTTCCGCCATATGGAATGATTATGATGGAGACAATCTAACTGATTTGATCATTACCGGGGAGTGGATGCCGATTCGCTTCTTTAAAAATACCGGAGAAATACTGCAAGAGGTCACAGCTGATATTCCTGGCCTTAGGGACATGGAAGGTTGGTGGTACCACTTAACTGCTAGTGATTTAGATCAGGATGGAGACCTCGATTATGTCTGTGGAAACCTCGGTTTAAATTACAAATACCGAGCTTCTGCCGAAGAACCTTTTGAAGTCTATGCCAATGACTTTGATGAAAACAATAGTCTTGATATAGTTTTAAGTTACCACAAAAAAGGCGTACAGCTGCCGGTTAGGGGTCGAGAATGTTCAGCCCAACAGGTCCCGGCCATCGCTGCTCGTTTCACCACCTTTGACGCATTCGCTGAAGCCGATTTAAGTGACTTATATGGAGAACAAATGCTCACCAATTCTCTTCATTTGCAAGCCAAAACATTCGAAAGCTGCTGGTTGGAAAACCTAGGTCCGGCTGGCTTCAAACGCCACCCCCTTCCCGCTCAAGCTCAAATCTCCTCTATCAACGCCATCCAGGTAATCGATTATAATGGAGATGCTTTGCAGGATTTGCTGCTATTTGGAAACCTTTACGGAGCCGAAGTAGAAACCCCTCGCAATGATGCGGGAGTCGGCTTAGTCTTGGTAGGTAGTCCAGATGGTCAATTCACACCTATCGCTGCTAAAGATAGTGGTGTACTGCTGCCGGGTGATGCCAAGGCTATCGCAGCAATCCGTTTAGGACAAGATCAAAAAACAGCATTCCTAATTGGGCTAAATAACGACGCCCTACAGCTACTTCTATTAGATCAATAATTCTCAAAAGTCAAGCTACACCCAAATCATGAACAGCATGTATATCCTTCAAAATTGTCTCGCTGACAACTTTTGTGTTTTTCAGCCAATCTTTTACCCAAAAAACCAACTTTCAATGGCTGCTCCTATTTCTAAAACACTGCCTCGCAAAGCTGCTGGAGAAGGTCGAAAATGTACCTTCTGGATCCAGAAAGGGCTTCTTCTCATGGCTTTAATCCTGGCATCCGTTGTAGTAGTCGGACAAAATGAGGCCCAACAAATCAATAAGAATAAACCAGAACGCGAAGTATGGCTAAAAGATGCCGGATTTGGTATGTTTATCCATTGGAATATCGACGCCCAACTGGGCACCGTCATTAGTCACAGCTTGGTCGGCTCCTCCCCTGCCTATGCCGAAAAATATATTAAAGATCTTCCTACTACTTTCAATCCGGTAGATTGGAATCCTATGAAGATCGTCACCCTTGCTAAGAATGCAGGCATGCAATACATCGTATTCACTGCCAAGCATCACTCTGGCTTCTGTTTCTGGGACACCCAAACCACTGCCTTCAATATTACGCAAACCCCTTGTGAGAAAGACATACTTAGATCCTTCATTGAAGCCTGCCGGAAATGGGGCATTGCCATAGGGATTTACTATTCCTCCGAAGACTTTGTTTATAGCTATCAAAATGGAATTAAGGATATCAAGAGAGTGGGACACTGGGAAGAAGCTAAAGCCATTCAAAACCAATATGCCCAATACATGGCTGCTCAAGCCAAAGAACTACTTACGCAATATGGAGATATCGATATCTTCTTCTTGGACAGTGAAGTGTACAAAGAAGAAATAAAAGAACTAGTTTGGCAATATCAGCCCAATTGCCTGATCACCCGAGGAGCCATTCTCACTCCCGAACAATTTATTCCCGGTGCGGCCATCAACACTGCTTGGGAAAGTAATATGACTATGGGCACACAGTGGAACTTCAAACCGACCAACGAACACTACAAATCGGGTACACAGCTCATCAACCTATTGATTGAAGCAAGGGCCAAGGGAGGTACCTACTTGTTGAATATTGGCCCCAACCAATGGGGAGAGCTGAACGATGCACAACAAGGGAGGCTTCAGGAGATAGCAGCCTGGAATTTCATCAATCATGAAGCCATTCAAAATACGCGTCCCTGGGTGATTACCAATGAAGAAAACATTTGGTTTACCACAGCCAAGGATGACCCAAGCACGGTCTTTGCCTATATCACTGGGATCACTGATTGGCAGCGAGGGGATCGCAAAGAATTTGTACTGCAATCTGTACAGGCCACCTCTAACACAGCCATTAGCGTATTAGGACAGACTGGTAATGTGGTAGAATACAATCCTACCAAGGATGGAAAAGCCTATGCTGAGCAAACCAAGGAAGGTTTAAAAATCTCCGTAGTTCGAGCTCAACGGATTTACAATAATCACCGCTGGCCCAATCCAATTGTTGTAAAGCTTGAAAATGTGAACCCCGCTATGGAAGCGGCCTCTTTCCAAACAGATCAAGCCGAATTATTAAAAACCGGAAATGTCCTTTTCCATGGCCAACTCCTTACCTTAGGATCTGCTCAAAATATGCAAGTGGGGTTCGAGTATCGCCAAAAACAAAGTACGCTCAATAAAGCTTTCGATGAAGCTTGGAATTCAACAGCATTGGTTCCTTTCATCAACAATGGAGCATTTAAGATGGAAGTAAAAGATGAACTATTTTTGCCCCTACTCAATAGTCAGCGCAAGCAGGAAGATGATATTGTCAATGCCTCTTTCAGTGAATTTGGGTTAGAATATCGAGTAGTGATCTACCAAGATGGGCTTCGGATCGCCGGAAATATCCTTGATCTAAAGTAGCAGTCTAACTGTTTTATCAACACAACAAACAAAACTATGGGAAGCCTAAATAGACTGATAATTGTGCTATTCTTCGCTGGCCTTGCTGCCTGCAAAAACACTCCTAATTCCGACTATCCAAACACACCACAGGCCGCCGCGAATTCAGATTTCCGGGTAGAAATCCTACATCCAGATGGGGAAAAAATCATTTCCTCCGAAGCACAAATAGAAGTGATTGCCGAAGGGCACGATTGGACAGAGGGTCCACTATTTGTACCAGCTGGCAACTTTCTATTATACTCAGATATCCCACGCAACTCCATCTACCGCTGGAAGGAAGGGGAAGGGTCCAGTCTATATCTCAAACCCTCTGGTTCGACGGGCCTTATAGAGCGGGAGGGCCAACCCGGCTCCAATGGTTTGTTGCTTAATGCAGAGGGGAGGCTGGTTCTTTGTCAACATGGAGATCGTAGGGTAGCGCTGGGTGGTATGCCCAATGAGGATATCAAAGCCGACTATCACACCTTGGCTGACAAATTCCAAGGAGCGCAGTTGAATAGTCCCAATGATGGTGATTTTCATAGTAACGGCGATCTATATTTCACCGACCCACCCTATGGCCTGGATCAAAACATGGAGGACGAAGCTAAGGAATTAGACTTCCAAGGGGTCTATCGCCTCAAACCCACTCGAGAAGTGGACCTAGTTTCGGATGCCTTAAAGTATCCCAATGGAATTGCCTTATCGCACGATGAGAAGAAACTGTACGTAGCTAACTCCGGTGTAGAAAAACTATACTGGATGGTTTTTGAACTAGATGAGAATGGATTGGCGAAAAGTAACAAAATCTTCTATGATGTTAGTGAGTACAAAGGGCAAAACAAAGGTGCCCCAGATGGACTGAAGGTCAATCGAAATGGAGTCATTTTCGCAACCGGACCAGAAGGGGTTTGGATCTTCAATGAAGAAGCAGAAGTTCTCGCCCGGATTTACACCGGACAAAAAACATCGAACTGCGCGCTGTCAGCTGATGAAAAGCAACTCTTCATGACGGCAGATGATTTTGTATTGCGGATTCCTTTGCTTTAGAAAACTAATTCTCCACTAATCTATTGTACTTTTTGAGGATATCGATCAATAAGTCATGCGGAAGAGCGTAAGCTTTGTTACCATTGTTCCCCTCCATCGTTTCGGCAGCTACCATGGCATTGATAATCGCTTCTTCTACGGCGTGAGTCGTGCCTTCAAATAGTGGTGTAATCCGATCATTTGGTAGGGACATGACATTCACTTTTTCATCGCGATTAAAAGCGCTTTCATTGGCGGTGGAAAAGGCGAGAAAAATATCTCCAGAGCCATTGCTGCCGTGCCCTCCCACTCTGGCAATGCCTAGTGGGACGCGTTGTGCAATTCGTTTCAATTGATGTGGCAGTAATGGTGCATCAGTGGCCACGATCACAATGATGGAACCATCTCCTTCTTGCCTTCGAGACTGTGGAGGACCGTTAAAGACAGTCTGTAGAGTATCAGAAAGTTCTTGCCCTACCGGCACTCCGCCAATCAATAAGTTTCTTCTGGCTCCAAAATTAGATTGCACTAATACCCCTATGGTATATTCCTCTCCATTCACTTCTACCAGGCGTGAAGAGGTGCCTATTCCCCCTTTAAAACCTAGGCACATCATGCCTGTCCCTCCTCCTACATTTCCTTCTTTTACTGCCCCCCCTTTGGCATTCTTGATAGCCTGTAAGACATGCTCTTCCTTAACATGGAAACCGTAAATGTCATTCAAAAAGCCGTCATAGGTTTCCGCCACTAAGGGATAGGTATACCACCAGTCTTCTCCCCTATACCAATCTGTGTCCACAAACCATTTCAATACAGCATCACGCACAACGCCAACACTATTGGTATTGGTAATCATAATGGGTGTTTCCAGAAAGCCAGACTCTGTCACCCAAGTTGTTCCTGTCATTTCTCCATTTCCATTCAAACTATACCAATTGGCATACACAGGATTAAATCGTTTACCGCGCGGAAAAATAGCTGTTACCCCAGTCCTAATTGGCCCTTTCCCCACCATATTTTTACCACTGCCTGAGATAAGTGTATGATGTCCTACCTCTATTCCCTGCACATCAGTAATTGCATTGAGGGTTCCAGGGGTGCCTCTAAAAGGTACGCCCAAGTCACGCGCTCTCGGCTTTTGTGCTATGGATAAGGTGCCCCAAAGGCAGATTAAAACCAGGGTCATTATTCTTTTCATACTGAAGAACTATTTTATAGTAAATCTTATCATCGGGTCATTGAAGTCGTGGTGTTATAATAAGGGCCCGCCAAAAAAACTCGTCACCATATCTCCCAATGCGCCACCCCATGGAAAGGTTGATCCCCCCATTAATAATCCGAATACAATAGATAGCAAAATCATGAAAGGAAAGAGTGATTTGGAAGAAATATCAAAGGGTAGTTTTACCGCTATCCTGCTTAGATCCAGCCCAAATCGGGCGAGCATAGGTAGGATCAAAAAAGCCGCAATGCCAAAACCATCATAAATAAACTGATGTGCAAGCACTGCTCCTCCTTTGCCTACCCAATTAGCTACTTCGATATCATTGGACAAAATCAGTTGCCACGAATAACGTAAGACAGGATCTAGATCCGCTTGCCAGGTAAATAGATAAGAAATGAATGCAATTGACAAATAGACCGTCAGCAACAGAAATAGGTAGCCGAAAAATCGAAAAACTATCAAGATATTCCCTTTTTAGTTCAACCTCTCATTGTCGATCAATACCACAATGGATCCATTACAAGATAGTGCAATTTCTTCAGATTCACCTTTGGGGAAAATCTGGCATCTCCTATTTTTGCGGTTGCTCCAATTGATAGTCTTTGTCATAGAGCCCCAACTGACGGGCTTTCCAAACAGCTCCTTCCAAGAAAACAGGATGCGGCAAACGTACATCCCATTGTCCTAGTTTTTTTAATAGGGTTCTTGTGGTCTCGATGTGTTTCAATGAGACATCGCTCTGTTCTGAAATATCTTTAGAAAGATCAAAGAGCAAGGGGAGTCGATCAGGTAAGCGGATCAATTTCCAGTTCCCCTCTCGAATCGCTGCGCTAATGGTAAATCGCCACTGCAAGACCTCATGTGGTACCCCTTCTTTTTTTCCTCTGAGATAAGGCATCAAATTGACACCGTCAAAGGAGCGCTCACTTGTATCTCCACCTGCCATGGCCACGATAGTTGGAGTGATATCCAAAGCGGAAACAGGGCTTTTATAAGTAGTTTGGGGAGCCAAGGTCTTCGGCCAACTCAGGATGAATGGAACGTGAATGCCTCCTTCGAGCAAAATACCTTTTTGTCCATTGTATGGCGCATTGAGTGAGGCATTGCTATTCACTGGCCCGCCGTTATCACTAATAAAGATCACCATCGTTTCTTCTCGCAGTCCATTTTCCTCCAAGGCGTCCAATATCCGGCCTACATTCACATCCAATCGATGTACCATGGCAGCGTAAGTACGTCGCTTTTTGTCTTTGATGTGTTCAAAAAGAGCCAAGTCCGCTCGTCTGGCTTGCATTGGTGTATGTGGAGCATTAAAGGCAGCATAAAGGAAGAAAGGTTTTTCCTTATTTCGCTCAATAAATTCAACACTCTCTGTTCCCACATCATCGGTAATGTATGTCAGTGAAGCTGGTGTTTTGTAATTGCATTCTATCGGGCATTTATACCCTTTGCCATCAGGTAAAGCGGTAAAATAATCATGTCCGCCACCGGTATACCCCCAAAACTCATCGAATCCCCTTTTCAAAGGATGAAAGTGTTCTTCTTTCCCTAAATGCCACTTACCGATCAACCCATTAGTATATCCTAAGGGATTCAAAAGATCAGCCACCGTCCTTTCGGTCAAGGGCAAGCCGAGGTACTCAGGGTCAAAACCCGGCTGGTTGACGGCTAGGTTATTGTCATGCCCAAATCTGACTTGATTAATGCCCGTCATCAGGCCTGCCCTAGAGGGGCTGCAGACGGGAGAAGAAACGTAGCCTTCTGTGAAATTGACACCGGATTCTGCCAAGCGATCAATGTGGGGGGTTGGGACTTGTTCACTTCCATTCAAACTCAAGTCAGCAAAGCCAAGATCATCCGCAACGATCAGAACAAAATTGGGTTTAGTGGAATTACTATTCTCCTGTGCGAAACCGAAAACTACCAAACCTACTGCCAAGAGTAGTAGTGCTGTTTTTTTCATAGAAAGACAATTGTTAACGTTTGAACTGATTTAAATAAAGGTAAGTCCTGAACTACAAATACAAGGCAAATAATAATCCTTTGTGGGTTCCATATTCGGTTTTTTGAGCTATTGCTAAAAGTCAAAGTACAATTTACGTAGTCAACTACATATTTTTCCGTACATTTACGTAGTCAACTACATAAATGTACCATGAAACCAGATTTTGTTGCAGCACTCAAGTATTTAGGCCTATCTGTTCGGTTAAAGCGGATAAGTGAAAATATGGTTCACGGCGGGCGAAGTCTCTATCGTCACTTAGGTCTGGACATTGAACCCAATTGGTATCTATTGCTCCTTCTTCTAAAGGAACATGAACAGTTGTCCATTACGGAAATGGCCGAATACCTCCGCTTTTCTCATCCTTCCGTAATTAACATGGTAAAAAAAATGAAGTCTCGCGATTATTTGGAAAGCTTTCCCGACAAGTCGGATTCTCGCCGACAGCTCGTTAAACTTTCCACCAAAGCCAAAGCAGAATTGCCCAAACTCGAAAAGATCTGGAGGGCCGGAGAAATAGGCGTCCGCAAACTTTTCCTTCCCGAAGATGACTTCCTGGAGAAACTCGCCGCTCTAGAGCAGCAATACGCACAATTCGATTTCATGGAAAGAACTTTAAAAGAATTGGAAAATGAAGGATAATTCTCTGGATTTAAATCAAAAAGATTTTGCTCAGCTCTTGGACAAAAGTGCACAAATAGTACTGGAGCAATTCGAAAACATAGCCTCCGCTAAGGCTTATCATTATCATGAACAGGAGGAAGTCGCCTCCTGGTTTGATGAAGCCTTGCCCTTGGAAGGAATGGATTTCAATCATTTATTGGAAGAAGTACAGCAAAAGGTAATGAAAACGGCGACCGGCAACCTGGGGCCCAATATGTATGCGTATGTTATGACTGGAGGTACGCAGGTGTCAATAGTTGCTGAGCAATTGGCGGCCACGATCAATCAAAATGTAACCAAATGGCATCTCGCTCCCGCCATTAGCGAGATTGAAAAGAGAGTAATCCGGTGGGGAGCAGAGATGATGGGGCTAAACGAACTGGTCGGTGGTGTCTTGGTAAGTGGCGGGAGTGCGGCAAACCTCACTGGGTTGACCGTGGCTAGAAACATAGCCTTCGAAAAACTGGAAGTGAGAAAGAAGGGGTTATTTGGTTTACCTCCATTTACCGTTTATGCCTCTAAGGAAGTCCATGGATGTGTAGATAAGAGTTTGGAACTACTGGGTATTGGCACTAATCAACTCCGTAAGATCGACACCTTAGCCGACTTCACGATAAACCTTGAGGCGCTAGAGCGACAAATCTTAGCGGATAAAGCAGATGGCTTTTACCCCTTTTGTGTGATTGGCAATGCCGGCACTGTCAATACTGGAGCAATCGATGACTTAGATGGGATAGCCAAGATTACTAGAAAACACCAGCTGTGGTTCCACATCGACGGTGCATACGGTGGGCTAACAGCCTCCTTAAAAAGTCTAAAAAAACAATTCAGCGGTTTTTCCTTGGCAGACTCGATCGCAGTTGATTTTCATAAATGGCTCTATCAGCCCTTTGAAGTAGGCTGCACGCTAGTTAAAGACTGGAATACCCTACGTCGTACTTATTTTAAAAAAGCAGACTACCTAGATACGGCCCTAGAACAAGGGAGTGGTCGACTAGAATTCAACGAACACACCTTCCAGCTTTCACGCAATGCCAAAGCGCTCAAAGTTTGGATGAGTATCAAAGCTTATGGAATTCGCAAGATTAAAGTTATGATCCAAAAAGATATAGATCTAGCCCATTATCTCGCCGACCAAGTAGCACAAGCACCAGATTTCGAACTAAAGTCTCGATCTGAGCTTGCGGTATGCTGTTTCCGTTATACTGGTAATTGCTCTTCCGAAGCCGAAATCGTCGCTATCAATGCCAAATTAATTACAGCATTAGAAAAGGATGGTCGAGTATTTATTACTGGCACTCGATTAAAAAATGAATTCGTCCTACGTGCCTGCCTAATCAATCATAGAAAACAGAGAGATAGTGTTGACTTTTTGTTGAATGTAGTCCGAGAAACGGCTAAAGCCATACACTATGAACCTCAAACCAACTATTAGGAGGGCCGAACCCCAGGACGAGGACCAGATCTGGAACATTCTAAAGCAGGTGATCGCCAATGGCGACACCTATGTATTTTCTCCGGATTCCAGTAAAGCAAAAATGTTAGCCTACTGGCTAGCCCCCGAAGTACATCCATATGTAGCCATACATGATGAAAAAATTGTGGGCACATTCATCATTCGAGACAACTTTCCAGACTTGGGCGCACACATCGCAAACGCATCTTATATGACACTGCCCCAAGCCAGAGGACAAGGTATTGGTTCAGCTATGGGAATTTTTTCCCTGATGGAGGCTAAGCGCCTAGGCTATCGCGCCATGCAATTCAATATCGTCGTAGCCACTAACAAAGGCGCTATCCAGTTATGGCAGAAACTGGGCTTTGAAATTAAAGGTGAGATTCCCGGCGCTTTTCGGCATGCCAAGTACGGTTTTGTCAATACTTACATCATGTGGCGTAGCTTAGAGAACAAGCTAACTTAGGGAACTATTACGGTATGCCTATGGTTTGCCCAAATGCATCACAAGCTATGAAAACGATGACATCTTCATACCAATTCCGCTATTTCCAAGCTACAGACCTGAAGCACCTTCTTCAGATTAATCTGGCCTTCGCCTACGAAATCAAAAGAAAAGATACCCTTGTCAAAAATTTTGATAGAATCCGATTTGAAAGGGAGGAAATAAAACATTTGGAATTCAACGCTACTTGCCCATTTTATCGGTATTATCTCTGTACTCTGAGCGGTAACATCATCGGTTTCATCTGGTTTGGCCAATCCGATGATAATCGAGCAGAAGGATTCATAGATGAGCTATATGTACAAGCTGCACATCGCCGGGAGGGCATTGCAAAGCGATTAATGAAGGAAGCCCTACGTTGGGTAAAAGAACGGGATTGCACCTCTGTTACCTTGACAGTTGATTCAAAAAATGAGTCAGCCATTCAATTGTATCAAGGTATGGGATTTAGACGGAAAGAAGAATCAGAGGATATCTTCTGGTTACCTTTTTTATGAATTGACTGCTAACCCCTCCCTTCCATATGTAGCGCTCGGCCGTCTCTTCTATAGCACACAACCTACCTTTGATATTTACTCATATAGTATCCAAAGGGGTAGACTAGGAGAATAGCTACCATGCTATTAGCGCCTATCTTAAATAATCAACCCATTCAGCAAACTAGCACCTACTGTCATTTGTGTAGTCTCCTGAATAATCTGCCCCTTTATACTCTATTAAAACTGCACATCATAAACCGCCTCAAACTGGGCGGGAATTTCCTCTTTCGTTTCTCCCAAGTTTTGCCGAAGGTCGATTTCTATACCTCTAGCTATAGTTGAAATAGGAACATCATTAGAGGTTCCTTCAAAGGGATTCTCGCCAGTTCGGCCAATTCTTTCCATTGTATGAAAGGTCCAAGCAACTGCTACATAAAAGGGGATGGAGAACCAAACAAATAGGTCACCGATGATTGGAAAACTTTCTACAAACCCCTCCCCTATTTCCGCAAATTGCGGTACAATGGCCAACGGTAATAGCAAGACGAAAATCCACATAAAGTAGTGATTAAGGGAGGCAAATTGGCGAGGATAAGGAAAGTTCTTAATACGCTCACTTTTACCCTGTAAGGTAAAAAGTTCTTCCATTACGTTTTCTAGCTCTAGAAAAGAGAATTCCCAAATCAATCCTTGTTCTTTTAGTCGCTTTAGATGGTAAGATTGTTGGTACAGAAGTGCCGTTTGCTTGTTATTTTTGCTCATTACCGAAGCTAAATCCTCTGCTGATAAATAGGGCTTTAGATCCTCTTCTAAGGTAGATAATCGCTCGGGCGGCTTGAGTCCCCATTCTTGATTGGTTTTCTCATTATGTGTGGTTTCCCAAGGTTTTGAAGCACGCATAGCATGTCGCAAAGCAGTCATCCAGGCTATGTGCCGATAGGTGAGTGTTTTCACTTCATGATCCAATTCTTCTTGACTAGCCTTAACCGTTGCCTTCTCATTGGTCAACATAACTTGTACAAACATGCCAAAAGTCCTGGAAGTATTTACGATACCTCCCCAAATTTTTCGGGCTTCCCAGATTCGTCCATAGGCCGCATTATTTTGGAAACCGATCACAAAGGCCACCGCTGTACCAATTAGCGCCAGGGGTGTCCAAGGTATTTTCAACCAGGACATATCTGCAAAATAATAGATTGCTACCCAGGCCACAACTACGCCAATGAAAAAGTAAGTCTCAAATCTAGTCCAGCGAACCATATCAATCGCCCTGTAAGTCTTCTTAGTATACATAAAGTAAGGTTTATTAGGCAGTATTAAGGAAGTCGTTTGCTTGAAATATTAGTTCAATTCTACTAAATTATTACTAATCTATTGCAATGAAAAAGTACCGGGTTCTTGAATTCATAAGAATTTTATCCGTTTTGACCGTTTTAGGCAATTTTGTTACTTCCTTTCTATGCACGGATGGATAAAGAGGATCAAAGGCCCATCTTTCAGCATCTCGTTTCTTCTCGAGAATCCCCCTTTTATTCTTTTCTTGACATTTCCTTTAGAGTTTTTATAGTTTCTTTAACACCAACATCTAACAATCTGAAAATCAAACTATAACACTACATTCTTTAGAGCAAGAATTGCCAATAACTACCACGCATCTAGGCCCTCCTTCACCCAGCCTTGACATTATGAACATTTGTGGCCTATTTTTGTCTTGTAACTCACAAACTACCCACTAATAAACAACTCCAGTACACCATGTTAAAACTCATTTCAACCTCCAACCAAGCTGTAAACAATTCTTCATCTCAAATTATTCTTCCTCGGTTTTAATCTCAACTCTTTTCCGACTTTAATCTGGCTCCTTCCATTTGAAGGCTTAGCCAATGATCCCATGCAGTAGATAACATTCAAGCACAACAATTCTAATTCAAGTAAGTGATTGACGGCATGAATTGCCAATGTCTTTCATTTTACCCGATCGCGCGAACCATTAGCTATTCCTAGCTAACAAGGCGCAGCTGTGCTTGTTTTGATACTACATTGGTGGCTTTGTCTTCTGCTAACACCCTAAGGGAAGAGTCCAACATCTATTGTTAATCCTATATACCTAGACACTATGCAAAAACTCATGTTAACACTATTGCTATTGCTTTCTGCACATAGCTTTAACCAACTTCATGCACAAAACACTTCTAGCCCAGACCAGCAAGTTCTACAAGAAAAATATTGGGGCAGCTCCGATTATATGCAGGCTGAAAAATTGCGTATTACTGGCAAGGATGTGGATGCTCGTCCGTACTATGAAAAAGCCATAATAACCGCAGAAGAGAAGAATCTTTGGGAAATGTATCTACTATCTCAGGCTTATTTATCTGCTAGCTATGCGGGAACACCTAATTTCCAAACGGGAATTAAGATCGCAAAAACCGCCTTGGAAAAAATGGAAACTCTTCCACACGCAGAGAAGAAACATGGTTTCCGGTTGCACCTTAGCTTATCCAACCTCTATCGGCTATCCTATCAAACTCAAGCCTTCATGGAAATGAATCATAAGGCGCTTGATTTACTAATTGAACACTACCCTGAGCAAAATCATCCCGACTTGGCCGAAGCTTATGTGAATCTAGGTATCGGCTATCACGCAGCTGCTCAGATGGATCAGGGATTAGCCTATTTTAAGAAGGCGGAAGCGATGCTAGATCGGCTACCTGAAGCAGACGTCATTGCGCTTCGACCAGCCATTAATTCTCACATTGGATCTCATTATGCCAGGGTGGGCAAGCTAGAACTTGCTGCCAAGTACCTAGAACAAGCCTTGGCCTTTGCCTTAGTCGCTAAGAAAGGAAATGATCAGGAGTTGTTTAGTTTTTACCATGACATAGGGACAGTGTACAGCCAATTGAATGAAAATGAAAAAGCAATTGAATATCACAAAAAGGCAGCTTACATCCTCGAAAGTCTGGAGCTCCAAGATGTTCGCGTATTGTACATGCAACTACCCATGATATATTTAGGTATAGCAGAAAATTATTCAAGCATTCAAGATTACGACAATGCCTTATACTATTGCCAGAAGGCTGTAGATCAAATTGAGAAGGGTGAAAACAGTACTCCTCCCTTTATCACACTATACACCTATCTGCATTTTGGTAAAGTCCACTTCCGAAAACATGAGCTAGATCAAGCACTCAGCTATGCGCAAAAGGCAGAGGATCTATACACTTCTAACAAAGCCTTATTAGGGCGCCACAAAATGTTCCAAGCACTTTCCCTTCATATCGACTATCTATTTGCCCGAGTTTACACAAGAATGGATCAGGTAGATAGTGCATTACTCCATCTGAAAAAAATACAAACCAGCTTGGCACAAAAAACAGAGGATGAAAGAAAAGATTTCATAGGCTTAACCTCCAATACCCTTACTAGTTTAGCAGAGGTATATCGCAGGAAATCTCAGCAAGACTCGGCCTTTATCTATAACCAAAGGGCCATCGTGGATGCCTGCCAAACCTTCAATAATTTAGATTACGAGTCTCTTCCTAGTATGGAAGATTGCCAATCCAATCCACAAATTTTTTATATACTCAACCAAAAGGCCGAGCTATATCAACATGCAGCACTACTGGCTGAAAAACCTGAAATTAAAGTGGCATCCTTAGAAGCCGGATTGGCGACTATAAATCTAATGGACGAGGTATATGCCAAGAATTTGAAGAAACTCAATATACTAAGAGGTGGACAAAGTGCTGCACTGATTAGACAAGGTTTCGAACCTTATCAAACTGGCATATCTTTAGCAGTACAACATCACAAGCTTACCAAGGAGGCAGCCTCAATTGAAAAGGGTTTTTACTTCACACAAAAGATTAAAGCGCAACAATTGTGGCTGAGTTTGCTTAAGAGCGAGGCTACCCAATTTGGAGAACTCGATCAATTAACACTTGAAAAAGAACGCGACCTACTTACTTCCATCTCTAAGATTGAAAAAGAAATACAAAAAGCATTAGCACAGCAAGACTTGGAGAAGGCACACTTATTAGAAAATGATCAATTATTCCACAAACAAAAGGAATACAATGAACTACAGCAACAATTAGAGACCCAGTATCCGGAATATTACGAATCCAAATACGCATTTAGACCCGAAAGCAGCAAAAGTTTGCAGCCAATTCTAGAGGATGCTGAGGCATTAATAGAATACACTTGGAAGGATAGCTCGCTATTAATTTTCACTTTAACTAAGGAGACTCCTTTTGATGTTGTAGAAGTCCCCGTTCATCCGCAAACGATGGAAAAGCTAACGGCTTTGCACAATATGCTAAAGCAATCAAGTATGATGAGGAAAAGTAGTAGAGAAAAATTCATTAGGCTAAGTAATCAGCTCTACCGCCAATTCATACAACCAATTGAAGGCCGGATAGCTGGCAAATCCAAGCTTATCATTATAGGAGATCGCGTGACCAACTATATCCCCTTTGAAGCTTTGTTAATTTCTGACCAAGTAGCCCCTTTTCGCGAATTGGATTTTTTGATCAAATCCTATGAAATTTCTTATCACTACTCCGCAACGCTACTCGCCAAAGCTCGTCGCAAAGTTAGGGTGCAAAACGAAGGGGTATATGCTTTTGCCCCAATATATGATGACAAAAAGGAGGAGTTTACTCCGCGTGGTGTAGTGCAAGGTCCCGCTCCTCAAGCTTTAGGCTCAATAAACGAACAGGGAAAGTATGCGCAACTACCTGAATCCGAAAATGAAGTGAAAGCTATCGTCAATTTATTTGAAGACCGGGGTTCCAAGCATAGCACCTTGGCTCTACGCCAATGGGCAAATGAAAATAGTTTGAAGGAAAACCTCAGCAAATCCTATCAATTTATCCACATCGCCGGCCATAGTTTTGCCAATTTGGAAAATCCAAAATTTTCAGGCATCGCTTGCTTTGATGATGAAGAAGGTGACGGAGAAGATGGAGTACTGTATACTGGAGAGATCTACAACATTAGCACCCAGGCAGACCTGGTAACCTTGAGTAGTTGTGAAAGCGGTTATGGCAAATTAGAGCTTACTGAAGGTATGCTCGGCCTCAACCGAGCCTTTATTTACGCGGGAACACCTAATGTGGTTTTCTCCCTTTGGAAAGTCTACGATAAAGTGAGTTCTCAACTCATGGTAGACTTCTATCAACAAATTTTAGCTGGTAAAAGCTATGCCGCTAGTCTTCGAGAAGCGAAACTGAAACTACTAAATCAAGAAGCAACGGCCGCTCCTCACTATTGGGGTCCTTATCTATTGATTGGAAGATAGTGGAGTGCTTTGTGGGTTACATGAGATATGCCCTAAAGGTGTACTTTCTTAGAAGCCAAATTCAAACAGCTTCTTAACTCGACTTTAGCATTTTATGATAATCTAAAAATAGATTTAGCCATTCCCTAGAGCGGGTTGCCGGCAAAAAACTGTTAGACGGAGGAGTTTTTTTGCCAAGAATTTTGCTTCCTTTTTTTCGATTGAAAAAGGAAGTCGCCGAAGGCAAAGCCAAGTATTAAGGTATTTATAACCAATTACTTAGAACTAAATATATGTACCTTTTAACATGGCTTTTGTTCATTTTTGACAATCGCCTCAAAAACGAACCCAAAAACGCTTGTCCCGTAAACTCTCTCCGTTCAAACAATACGGGACGGCCACCCGCTCTTGAAGCTGGCAACGGTAATTTTAAACATCAGCTGTTAGGGCAGATGTTTAAAATTTAGGTCAAACTCAAGGATACTCTACAGGAGTCTTTGACCACCCCAGTAAAGTACTTATTATCAGGTACATAGAGGTTGACCAGGGGTTTATTCTCCCCTACAGTGAGGGATTCAAGCTTTTTATAATGCGAAAGTCGAGCTTAAAACAGCAATCTAAACTTACTTCGCCATTGCATCAAAAACTTGGTTAAGCATCGAAGTTGTTTAAGTAATCGATGCTTAACCAAGTTAGCATAAATAAAAGTCTATTTAGTTCACTCGTTGACTTTCTTCCTCTGCTCCTCTTTGTCGCTTTCTAGCTGCTTTCACTTTTTGATTGCCGAAGTTTCGAGAATAGGTTAGTGTGAAGGTGCGTTGTGAGAAATCAAAGGTGCCATTGTAGGTGAGTCCTTGTGATTCCACATAGCTGGTCCCTGTTAATTCAATGGAATTCAATATGTCATTAACATTGAAACGTAGAGTTCCCCAGTTCCCACCCAGGTTTTTCTGAATCCCCCAATTCAAACCATACATTTCTCCAAATTTCCCGGCACCGAAAAGCCTAGGCCCAATATAGAAGAAGGTGATTTCTGAGGAGAAGCCTTTTGGAAGCTGGAACGACTGAGCAGTATTAAATTGTAGATAATCCCTTTTCAACTTAACTGGCTGTCCTTGCACATAGGAGTTGTTTTCCTCTTGGAAATACATAGCATTCATGCGCATCTTCCACCAATCGTTTATGGTTAGAGGGAATCCCAGGGTAAAAGAGAGGATCTTGGAGTTTTTCAGGTTTTCAGATAACAGTAACAATCGATTCGTTTCAGGATCATACTGTTGTTGAAATCTTGCGATTGTACTGTCCTGCATCGAGTATTGTACACTAAAGAAGATGGTCTTGTAGCGAAGATCAACCTTATAAGCGTCTGTGATAGATGGCTGAATGGCTACATTTCCCGCGAAAAAAGTAGTCGGATCTACCAAATAAACGAATGGCGCCATCTCATTAAAAGTAGGGCGTGTAATGCGACGAGAATAGGCAATATTGGCCCCAAAGTCATCTGTGAAATTATGGGATAGAAAAGCACTAGGAAAGAAGCTTCCAAATTGCCGATCTACGACTCTGCCGTCCGTCTCTGTATCTAATTTTGAATCGGTGTATTCATACCGCAAACCAATCTTTGCGTTCGTCTTGTCTCCCAATTTAATATCTGACGATGCATAGGTTGCCCAAATTTGCTCTCCTAGCCGACTATTACTCGTAAGCGTAGGATCTTTTACCCATTCATTCCCCTCCAATTCTTCCACCGAGACCTGGTTATCAAAATCGGATCGAACGATTTTCGCTCCAAAATCTAGGGATACCATTTCCGAAAATCGTTTATGATAATCTGCTTTTCCCACCCAAATCCGTATGGGGGTGTTCTTTTGTGAGCTAGTAAGTTGCTCCGCCTGAAAGACGTTGTTACCATCATAAATAGAGTTGATATAGTTCGTTGGGTTCTCATTATTAAAATTCAGAAAATCAATGTCTACGCTAAAGAATTCATTTTCAGTAAAACTGTGTTTGAGGTTTAAGTTTCCACTATAGTGTCGCCACTGATTCCGCTCCTTATTAGCTACAGAATTTACAGCGGTCAGTGCATTATTGGTAAGCAATTCATTCGTATTAACAGCCTTCATAGACCACTTATTATCATAAGCAGAAATCAGGCCTCCAACAAGGGTTTTATCCGTCAGTTGATAGTCCGCTCCTAATCTGATATTGTGGTTGCGTTGTGTCGGAATACGTCGGGCATTGGTCATAGATTGATCGATGCCAGTTGCCGTTACAATGCTTCTTTTGGTTTCGAAGTCTTGTTCTCGTCCATTCAATACAAAAGAGTATGTTCCAAATAGATTGAGTTTGTCCTCTCGAAAATTGAAACTAAGATTATCATTAGATACATGTCCTCGGCCGTAACCGTAAGAGGCAGATATGGAGCCATTAAAACCTTGATCTGTCCTTTTGCGAAGGCGAATGTCAATATACCCTGCGTTGCCCTCAGCATCATATTTGGCAGGGGGGATCGTAATTAGTTTAATACTCTTGATATTATCCGCACTCATGCCTTCCAGAAATTGCACCAGGCTAGACATGGGCATGTAAGTCAACTTACCGTTGATCATTACATTTACGCCTTCCTTGCCTACTAGGGAAATGCTATTATTCTGCCGGTCTACGACTACGCCTGGCGAACGTTCTAGCACCTCCAAGGCAGTTCCACCAGCTGAAACGATACTGTTCTCTACATTGACTACCAAACCATCAGGTTCTGGTTTATATAGTGGTACTTTTTCCACTACCACAATCTCTTCTAGCAACAAACCTGCGGCTGGCCGAATGGGTGGGATTTCCAGTACTTGCTGATTCGAAATTTCAATTGCGTTAGTAAAAACATTGTTGTAGCCCACAGAACTAACCTGGATTAGGTAGCTCCCTTCTTTGATTTTTTCAAAAATGAATAGGCCATTGTCATTAGATAAGGTGCCTCGGATAAAGGAAGTATCTGTGGCGGCCATCAAGTATACATTAGCCGCAATCATTCCTTTATTGTTTTCATCATAAATATGTCCTTGAATACTGCTTTGAGCAGTTGCTTTCTGTTTCACCATCAATAGGCTGAGAACAAGAACACAATAGAAAGTTAGCTTTCTCATGGTTGTTTGGTATTAATTAGAAAGTGTAGAACAATTCTTCTTTTGTGGTTAGCAGCGCAAAGGTGTAGGAAAAGGGTATGGAGAGAAAGAGCTATTGTGTAACAGGTAGCTTATTAGTAGCAACTGTCCTATTTAATCGATTAATTGGTGTTGGAAAATTGACTTTATTTCTAGTGATGAACAGTGCTTTTAGACCTGAAGGTGGTTTGAGAATCTTTTGATTAGCATTGTAGGAGGAAGAGTTGCGTTTGACAAGCGGACTCCAAACACAAAACTTGTCGGAAAACATTGAATTATTGATACAAAGATGTTTCCTCTTCCTCGGCTTTTACTGCACTTTCTCACCAAAAGGGTGGACATTTTTGCGAAGTTTCAGTCATTTCACTAGCATTATTCTCTCATACGAAGGCCTCAAAAGCACTTAAATCATTTAAAATCAACAATTTAACATTATCTCGTGTTTTCGAATCTGCTAATGCCGTTCTCTAGCAACAGAGGAGAAATTGAGTGTTTTCTGAACTAGGCAGTTCGTGATGATCTGGAAATTGGCTGAAATAGAATGTAGCACAGCACCACTCCGTCCCCCGCTAGGAAGCCCATTGGCCGTCATTCTCATTTACGCCTTCAGAGCACCTGTGAACATTTGGCCCTTTTCCTCTTGCTACATTTATGTAACTTTACTCGGCTTGCAATGGTACAATACAGCATAAACATGAAAAAGCTACACAGCTTTCATATCCGCGAAAGCACTTATGGAGCATTCTAAACATTTATCGAAGACTGAAGAAATTGAGCGACTGCGCACTGCTTATCATCTTTTATCTGAGCGGGAACAAAACTTACGTGTCCTACACGATTTTGCCTTAAATCTCCTGCAACAACAAAGCTTGAAGGATGTGGTTTGGGCCATTGTAAAACATGCCATCGCCAAACTTGGCTTTATAGATTGTGTCATTTACTTATTGGATGAGGAACAACAGCTTTTGGTGCAAGCTGCAGCTCATGGGCCCAAAAATCCACATGAGTTGGACATTGCTAATCCCATCACAATCCCTTTGGGTCAGGGGATTGTCGGTACGGTTGCTATGACCAAAGTGCCCGAAGTCATTCCCGACACAAGCCTGGACAATCGGTATATTCTCGATGATGATTTCCGCTATTCTGAAATAACAGTACCTATTCTTGATGGTGACCGACTCATTGGCATTATTGATTCTGAGCATCCTGAGAAGGATTTTTTTAATGCACAACATTTAGAGTTATTGCAAACTATCGCAGCAATGGCAGTGACTAAAATACTTCATGCAAAAGCCGTGCAACGTTTACATCAACACCAAAAAGGCCTTGAAGTACAAATTGAAGAAAAAACCAAGAGTCTTAAGGAAAATATAGTTCAACTACAAAAGTCTAATCAGGACTTAGAAGGTTTCGCTTATGCGGCCTCTCATGATTTAGCAGAACCCCTACGTACCATTTCCAGTTTCCTTCAATTGATCCAGCGTAAGGAAAAGAATTTATCCTCAGAAAGCCGGGAGTTCATGGACTTTGCCATTTCTGGTGCCCATCGCATGCGAAAGCTCCTGGATGGTCTATTGATCTACGCTAGGGTTGGACAAAAGAAAACAGATGTTAGGCAACTAGACCTCAATCAGATAATGAAAGCGGTGCTCTCAAACCTGTCAAAACTTATTACTGAGAAGCAGGCAGACATCCAGTACAACTCACTTCCAATTATAAGCGGGCATGATTCAAGTATCATTCAATTGTTTCAAAACCTAATAGCCAATGCCATCAAGTTCCATCATCACGACCGTCCGCCTGTCATCAAAATTGATTGGCAAATGCAGGATGAACATTTCTTGTTTTCATTTTGCGATAATGGCATAGGGATAGAAGACATTTTCTTCGAAAAGGCTTTTAAGCTTTTTGGGCGGCTGCATACCATTCAGGAATACAAAGGAAGTGGGCTAGGTCTTGCTCTTTGTAAGCGGGTGGTAGAAAATCATGGAGGTGCCATTTGGTTGGATTCACAATTAGGCGTAGGCACAAGCGTTTATTTTACTTTGTCAAAGTCGACTAATTCCCAATAGTATTATCTCTTATATGCTCTTTTGTCTATGCAGCGGGTACCTTCATCTCCACTAAAGTCATCCTTTTCAAACGCCAAGGTTGTCATTTACTATGATTTTTCTCACCTTTACGAGTCTGCTACTCAAACTCAAACAGGACTACTAGGGTTGGAATTCCTACTCCAGTCAATAATAGGTTACATAACACTACTGAATCGAAGCTAAATAAACCGCATGAAGTTCATTCAACTTGTTCTTCTTTGCTTGGCTTTAGTACCCCTACTGGTCCTGCCAGTCTACAGCCAAAGCTCACCTCAGACAGATAGTTTGCAAATCAAACTTGATGAAGCTCGTTCTTTGCGCAGAACGAACCCAGATCTATCTATGCAAAAGGCTTTAGCTGTAAAGGCACTGGCTCAACAATTGGGAAAGAAGCGAGAATTGGCACTGGCTGAACAGGTGTTGGTTGGCGTATATGCAGAAAAGGCCAACTACTTGGCAGCAGTGGAATCAGGTATCCGTGCTTTAGAGCTATTTGAAAACCTAGGAATGGATCGAGAACGTTGTATTTCCAATATTCACATGGGGATTGTCAATCGGTATCAACGGCAACTTAGAAGAAGTTTGGAGTATTATCGAGAAGCAGAACAACTAGCGGAAAAAAACAACTATGATACCCTGATGTCTAGTATCTGGGGAAACATGGGCAATGTCTATTATGACCTAAAAGAACTAGATCAGGCATTGCAATACCATGAACAGTCGCTAGCAGTGGATCAAAGATTAGGAAACGATCAAGGTGTGGGAAATTCGCTACATAATATCGGCCTTATCTACCGGGAAAAGAAGTTGTATGAAAAAGCGTTAGAATATCAGCAACGATCGCTGGACTTAGACATAACCCTTGGAAACAAGACTAATATAGGTATCTCCTATGTAGATCTCACTGGTATATACCTGGAAATGAAGGATTTTGAGAAAGCCTTGATTCATGCCAATAAGGCCCTCGATATTGCCAAGGAGATCAAGTCAGATCGCATTAAAACCAGAGTGCTAGGTTATTTGCCGATGATTTATGCTGCAAAAGGGGAAATGGAAAAAGCCATTTCCTATAATGCCCGGTACAGAGAACTCATGGATAGCCTGCAAGCCGCAAGGCTCACAGAACAGATTGCAGAAGCCGAAACCAAGTATGGTACAGAACAGAAAGAAAGGCGATTGGATGCGCAAGAAGACTCCCTCTCAAAACAAAGACAATTTATCGCAGGGCTACTGCTTGTATTTGTCTTAGTAGCCATTGTTGCCTATCTCCTATTCAACCGATACAAGCTAAAGCAATCCAATCGACAACTCAAATTGGAGCATCAACAGCTGCAATTAGAACAAGAGAGCGCCCAGGCAAGACAAATGAATGAAATGAAATCTCACTTCTTTGCCAATATCTCACATGAATTCCGGACCCCTCTCAATCTCATTCTGGCTCCCCTAAGGCAAAACCCCTCCGCCATCCCTAGAAATGAGATCAATATGATGCGCCGAAATGCTGACCGCCTTCTCCGCCTGGTCAATCAGCTTCTCGATCTATCAAAGGTAGAGGTTGGAGCACTGAAACTTCAACCGCAAGCCATCGAAATCTCTGGCTTTCTGCAAAGCCTAACCCAATCCTTTATCCCCTTAGCCAATGCCAAAAAAATTGACTATCAAATTAATATCCCAGAAAGGGATTATATGGCATCCCTTGATCCTGATAAGTTGGAAAAAATAGTCCAAAACCTACTTTCAAATGCTTTTAAATTCACACCGGAGGGAGGAAGGGTAGCCGTTCACCTCTTAATCACGCAGAAGAACACCCTTAGGTTATCCGTATCTGATACCGGAATTGGAATAGCAGAGGACATGCAAGAGAAGATCTTTGATCGTTTCTATCAAGTGGATAGCTCTCATACCAGAGCCTATGAAGGAACGGGGATTGGACTGGCCTTGACTAAGGAATTAGTCGAACTCTTTGATGGGCAGGTTGAGTTGGATAGCCAACCTGGACAAGGGAGTGTATTCACCGTTACCTTCCCAATTGAATGGCTTGATGCTACCACACTCAAGGAAGAGGAGATTTGGGTGGCTGTACCGGCTGTCGTCAATGTGAATACCTTTAACGGAAATACTTCTAGTCCTCCGCCTACAAGATCAGTGAAGGCAGCCGAACCAGCCTGTATTCTTCTAGTTGAAGACAATCCTGATCTAAGGAACTATTTGCAAACGCAGCTTGCTCGACACTATCAGGTAGAAGTTGCCGAAAATGGGGAAAAAGGCCTACAAAAAGCCAAAGCCATTATCCCAGATCTCGTTATCAGCGATATAATGATGCCCAAGCTAGATGGCATTGGGCTGACTAAAGCCTTACGTTCAGAAGATACCACTAGCCATATTCCTATTCTATTACTTACTGCTCGGGATGATGGAGAAACCAAAATTAGTGGATTTGCAACAGGAGCCGAACAATACTTACTCAAACCCTTCGAGTTTGAAGAACTTTTGGTTCGCGCAAAAGGCTTGCTTGACCAACGCCAACGACTACAAGAAAAATTCAGTAGATCTCTGGTGTTGGAACCGAAAGCCATAACCCTCCATGATCGGGATGCAGATCTATTGAATAAGCTCGTCACCATTATTGAGGACAATATGGAAACGGAGACCTTTTCAGTTGATCGACTGCAAAGAGAGATCGGAATGAGTCGTATGCAGCTTCATCGCAAATTGAAAGCCTTAACGAATCAATCGGCCAGCGAATTTATTAGATCCATCAAACTAAAAAGAGCTGCCCAGCTTTTACAACAGGGCGGAATTCAGATCACCGAGGTGGCCTATCAATCTGGCTTCAACCACCTTTCTTACTTCGCAAAATGTTTTAAAGAAGAATTTGGCCTATCTCCAACTGAATATGCAAAAAATCAGGCCTAATTCTTTAATGTGTTACATATCTATCAAAGCTTGTTACATATCTGCTAGCCTCCTATTCCCCTAGATCAGAACAAATCGATCGTGCTTTTATTCTTGGTTACAATATTGCTAGAACTTGGGCAATCCATGATAGCGCCCAGCCACTTTTACCTATAACTTTGCATCGAATTACAATCTAAAACCTCAATTCTTAATTGATCTAGCAGCCTGTACAATAAAGCGGTTTTAATCCTAATTCGCCCCAAAAACCGAGAACTCCAATTAACCAAAATCACGTACAGGCGAGCTAGAGTTTTAAGAAAACCAAAATTCAAAAAACCATGGAAACAAGAACAATTATATTGTCTCTCATTGCCCTGTTCCTATGCCTCTTTATTGGTAACATTCTTTTTGGGCAATCCTCCGCAGACTCTTCCCCCCACGGCAGCCCCTATTTTCAGGCGATCTCTGAGCTGGATGAATTATCAACTTTTCCGGGAGGAGTGGAACAAATGTCCAACAACTTCTCTAAAAACTTGCCCCATTCAGTAGCTACTCATGAAAATGCCAACGAAGGAGATGTACGGGTAGAGATTGTGGTAGGGACAAATGGCAAAATCCCAGAACCTGTCATCTTGGATATGGAAGTGATGAGGAAGTATTGAGTATCATCAAAGACATACTCCGATGGAAGGCAGGCATAAAAGGCTATGATAGGATAGCCACTTCTATTAACTCCCAATTAACCATCTAAAATCAAGTTTTTTATTTGTTGAGTGAGCAGGAGGCGCTGATCGGGTACATCAGCGTCTCTTTTTTATTTTCCCTTTAAGGAATCATTTGCTATCTCTACTTTTCAGTTTGCACTTACGTAGGAATAGCTATTTTTGCGAAACAATCAGCAAGTGTATCTACCCTTATGAATGTTCGCAATTGGCTACAAAAAGAGTTGAATTTTAGCTCTACCTGGATGACTGTTTTGGCGGTAGGAACCGGCATTGGCTTATTGTTATCTGGCGCTATGATCTTACTACAGCCTTTCGATACTTATAATTTCAATTCTCCCTATAAAAACCTCCTATTGTTAGGTTATACTCCAGCAATCTTACTGGGTACAGTTCTCGTTTATCCTTTAGAAAAGTGGCTCTATCAGCACCAGCAGTATCAATGGCGAATTTGGAATGAGATCCTGATAATAATACTCGGAGGAATGATTATGATGACGAGTTCTTATTTACACAACACCTTAATCGTTAATCGTTTTACACCTTCTTTTGTCAATTGGTGGGATTTCATCAAGTCCTTTGGATTTCCCTTTTTTGTTTTTCTTAGTCCCGCCTGGCATTTTCTTCGAAAATTGATCTCAAAGAAAGAGAAACAAACACAAGAAGAATCAATTGTTCCATTGATCATCACCAGTCAAAATAAGGGCGAGAAAATGGAACTCTTGCCTGCGCAATTTATGTTTGCCCAGGCACAGCACAATTACATGGAAATTTTTTATCGAACTCAAGAGAACCTTATCCAAAAGGAGATGCTACGCATTACACTCTCTCAACTCCAACAACAAATCCCTAATTCCTATCAGACTCATAGGTCGTACCTAGTCAACCCTCAATATGTACAAGGATTCATGGGAAATGCACGCAAACGCACTTTGCAATTGGAAGATTACCCCGAACCCATCCCCGTTTCTACCAAGTATTATGAAGCACTGAAAAATCAGCTTTCAAATTCAGCCCAATAAATTCAAATTCAGCCCTCCAGCTTCAAATTCAGCCCGTTTTCTTCAGCCTCGTCACTCTCGTTTGACTCCTATATCCAAGCCGCATTCCTTTGTAGAAAAAAAAGAAAATGCGACAATTAATTTTGATCTTCTGTATAGGCTTATTCTTTGGTTTCACAGCCTGCCAAACTTCTAAACTCTCACCAACAACAGGCGCTGCCACAGCGTTTTCCAAACAACAGAGTATCCAAAAAATCATCAAGACAACAGAGAAGAATATATGTAACCCCCATTGGTTGAAAGATCCAAGCTGGGTTCAGTTTGTCAACAAGATTCAAAGTGCCGAAGTGCAATCCAAACCTTGGCCTGAGTTCATCAAGCACTTCAATCGAGAAGCTAAACAGATCCCCTTTACACACTTTTACCTTCTACCACTAAAACGCAAAGGTCAAAGCACTAAACGCAAGCCTCCGTTTGAGTTAAGCACCCCCAGCTCAAAGATTGCACACTTAAACGTCCGTTCCTTTGCAGCTGACGCTACCTTAATGAAGACCCTAATTGATCAAATTAAAGCGGGGGGGTATGAAAAACTCATCATCGATCTTCGTAATAATACAGGAGGCACATTGGATGCCGCAGTAGTTTTAGGGCAGTTTCTCACTGCTGACCAAATCGACGCAGGCCTCTACCTTTCCAGAAGATGGTTTGCAAAACACAATAGCTCCCCAGCGGTATCCACCTTAAGTCAGTTTCCATATTTACAAGATTTTACCTACAAAGGGTTTGGGCAAATGCTGAGTAAAGAAGAAGGCTTTCGCATGGTAATCCCCGCTCATCAGCAAGAAGTATTCAAGGGCGAGGTCGTTATTCTTACCAACCAACATACCGCCAGTACTTGTGAACCTCTGGTACATCTACTCAAACAAATAGGTAGAGCAACAATTATTGGACAAAAAACAGCAGGAGCCATGCTTAGTGGACGGTTTTTCAAAATAGATGATCAAGTGAGGCTCTTCCTGCCCGTGGCTGATTATATGACAGGTGATGGACTTCGAATCGATAAAAAAGGGGTAACTCCTGATGTTGAGGTTCCTTCTGCGGAGGCGCTGACCTACACTATGGATACTTTTTTTAAAAATTAAACCTCAGATCTAGAATTCAGGTACAAATTTTTCATTTTTTTATCCACAGCCTTTCCACACATACTAACAACTTTATCCACATATTCCTGCTTAAAGGTTGTTATATTCAGGTTGATTCGCCATATATTATATATTCGTTAAATTACAGATATCGCAAAATAACATTCTGGTGTTAATAAGTATATCAGCTTAAAAAAACACAAACTTGACTTATAGCCAATTATCCTTCACCTTTGCATTGCGCACTGATTGAAACATGCAGGTAATCAAAAAGTGCCAAATTCAAGTCAGGAAGAGAGAAGTCTTTTCCAAAGTAGTAAGCGAAGGTTTTGATTCTTTTGCAGACTTGCTCAGACACTTTTACTGAGCATCTTAAGGAAGAAGAGATCCCATTGAATACCCTGATTGTTTGAAGCAAATTCTTGCCACAATGTGGAAGTATTTTGGATAGCAAAACGGCACCCCTGGTAGGACTAGGAGCAATCCTGTTTGAAAGAGGTTTAAGCTATTTGGCCGAAAAAAGGCATCCATAAGGTGAAAAGTATTTGAGTAGATCAAGGTAGGAACATGAGACCCAATCATCCCGATGATGAAAAGGGTTTAGCAGGTCACTAAAAGCAAACAGATGGCTGACCTTGGCATAAATTACTGCAAGACTTGAATATACTGACACCTCAAGAGCTCGGAATTCCAAGTTTCTTCGGGTTCAGTATATACTGATCAAGGCAACCCGGAAGGCTGACGGCCAGGCTATAATGGTCGCGTTGGAGTTTCCAAAACCGCTTTGCATCATGTATAAAAAAGTCCAGGCAACCTAAAAACTGACAAGCTGACTTGAGTTCGCTCAAGGAAAGCCAAAGGTGGCAAACAAGTCTTTAGTAAATGAGGATTCTCAGCTACTAAAGGATGGGAAACCGGACAGTACTGGATATCTAGCTCAACAGGGACTTATTTAGCTCTTGTCGCTCTATGATCCCCAATTAGTCGAGTTTGTTAGCATCGCCAACGATCAAGGCTGTAATTGAGAGGAGAAACACAGGAGAAGGATGAGCTACTTGTGGGATAGAAAAAAGTACAAACCTGTGAGGGGTCTTATGCTTACGACACGCTTTGGCGGGTCGTGAGTAAAACCCCGACCAAAAGGGAAGGTGCTCCAACCGGGCATCTTCCCTTTTCTCGTTTAACCCCCGCTGGATCCATACCTTCCTTGGTACACAATAAGCTTCCCCGCCCGCCCGCTTAGCGTGAAAAAGTGAGAATAAGTGAGAATAAGTTCCGATATTGAACTTCGACAAAACGAAAACCATCACACATGCAAAAACGTACAAGCCCCAATTCGGGCCTGTCCCTGCCTATCCTTGGCCTGGGATGTTGGTCTTTTGGCGGTGGGGACTACTGGGGACCCCGCGCACTAAAGGACGAGGAAGCCATCGTCAAAACAGCCTTAGATCACGGAATCAACTACCTCGACACTGCTGAAATCTACAATGGGGGCAGAAGTGAAACCTCTCTAGGTAAAATCATGAAGCATATTCCCCGTGACCAAGTTATTATCGGTTCAAAGGTTAGTCCTGTCAATTGTCAGCCGGCCATCTTGACGCAACATTGTGAAGCTTCTTTGAAAAGACTACAAACCGATTACATCGATCTATACATGGTGCACTGGCCTGTACATACAGCCTCTATCAAATCCTTTTCCAAGGATTTAGAGCGCATCCAAAACCCTCCGCCCATCGAGGAAGTATATAATACCTTATTAGAACTACAGAAAGCAGGTAAAATTCGGCATATTGGTATTAGCAATTTTGCCGTCCCAAGAATGGCTGAATTCTCCAACCTAAGCAATATCGCCATCAATCAATTGGCCTATAACTTGATCAGCAGAGCTATTGAACTAGAAGTACTTCCCTACTGCGAATCCAATGGAATAGGGATTATGGGATATATGGGGTTAATGCAAGGCATCTTAAGTGGTCGTTGGTCTTCTTTCGATGAGATCCCAATCCTCCGACGGCGTACTCGACATTTTGATAGCAGAAAAGTACCCGCCTCCAGAACTGGCGAGCCGGGATTCGAGACAGAAACCGCTCAGGTGTTAGCCGAGTTGCAGACTATAAGCAAGGAAACCGGGTATTCTATGGCAGATCTTTCTCTAAAATGGGCTTGTGCCAACCCTGCACTAACTTGCAATCTAGTTGGAGCAAGTAGTCCTGAACAATTGGCCGCCAACGCCATCGCCGTGAAAAAACCACTAGAAGCCTCCTTATTGGATCGCTTGAATAAAGCTACTATCTCACTACGAGATCAAATGGGCAACCATCTAGATCTTTTCGAAAGTGCAGAGAACGATCGTACTGTTTAATTCCTACAACAGGTGCACAGGATCAAAAATAAGTTAACAATTGGCGCGGCATATATCTGAAGTTTTACGTAGGCATACCTTGGTAAACTTCGGATATTTCGCGTCGTCCTGTTATCAAATGTTTATGTAGGCCTGATACTAGATATTTCCTACTTTATAACTATAAGTTTCCGTATCCAATTCAATTCGATAAGCGCCGGGAGCAGGAATGTAGGCTTTGATGTTTTGCGTATCATTGCCTCTATCTAGTTCAGCAGTTCCGGAGATGGGAAATCCTTTTGAATGTTGATCTTTTTCTCCGAGATTAAGGTCCCAGTCCTTATTTGCCGTGAATTTAAATTCGATCAAACTCGACTGCTCAAATTCTACATCTAATACATAAGTCGTTTCATCCAACTGTTGCATTTCATTAGCAGCTGGGTCCCAATTATTAAAGGAGCCTGGTACATTTATGGAGGAAATCTCCATGGAATCAACAGCGGGCGGTAGGGAGGAAGCGGTCCATTCTCGATACAATCCGATACTCAATAGCAGTAAGCTGACAGGTAGAGCCATTAGGGATAATTTAAATCGGCTTCTGGCTTGCTGAGGTTGGTTAAGAATGAAATAATCTAAGGAAAAGCGGCCAGCGCCGACAGTGGCGAATAAAACAAAAACCCAGAAGAACATCTGTGCAATATGCATATCGATTAAAGGGGTTACTTTCTGAAAGCCAAAACTCGCCACGCCCATAATGATGGCCAGCATAAAGCCCGAAAATCGAGTCATGAGTCCAAAGCAAAGGAGGGCACCAAATGCAAACTCACCGAAGGATGCCATCCAGGCAAAGAAGGTCGGAAAAGGGAAACCCATAGATACTACTTGCTCGGTCATCCAGTCTGGTAATGGGAGCTTATCTAGTCCTGCCATCATAATAATCAATCCGAAATAAATACGAACTAATAGCAAGGGAATATGAACGGCTTTTGCCGAAAATGTGACTTGGCCAAAGAAGAATGAGGAGATAGCATTTGATCTATTCGACATGAGAAATATATTTTGAACTAGAAAAAATTTTTGGATAGGCGTAATCGAAGAACAGTCGAGTGTATCCAGGTAGCTTATCGAGCAAATCTGATGAACAAGTAAAATATCGGGCTACCATTTACTTCGCTGTATACAGGGGGACTACTTTACCTTCGTCATCTTTTGTAATCTCTATCAGTTTCTTCCTGGTTCCGATCTTGGATATGCGATAAACCTTGGTTCCGACAGACCATTTCTTCTGCTTGATTTGTCCTGCATTAATTGGAAAGCCATAGCTAAATTTTCTACCATCAGGTTTGGGCCCAACTACATAAGCCTGGATTCGATTCGGTGAATTATTCTTGATTCTTATATCGATAAATTCAGCACTTGGGTTTTGAATTGCCACCTGATTTCTTGGGTTTACAACTTGACCATCATTCGATTGACGTACTTTCACCTTCGTGCTTTCCCCCTGAAATAGCACCCTACCACCGTCCTTCACAATACCTACAATTTCAGTGGGGCTGCCCAATTTAACCGTTCCCCATCCCCAAAGATTGACATTCACCAGTTCGGCTTCAAAACCCTCAGCCAGCACACTACCTACTTCCCCACTGGCTCTCAATTCTTTGGCTTTTCCCTCGATCTCGACCTCTCCGACCAAGGCCATAGCGCGAAAGCTTGTCGTATTGATATTCTTGACCAGAACCCTCTCGTGTGTAGATTGTTGGATTTGCTCTAAATTCGGTGCCCCGATGCGGATTTGGATAGTCTGACTTGGCCTTATCCATTCTACCTGATCCAAAACCAAACGACCGTGATCGTTTGTCCTAGCTATTAAGGTCATTAGATTTTCATCCGTGGTAATCGTCATTCCCTCTTCGGCAGCTGCATCGATAACAATGTCCGCATACAAATGAATACGAATATCCTTTATCTCAGAGAGTGCAAAGGATTGGGTAACAATTTCCTTGTTTCCTTTTACTTGCCCGAAAGCCAGATTCATGGTAAGAATAAGTATTAGACTTAATAACTGTCTCATCCTGCTTAGTTTTAATTTTGATTGGAATGCGATGACGTATGGGTCATCACCATCTGCTTGTCCCTACAAAGGTGTAGGCCCTAGCTCTAGATTGCGACTCAACATCTCTAGGAACGACTCAGATCATAATTTGAGGCAAACCCATAAAAGCGACTGCCCTAGAACAATCTATAATCAATTAAAAATCAACCTATTGCACAACTACATCAAATAACTAACCGAAACCCTCGCCCTTTCCAGGCCTCATCATAACCATTGATCAATTTGCCCATCGAAATGCAAAAACTGAAGGCATGGATGTAACGATTAATGCTAAAGTGAATAAAGAGTAAACAAACAGGCTCTAATTGAGTACCCGTATCGCCCCAAAAAACTACCAGCAATTGACGCGGTTGTAAGGCTAGGCATTGGTTTGCAAAGCATGAAGCAAGCTGGATGGTTTTAAGGAGCTGAATCTCATCCCTACCCCAGCAGTTTCGACATAAACATGATTTGTAAATAAACCAGTATTTGTACCATGCAACGCAACCTAAAACCCTTGGATCATCAGATCCTATTTGAGGTTGATGGGTATACGGCAGAGATATGTATTGAGCCGGAAAGTCTCGATCTCGCCTACCATCTGCGCTACCTCGCCTATCGGCACGCCGATGCCATCCCGGTTAACGCTGAAGCCACTTGCACCGACCCTTACGATCAACAACGAAATGCTCGCACCTTTTTGATCTGGCACGAAGGTAGAGCCATCGCGAGCGTCCGTAGCTTAACCTGGTCTAGTGAATATGATTGGGCTTCTACCCCATCCATCAAATTTTTCCGCAAACAAGTAGATCAATATTTAGGCCTGTCCTCTCCTATTCTTGAATCCAACCGCTATGTTACCGCCCCTGATTTTGTAGGTAGAAAGTCCCTAACAGCACAAATGCTACTTTTTCGCATCCAAACCTTGGGTGCTTTGGCAGATGAGTGCGCCTATGTCATCACTGCTGTCCGACCAAGGCATGTGAAGTTTTACGAACGCTTCATGAATTTCTATTCTATTTCGGAGCCCCTCGAAGTAGATGAAGTCAATTTCGAAATTCAGCTACTAGCTACTCCAATAGCTTCTAAGGATAAGCTCTCACAAAGTAGCTCAATCGCCGCCTACGAAGAAGCCGACCTAGTAAGATATACTAACTGTTTGCAATTACTTTATCAATCATGAAAGACCTAACACTGGCACCGATGGTGGATTGGAATGCCTATGCCCAACAATATGATATGTTATTGGCCTACAATCCTTATTACCAGACTACCTACAAAGAAATCATAGCACACATCCAAACCTGGGACATAGCGCCTGGCTCAAAGCTAGCCGACTTGGGAGCGGGTACAGGAAATTATTCGATAGAATTAGCCAAGCATTTTCCACAGGCTCAAGTACTACATATCGATAATAACAAAAACATGAATGCCATTGCAGTAAAAAAGACTGCCGGGTTATCCAATTTTGAGATCTGGAATCAGCCCATTGAAGACACATACTTTGTTGAAGAGACACTACAAGGCTTACTTTGCCTAAATGCGCTTTATACCTTCCCTAACCCACAAAAAGTACTAAAACAGATGTACCAATGGTTGAGTCCTGGGAGTCCCGTCGTTTTTCTGGACCCAGGTCGCATCATGAATGTCTTTGCCTGGAAAATGGCTATTGGTTGGCACTTAGTTAGCACCTATGGACTTAAGCAAACCCTGAAGATATTTCAGGATGCTAAAGTTGTAGGTAAGCAAAATGCCTATATTCAAAAAATGCAGAAAAACGGGACTTATTGGACCCATACCCCTGAAGAGTTCTACGCTTCTATTGAAGATGCTGGCTTTACCATAAATAAAGCTTCGCTTTGCTTCCGAGGAGATTGTGATCTTGTTTTTGCTCGAAAATAGATTCATCTGGTAATCACATCAGTTTCACTGACGGTTTCCGCACTTAGCGTAGATTCGAAATCTTAATCTTACTTATTCACTCAGTATGCCTTACATTAACTTTCCTAGCTTCGAACGCCGTTCGCTACTAGCTCATAAACGTAAACCAATTCGTTCTACCTCTACCGCTTACCGAACAGCAGGTATAATTGGAGGATTGGGCCAACCCTCAACCAGCTTATTCTATGAATCAATTACGAAGATCTGCCAAGATAAAAGACTCGCAGCTAATCCTCGCCTACTCATCAATAGTGTCAACACTTGGGAGGTAACCGAAATATTAGACCAGAAAGACCTGGAAGCCTTATACTTTTTTCTAAAACGGGAAATCAATATTCTCGCTGGGCAAATAGATTTTCTGGTGATGGTCTGCAACTCTGTTCACGCCGTCCTCACCCCCTTACGTGAGTACTTTAACTTTCCCATTCTTAGCATTTATGAGGAAGTCTGTAAGGAAGTGGCACTCTCTCAATATCGAAAGGTGGGCATCTTGGGAACCCAAACAACTATTCAAAATGAGTTTTACCAGCGGGAGTTACAGACTTACGGTATTCAATACACGCTACTCCCTGCACATGAAACAGAAGCTTTAGATCAATGCCTTTTCACGGAGGTTCTACAGGGTATTGGCAATCATAGGATGAAACAACTACTGCTAAATGGCGTCGACTGGCTTTCTCAAACCGGATGCGAAGCGATCATTTTAGCCTGTACGGAGTTGCCCTTATTTATCCAACAAACTGATACTGAGGTCCCACTTCTTTCTTCAACAGAGATACTAGCCAAAACCGTGGTGGAGGAGTGCTTTAGGTAAACGCGATATTGCCACAGTCAGAATTCTATGTTAAAAGAAATACTCAGGTAGGGGGGTAGTACAATAGTAGGTGTCAATAGCAGAGAAGAGGTGCTTGTGACTTAAAACCGATGCTACATGAAAAAAATATACTATTGCCTGGCCCTTACCCTGATCCCTTTTCATTTAAATGCTCAAAACATCTCCAATCCTAGTTTCGAGGAATACTACATTGGTGGCATTGATCGAGTTTTTGAATGGGTCACTTCTGATGGTTTTCGTTTTGCTAGTGGGCATATCGGCGATACAATCCTACCCTTAGAAGCATCTACAATCTATGATGCTCAGGGTTTTCTCTTTTCAGAAATGTTGATGAGCATAAACCTGAGCTTTGGCTCTCCTTTTTCAAATACGGCTATTCGATTAAAAACGCAACCACAACAGCTGCAGGTTGACGGCTCCCCATATCCAACCTTTCTGACCAATGGCAACCACCTCCATACAGCAGAAGATGGCTATATCGATTTTAGCAAAGGAGGAGTTCCTTTTCCTCATCGTCCCACTGCGATTACTGGTTTTTACCGCTTGGTAGACACCCTCTCGGCCATGGATAATTTTGGACATTGCCGGATTCTACTCAAACGATTTAATGCTGCGACTCAAACCTCCGACACCATCGCCTATACGGACAGTCAATTAGATTTGACACCTACTCTCGATTGGCAAGCTTTTAGCATTCCAATAAATTATTGGTCTGCTGATACCCCTGATTCAGTCGTCATCGTATTCCATCCCAGTACATTCTTCGCTGAACCAGCCGAACTATGGTTAGATGAATTGGGCTTTGACTATTCGACTTCGACTTCGATAAAAGCGGCTACACCAGACCGACTCACCCTCTACCCCAATCCTGTGAAGGATTTTATCCACATTGAATCGCGCCAGAAGAAGTACAAGTCTTTCCGTCTATTGGATCCAAGCGGTCGAGTCCTGCTGGAGGGGCCTTTCCAAAGGCGTATCGATATCCGTAGATTCAGTCAACAGACTTTTGTCCTACAGGTGTTTCCAGCCAGCGGAAAGCCGAAAGCCTATTCTGTACTTAGATTGGGAAAATAAGGAAGAGTGCTTACCACAAGAAAGCAAACAGATTGAGCTGTTTTCTACCTCCCAGTTAAGGTGGCCTTCAATTCTCATAGAAGTAAAACCTGCAACTTTACAACTTAGTATGCGTTTATATTTTTACCTTTACGCTGACTTACAATTACTTACTTGCTTAGACAAATAGTACATATCGGCTTTGCTTTACTGTTACTCATCAGTACAACTGGTGTAGCCGTAAATAAGCACTTCTGCCAAAATGAGTTGAAGAGTGTTGCCTTATTCGTCAAAGCTAAAGGTTGTCATAGTGGGAAAGTTAAGAAAGCCTGCCCTGTCCATGGTTATATGATGGTGGAAGAGGAAAGTCCTACCCAAAAGGGCTGTTGCGATGATGAGACAGAAATAGTCAAGACAGAGGAGGATCAGATTGCTCCTACTCTACCAGAGAAACCCGCCATCCAGACCGCTTTGTTGGCTACCTTATTGGTTGTTCTTCAAATAGAGCTACCTGAGATAGACCGTCAGACACTTCATTATCTCAACTACAAACCTCCTTTATTGGTCTGCGACTACCCTAGTCAATTGCAGATCTTCCTTTGCTAGCATTCCCATTCAGTTCAACCACAATATTTCCTTTTGAGAAATGCTGTGGTTATACGCGTTTGAGTCCAACTCAAGCCATGCTCCAACACCTGTTGTTGACCTGAATTTGCAATAATGTTAGCCAGATATATTCGATTTTTCTTAGAAAATAGGTTGGTAGCCTGGATGCTCCTAATTGCTTTCAGTTTGTGGGGATTGATCACTGCCCCCTTCGATTTTGGCATCCCAAACCTTCCTCGTTCACCAGTGGCTGTAGACGCCATCCCTGACATCGGGGAAAACCAGCAGATCGTCTTCACCCAATGGCAGGGACGATCTCCGCAAGATGTTGAAGATCAAATCTCCTATCCCCTGACAACCGCCCTCTTGGGTATTCCAGGGGTGAAAAGCATTCGAAGCAATTCAATGTTTGGCTTCTCCAGTGTGTATATCATCTTCGAGGATCATATAGAATTCTACTGGAGTCGAAGTCGCATTTTGGAAAAACTGAATTCTCTACCTTCCAATACACTGCCCGAAGACGTCCAACCTACTCTTGGCCCTGATGCAACCGCTTTAGGGCAGATCTTTTGGTATACCCTCGAAGGGCAAGATGAAAAGGGAGAAGCTACCGGAGGATGGAGTTTGCATGAGTTGCGAAGTATCCAAGACTTCCAAGTTCGTTTTGGTTTAGCCTCGGCAGATGGTGTGTCGGAGGTGGCTTCGATTGGGGGCTTTGTCAAGGAATACCAAGTTGATGTGGATCCCGAAGCCATGCGCACTTATGATATCTCTCTCGATCAGGTCATGGGCGCTATTAGGAATAGTAATTTGGATATAGGGGCACAGACCATGGAAATCAACCAGGCGGAGTACTTCGTACGCGGGCTTGGGTATATTGAGAACATAAGCGACATTGAGGAAAGTGTGGTCCGAGCTGTCAATAATGTGCCCATTCGAGTTAGGGATATTGCCGTAGTCAACATTGGTCCTGCCACACGAAGAGGCATACTGGACAAAAGCGGAGCCGAAGCAGTGGGCGGTGTCGTAGTAGCTAGATATGGTGCCAACCCCTTAGAAGTAATCGACAATGTAAAAGCACAAATAGAAACACTCGAACCAGGGCTCCCCACCAAAACATTGACAGATGGGACACAGTCCCAGGTTAAAATCGTGCCTTTTTATGATCGAACCCAGCTGATCAATGAGACCATTGGAACCTTACAAGAAGCCTTACAACTAGAGATCCTCATCACCATCATAGTAGTCATTCTTCTTCTACTAAACCTTGGTTCATCAATCCTGGTGTCTAGTGTTCTTCCTGTTGCAGTACTCATGTGCTTCATAGCCATGAAATATTTCGGGGTGGACGCCAACATCGTCGCATTGTCTGGTATTGCTATCGCCATCGGCACTATGGTCGATATGGGTATTGTACTAGCCGAGAGTATACAGAGTCGATTGGAAAATAAGCCTATTGGCGAGGCTTTGCTCAATAGCATCTATCATGCCACCAAGGAAGTGGCGAGTGCTGTGATTACAGCCGTGGCTACTACTGTCATTAGCTTCATCCCGGTTTTCACTATGGAGGCTGCCGAGGGGAAATTATTCCGCCCGTTGGCCTTGACAAAGACCTTTGCCTTACTCGCCTCAATTCTGATCGCTATTACCGTTATACCAGCGCTCGCTCATGCCCTATACTCTCTGAAAAATCGACGAACGCTACTTCAATATGTTTGGAATGGGGCTTTGGTTTTGGCAGGTGCTGGCCTACTCTATTCCGGCTTTGCACAACTGGGAGGCCTCGTCGTTTTAGTCGGTTTATTGGAACTAGGAAGTACTTTTATTCAATTTACCTATCCTAATTTCCATAAAGGATTCCAATGGGGTAAAAACGTCATTTTTGCAGGCCTGGTTAGTTACCTCTTAGCGCAGGTCTGGATGCCTTTAGGAGTGGCAAAAAGTACTTGGACCAATTTCTTATTTGTGGCTATAACGATTGGACTGTTGATCGGATTTTTCTATTTGGTCATCTACTTTTACGAAAGTATCCTGCGTTTTCTACTTCGCTTTAAACTATTGTTTCTGCTCTTAGTCGGGTTCATCGTGTACCAAGGGTTCATCGTTTTCAAGAATACCGGAGAAGAGTTTATGCCGGCCCTGGATGAAGGCTCTTTTTTATTAATGCCAACTTCTATGCCGCACGCTGGCATGCAAGAAAACCTTAAAAATCTTCAACTGCTGGACATGGCAGTAACGGCTATCCCAGAAGTAGAGCTGGTAGTAGGAAAAGCTGGTCGTGTAGAAAGTCCGCTAGATCCCGCTCCCATGTCCATGTATGAGAATGTAATACAGTACAAGTCAGAATACAAAACGGATCAGAACGGCCACCGCATTCGCTTCAAAATAGACCAAGAGGGGAACTACCCCCGGGATGAGAATGGAGATCTGATCGTAGACCCTAGTGGGCAATATTATCGACAATGGCGAGATCACATTCATAGTCCTGCTGATATCTGGGATGAAATTATCAAAGTGAGCCGACTACCCGGCGTGACTTCAGCGCCTAAATTGCAACCCATTGAGACACGCCTGGTCATGCTCCAAACCGGCATGCGTGCTCCGATGGGCATCAAGGTCCAAGGCCCAGATCTAGCGACCATCGAAACCTTTGGCTTGGCACTGGAAAAAGAACTCCAGGGGATTGAAGGGGTGAAAGCAGCAGCCGTATTCGCTGATCGAATTGTTGGAAAACCTTACTTACTCTTAAATATAGATCGAGCGGCGATAAGCCGGCATGGTCTCAGTATCGCCGAGGTGCAACGCTATATCCAAACAGCTATTGGAGGAATGAAAATGACGACCACCGTAGAAGGTCGCGAACGGTATAATGTGCGTATTCGTTACCCGAGAGAACTTCGCGATGATCCTGAAGCATTGAAACGCATCTTTATTCCTAGCCGTTCGGGAGGACAAATTCCGCTAAGTGATTTGGTAGAGATAAAATACCAGCAAGGCCCTCAAGCTATCAAAAGTGAAGATGGATTCTTGATTGGTTATGTACTTTTTGACCGGGAGCCTGGATATGCCGAGGTAGAAGTAGTTCAGCAAGCCCAAACTCACCTTGAACAACAAATACAAGATGGGTTATTGGAAATTCCGGCCGGTATTAGTTATCGCTTTGCTGGAAACTACGAGCAACAAGTTCGTGCAAGCAAACGCTTGGCGCTCGTCGTGCCAGTAGCACTTGGCATAATATTCCTAATTCTATATTTTCAGTTCAGATCAGTCGCTGTTTCTCTGATGGTGTTCTCGGGAGTGTTTATTGCCTTTGCTGGGGGGTTCATATTAATTGGGTGGTATGATCAAAGTTGGTTTTTAAATTTTGAGGTCTTTGACACCAACTTAAGAGAGCTCTTTCAGATACAAACGGTGAATTTGAGTGTGGCTGTTTGGGTCGGTTTTCTGGCGCTGTTTGGAATTGCCACGGACGATGGCGTACTGGTAGCTACTTTCCTACGAGATAGTTTCAAAAAACACCAACCGAAGTCTATTACAGAAATTCGGGAAGCAGTGATCATCGGAGGCCTCCGCCGGGTTCGCCCAGCCGTAATGACAACCGCTACGACCATCTTAGCCTTGCTCCCCATTCTTACCTCTACCGGACGTGGCGCGGACGTAATGCTCCCAATGGCTATTCCTTCCTTTGGTGGTATGATTTTCCAAACCATTACCATGTTTACCGTACCTGTACTCTATGCTTTGTGGCACGAGTGGAGGCTGCGATTAGGGTATTCCCCTAAAGATAAAACCGTGGAAATATGAGACAAAAAATAATTAACACCTTTCGGTACCACATGCACAGGGCGCTTAAAAACTTGCAACTGTGGAGTCCTAACTGGCAAGGCTGCACTTGGATCAGTCTGAGCTTAATTTTAGCGTTATCCCCTACCCTCTCCGCTCAATCCATCGATGAGCTTGTCTCGATTTTGCAACAGGAAAGCCCAATACTAAAGGCACTGGAATGGCAGTATTTGGCAGCAGCAGAACAAGCTCCACAAGTAAGTCAACTACCTCAACCAGAATTTGGAATTGGAGCCTTCATCTCTCCTGTGGAAACTCGTTTGGGTGCGCAACAAGCACGCTTTAGTGTTGGACAGATGTTTCCTTGGTTTGGAACCTTGGAAGGCAAAGCGCAATTGATGCAAACACGCGCCCAGGTGCAAAGAGAACAGATTGGAGATAAAGCCCTAGCGCTGAATTATCGACTGAAGACTGCTTATTTACAACTCTATGAATTTCGCCAAGCCCAACTGATCCTCGAGCGAAAGAGGCAGCTATTGGAACGGCTCCGGCAACTCACCTTGAGTCAGATAGAAAGTGGTAGTGGCAGTGGTGCTGATGTCTTGCGGGTAGAACTAGAACTGCAAGCATTAGAACAAGAAATTCGCATTTTACAAAAACAGGAAGAGCGGCCAATGGCTACTATAAATCACTTGCTTAAGCGCCCCTTACAGCAAGCCATTCAGACACCTGACACGCTTTCTTTTGCCACACTGAGAATCCATTCGGATACCTTAAGACAAGCCCTACTGACAAATCATCCACGATTGCGTGGCCTACAGCTAGAACAAGCTGTTGCTCAACAGGCAATGGTTGTCAATAAGATGGAGGGAAAACCTTCCTTCGGGCTCGGGGCTGATTATATCCTCTTAGGGGCAAGATCCGATGCAGACCCGATTCGTAATGGTAGAGATATATTTCAAGTGAGTGCCAAAGTGAGTATTCCAATTTATCGTAAGAAATACGAAGCCAAGGAAAAAGAAGAACGGCTAAAGATTGAGGCCCTCAATTTCCAACAGGAAGCAGTTGTGCAGGACTTCCTTAGTGTCATTGACCAGGCTATTACCACACATGAAGAGGCTGCACTCCGCATATCGCTTTACCAACAGCAAATCGAAACCACGCGATCTGCTTCCAGGTTTATTCAGGCCTCCTATGCTAATTCTGGGGGGCGCTTTGATGAGCTGCTCCAATTGGAGCAAGATTTGATCCGGTACGACCTGCAAATAATGAAGGCTATTGTTAAGAGTCACCTCGCCAAGGCGAGCATTGAACGTTATATTCAATTTTGAAAAATGAAAACTAAAGATATTCTAATCATCAGTATTGCATTGGCAATAGGCCTAGGAATCGGGTATTTACTTTTTGCGTCTCCTAGAGTCGAAAACCTGCCCTCCTCTTCCGGGATGCCAGGTCATGAGCATCATGAGGGGGCGGAAGAGGTCTGGACTTGCTCCATGCACCCACAAATTCGGCAAAATGAACCTGGCCTTTGCCCCATCTGTGAGATGGACCTAATTCCCGCTAATAGCAGCAGCTCTAATGATCCTCTCGTGCTAGAAATGACGCCAGAAGCAGTAAAACTCTCACAAATCGAGACGACTGTTTTGGGAAGTACCAATAACACTGGGAAACGACTCAAACTCTCCGGTAAACTTCAAGCTGATGAACGCTTAGCAGCCAGCCAAGTAGCCCATATCCCGGGTAGGATAGAGCAACTATTTGTCACTTTTACTGGTGAACAAATCCGGCAAGGACAAAAGCTGGCCAATGTCTACTCTCCCGAACTTGTCGCGGCACAACAAGAACTACTGGAAGCGCTAAAACTCAAGAATGTAAATCCTGAACTAGCAAATGCAGCCAGACAAAAGCTCCTCTATTGGAAGATACCTGAGCAAACACTCCAAGAGATCGAATCCAGTGGAGTCATCAAGGAGATCTTCACCTTGGTAGCCGAAGTCGGCGGCACTGTCAAAAACCGTCGAGTTGCAGTCGGGGATCACTTACATGCCGGAGATATTCTCTTTGATATCGTTAGCCTTAATCGACTTTGGGTACAATTCGATGCTTATGAAGAGGATCTGGCCCATATCCATCTCAGCGATCGGGTAGAGTTCCATACACCAGCCTTGCCGGGACAAACGTTTAGTACTCGCATTAATTTTATCGACCCCATCATCAATGCTCAAACCAGAACGGCAGCAGTTCGAGGCGAGATTGCCAATACCAGAGGTACTTTAAAACCTGAAATGTTCATTGAAGGAGAATTGCAGGCCAGATTAATGAAAGGCACACAACTTTTAGTTCCTAAGACAGCTGTGCTTTGGACGGGACCACGCTCCGTTGTCTATGTGAAAGTGCCAAATACAACCATCCCTTCGTTCACCTACAGAGATGTCGAATTGGGCGAACGAATGGGAGACAATTACCTTGTAAAAAAAGGTCTAGAAATAGGAGAAGAGGTAGTCACCTATGGGAGTTTCACCATCGATGCAGCCGCCCAATTGAATAATCAGAAAAGCATGATGAATCAAAGGATAAACATTAAGGGGCTGGCCCCTCCAGCTATCCCGGATTTTACAGAATCGACTCCTTCTGGCTTCAAGCAACAATTAACTGATCTCGCACTGAGCTACCTCCCCCTTAAAGATGCTTTAGTAGCTACAGATCCAGAAACAAGCCAACAAGCCGTTCAGCCATTTCTTCAGAAACTAGCGGCAATGGATAAACTAACACTCCAAGGTGACGCACAAGCGCATTGGATAGAACAATCCGAAGGTCTACAACATCATGCGAGCAAAATTCAGGGCACAAAGGATATTGAGTTACAACGGAAGCAATTTGATTTCCTTTCCGATCTGTTAATCAACACCATCAAGTCTTTTGGCATAGAAAAAGAAGTCCTATACATCCAGCACTGTCCAATGGCTTTTGACAATACAGGAGCCGAATGGCTCAGTACGGAAGAAGGAATATTAAATCCGTATTTCGGGGATAAAATGCTACGTTGCGGCCTCGTTCAAGAAACCCTAGATGAAAATTACGAAATACAAGAAGGAGAGTGATGATTTCTGCTCTCCCGACATTTTACAATCATTAAAATCAAATATTATGAAATCATTAAAATCAATCGGTGTGAGTGCGATATTATTTAGTCTATCGCTATTTATTTTCTCTTGTGGCGGGAATAGCCACAGTCACGGCGACGGAGAAGGAGAACATACCCACGAGCAAGCAGACCACGACCATGACGGTGAAGGACATGACCACGATCATGCGGATGGAGATCACGATCATGATGGTGAGGGACATCACGAAGGAGGGGAACATGGAGAAGGTACTGCCTATACTGCTGCCTATGTTTGTCCGATGCATTGTGAAGGAAGTGGAAGTGATGCTGAAGGGAAATGCCCAGTCTGCAACATGGACTATATAGCACAGGCGGAACACACCAAAGATGGGCACAGTCACTAAGTGTTTCGAAGAGTGTTCATTCTAGAACCACTGTCATAAAATGCATTTTATGAGCTCCAATTTCAGATAAAATTGGGGCTCATATTACCAACAAGCTAGGCCAAAACATGAAGAGATCACTATTTCTTTTTCTGAGTATCTTGCTTTTCTGGGCATGCCAATCTGAAGTTCCAGCTGAAGATGAGGTCAAAATCAAAGAAATCGCAACCGCTATTCCCGAAGGAGGTGAACCCAATCTCTTCGTTTCAGAAGCGGGGAATATTTATCTTTCTTGGGTGGCATACCTCAATGACACCACCAATATCTTGCAATATGCGCGGCTGGAAGATGGAGTTTGGAATTCCCCCACAGAAATTGCTCGCGGAACAGATTGGTTTGTCAATTGGGCAGATTTTCCTTCCCTAGCTGTATTCAGGGAAAAGGAAGAAACACTCGCGGCTCATTGGTTGCAAAAAAGTGCGAACGGAACCTACGACTACGATGTGCGAGTCTCCATTTCAAAAGATGCTGGTGAAAACTGGAGTCCCTCCTTTGTTCCTCATACAGATGGCATATCAGCTGAACATGGATTTGTTACGCTTCTTCCCATGCAAAATGATCGCTTGTTGGCTACCTGGTTAGATGGCCGCAACACTAAGAGTCCTGCTGGTGAAGGGCATGATGATCATAAACAAGAGCATAATGGAGCTATGACTTTAAGAACAGCAGAATTTGACGTGAATGGCCTTCTTTTTGAAGAAGCGGAATTGGATGACAGGATTTGTGATTGCTGCCAAACAGATGCCGCGCTCACTTCGCTAGGCCCGGTGGTCGTATATCGAGATCGATCTGAGAGAGAAATTCGAGATATATTCATTGTCCGGAAACTAGATGGAGAATGGACTTCTCCTAAGCCCGTCTCATCCGATAATTGGAGAATAGCAGGCTGTCCCGTCAATGGTCCAGCAGTGGCTGCTCGAAATCAGCAATTGGCAGTAGCGTGGTTCACGGGAGCCAAGGAAGAGAATCGAGTCAAGGTCGCATTATCTGAAGACGCGGGGGCCTCTTTCACTCCTGCCTTTACCATTGATGATGGGAACCCAATTGGCAGAGTTGATATTGTATTCACTGCTAAAGGCGAAGCTTTAATCTCCTGGATTGAACAAGTTGCAGGTGGTGGCGAGATTCGCGTAGCAAAAGTTGATCAAACAGGGAAGCAAGGAAAAAGTATTACGCTCATGTCCACTGGTATATCCAGACAAAGTGGTTTTCCTATTCTTGAGACACATGAAGGCAGTTATATATTAGCCTGGACTAGTGGAGAGGAGAAAACGACCGTAAGAACGATACAGTTTGAGCTATAAAAATAAATAGCCCCTTCAGGATCGAAGGGGCTACGAAAATTAAGTCTCTCTCCAAAATAGTTCTTATTAAGGGCCTATCTGGCAGTAGGCCTATCTATTAGACTTCTTTCGAAGTCCTCCAAGTTTTTCTTTTGCCTTTCACTGTGCTTTATCCCGGTAACCTCCTGTTTAAATGTCTTCCCCAAGTGGTGGTAGTTGGAGCGGCATTGCCGCCCCAATCGCATCCATTTTAAGAGTATTAGATATTCTTTATTGACATGGTTGGTCTTAGCACAGTGCCCCCCGTTCTTGCTTGCACACTTTTACTAATCCCTCCTTTCGCTTTGATTTTCTTTCCAGACACGGTCACAGCCGTGATGGAATAAGTAGTGCCTTTTTTGATTTTAATGGTATAGTCCTGGTTCCAAGGAGCACCTTTGGAAGTAATTTCTTTCTTCTGAGATTTGCCATTGCCGTCCGTGTATTTCACCGTATACTTTGCTCGATACCCCCCAGAATTCTTCAGTGAAACAATTACAGATTTAGTCTCGGGAACCGGAGGGGCATCCTCTATCTCTGTATTTATCTTTTGGGCATCCTCAACCACATATATTTCCACAATATCTTTTCTTTGATCCTTTTGGCCTTTTTGGGTCTTATGATCGGCATGTTTTAAGGATAAGGCTATTTTCAGTCCGTTGACCGTAGTTGTCCTAACTGAAACCGTTTCTCGATCTCTGGATTCTACACTAATGTCCTTAAAAGAATCTCCTTTTAATGAATACACGCTACGGACGCCAGCACCTATGCTATTTCGAACGGCCAAATCTGCATTCCAGGTCTTGTCTTTATAGCGAAATTGTAGTTTTATCGTTCCCTTTACAAACCCTCCACTTCTATAAGGGGCCATTTGAAAGGCCATACCTCCAATTGCATTTGCGCCCGCTTCCGCATAAGCCGACAGTGCTCTATCCATACTTTCCATGCCTTTTTCCCCTGCGAAATTTTTATTGAAGCCATCTACATCCTCAACATGAACTCTAAGTCCTGGAGCTACATTATACAAGGCAAAACTTGTCCCATTCTCTGCTCTTACTTTCTGGACGATCTGTTCAGTACCTATACCTAGCGAAATCACTGCATCAATCAAAGCTCCAATTGGGCCCAATGCCTCCAAGGCTTTATCAGATAAGAAATTTCCAATTTTTTTAGCAGCCTCCTTACTAGCTAACACACTAGCACTTAATATTGCTTCAGTCGCTCCCAAACCTTCTGACAATCTTTCAAAAACCATGGTAGTTACTTTCTTTGAAAACTCCTCGTCCTGAGTTATTTCAAAAACCTGGTTTCTAAACTGGGACTTTGTGACAACTACTTCTTCTATCGAAGGTACAGGAGGTTTCCAGAGGTAGAGCGGTAACACAATATCTTCTATAAAGGGCAAATTATCCGTTCCTTTCAATGCTATGTCTAATTCCCATCGGCCGTTTGATCGGTTTGCGTGCACCGATTGATAGACCTTATTGTCAGGATTATTACCAGCGACTAGATCCCCATACACCTTGTTGGTGATAATGTAGCCACTGTTTTTATTAGCTGTAATTTTCCATTTTGCTAGATCGGTATCTCTCTTTGCTAAATGCTGAGGTCTACCTTTTTTCTTGCCGATGCCATAAAGCGCTCTATTATGTTTTCGGTCTATTATGTAATAATATCCATCCCCTGCTGGCTCAAATTTCCATTGTTCATGTAAACCATACTTCAAATTCTGATGGTACACCTGTTTATCATAATTAAGGCCAGCAACCAATCCCATTTGGTGTTTGGCATTCTTAATGTAGAAATAAGTAGGTTGAGTTGATTGAGCGAAGGTATTGCTGCTCATTAATAACAAGCAAGACAATACAGCTAAACAGCTGAATATAGTTTTCAGGGTTGTGTTTTTCATTCTGATTTTTTTTGATTGAGATTGAGGTTGAAGTACTAAAGTGTTTCGATCATGGGTCACCTTGACGAATTTGGTCAAGCCGCCGATATCCGGAATAAAAATGAGGGTGTTTTTGGCGGAAGCTTGTTTTTGTGGTTGAGTCATGGTCTGAGGTTTTAAGTATGTAGTTTTCGCGATTCGATTGCAAACTACACCCAAAACCGGGCACATATTGCCTGTTTCTTCCCAACTACCCCTCCTCCTTTCCGAATGATGCAAATCCGTTTCCGAAAGATTGCAAGCGTCTTAACCAGAACATTCATGTAAGTATGGGTAGTAGACTAGAGAATTTTGCGTAACTTCCAGTCATGATCAAGGGTATTCCATTACTTAGACTGCTCTAGTCTTTGCTTACGATCCCGATTTTCATCTGCATCAGTACTCCAAATCAAGACCTAAAGTACCCCATACTCATTCAGTATATTTCTTCTGGCTTCTGCTGCTGTATAGTAGAAGGTCCATCATGCTTTTGAATTAAACACAAGACGATGAATTGCGGTCAATTCTTCCTTTTAATGCTATTGGTAGGGCTCCCCTCTTTTTCCTACAATCAATTACCAGCTGAGGTGGAGCAGAAACTACCCGGGCATGAATCTGTAGATGCGAAAGTGTCTCTACTATTGGCAAAAGCAGATTCCATCCTCGATTACGATCTCGATCTTGCCTATGAAGTTTGCCTACTAGCCTTAGGACAGCTAAAAGACGGAACTAAGCCTCCAACAATAGCTAATAGCCAAGTCATGATGGCTAGAATCCACACCCAAAAGGTGCAATATGATTCCAGTCTGCAATACCTCTTGGCCGCCGAACAGATCTTCAAAGCAGAAGGACTTCAGCTTCAACTAGCAAACACCTATCAGGCCTATCAGGAAGTCTACACTAATCAAAAAGAATACAAGTTAGGCCTAGAATATGCTTTCAAAGCAAGTGAAATCTATCAAGAACTAGACGACAAACATGGACTAGCTTCGGCTTATAATTCTGTAGCATGGGTTCAGCTAAGGCAAGAAGAGTACGAAACGGCCTTACAATATGGCGACAAAGCATTGGACTTGCTGCAAGCTGAATCAGCAGATGAATTGAAAGGGACCATACACTTTACAAGGGGCAGTGCTTATGTTTCTTCCTCCTCATATGATTTAGCTCTACTTGAACTCACTCAAGCCATGGACTACCTGCAGAGAGCTGGAGCTTCTCCACTAACGCTTTCACGGGTGATCAATTCCCGAGGGAATGCCTACAAATTAATGGGAAACCATAAAGCAGCCATCCGAGATTACCAGGATAACTTAGCCCTTTGTGAAGAACTGGGCCACAAAAGAGGAGTGATGGTGTCTAATGCCAACCTGGGACACGCGCATTTATTGAATAAGAACTATCAGGCAGCCCTACCTTTTCTCCTCTATGCTGAAGAAGTTATGGTTGAAACCAATGATAGATCCAATCTTTGGGAGCAATACATGCATTTGTCCAACACCTACGAGGCCATTGGCAACCATGAAACAGCCTTACTGTATGAAAGGAAGTTGGCCGAGGAAAACGAAGCTTACTACGAAGACAAAATAGAACAACTCGAGTTAGAAACCCAAACAAAATTTGAGACTGGTCAAAGACAAGCTACAATAGTACTACAGGAACAGACCATTAGGCAGCAGAAACAGAGGCAATTGTTGATCATTGGCCTGGCCGTTCTCCTAGCAGTAGTTCTCCTTTTAGTATATAATAACTATCGAAACAAAAAGCGACTCAGTGCAGAATTAGAAGTCAAAAACCAAGAAAAAGAATTACTACTGAAGGAAATTCATCATCGCGTCAAGAATAACCTACAAACCATCTCAAGTCTTCTCAATTTGCAATCTGTACAAATTAAGGACAAAGAAATTCAAGGAGCAGTAGTGGAAAGCAAGAACCGAGTCAGGTCCATGGCTTTAATTCACCAGAAATTGTATCAAGGAGAAAACTTGGCAGCTATCGAAATGAAACAATATTTACAGATGTTATCGGAGAATATGATCAAGTCTTTCGGAAGACATCGAGACCTGGAATTGCTAGTTGAAATGCCGGAAGTAGAAGTAGATGTCGATACCGCTATCCCAATCGGGTTAATTACTAATGAATTGCTGACGAATTCCTTGAAATATGCCTTTCCGGGAGGGCAGGCTGGGCTGATTCAAGTCAGCCTGATGCACGATGCTAAGGAGGATCAAATGTGTTTACAATTATCGGATAATGGGGTAGGTATGAAGAGCATGAATGGAGAACCTGACGAGAGAAGGACCAACTTCGGTTCTCAACTTGTGAGACTCCTCACAACACAGCTAGACGGAAAAATGACCGTAAATACCGAAAATGGATTTGAAACCATCATCAATTTCAAAAAATTTAAAGTATACTCGCCTTCTCACTCGGAAGCAACAGTATAATCCCCGATCATCTATACACTTAAAGAACTACAATGGACCACCAGATCGACATCATGGTAGTGGAAGATGATATGATCATTGCCGCTGATATTTCGATGCAACTCACACAATTGGGTTATAATGTAAGTGCTATCCTTCCTAAAGGAGAAGATGCCTTGGCTCAACTACAGCATACGCAGCCAGATATTATTCTCATGGATGTGGGACTAAAGGGAGATCTCGATGGAGTGGATACCGCCAAAGAGATATTGGACCAATATAAGATCCCAGTCATCTTCTTAACGGCAAATTCAGACCCTGAAACCTTCCGAAGGGCAAAACATACTCGCCCCTTCGCTTTTATTACCAAACCCTTTGAGGCCATCGACCTGGAACGCTCGTTGGATCTCTTAGTTAGTCGACTAACGTATAAAAAAGAAGAAGACGCAGATACAAAAAACACGATAGAAGAAGGGTCCTATTTCCTTTCTGATCGTATATTCATTCGTTTCAAGGAACGAATGGTAAAGGTTTTCCTCAATGACATCAAGTACATTGAAGCTGAACGCGCCTATTGTCGTATCCACACTACGGATAAAGAGTATCTCATTACCCTGCCATTAAAAGCCTTTTCTGAAAAATTAGAAGCTGATCAATTTCTGCGTGTGCATCGATCATTTATGGTCAACCTTTCAAAGGTGGATGAACTAGGAGAAGATTATGTGGTGGTAGGCAGAAAGATGATTCCTGTTAGCAAGAATTACAAGGATGAAGTGGCGCGTCGATTACGAACTATTTAATAAGCTATTTGGCTATAGCCAAACTCCGGTTTGGTGCCTCAATTGGCAAAAAATGACCGCTAACAATTTGCAAAAGCCAAATTCAAAAAACTTCTAAGAAATGAGAGATAAATTAAACATACAATCATCATTGTTGGAGAATCTATCTCTCATTCCTATAGTTTACTGGCACTAAAAACTAATCGTCTGGTAAGATTTTCACCATGATATCTTTGAAATGAACTGTACTACCAGGATCATGCCCTTGCAAAGCAAATGTTCCGCGATCGAGTAAGCGATTTTCCATGCCTTCAGGTCGCTCCGGATTGTCTGGTTCGGTATAATTCACAACTGTTTCCCCATTTAGTCTCACCTCAATGTTCTTTCCCTTCACAATGATGTGCTGCGTAAACCATTCATTATCTTTTGTAGGTGGCTCCTTGACATCATCAATCGCATATAATCCTCCTGTTTTTCTCCAATCACTATGCGTATTATTAACTTGGACCTCATAACCTTTACTTGGCCACCCCTCCTCTTGGAAAGCAGTATGGAAATAAATCCCGGCATTAGAATTCGGAAGCGTCATCACCTGGGCTTTGAATTCAAAGTTCTTAAAGTTATGCCCCGCTACTTCTCCATTGTAAAATAGGTGTGATCGTTCTCCATTGGCTACAATTGCTCCATCTTGGATGCTGAAAGTAGCATCATTTTCATTCACTTTCCAGCCATTAAACGTTGCTCCATCAAAAATGCTGGTCCAGCCATCTCCTTCATTCGGAACCGGAGTTGATGTCTCTTCTGTGGCAGCTTCATCCTTCGTTGCGGCTTGTTTGCCTCCACAGGCCAAGAGGAAGAGAGATAACAAGCAGAGGTAGATACTTGATTTCATAATTTAAGTTTGATTCTCCGACAATTTTTGTTTTTTTGAACAGTCATTTAGCTGACCACAAAACTTGTTGAAGAAGGTTAAGTTTTTCGTCATTGTCGATAAATCAAAGCTACGATTTTTTCGGGTCTCGATGTGATGTAAGTGCAAAACGCCGTCTTCTTTAACTGCGGATCCATTGAAATTGGAGTTAAATTAAAACCCTTTTCCTCTTATGACAAATCCTGAGAACTTTCCTAAAGTAGGACAAAAAACCGCTGCCGATAACTACTGCTGGAAAAGCGCTGAATTCCATTTTTGAGGGTCTTCAGACAAGGGATTTGTCAAAGAACCATCCTTTTCATAAGTTTGTAGGAATCGAAATCGAATCAAAACGATCAACTAATACTTCATGTGTAAGTCACAACAAGTCTTACTCTTGGTGGCCCTGTGTATCTCCTGGCATACCAGCCAAACACAAAATGAGCTACTTCCAGAACCCAAATGGCCAGACCCAATAAAAACGGATTGGCTCCTTGACGCTACTCCTTTCAAGGCAGGAGTGTACAAAGGCCCTACGACTAATACATTGAGCTTATCTAATGGCTTACTCCGACGCACCTTCCTACTGCAGCCCAACCTAGCTACAATAGGCCTCGACAATCTTATGAATGGTGAAAACCTCCTAAGGGGAGTTAAACCCGAAGCCATGGTATCTATCAATGGTATTTCTTATGCTATAGGCGGATTAAAAGGGCAGGCCAACTATGCTTTTCTTAGATCAACAGATCTTCCCCAACTAACCTTAGATCAAGAAGCGCTTCAATTCAAAGACTATTCCGTAAGCCCTATTCAAGCTCCTTTCCCGTGGAAACGCCTACGTCATCACGCCAAAGATGCAGCCTGGCCCCCTAAAGGCAGACACTTACAACTAAATTTTGCAGGGCCGAACTGTGAAATAAGTATTCACTACGAATTGTATGATGGCATTCCTGTATATGCTAAGTGGCTCAGCCTTGAAAATAAAGGTTCAGATAGCCTGATCTTGGACCATTTCACGAGTGAGATACTTGCTGCTGTGGAATATGGCTCAGCTGTGGAAACCAGAGAGTATGGAATTTCACCTCCCAATATTCATGTGGAAACAGACTATGCCTTTGCTAGCTTCAATGTGGAAGATGCCAATCATCATGTGGTTCATTGGGAGGCTGATCCCGACTATGACAGCCAAGTTAATTACCTAAAACTCACACCTTGCCTCTTAAAGGTCTCCCCAGAGATGGGTCCGGCGCAGCTACTAGCACCAGGGGATAAATTCAAGAGTTTTCGTACCTATGTTTTACCTTATGATAGCTACGATCGGGAAAGAAAAGGTCTATCCTTGAGACGAATGTACAGGACAATAGCCCCCTGGACCACGGAGAACCCTTTAATGATGCATGCTCGATTTGCGGATTGGCCTCAGGTAAAAAAGGCCATTGATCAAGCTGCTGTCGTGGGTTTTGAAATGGTAATTCTCACCTTTGGCAGCGGATTTAATATAGAAGATGACAGTCCAGCTTATTTGGCACAAATGAAAAAATATGCGGCGTATGCCCGCAGTAAAAACATAGAAATTGGAGGATACTCCCTCCTGGCGTCCCGAAGTATTAGTAAAGAACACGATGTTAAAATGCCGGAGGGAGAACGTCCAACATTCGGCAACTCCCCCTGTATCGGCAGTGCATGGGGTAAAGAGTATTTCAAAAAACTGTACCATTTCTACAAACAAACAGGTTTTACTTTATTAGAACACGATGGCTCCTACCCAGGCGATGCCTGCACCGCCAAGCATCACCCAGGGCATCGAGGGCATGCGGATTCCCGTTGGAACCAATACCGGGTCATCTCACAATTCTATCAGTGGTGTCGAGCTGAGGGTATCTACTTAAATGTGCCTGACTACTACTATCTTACAGGTTCTAGTAAATGTGGGATGGGCTATCGAGAAGTGAACTGGAGTTTGCCCAGAGCGCAGCAAGTTTTGCATACTCGACAAAACATCTATGATGGCGCATGGACGAAAACGCCCTCCATGGGGTGGATGTTCGTTCCGCTAACGGAATACCATGGTGGAGGAGAAGCGGCTACCATCGAGCCCTTAAGTGAACATTTGGATCACTATGAAAAAATGATCATTAGTAATTTGGGTGGGGGAGTACAAGCTTGTTATCGCGGTCCCCGACTCTTTGATACGGATCAAACCCAACAAATGGTCAGCCAAGCCGTAAGCTGGTTTAAGGAGCACAGAGAAGTATTGGAAGGGGACATTATCCATTTGCGAAGAGCCGATGGCAGAAACTTGGATTATTGGCTAAACGTTAATCCTGAGGGAGAAGAAAAAGGTTTGCTAATGGTTTTCAATCCGCTAGATCATCCCGTCAGCAAGACCTTAGACATCCCTTTATATTATACTGGGTTACAAGATGAAGCGAAGGTAAGCCGTGAAGATGGTAAACCTCAGCTTTATAGTTTAGATAGATCGTATCGGGTTAAAATCCCCGTGCAAGTTCCAGCCCAGGGCTACACCTGGTTTGTTATCCAATAGTTCACGGGCTGGTAGATTTCATTATTACAACTATAGAACTTGGAAGTTTCAAGCATCAATACGGTTTTTGATATAGAGGGCATGATCACCACTGCCAAACCATTTGGCAATGGTCATATCAATGATACCTTCCGCCTATTCAACAAAGATCAGTCAAAACCGGAGTACCTGCTACAACGCATCAATCACCTTATCTTTAAAGAGGTGGATCAAATGATGCTCAATATCAGGAGAGTAACAGAACATGTGAATAGCCGCCTACCGGGATCCACCTTGGAATTAATTGGTACTTGCGCTGGTGCCAACTACCATAAAGATAATGACGGAAACTATTGGCGTATCTATAGATTTCGCAAAGAACTCCAGTCTATAGATATCGCCGAAACACCTGCTCAGATTTATGAAGGCGCTAGGGCCTTTGGTCGGTTTTTATCTCACTTGGCAGATTTCCCTGCTCACACCTTGCATCCAACTATTCCGCATTTTCACGATGTTGTTTTTCGACTACAGCAGTTAAAGAAAGCGGTAAAAGAAGATAAAGTAGGACGGGTAAAAGAAGCATTGCCTGCCATTGAGTACAGTCTTCAGATCACCGAGATCATGGAGCGCATCCAGAAAGCAGGAGAACGAGGGGAAATCCCCTTACGAGTAACTCATAACGATACCAAATTCAACAATGTACTACTGGATGAAGCAGGAATTGGAAGATGCGTGATCGACCTTGAAACGGTGATGCCTGGATATGTCCACTACGATTTTGGGGATGGCGTTCGTACCACCGTCACTATGGCTGAAGAAGATGAAGCTGATCTACAAAAAATTACGATTGACCTAGAACGGTTTACAGCCTTCGCACAGGGTTTTTTAGAAGAAACCAGAGACATCCTTAGTCCTGCTGAGTTACAATACTTACCCCTTGCTGGGCCATTACTGTCTTACCTCATGGGCATTCGATTTTTGACCGATTTCCTTCAAGGAGACAGCTATTACAAAACCTATTTTGAGGGACAAAATTTACAGCGAGCCTATGCCCAACTCGAGCTGACCAAAAACCTCTTAGCTCAACAGGAAGCGCTACAAAATATCTTGAGAAAGGCATAGCAAGAAATGAAATATCAGATAATTTTATTCAATTGGCTTTGACCAACCTTTAAACAGACTAAAATGAATTATTTAAAAGCTTTATCCTTATTGGCAGTGATCGCGCTCTGGAGCTGTAATAGCAGCAAGAACTATATGCTATCCGCAGAAGAAAAAGCTGGTGGCTTCGTTTCTCTTTTCAATGGCAAAGACCTGGACAACTGGGTCGGAAACAAGCAATCATACCAGGTCCAGGATGGGAATATAAAAATCGTACCGCAAGAAGGTGGTGGTGGCAACCTCTTTACAGCAAAAGAGTATAGCAACTTCAATTTCAGGTTCGAATTCCAGCTGACACCTGGCGCCAATAATGGTCTAGGAATACATTCTCCTCTGGAAGGAGATGCTGCCTACCAGGGCAAGGAAATTCAGATCCTCGATAACACGGCTGAAAAGTATGCTAACCTAAAACCCTATCAATACCATGGTTCTGTTTACGGAATCATCCCTGCCAAACGAGGAGCACTGAAGCCCGTCGGGGAATGGAATAGAGAAGAGGTAATCGTACAAGGCTCTTCGATCAAAGTGATCTTAAACGGAACAACCATAGTAGATGGCGACTTAAAGGAAGCCAGCAAAAATGGAACAATGGATGGCAAAGATCACCCCGGACTTCAAAAGACCAAAGGCCATATTGGATTCTTAGGTCATGGCGATATCTTGCAATTCCGAAACATCAGAATCAAAGATTTAGGGCAATAATTTTCACCCCAACAGATTCTTCACCACGGAACAGCATAGCCGCCGAATTGACCAGGGGATACTAGGCACTTCGGTTGCTATGCTGACAAATAAATTCGTTTTGCATTTCCCTGAAGCACCTTTATAAACACTTACATGTTAAGGTATACGATCTAATGTAAGTTTCAATTTTTTTGTCTTAAATTTATTAATACTAGCCCACAAAGTCAGGATTTCTCTCGTACAGTATTTGCATTGACAGCCAAAAATTAACGCTAAGTCTAATCTTAGCCTTATGCCAAATTTGCCCAAAAACGGAAAGGGTCTGAGAAGTAATGGATAGTATCCCTAAAGACAACTTCTTTGCTGTCCATAAACCATTCCATCTTTTCAAGACCATCTACTAAAGTCCGAGGCGCTACCCGTAGCAGCGCTTCAAAAGAAACTCCCGAATATATGCGACAACTAACCCTCCTGATCATCTTGGGGATATCGCTCGCCTCCCTTACTGCTGCCGATTATCCGCCGGCTCAACGACATTATTGGCAGGTCGTACAACCTATTCTCCGGAAACACTGTAATGAGGCTTGCCATAATGCAGACGATAATAAAGGTGGACTGAATTTAGAAAAATATGACTTTATCAGGCGCATTCAGGCTGATGGGGAGTTGTTTACAGATCTGATGCGACAGATCGAAGATGGGGCTATGCCTCCACAGGGGCGCCCCAGGCTTACCCCAATGGAGAAAGATACACTATTCACTTACATCCAAAAATACCTGAATGATGCCCTGAGTAAGCCAGACCCAGGGCTTATCCCTCCTCGGCGTCTTAGTCGACGGGAATATCAATATGCGGTCGAAGATTTAACCGGCCATATTTTCCCGGCTCGTGAATACTTTCCCAAGGATCCTTCCGGAGGAGAAGGCTTCGACAATTATGCCCGGACTTTATATATCACTCCTTTGTTAATGGAACGCTATATGGAAGCAGCCGAAATGATAATGGAAGAGACTGCCTGTTCTGTCGAGCGCTGGGAAAGGGTTGCTCCGCAAGCTAATAAAAAATCTTTGCGGCCGATTGTTCTTTGGTGGAAACAACTTTGGGGGGGAGATGCCGCCGTGACTAAGACTAGAAGGTCCGTTGCCAAATCTATTCTTTTTCCATTCGCCACTCGAGCATATCGGCGTATTTTACTCCCCCTGGAAGAGCAGCAACTACTTAATTTTTTCGAAGAAGTCTATGCACAACTCCCAAAAGACAAATATCGTTTTGACCATAGCATTGCCGAAGCGCTGAAGGTTGTGCTGGTTTCTCCCAATTTCCTGATTCGCCAGGAAGGAGATCAACCTGCCGAGACCCCCTATTTGGTCAACGACTTTGAAATGGCTTCTCGATTATCGTTCTTCCTTTGGTCAAGTCTACCGGATGACACCTTGCTCCAGGCCGCCTACCATCAAGAATTACAAAACCCAAAACTATTGCGCCAGCAAGTCCAGCGCATGTTAAAGAGCAAGAAGATCAAGAGAATGGCCGAAAGTTTTGCTACTCAATGGTTGGATATCGACAAGCTCAGTGATCCATCGCACAGTGTAGATGAGCTGAAGTTCCCCGCTTATACTATAGAACTGGAAGGTTTTATGCAGGAAGAAGCTGTACAATACTTTTACCACACCCTCACCAAAAGCAATAATTTACTGGAATTATTGGATGGCAATTACACTTTCCTGAATCGCCCCCTTGCGGAACATTATGGGATATCCGGAGTGGATGGACTAGCTCTACGAAAGGTAGAATTGGATCCAGGGAAACGCGGTGGTATACTAGGAATGGCCGGCGTGTTAACAGCCTCTTCTCTTCCTACCCGAACCAGCCCGGTTCTTCGTGGAAAGTGGGTACTAGAAAAAGTGCTGGGTACACCGGCTAAAGCCCCCCCACCCGATGTTCCCGAACTTGAAGCCGCTAAGAAAACACACGAAGAGATGACGCTTAGAGAATTGCTGGTTATTCATAGAGAAGACCCAGCTTGTATGGGGTGCCACCAAGAAATGGATGACCTGGGTTTCGCGCTGGAAAACTACGACGCCATCGGACGCTGGCGGGAGAGCTACAAACCGAAGCTGGCCAGTATCGACGCCTCTGGTACTTTAAAGACGGGAGAATCCTTCGATGGCCCAGCAGAACTAAAGGAGGTTTTAAAAAGCAAAAAACATCTTTTTGCCAAAAATCTATCACAGAAATTCCTGGGTTTTGCCCTCGGGCGCTCCATCAATTTTAAAGATTATAAAACAGTCCAGGCATTGACTGACACTTTACTCCAAGAAGAATTTAATGCTACACAATTCCTGGAAGAAGTCGTCATGAGCTATCCTTTCCGCTACAAAATTAGTGACCCGGTCGTAGTAGAAGAGGATTTCTAAGCAGTGAATTGATTAAAAACGAAAGATGAAAACCAACCCATCATGGACAAGAATAAGATTTCCCGCAGAACCTTACTTCATGGTCTAGGAGCGTGTATGGCTCTCCCTTTCCTGGAGGCAATGGTACCGGCAGGCATGGACCCCGCTACCTACTTTCAAACGAATAGCCCTAAGCGCATGGCTATCTTATACTTCCCCAACGGAGTAAGAGAAGATAAATGGACACCGAAAGGGTGGGGTACTCAATTCGAGCTATCTCCCACCCTCAAACCTCTGGCCCCTTTCAAAAAAGACTTACTCGTCCTGGGTCAGTTGAAAAACAATTTGGTAGACGTACGAGGAACAGATGGGCACTATACCAAGACAGCTCCATTCCTGAGTTGCTTTAATATTACCAAAACCACGGGAGCCAACATCAATGTCAATGGTGTTTCTATGGACCAATTAGCGGCACAACACATTGGTCATCAAACCCTTTTTCCCTCCCTGGAATATGCTATCGACCCCGTAAAAGGAGGTGTAGACAGTAATGTAGGCTACACGCGCCTATATGGCTCTTCGATTTCCTGGTCCAATCCCAATCAACCTTGTCCAAGAGAAATAGATCCCGTTCATGCCTTCAATCGTTTATTCCGGCGATTTGTACCGGGTAAAGCCAGTCGCAGTGAGAACCCATTCAAGAAAAGCGTACTCGACATCGTAATGCAAGATGCCAAGCGGCTAAACAAACACTTGGGAGCAGCGGATCAAAACAAAATGTCGGAATACCTGGAATCTGTACGCTCAGTGGAAAAAAGACTGGTATCCGAAGATAAATTGAAAGACTTTGAAGCCAATATCACCCCTGATATTAAGAAAGAACTGCTTCGGCTGAATGTCCGAGTGGAAGACTATATTGCTTTGAATGGCGGTATTGATATTACGACTAAAGTCCGCCTCATGATGGATATCAATGCCTTAGCACTCTGGAGTGATGCTACTCGAGTGACTAGTTTCATGTTCGGCAATTCAGTGAGCAATAGAAACTTCTCTTTCTTGGATGGTGTTTCAGGGAATCACCATACCATTTCGCACCACAGAGACAACGACAACCTTTTGGATATGTACGGCCGAATCAATCATTGGCATACCGAGCAGTTTGCCTATTTCCTTGATCGCTTATCCCAAATGCAAGAAGGAGAAAACAGCTTATTGGATCAATCCATGGTGCTGTACGGTTCGAGTTTACGTGATGGTAACCGGCACCGACCAACCAACCTCCCTATCGTAGTAGCGGGGAAGGCAGGAGGTCGTCTTAAAACGGGTCAAAACCTTAATTTCCCCAAGGAAACACCGCTTGCTAATTTGTACCTGGCCATGCTACAGGCTTTTGATATTCCTGTGGAACGCTTTGGAGACAGTGATCGAGTTTTGCATGAAATCATGGCTTAAGCTGCCCTTGATTCAAGATACTCAGCAGGAGGATAATACTATAACAAAACGAGTAGACCGATTTTAATGAAAAACAAGAATATAGTTACCTGGCTAATGGCGGGAGGCATTGCTATTTTGCCTTTTTTACCACCGCCTAACGCCTCCGCTAGCGACTGGACCTATTTTCTGGGACGATTTCACATCCTCTTGCTACATTTTCCTGTTGCCTTAATATTGCTATTGGCAGGATGGGAATTGTGGGGGTTCTTCAAACAAAAAACCGCTACTCATCTATTCCAAAATATTATATGGGGGGCAGCTATTTTAGCCTGCCTTTTCACGATTGTAGCAGGTTATTTTCTGTACCAAACTGGAGACTACCAAGGAGAACTAGTTCGACAGCATTTGTGGGGCGGGATACTGTTGGGGATACTATTGCTCGGCACCTTTAGCTGGCGTAGTCAGGTTCTTGAAATGACGAAAGAAAATGCCACTCCCCAACTGCCGAAGTGGAAGAAAAGAGTCTACCCTCTCCTACTTACAGCCCTTGCTGGATTAGTCCTCTACACGAGCCATTTAGGCGGTTCTCTTACGCATGGCCCCAATTTTTTAACCGAATATTCCCCCCAGCTTACGGCAAGCTCCGAGCGTCAAAAACCAGTAGAGGAGCTACTCCTGTTCGAAGATATTTTGCTCCCTGTATTTAAATCCAGATGTCAGTCTTGTCACAATGATCACAAAACCAAAGGAGATTTCTTGATGACGTCTCTAGCTAGTATCCAAAGTGGTGGTAAAAGTGATAAGCCCATGTTGGTGGCCGGTGAGGCCGAACAAAGTGAATTGTATCACCGTATTACGCTCCCCTTACATGATGAAGAACGAATGCCTCCTAAGCAGAAAAAGGGGTTGAGTGCGGATGAATTGACTTTGCTTCGATGGTGGATTGAAGAAGGAGCGACTGCAGAAATGCAGTGGGGAGAAGGCCCTCCAGGGCAAGAAGGACAAGCATTGGCCACTCGATTTTTGCCACAGTTTCAACAACAACAAAGAAAACAGATTCGAGATGAAAAAGAATTAGCCAAACAAGCTCAAAAGTTGGAAAAACTAGGAAATAAATTGGGGTTGGTGATAAAGCCTGATCCCCTGCATAAAGGATATTTTTCCGTCGCTCAAACGATCCCACCTGCTATCGTAAATGATGAGACACTAACTGAACTAGCTCCACATGCACACCTTTTTTCTAAGCTTTCGTTACCGGGAAGTGAAATTACCGATGATGGGCTATTTATCTTGAGTCAGATGAAGGCCTTGCAAGCGCTTTACCTCCCAAAAACTTGTCTTAAAGGGCAAGGATTAGCCTATCTACAAGAATTGCCTCAACTGAAGATCATCAACCTTTCCTACTCCTTTATATCTGATGAAGGTGCTTTGCAGTTGTTAAGCATGCCTCAATTAGAAAAGGTGTATTTATTTGGCACTTCGGTCAGCCCAGAGGTTTGGGAGGCCATAGAAAAATTCAAACCGGAAATGTCTTTACTAGCAGAGGAAGGGCCTTATTTTTAGTCCCTACTCCTCCTCCCGATGTACTAAATTTATAGAAAAAGCTGGCGTGCAAATAGCCAAATACTCGCACTCCTCCGCAAAGGGATTGGAGTACTGGATTCTGGTATTCTTTTCGATCTTGATGGATTGGCCAGCTTCCAAAATCACCGTCTCCCCATCTATAATGAATTGCTTTTTCCCTCGGATAATGTAAGTGTACTCGTCAAATTCTGGCGTCTGGAAGGGCTCGCCCCAGCCAGGAGGTGCGACCATATGGGCAATGCTGATGGAAGAATCACCATTGGAGGCATTACCAAAGTGCTCTTCTATTAATTTGCCGTCGGTAGTAGGTACGACGAAGGGTTGGTTTTGGATGGTGTATTTTTTGCTCATGATCTGCATTTTATTCAAGGGCTGCAAAATACGATAAGTAGCGTATTTGCAAGTATCAGCGTCATATGATGGATGATTAAGTGGGATTACACATACGTTCAGCCCTTGCCCAATCCCGAATCCACTGCAAAATTCAGTGCCCTATGAGCGAATCCAACAGCAAGAATTTCATCACTAAAACTAGAACCGCTTGGGTCAAGAATTGAGCGGGCACTTCTGTAAAACGCTATTATCTTTTTAAGACAATTCAATAGTATGCTTAAAAGGAGTATACCCTGTTATATAAACACTGTTCCCCTTTTGTTTAGGTAACATCCCCCTCATAGTAGCCCATTTATGCGCCACAGTCCCTGGTCCAAATGTTATTTTATCTCTTCCCACTTTGTATTGCCCCAAACCTTCTTCCAGAAAGAACGAATCCTCTATGTCCTTATCGGTAGTAACCCCCGACAACTCTCCACCGGGCCTAAAACTCATTTCCATCGAAACGGGTACATGATCCGTCCCATCAACTTGAATATCTATACTCAGTTTACCTTCATTTTCTGAAATACTTAGCTTATAATTCATGATCTGCGACTCACTTAATTCTCTTTCTTTTCTGGGCATCTTCTCATAAATCCCATCTCCGGGAATCTTATCTTTTGGAAAGGGCTGGAAATACCCGTGTTTTTTTGCTTGGGTGAGTACAATTTTTTTCCCATCAAGATCCGTTTGTTCAGCCATAAATTGTCCACGTTCTCCGAAAAAAGCCGCTGCCAAGCGGATGGATTGCAGCACGGCATTCCCCTTCATAAAAGAAAGAAAAGTTGGATTGTTTTCTATGATAGAAATATCTGTCGTTCCTCTTCTGATGCGCAATACGCCGGAATGTGAAAAGTGTTTAATATAGTTATCCGGAATTTTTGAGGGCTCCGGTACAACTGCTTTAAAGATGGGAAGCTCCAAGATATAGGGCAGATAATGAAGCACTTTTTTCGGCATTTCTTGCTCTATAAGCTGACAAACTGCTGAATAAGCTGGATTCTCGTCTTTTATGGCAAAATATAGATAGGTGTAATAATACCCATTTACATACCCTGTGCGAGCAGCGTCCTGTCTTCCTGAGGCATCAGTCAAGACTTCCCCTCCCGGTTGAATGTAGTACAACGTCATATCTAAATTCTTGCGAACAACGTCCATTAAATCCTTGCGATCTAATAAACGCCCCATGGTTAGAAACATATGGTCGCAGGTGGGTGAATAAATAGACACGCTTTGCTCGGTATATTGCCCGTCGGGATCCAGGTCAATTCCTTCATTCAACCAGACATCAATTCGGTCGGTATATTTTTTCGAAGGGAAAAATGAATTGAGTCTTGCCAGGGCCGAGGAAATCACCCATCGGTGATTGGCCGTATGTGCCCCTCCCACCACAAGGCATTTTCCCGCATTTTTGAAAAAGACTTCCAGTTTCTCCAAAAGAACCTTCATTTCAGGACGATCTAAGCGCTGGATGTTGACATAAGCCGGACTTAGATAATTGACGATAAATGCAGTATCTGGTGTCGAATGAAAATTCGTACTATACAAATCAATAGTTCCATCGTCGTACTGCACATTCAGCAGACATTGAATAGCCTTTTCCATTGGTTTCACCAGTTTTTCTGAGCGATAATACCTGGAATAAGGTGATGCATAAGAAGCCCCTAATTTCACGATAATTTCCTTGGTAGCATGTGCATTGGGTATCTCATGATTATTCATCAATCCTCCGTGCCAACGATCACCAGGTTTATCAATTTGTAACTCCATCAACCGGTCAACTACATCATCGTTTATAGCCGACAATTTCTCTAGTATATCCTCTATCCTTCCGCGAACATTTTTCGCTGAGTAGGTTATTGAAGGTAATACGGCCATTGCTGTAGCCATGACACTACATTCTTTAATAAATATTCTCCGGGACTTGGTCATCGTAATGTTTTGATTTAGATCTTGGTTTTGGTTGGGTATGGAAGTGATCTCACTGGATTACAAAATATACCTCTTACCGCCACTTTGTGTCAAATTTTAACTCCGTAGCGATGCATGCAGTGAAAATTTCGATTCAATTGCCAACAAAATGCTGTTTTTCACCAGCAGCAGAAAACTTTGGGTAACTTCATTGACTTTGGTATATCTTTTTGACAATCTCAAGTTTCTCCTCCTTTTCCGCAATGGCTCGTGTAGTAAACATCATCACTCCACTAGAGCACTCGACCAGTCCGCCAGACAAGACTGTTTCAAAGGCCTTCGGATCCACGATCCCCGGGGAATCATGGGCCTGGACGATGGGCCATATGCTGGGAGCAGTCTCTTTTCCTAAAGCTAATCGTTCACAAAACCAGCTGATGTTCTCTTCGACCCACTCCGGTTGTCGGCCCATACGCTCGTGGTAAACCATCGGTGAAAACACGTCGATTGTTTCCTTCAATAAATCGTAGTCAAGACCCAGGATGCGGCGTCTGGCACCTTCGAACTCCTGATCTTCCCATGGGCAATGATACAACCCCAGAAGAGCCTCAGGTCTGATTTCATGAATGATCTTCTTCATTTCTACCGCCCATTCCAAAATGATTTGGCATCGCCATTCTCGCCACTTGTGATCTTCTTGACTAAGAACCCACCTCGCCTTTTCAGCAATAGAACCCGCTGGAAGCTCGATACGCTTTTCATTCGAAAAACGCCCGAGACAATGATCGCAGAAACAAGTTTCAGGTAAAATGGGTTCGGGTTCTTCAAATTGTGCATGCCAATGTACATAATCCATCCAGACGCCGTCCAGCTCATACTTAGTGAGTAGATCTCTCAGTTGATTAAATCGATACCGACGAAATCCAGGTTCCGTTGGGCAAACTCCCATAAACCAGCCTGCCGCTTCCACGGGTTCCCCTTTTTCGTTGATCGCCCAAGCCTCGGGGTGCTTTTCCACATAATTTTTCCCATTGAGCGTTGCGAATTCAGCAAAAACACTTACATCTTCTGACTGTGCACGCTTTAGCATTTCAGGTTGGATAGACCCACTGTGGACAAAAATGGCATTTACCCCAATCTCAGTAAGCCGATATCCCTTATCCCAGAGCGGTTTCGGGGAACCATAAATCCCTCTGACCTCCTTCGATTCAGGCTCAGCATTTTTGGGACTGCTTTTGTTTTCACAAGCACCCAATGAAAGGAAGCCCAGCAGAAGTAAAAAAGATCGATAATGGAAGTATGGATCAGGAGTCAACATTGCATTCAATTTGATTCATCCTCAATTCGTGAGCGTTACCAAGTTAGAACAAAACAAGAGAAATCACTCCATTCATTAAGAAGCTATTTGAATTTAACACTCCGATTTTGTTATGGCCCATTTTCCGGCCCTTTTCGTTCCCAAAATCCTTCCCGATGTATCGGGACAAGCTATTTGGCTAAGGCCAAACTCCGGTTTTGCTGCCTCAATGGCCAAAAAATTGACCTATAACAATTTTCAGAAGCCAAATTCAAAATAGCTTCTAAGATATCCTCTTTCAATTTCACCAAAACCCTACTTACCCAGTTTCAGCTGTAACAGCTTGTCTAAAAGCACAACCTTTCTGTGATCCCCTTGTCAGGTAGAATTTCTCAGCTTGGAACTTTTCTTCGAAGGTAGTCGCACCATTGGCGCTGGACAGATTACTGGGATACTGAAATTAAGTGCAGGGGGTGAGGATTTTAGTAGCTAGCCACTCATCCTCCGCTCTTCCAATCTCGACTCCAACTCCAACTCCTCAAGTCTAGCTAGATACGTATACCCATCATCATTACGCAGGTCTTGACTGTAGTATTTTCTGGTTTTAGATAAACGAATCGTCTTTTTGCCAAGATTACTTATGGTCGCACTCTAAAGAAGAATTAAAAATCACGCCATTCACTGATAGATACCCCTCCTCCACTTAATTAACCAGCAAAACTCTGACAAGACATCTACTTTTGAATTGTATCCATTGCTTACTTAATCAACCAAACAGTACACAGATGAAAAATGCTTTGAAATCCATTTCCTTTTCTATTCTACTAGCTTTATTGGCTTTGCCCTTCACCTCACAAGCTCAATCGGTTCAAGCAGAAGTGGAAGCCTTCGTTGCTAACTTTGGTAAACTATACAACCAAGGAGATGCTGCCGGCTTGGCCACTTTATTCTCCAAAGATGCGATGATGATTATGGCCGATAATCAAATGGTCACCGGCAAGCAAGACATCGAAAAGTATTATCGCCAGTTCCATGATGTGATGGAGGTCAAAGGCGAAATCAACTTGGGCGAAGTCATTCCTTTACCCGGTGAATACTCCTATATCAGCGGTCCATATACACTTGGCGCCACCGTAAAAGCCAATGGACAGAAATTGGTATTGGAAGGAAGTTACGGCACCTTGTTGAAGAAGATTGATGGTCAATGGAAAGTGGTCAGACAAATGGTCATGGCGCCCCAGTCCTAAGGCTTGATTCGTATCTAAGAGGAAAAACATGAGTCATCCCGAATTTTGGAGTTATCCAAGTTTCGGGATGACTCATGTTGCTTTGGTGAAGGAGGTCAAGTGAAATCGACAAACAACTTCCCGGGCCTGATATTTGATCCGGGGAGTTTCACCCGGTACCTAGCTTAACAAAAATAAACTGCAAGACGCTATACCCACTCATCAAGAAAATGAATCGAGGGCTTCACAACCCCAAATAAATAGGTAACCACAAAAATTGACATCTCTTAAAGAGCAAGAGATGCAGCCATAACCACTACTTTCCAGCTACTCCCCTATCAAAAGTTTGTCAATTTGATTTGGTCATCCCAAAACAGCTAGACAATTATCCCTAAATTGTCATAGCATACCAAATCAGACAATATGAAAAACCTCCTAGTTTTACTCCTCGCCTTGATCCTAGTTGCTTGCGGTCAAACATCAGAATCTGAGTCTATAGATCTATTCAATGGAGCTAGTCTAAAAGGCTGGCATATGGATGTGCCTGACATGGACACGGCCCCAGATACGACCAAGCCTTTCTTAGTAAGAGATGGTAACCTCGTCAGCCTGGGTAATCCACAAGGGCACCTGATCACCGATAAGTCCTTTAAGAATTATCGCCTGGAAATCCGTTACCGTTTTGCTGGCGAGCCGGGTAATTGCGGGGTCCTGGTGCATGCTTCCACCCCTCGCTCACTCTATGAGATGTTTCCGAAATCATTGGAAGTCCAAATGATGCACCAAAATGCGGGAGACTTTTGGTGTATTGTAGAAGATATCAAGGTGCCCGATATGGAGAAGCGTCGTGGGCCAAAAACCGAATGGGGTATCGTAGAAGGTAAGAAGAGGAGGATACTTAACTTAACGGATGGTTCTGAGAAGCCCCTCGGCGAATGGAATGAGATGACTATAGAGTGCTTAGAAGATAAGATCAAAGTATGGGTCAATGGCGACTTGGTCAATGAGGGATATGATTGTACCGTGCGCAGTGGGCAAATCGCTGTTCAGGCAGAAGGTTCCGAAGTAGAATTTGAGAAAATCACACTCACCCCCATCACGGAGCTAACAGAAAATCCGGATGAAACTGCTTATTATACCTTTGCCGATTATGCCAGTGTTCCCAAGGCTGATGTACACGTACATGTACGTACAGATCGCACCACTTTTGTTGAGAAGGCCAAAGAAGATCAGTTCAAACTGGTGAATATCGTCGTAGATGGCGGAGGAAACTGGCAAGGTATTGAAGAGCAGTTTGAGTATGCCGTATTACAACAAAAAGCCTTTCCCGAGCAGTACAAGGTAATTACCTCTTTTAGTGTTGAAGGCTTTCACGAACCCAACTGGTTGCAAAAAACGCAAACCTGGCTCGATCAATGCTTTGACCGCGGAGCAATGGGGATCAAAGTGTGGAAGAATATTGGAATGGTACTGCAAGACACTGATGAATCGAATGTGATGCTGGATGACCCACGGTTTGATGATATCTTCGCCAAACTTGAGCAGGCCAAAAAAACAGTAGTTGGTCACTTAGGTGAGCCCAAAAACTGCTGGCTCCCACTGGAAGAGATGACGACCAACAACGATCGCTCTTATTTCAAGAACAATCCGCAATATCATATGTACCAGCATCCGGAATTGCCTTCCTATGAAGATCAGATGCAAGCTCGAAACAATCGGTTGGATAAACACCCCAATCTTCAATTCATGGGCGCGCATATGGCGAGTATTGAGTGGAGCGTGGACAGCCTCGCAGCTTGGTTTGATCGCTATCCAACAGCCACAGTAGATCTCGCTGCACGCATGGGACAGGTTTTCTGGCAGACCCAGCAGGATCGGGAAAAGGTGAGGAAATTCTTCATTGACTACCAAGATCGACTACTCTATGCCACTGATCTAGGGGATAGCGGCACTTCTACTCCTGAAAATCTCACCAAAACACTTGAGGATACCTGGATGCGCGACTGGCGATATTTTGTGACCGGTGAGGTAATGGAAAGTGATTTGGTGAATGGCTCCTTCCAGGGCATACAATTGCCAAAAGCGGTAGTGGATAAGATCTATTTTCAGAATGCTCAAAGTGTATTCGGGTTTTGACCCATTGTCTTATAGAAGCTTCTGATGCTTCACATAAGTTTCCCACCAGAAAAGCTCTTTTTAGTGTATTGAGTGGGGATGTTGTTGAATGAACATATTTATGGAATCAAAATTGCTTTCTGATAAAGTATCCTTTGGTCGGCAGGAAACACCATAGCCGTCAGGCTAATAGCTAGCCATAGCCTTTGGTCTTGTAGCATGTCCATTGTGAAACGGTATTTCACCTTTTCCCATTCAAGATTTATCCTCTTCAGGTTTGAATATTGCCTTGAGATGGCCTTCTGCGACTGACTTTCTTACAATCGCCGAAGAAAGTCAGCAAAACCTGTCCCGACCTTCTGTCGGGAGAACGCTTCTGGGTTGGCTTGAGCCAGTGGCTCAATGAGGGCTGGCAAAAAAACTGCAATGCCGGTTGAGAAATCATCTCAAGCTCAACGCATCAAACAGTGTTTTGCCGGGCCTCCCGCTTGGGTTATACCCCATTTACTGGTCAATCCACTTTTGAAAGTTGTAGAAGGAGCCCTTAGTCTGACGGCTATGGTGGAAAACACCCACTCCCCCAAATAGAAATTGTTCATGCAACGACGCCTTGAGTGGATCAAAACATCCTATTCCTAGCCCTATAGCGAGAAAATCCTCCCAATCGCTTCATTTGATTTGCAAAAGTGAAAGATAGTTATTACTTTCACTTTTGCAAACCTAATATTTTTGTATGATCTCCCAGTTGTTCAGCATGAAGAGCATCCGAAAATAATCAATAATGTTTGCATAGCTCATGCAGAAAAAAGATTATCCAAAATGGGCAGATCGCTTCTTACAGTGGTACTGCAGACCTGAACTATTGGAGGAAATCCAAGGAGATCTATACGAGATATTTGAACATGAGCAGCATCAACATGGCTTAACGAAGGCAAGAAGAAAATTTAGCTGGAACGTACTCCGCACGTTTCGACTTTCAACCATTAAACGACTTCACCCGAAATTTCGACTTATGCCATTACGGAGCCATTTCAAGATCTCATATCGGCAATTGATCAAGCAGAAATACTATAGTTTAATCAACATCCTTGGATTAGCAGTTGGCTTTTGTTGCTGTTTCTTCATTGGTCAATTCATCCTGCAAGAGTTAAACTATGATAAAAGCCATCCTGACCGACAACATCTATTCCGCTTGCTCACTGAACGATCCGGCAATGACGGCTCAAAATTTGGAATTTACCACAACCCTCCCCTAGCAGAATTAGCCGAAGTAAATTTGCCTGAAGTACACAATAGCTTTCGAGTAAGAGCTGGAGGTAGTCGCTTGGTAAAAACGGCTGCTGGTTCAGAAAGCCATCACGAAGAGCTATTTCTATATGTCGATCAAAGTATGCTAAGTTTATTAGATTTCCCCTTGTTATATGGAGATTCTCAGACCGCGCTTAGTACACCCAATAGCATAGTACTCACCGAGGAAAAAGCCCGAAAATATTTTGGTAGTGAAAACCCTGTCGGTCAAGAAATATTTTTGAGTAATCAGCCCGAACAGCCCTTCCAGGTGACAGGCGTAGTAAGCAATAAACGATCGCCTTCTCACATCGACTATGACTTTTACTTATCAATGCATACGTTAGAGGAAAGCTCATCGGGAAGTTGGAGAAGATCTAGTTACCCGACCTACCTGGCATTAAACCCTGGGAGTGATCCAGCAGCTATAGAGGACAAACTTCGAGAGTTAGCCCAGCCACATAAGGAGGACTTCTTCGAAAAAGGATATCAGTACAAACTGCAACCTATAGCAGATATCTATCTGTACTCCGCAGCAGTGACCTCTTATGGGCATTGGCCATCCGGAGATCCGAGATACATATGGCTATTTGGAGCCATCGGGTTTGTAATTCTATTATTGGCCATAATCAATTTCGTCAATCTATCTACTGCTCGTTCCACGGTACGCGCCCAAGAAGTAGGGATCAGAAAGATATTAGGTTCCGGGAAAGGGCAACTAGTGAGTCAATACTTGATTGAAGCCATTCTACAGAGTCTGGTTGGAATTACCATTGGATTACTGATCGTCCAATTGCTTTCTCCCTTTTTGGAAAGCCTCACACGAAAATCACTTCCGATACCTTGGGATACATTCTGGTTTGTCCCTAGCATGTTAGGAGTCGCCATTATACTCGGCCTTTTGGCAGGCCTTTACCCTGCCTTCTACCTAGCCTCTTTCGCTCCTAAGCGCATTTTACAATCCCGGGGCACTGATGTAAGAAAGGGCAGTCTAAAATGGGGGTTGATGACCGTGCAGTTTGCTGCTTCTTTCATTTTAATCTTTTGCACCGTGTTGATTTTTCAGCAAATGCGATATGTGCAGCAAAAGAATCTAGGCTTTGATAGAGAACAAGTGATCGTGCTTGAAGATGTCTATTCTCTAGGCGATCGACAAGCCAGCTTCAAACGGGAGCTGAGTAAATTAGCTGAGGTAAAACACATTTCCTTCAGCAGTTATCTTCCCGTTGATGGTTATCTACTGAATGGCTCCAGCTTCCAGCACCCAGACAGTGCTGCAGGTAGCCAAGAAGTAGAACTCCGTCGCTGGTTTATAGACGAAGATTACTTAGAGGCACTAGACATGGCACTGGTTCAAGGGCGGAACTTCTCTACAGACCTATCACTAGATTCTAATGCCATAATCCTAAACGAAAGAGCTGTCGAAATGCTGGGTTTTGAAGATCCCATAGGACAAGCCTTGGAGATCAATAAGAAATATACAGTTGTCGGCGTAGTAGGCGACTTCCATTTTCGGTCCATGAAGCAGGATGTACTGCCTCTAGCCTTTCACCATGAAGCCACACGCCGACCTCCTGCCTCAGCCATTGTCCGCTATCAATCGGACAATGTACAAGCGCTCCTAGCCAAAATCGAAGACAACTGGAAGGCTTTTGCCCCTGACCAAAGTCTGCGCTATCATTTTCTTGACGAGCGATTCGACCGCATGTACGAAGGAGAGCAGCGAACAGGACTTACCTTTGGCGTTTTTGCTGGCATAGCCATCTTTATTGCTTGCCTCGGGCTTTTCGCCATGACAACATTTACAGCAGAGCAACGCAAGAAAGAGCTTAGCATTAGAAAAATCCTAGGGGCCACCGTTAGAGAGCTTTTCCGCTTACAAACGGAAAGATACCTTAAAATTCTAGCGCTGGCCGTACTGATAGGCGCCCCGATCGCCTATCAATTGATGCGCAATTGGCTCGATGACTTTGCTTATCGTATAAATATATCCTTCGGCGTTTTTCTCTTGTCCATTGGGCTGACCCTATTCTTCATTTTACTGATTATAAGCAGACAAGCTTTGCGGGTAGCCAATACCAATCCAGTCCATGCCTTGCGACAAGACTGATTTCTACTTGCGGCAAGGGTTTCTAAGGAGTGAAAAAGGGTCTAGGTTATGATCCTTTTTCGCCTATAAGCTCACTTCGCGACACGTGTCGCTCTAAGCTCAAATCTCTCGGTAAAACTCTTGTCCTCATTTTCAAGAAGTTCCAATTCTGTTATATGATCTCCATCAATTCTTGAGATGGTAGAGTTGATCCGCATGTCAAACCCAAGGGAAGGAGGGGTATAGGTAAAAGCTGAATATAAAACGGAATCATTCTTCTTCTCGAAGGTCACCGTAGTATGATTACCATTAGAACGAATCCAAGTTACCTTGTAATGATCTTTCGCTTTGTTATAAGCGATATAGGTAATTACAGACCGATAGGCCGTACCATTTGAGTAGGTAGTATCTTGATTCCGCAAATATCCATCGCAACGAATTACTCGATTGCCCAATACCCAAGAGCACTCTCGAAAGCCAGCTTCTTTCGTGGAATTGCCGTCCGATGCTTCCAAAGTGGCCGAAGTATCCCATTTCCCGATCATCCATGCTAAGGAAGAGATACTGTCTGTTGTAATGTTCTGTCCTTGCAAGGAAAACCCGAAGGAGCCACATAAAACAAAAAATGCAATGACTAACTTTTTCATGGTATAGGTGATTTCAGTGCCACGAATGGCAAGTGATATGATGTATTAGTCCTCCTAATATCCGCATCTAAATCAGGAAACTCAACTCATCAACAAGCTGACACCTGATGTGTCATCGGGACTGCAACATCTTCTCGATTCTTACCTTCTTAATATCTCTCCTTTTGAATAGATTTCTCTTCCCCATCATCAAGACTACAACAGCCTGTGATCACGTGCATGATTACAGGCCATTAATAGAACCTTTCGAAGGTTAACTAGAATCATCTCAACAGCTACTAATCCGGGCGTGTATAGGTCACAATATCAATTCCAATCCCATTCGGGTCTTCAATGGCAAAGTGGCGATCACCCCAGGGTTCATCCCGGATATCAATTTTTATATCTACTCCCTTTTGCTTCAATTCTTGATAGACCGCATCTACATCTTTTACTTCAATGGTCAGATACACGCCTTGCCCTTGGAAGGCGGGTTGAAAGAGTGGTTTTTGGGTAGGGTGATCAGGCAAAAGAAAACTTAATTCAGCTTGCTGATTGGGAGTGTGCAACAACAGATAGAAATCATTCTGGAAGCTGACGCCAAAGTCTAAATAGTTTTGATAGAAAGCCTTAGTAGCTTCGATATCCGCCGTAATAATACCTGCGTTCATTTTCATAGTAGATTGCTTGTTAGAGTGAGTAAATGGAGTTGCAAAACTGAAAGCCACTAGGGCTGTAATGAATAAGATACCTTTGTACATGATTGATTTATTTATAACAAATCTCCGGTATCTAAGAAAGGAAGTATTGTAAAAAACGGACATACTGACGTTGAAATAGGTTTGGGAGCCAAACCTATTTCAACGTCAGTATGATTTATCGTTTTAAGCCTTAGAGTCACTCCAAGGCTTTGTTGGGAGTTAAACCATAGAAATGCTTGAATTCCTTGATGAAGTGAGCTTGATCATAATAGCCCACATCGTAGAAGAGTTTATCTTGCTTTAAGGCCTGTCGGGAAGGCTTGGCTTGTAAGAACTGTTGAAAACGGACTACCTTGCTAAAGGTCTTGGCTGAGTCGCCCAAATAGAAGTGGAAGCGTCGGCGCAGTTGCCGAGGACTTAGGCCCGTATTGAGTTTAGCTAAAGGAATCTGCCCTCTTTGCTCTAGAATCAACTTCATGGCTTCCAAGACCCGATGGTCATCCTGCAGTGGAGCAGCCACCAATCTTTCCAAAAAGTATTGATCTAAGATTTCCTTAAGTGTTGAAACTTTCTGCGCTTCAACAAATCGTCCAGTTAAGAAATCCGATAATTCAGGCACCACAGCCTTTAGGTCCTCAAAACGATTGGTCAAGGTTGAGGCATCTACGCCAAAGAATCGGGGAAACCCACCCGGTAAAAATCGAATCCCTATGTAGTGGAAATAAGGGCCAATAGGAAATTCAATATAGGAGGTAGCCAGCCCTGTAATGTAACTGGCAGAAGGATTATTCATTTCCATTAAAAGATCCATGCAGCCGTCCGCCACTACTCGATAGCAGAAGTCGGCTTGCAGGGGCCGCTCCGTTTTTAGTTCCCAGAAACAATAGATCAATTGTTGTAAGCGAAGATCAGGAAGATATTCATGGTAAAAAACCTCATCCTCCGCCGATTGCTTAACAGCTGGCTGAATGGGCTGGTAAAGATTTCTTAATCCCTTTACGGACATAAGACCTAAGAGGAAGCAACTAGTTCATCAAACAAACGCTTTACCTGCAAATCGCCAAATCCATAGATACTCTCCTGTTTATGGAAAGCCTGAAAAATGGGTCCAAATTCGCGGGTATCTAATTCTTGCATGATCTGAAGCAGGGCTTGCTTTGGGCGTCCCAGGTTATTTTCCTGAGGCAGTCGATCGCGATGTGCTTGTATAGCTGTAGACAAGAAAGGAAAGTCTTCATGGAATGGAGCTACCATTTCTAGCATAGCCTCAATTTCATTTTTCTGATACAAGGACCAAAGTCCGCTCAGCTGAGTAAATGCATTGTTGGAAATTGCTTTTCGATTTTCATAAGCTTTCAACAAGTCTGCCTCACTCATTCCCCCAAAACCATAGCGGATATCCGCAGTCGGCAATACCCAAGAAAGTTTAACTTTGACTCCTGCTTGCTTCAATAGGTTCAAAACAAACCAACAGTTCACCTGACAAAACAAATCCTCCTCAAACCAGAGATTCACCTCTGCTCCAGCTTCAATCTGTTGCAATTGCTCAAACTCAGGCACAACCTTCTCATAATATTTAGTAGGATCGGAATCACCATAGGCTGTGCTTAGGAATTGAGCGCGCTCTTCGTAAAATGCGGATAGATTAGTGCTTGTAACAGGGCCATCTACTAGACATTCTCTGGCTACAATCAATTGGCCAGCAATTTTGCCCTCTAACTGGCTTTTTAAGGCATCTCCATTTAGGATGTGGTATAACATATGGTCGGTGATTCTTGTCCTTCAAACTTAAGGAAGATATGGATGAAGTGCAAGGGGAATTTACTTAAAACTCAAGGCACTGATCTTGACTAAGTTTTTGGTAGGGCTGTGACTAAGCACAACTACAAAAAATACAGAGAAGAATTAAAACCAAAAAACATACATTGGCAGGTCTGAAAACCAAATCTATTCTATGAATGTAAAACAGAGGGAATCCCCCTGAAGACAGGTTTCGTTTTATCATGATTTAGTGCGCGTTTCATTATCTTAAAAAAACCTCTAATACAAAGAGATCAATTCCCATCCACATCCACCAGTACTCCAATTACGATCACTAGGCCATACCCCACAGATTCCCTATATTGAGACAAATTTAGGGCTAGAAGCGAATGAAACGCCTATTGATATTACTGCACTGCCTCACGGTTAGCCTTGTGTTATCTGCGCAAGGTGGTTTCTACTATCCCCTTTCCAATGTTGACAATAGTGAGTATACTGAACTGGACAGCCTTCTAAATTTGGCCGAAAGAGCCATGTTTGATAACCTACAGGAATCCAGGCGTTTATCTGAGCAAGCCATTGAACAAAGCAAGGAACAAGGTGCGCCTAGACGCCTAGGTTATAGCTATTTCTTCAAAGCCATGACCTCCATGGCGTTTGGCGATTGGTCAGGTGCAGAAAAAGATTTCCACACGGCTATCGAGACATTCCAAGGGGTTGGTGATTCACTATCTGTTGCCTTGGGGTACGATAGAATTGGCTACGCTTTCCGCAATCAAGGTCTATTTGCTGAAAGCCTTAAGTATCACTTATTGGGGCTGAAGCGAAGAGAGGCCTATGGAGGAAGTTCTTTGGATATTGGCAATTCGTACGCTAGTGTAGGCGGAATGTACTATCAACTCCGAGAGTATGATTCTGCCTTGATGTACTATCGCAAAGGATACTCCCTAAGATCGGCAGCCAATGATACGATGAGCATTGCCTTATCCATGAAGGGACTAGGGCGTTTGTACCGGACTATTGCTGTCTACGATAGTGCGCAATATTACTTAACCCGTTCCTTATCCCTATTCAAATACGCAGGAAGTGTTACGCATATTTTTGATAATCAAAAAGAACTAGGACTGCTCTATAAAGCGCAGGGGCGTTTTGAACAAGCTGAATTAGCTTTTCGGGAGGGCTTGCAGACTGCGCAAGCCGTAGGTAGCGACGGACGGGCAGCAGATGTATGCCTTGAAATCGGACGCTTGTACATAGCCACCAAGGAAATCGGCAAAGCACGCGAAAACTTTCTCAAAAGTCAAGATATTTTTCGACAGACTCGGGATCTAGAAGGCTTGCAGGAAGTCAATGTGCTCTTAGCCGACCTAGCTCGTGAGGAAGGAAATCTAGATGAGGCCCTAGGTTACCTGGAGTTAGCAGCTAGTTATAAGGATACCTTTTATACCAGTAATTCCAATCGAAGGTTAGCTGAACTCAGGACTCGCTTCGAAACGGAACAAACCGAGACTGAATTAGAAAATCTACGCCAGCAAGAACTTTTTCGCACTCGAGAGAGAAATGTTTTGTTCTACGGAGTCATCACCCTGGTTGTACTATTAGCAGCCCTGTTTTATGCTATCGTTCAACGCATTCGATCCTTCAGGAAACTGCTAACAGAAAAACATAAAACAGACGCACTACTAAAAGAAAAAGAAGAACTAGTTGAAAATCTAAAGAATACACAAGCGCAGCTCGTCCAATCGGAAAAAATGGCGTCGCTTGGACAGCTGACAGCAGGCATAGCCCATGAGATTAATAACCCTATCAATTTCATTGCATCCAGTTGTTACGCCTTGGAGTCCGACTTTGAAGAACTCACGCCTTACCTAGCGACACAAGGAGAATCCAGCACGTCAATTCAGGAAGAAAATAAGCCAGAATTGGGTTTCTTAATGAAAGAAATTCAACAACTGATCAACAGCATTAAAAGAGGGGTTTCTAGAACCCAGGCCATCGTATCCAATCTCAGCAGTTTTTCCCGAAAGTCCGATGGCAAATTTGAGCTGACCAATTTGCATGAAGGCCTGGATTCGGCCATTACCATACTGAGTAGTAAGATTAAAGGCATTATTGAGGTAAAAAAGGAGTATGGCAAGATTCCGGAAGTAGAATGCCAGTTTCTACGTATCAATCAGGTTTTCTTAAACTTGATCAATAATGCCATCGATGCCATGAAGGAGGGCGGAGATTTAGTCATTAGCACTTCACAGTTGGGGGACCAGGTCATGATCAAAATAAAGGATAACGGAGTAGGTATCAAAAGTGAATCCTTAAAGCGAATTTTCGAACCTTTCTACACCACCAAAGAGATTGGTAAAGGAACCGGCTTAGGCCTTTCGATCAGCTATGGCATCATTCAAAATCACAATGGAAGAATCGCCGTGCATAGTGAGGAGGGAAAAGGAACAGAGTTTACCGTCTATCTCCCGATCCAACAAAGTCTTACTTCAGATTAGCCCTCTCTCCAGGTTTACCCAGGCAACAAATCAAGTCCCAGCCCGTATATATTCCCGTTCTTCATTATCCCCCCCAAACATTCTATTTTTTGGAAAAGTATTGTAAGTAAACTACTTTTAAGTAAGCATAAAGAAAAAATCAGGAGTATATCTTGATTATTTTCACCACTTTAGACAATCGCGTCAGTATTACCCCTTTCTACAAAACATAGACAATTCACCAATTGCTGACCACAAGCACAACCTAAAACCTCGAACTACTATGAGCCTAAGCCCAGAAGATAAAATTATTATCTGGATCATCTCACTAGGGATCTTCATTGGCCTTTTCATGTATATAGGCGGAAACGTGTCCTCAGCCATCAAACCTTCTCCTATTCTAGTAGCTGTTTTTATTGCCATTGGCTTTTCTGCTGCTATTTATCGTTTTCTAGGTGGTCTAGAAGGGTCTGGCATGCAGGTAGGTCCAGCTCGATTGGCAGGTACAGCCGCAGCATTTCTAGCGATCACCTGGTTCCTCAATCAAAGCCTAGAGCAACAGTGGACTTCCACTAGTCCGGCCAAACTCGATCTTAAACAATTGGGTTTTACGTCTAGCAATTGGGTCCCAGTCGATAAGCGATCTGGGCAGCCAGTAAAGGTAGAATTGGCTTTGCAAGACAGCATTATTCGCGTGATTGAACCAGAGGGGCTTAATCTTTCCGGTCGTAACTTGGTACTGGAGAAACCCAATGGCTCTTCCTCCAATTTTGCCTTTAATATTAAGAGTCTGTTTGACGGAGGCAGTCTCCTGTTGGGAGGTATCAATCAGCAAGAGCTCTCCAAAAACAAGCTATTCAGTTCCTTCGGAGATGAAGACCAAAATAACATCCTATTTACTAGTGATAACCTCCCACCGAATAAACAGAATATCTCCATTGCTAAAGAGCTTCCCTTTTTGATCAATACAGGTGAATACTCTCAAGATCTTACTCGTTTTACGCTAATCGATAGAGCATCTCGAGAACCTCTTCTGAAAGAATCATATATATACCGGAGAGGGGGAAAAATCTTTGAGGTGAAAAACAGGGTTTTTCTTGTTTTGGTCACACAAGTAGACCACACAGCTAAACGAAAAAAGGATGAACCCTACGCCAAGTTTGGCGTCATTGAATTAAACCCTTCCTAGTCCTGTTAAAGCGTAAATGAAAGAAGGTAAGCCGACATTTATTTATCCAAAACCAGCTCTTCTCAAAAAGCACATTAAACTCTATTCCTGGCTGTCAGCAGATTCAGCTGACTTTGAGGAACACCTTACCTATTACCCCAACTACACCTCTACCATTAATATATACAAGAATACCTCGGTAGAGTTTGATGAGTTACGACGCACACACCGGCCTTCTGGTACTGATAATTTCAAGATCTTATTTGTCGGAAAATTTAATCGTTCCCGAGAAATTCACACCTTAGGGCCATACCAAAAACTAACCATCGTTTTTCACCCCCTAGGCCTGAATCATTTCGTAGCGGGGCCTCTAGGGCCTCTTATCCAAGAGCATTTTTCATTTTTCGATTATTATGGTCAAGCGTTAGATCAGCTCCTTCCGAAGATCTTCTCCATCCCCGACCTAGAAGAACGCGGTCAAATCCTAGATGACTTTTTCCTCTCACAATACCAAGATTTTAAAGAAGAGCGTCTTAAACAAGCCGTTCAACTCATTCTGGAACAAGAAGATCCGCTGAAAGTGCAAGATCTCGCCGATCAGCTACAAATAGGCCGGAAGACTTTACTTCGCCTCTTCCGAAAACACATGGCCTATTCTGTTGAAGAATATATTTCTGTGGTCAAATTCCGGAAGACGATGATCAACTATCAATCAAAAGGCGGGAAACGGAATCTATCACAGATCGCATTGGAAGGCAATTACTATGACCAATCCGACTTCTATAAACACTATAAGCTCAAGTGTGGGCAGACGCCCAGTCAACTATTCAAGGAGCTTAAAACCATAGATGATGGCTTGTTTTGGAAGTTTTCTTGAGGTCCTGAAAGCTGAAGTCTAGCCTTCGCTGGCTCCTCACCTAGTCATAAAGCGCTGAAAACCATATCGTAATCGCTCTTTCTGGCCAATTGATTACTACCGGTAGGTCTTCCGGAGTAATACCCGGACGAATAATTCCAAACTGCTTAAAGCCTTTAAAGAAACGAAGCTCCATTTCCCAAGGATACCCAGAATGATGGGAGAAGTAAGCTTCAGCAGGTTTTTGAATACCTTCCCAACTAAACCAATTGTCTGCATCAAATTCGTAAAACCACAAAGCCAAGGCATAACCCGCCGCTGGTGTACCATTAAAATAAGTATCCATGTAAGTGGAAGCAATTTGACTGGTCATAGCTTTTATCTTCTCCTCCTCTACCCCTCTTTCTACCGCTATCTCCCGAATCTTTGCCTCCATCCAAATTCTAAAGGCTGACTCATTATTTACCAAGTCATTAAAAGCTTCCTGTTCAACAAAAGTGGTCTGTATATACTCCAAAGCCCAATTCTCTCGATAAATGGTTCCATCATACATTTGTTCCTGGAAGGCCTGGGCAGCTGTCTTTCCAAATGAATAGGCTAAGTCTTTAATCGTCCCCTCTCCTACCCCGGCGATGGCATCCAATTCCTCAAATTGACGGAATCTTCTCCATCGTAAATTGTTCCGTTCGCGTAGGATCCGGGCAGCTAATGTGGGGCCAATGGTACGGCCAGCACCATCAGATGGGTAGTCCTCTATCGGTCCATTAACAATTTCATCAATGCTATTTACTCGATTGAAAAAACCAAGAATTCGATTGGCTACCCAAGCCGGCATATTTGTTGGCATAGTGCTAGGTTTGTCAGGGAAGATGTTGTGTTTTATTGGTTTTGCCTAAATTAAGGGGAATATCGCATAAATGCGAGTAAGTTGCTTTTAACTCCTTCTAAAATCCCGAAAGCCTTTTTTATTAGTTATATTTGCTCAGCTAATTTTTCTACACAAGCGTTTTATCCTTTCAAATTTCTTTTTCAGATAAATCTGATTGGCATTGTCTATTGTCAGCAAACAGAGGAAGAAACTTCCTTTAGTTAGTGGCATAATGAAGTTATTTATAGCATCAGTACTTTAAGGATCAGGTAAAAAATAAGTTGTGATAATATCGCCAAGTTATTTTGGTCATGGACAAGGCAAAAAACACAGGCATAGCAGGGCTATGGCAAGTATTTTTACCGCAGAATAAGCTCAAAAGAAGTGGCGAAGTGTTATAAGTTATTTTTTTGCATGATCCTTAGTTAAAATTATTGCTCTGCAGTTGAAAAACAAGCTGTACCTAGTCCTATTTCTTATCTTTCTATTTTTTAGTTGTAATGTTGCCGCACAAGAATACATTGCAAGGGTGAATTTTTTTGGCCTAGAACATGGGCTTTCTCATCGTGAAGTTTTCAGTATTCATCAAGATAAAAGAGGTTTTATTTGGTTGGCAACCAAATATGGTTTGAATCGCTTTGATGGCAACGCCTTTAAATGGTGGACCAAAGAAAAGAATGGATTAACCAACAATGAAATGCATCACATATTAGAAGATGCGAGTAGCTTTCTTTGGGTTTTCACTATGGATAATTGGTACAATTCGAGCCTGCCTAGTCACCTCAGTTTGATCGATATTAATACAGGGAAGGCATACACGTTAGAGGAGCGATTTGGCACCTCTATACCCTTCCAAATCACTGACATCGTAAGTTTTAAAGCTAACAAAGAAGGTGTTTTATTTTTTACAACTAAAAAAAATAAACTCTATACTTTTACTCCACAAGGACTATTTAAGGAAACAACACTACCATTGAAAGGCATTTTTCAATTGGAACATGTTGCGCCCAATGGTCATTTATGGGCTTCAGTTGGGCCCACTGTAGATCGAGTCAGACACTTAGTTGAATTTAAACCAGACGGAACAATAGTAAGGTCCTTTGACCTCAAACAGTCAAAATTCTGGCTGGAAGTATTGTCTATGAAAGGCAATGATTCTCTCTACTATGCTACTTTCCACGAAGATCACCCGCCAGAAATTTACACCATTACCCAAAATGGGCGGCAACAAATCTATCAACATCCTTCTTTAGAAAAGGAATTGGCCGCCATATACCCTTTCTGGGATAAAAAGATTTTCCACCAAGCAGATAGTGATCATTTTTGGTTTAAAGGAGATACGTTACTGCACATTGTACACCCTGAAAAAGGTAAAATATTTGACTTGGATAATGAGGAACCTCAAATTGGCCAGGCCAATGTACATAGTGTATTTTTTGATCAACAGGGAATAACTTGGCTGGGTACGGCAAGTGGACTCTTTCAGGTAGATTTACATCCCAACCAATTCACTCGATATTTGTATGAAAAAGATTTCCCTGTAGCAGAAAACTATAGTTGTAGGGGTATTTGGGCTGATAACAAGCAACTCATAGTGAACACCTATAAAGGGAGAATGATGCTCCATCGTGAAGATCACTCTTCTTTGCCTCTCCCCTATATTCCTCACCTTAAAAATAATGGCAGCGAAACATTGTTGGGTTTTTTCCCCTTGGCGCTTCAAGGCAATAAACACGGAGATATTTGGTTTGGAGAATCCTCGCTTATTCATCGCAATATCCATAACGAACAAGAACAAGTTTTTTCTTGGGATAAATCACTAACAAATGAGTATAATATTTGGAGTATACATCAAAGCAATAGTGGTAAAATTTGGCTGGGTACAGAGCATGGCCTAGGGTATCTAGACACTATTAGTCAATCCTTGCAGCTTGATTCTATCGCCAATAATTATGGTGAGTTGGGGCAAAGCCACATTTACGCATTTGTAAAAAGTGCAAAAGGACACGTCTGGTTAGCCACGACTAGTGGACTCTATTCTTGGAAAGAAAATCAAGGGATATTAAACCGATGGTGGCCAGGAGCTGAAGGAGGCAACCACATCCCCCATGAACATATTAATCATGTACATGAAGATCAGGAGGGGATTCTCTGGCTCGCCAGTGGCGGTGGAGGCTTAATTCGCTTGGATACCAGGCCTGCACAAAAAAATGAACTCAAAAATAACCCTCCACTGTATCAACAATTTACTGTAGCTGATGGGCTTTCCAATAACAATCTTTATGGCGTATATGAAGATGAACAGCAGCGACTTTGGATCAGTAGCGACTTTGGAATTATTCAATTTGATAAAACCACCTTTAGCGCTAAAGCTTTTCTCCCGAAAGATGGCGTGACACATAGGGAGTTCAATCGGATCAGTCACTATCAAGCGGCAGATGGTAGCTTATCCTTTGGTAGCTTGAATGGCGTAACTGCTTTTCACCCCAACCAATTCTCCACTACCATAAACGCTTACGCCCCTCCACTACAAATTGTTGACTTCCAACAATTTGATAATAAAACCGATCAATTAATTGATCGGACAAGCCAGTTGCAAAAAACAAAGACAATTACACTACGAGCAGGGGATCGCTTATTCCGCATAGCGTTTTCACTACTTGATTACCGCCACCAGGAGCAAATCCGTTACGCCTGGAAGTTGGAAGGCCTTGATAAGGAATGGAATTATATTCGAGAAAATTTTATCCGTGTTAGCGGTCTAGCTCCTGGCAATTATACCTTAAAAATAAAGGGGCAAGCTACCGACGGCCAATGGTCTAATAAAGAACTACACTTGAATGTCATCGTCCTCCGGCCATTTTATGAAAGCAATTGGTTTTGGAGTTTGAATATGCTTCTTCTACTCACTGCCATCTTTGGTTTTTATAAGTGGCGTACCCACCAGCTAAAAACCCGGCAATTGAAACTTGAACAACTGGTAAAACAACGCACTAGGACCATTGAGGAGCAACGGGAAAAACTCCTCGAATTGGATAAGCTAAAAAACAATTTCTTCACCAATATCAGTCATGAACTTCGTACTCCTCTTTCTCTCATGCTCGGCCCAATCAATTCTGCTCTAAAACGAAGTGACCTAAACCATAAAACGCATAACTACCTGAAGTTGGCCCAGCAAAGTGGGTACAAACTGCTACAGTTTGTCAACGAGATTCTTGACTTATCTAAGATGGATGCTGACAAATTACAATTGAAAGAGGAAAACACCCTTCTTTTACCCTTTATGCATCGCTTGTTGTCTCAGTTTGAATCCCAAGCTCATCAAAAAGAAATTGATTTAAGCTTTGTTTATGAAGCAGGCCCTCAATTACAAATAATACTTGATCCTCATAAATTTGAGATCATTTTTAACAATTTGCTTTTTAATGCACTCAAATTCACTTCGAAAGGTGGTCAAGTAATGGTGAAATTGAACGATAAGGGAAAAGTACTTCTCCTTGAGGTCAGAGATACAGGGCCAGGTATTCATCCTCAGGACTTACCTCATATTTTTGATCGCTTTTATCAGTCAAAATATGGGGCTTCATCTATTCAAAGTGGGACAGGTATTGGATTAGCCTTATGCAAAGAATATGCTTTACTATTTGGCGGAACAATAATGGCTAAAAATGCACCGGATAAAGGAACGGTTTTGCTTTTCGAATTTCCTAAAAAAGAAGTAAACACTCTGGTTTCAACTAGTACGTTTATATCCCCTCCAGGAATGGCCCAAAAAGACATCGTGAAAGAACATGAATTTTCCTCCATGTCTGAACAAGGATTGAAGATCCTATTAGTAGAAGACAACCTCGGCTTACAAACCTATATCCAATTGTTACTTAGAGAAAAGTATCAAATTACTACCGTAGGTAATGGTCAAGCCGCTTTGGATTGGCTGGCAAAAAAGGAACAAGTAGAGCAAAAACCGGCTCTGATCATATCTGACGTGATGATGCCCGTAATGGATGGCATCCAACTTCTGCAAAAACTGAAAGCAGCAGATTGTTGGCGGCATATTCCTGTTATTTTACTCACCGCCCGAGCAGGTATGCCTGATAAACTCAAAGCTTTTCGCATTGGTGTAGATGATTATATACTCAAACCGTTTGAAGAAGAAGAGTTAATAGCCAGGATAGAAAATGTATTGAAGAATCATCAAACGCGGAACATTGCAGTTGAAGAGGAAGCCGTTTTAAAAGAAGACAACAAGGTAATCTTATCTGAAGCTGATGCCATCTGGCTGAGTGAACAGGAACAACTACTAAAAAAAGAGTTTATCAATCCCAATTTTACAGCCACCCAATGGGCTGCTCAGGTTGCGCTTAGCGAACGGCACCTCCAACGCAAATTGAAGCTGTTAACCGGAATGTCGCCCTATAAATACCTTTCTGAAATTCGCCTTACCGAAGCTCGGCAAATGCTTGAAACAGGTACCCATCACACCATTGCAGAAGTAGCCTATAGTGTTGGCTTTTCCAATCCACAGTCTTTTACACGTAGTTTTAGAAAACGATTTGGGAAAGTTCCGTCAGATTATTTCTAAAGAAGCTCAAAAGCAACCCACAGTACATTACTCATGAACCTTATATGTATTTCCTATCTATATCCTACAAAAACATGTTAAGAAACAACATATGTCGTTTTTTGCAGCATATCTGTCGTGTTTTGTGCTATAAGTCAACCTATCTTGTGCTCCGGAATTAAAAAAGTCTTCTCACTCTTGTTTATATTAAATCTTCTAATCAACACTTTGTTGAATAACTTTTAATTTCCATAAGCTTCTGTCCCAGCTTAAGTTGTTCTGTCTCCTGTAGAATTAACATCCACTAAGTATTAATTAATTCAAGTTGCGATAAATATTAAAGGGATAAAATAAAAATGAAGTCCTCCAATAATTAGTAAGTTATAGTCGCCAAACCCTAACTCACTATGGAAGACTTCACCATAGCAATTTACTGTTTTGTT